>Ga0210406_10000506_pt1 | contig 52451 bp, 48 predicted proteins | sample IncBWC30MmetaG_FD_155454 | JGI IMG/M metagenome (GOLD analysis project Ga0210406, IMG submission 155454) | Forest soil microbial communities from Barre Woods Harvard Forest LTER site, Petersham, Massachusetts, United States - Inc-BW-C-30-M | ecosystem: Environmental > Terrestrial > Soil >...
GGTGATGAGGGAAGTCCTGCAACTGCGGAGTGGCATACCCGCGGCGGTGTTACAGAAAGCAGAATGCGTCATCGTGGTGCCTTCGACCTTGAAGTTCGCTGTTGGCGTTGGTGGAAGCTACGGGCGTGGAGTAATGACTTGCCGCGGAGGGCCGGAATTTCAAGGACCGTGGGGGGCTCCGTCGATGATCGCACTTGGGGGAGGCGGCTTTGGTTTTCAGGTCGGCGGGCAAGCCACAGACTTTGTTTTACTCCTGATGAATGACCGTGCTGCGACAAGCATTCTCAAGAGCAAAGTCAAGCTCGGCGCTACTGCGTCGGCTGCCGGCGGGCCCGTTGGACGTGAATCAACTGCTGCCACGGATCTATTCCTACGCGCAGAGATACTTTCGTACTCACGTGCTCGGGGACTTTTTGCTGGCGTGTCGCTGGAAGGCTCCACGCTACGGCCCGACAAAAGGGCAAACCGAAAGCTTTATGGAAAAGATGTGAGTGCGAAAGCCATTGTGCTTCAGGGCGAAGTTCCGCCACCATTGTCCGCGCTCGAACTGCTGTCGGTACTGAATAGCAAGTCACCCCGCAACAAGTCATAGGTCAGTTCAAGTCAGATCTTCGTCGGCAATGCGAGTGCCTGGTACGTCCGCTACGCGACGGTCATCGTTTGTCCAAGCGCCGATCCCTTCCTGCCGAAGTAGTCGCAGCTTCACTATCGAGCTCAGCTTTCTGGAGGGCGTAGCCATTCTGATAGTCTTGGCATGCGGGGGATTGCTCTTTTATGCCAAGAAAAAGCCCTTTCTCGATAGTCCTCTCCAAGGAAGAGCGCATTGTGCTGGAAGTTCAGGCGCGCCAAGCAGCCGACGTTATCTCCCGCACCAGGTCGTTGCACCAGAGTCGAACACGAATACTTCCGTGAAGGCGCATGGACCTATCTGGCTGCGTGGGATGTGCATCGGGCCAAAGTGTTCGGCCGCTGCGAAAAGAAAACCGGCATTGCTCCGGTCGATCGCCTGATTGGGGAAGTCATGAACCGAGAGCCCTACCAGTCCGCACGGCGCGTTTTCTGGATCATGGACAACTGCTCCGCCCATCGCGGCCAAAGGGCGGTCGACCGCCTCCGCTCTCAATGGCCCAACGTGGTTCTCGTGCACACCCCCGTCCACGCTAGCTGGCTCAATCAGATTGAGATTTACTTCTCTATTGTTCAGAGGAAGGTCCTCACGCCCAACGACTTCAAATCCCTCAATGAGCTCAAACAGCGGCTGCTAGCCTTCCAGCAGCGATACGAGGAAACCGCTTCTCCCTTCCAGTGGACCTTCACTCGCAAAGACCTGACAACTCTTTTGGCGAAGATCGAAAACAAACGGTTACCTTCCGCAGCCTGACCCCTTCCAAAATACGTCACCGTAATTACGAGCGAGAGCACTAAGCTAGCATCGCAGACTAGTCGCTGCAGTTTCTTAATCCCACGTCCGAAGCTTGGGAGCCATCAGACACACATGCGGTGATGAGAAGTCTTGGTGCAACTTCGCTGCAGCTAAAAGGGAGAAAGAACCGAGGATTTTCCCGTAAGCGACGCCAGGGAAACGGTTTAGAGTTTTTGCTCAGTTGGTTCGTAGCCAGACGCTCTATCCAACTGAGCTCGGGCGCATCGTAGTTAAAATTCTACCACAGAAATTAAATGTGGCAGCTGGCCATGCCGCGCTTTTCGAGGTAGCGCTGATGGTATTCTTCGCCGCGATAGAATTTTCCGGCGGGCGTTATTTCCGTGGCGATGGGCCGCGGGAATTCTTTGCTGGCTTCTAAGGCGGCCTTGGACTTTCTTGCGATTTCTTCTTGCTCCGGCGAATGGGTGAAAATCGCGGAGCGGTATTGTTTGCCGAAGTCCGGTCCTTGGCGGTTGACCTGAGTCGGATCGTGCATGTGCCAGAAGGCATCGACCAGCGTTTCAAACTTTACTTTTTCCGGATCGAATTCCACTTGCACCACTTCGGCGTGGCCGGTTTCGTCGGTGCAGACATCTTTATATGTTGGATCTTCGGTGTGGCCATTGCTATAGCCGACCAGCGCGTCCAGCACTCCGGGAATCTGGCGGAACTTCACTTCGACACCCCAGAAACAGCCGGCGGCAAATGTAGCGAGTTCAGTCATGGTGAATTTAGTCCTTCCTGTTTGGTTCAATTTCGGTAACAAGGCTGATTGTAGCGCTTCTCGTGTATGAGAGACAGATGCGCGGGATGGGGCAAAGTTTCCAGCGAATGGCCACCCTTTGCGAAATGCTCATCGATTTCCACTCACTCGTAGCGCAGCGCAACCAGGGGAGCAACGCGGGTGGCGCGGCGGGCGGGCAGATAGCAGGCGAGCAGGCCGGCGGCGAATAGCGCCAGGGGAGCCAATACGAATGCTCCTGAAAAAAAGGCCGAAACGCCCCGGAGCTGCGATTGCAAAATGCGTACGGAAAGAAATGCAATCAACAGGCCGAGGAGGAGGCCGCTGCCGACCAGCAAAACTCCCTTACGAAGTACTAGCGTGAGAATGTTGCTGCGTTGGGCTCCCAGAGCCATGCGTACGCCAAGCTCAGTATCCGTAACGCAAAACAAAAATCACGAAACAGCGTTTCGAGCCACGCGATGCTTCGATGATCGCGGTAATTTTCCTTGGTTTGTGCAACGCCACCTAATTGAATAAGGGCTCGTCTGCGCGCCTCTTCATCTGACATGCCGTTCTTGCGATTTTCGTCGATGGCCAAATCCAGGTGCGCCGCCACCTCTGCGTCATGTTCCTGATCCAGCCCCGCACGGCGGAAGAGAGACAAGAATCGCTGAAGAGATTGGCGCAACCGGTCGATCACGGCTCAGCCTCCTCGCCCGGCAACGCGAGCACGCGATCCATCACGGTTGAGAGCCTTTGCCAGTATGCGGCGTCTTCGGTCAGCTGTTTGCGGCCGCGTTTGGTGATCGAATAAAATTTGGCTTTGCGATTATTGTCGGAAGTGCCCCATTCGGCGGAAATCCATCCGCGTTGCTGCAGCCTGACGAGGGAAGCGTAGATAGTGCCCTGGTTGAGCAATATGGCGTCCCCGCTGGCCTGCTCAATGCGGCGGGCGATTCCGTAGCCGTGGAGCGGGCCCATGGAGGCGAGAGTTTGCAGGACCATCAGATCCAGGGTGCCCTGCAGTAGGTCGAGTTTGGAATGGCCCACAAGAACTCCTGTGTTATAGCCACATGAGAATAGCGAATCCTATGTGGGGATGCCACAGGAAAAGGGAACTCGCTAGATCCTTGTGAGCCGGATGCGGGCTGCAAACGCGGGCGCATGATGTTACCTTGTGCAGACAGCACGCTAGACAGAACGCGGGCAAGGTCAAGGGAGGCTGGCATGTCGATACGGCCGGTAAAGAGACTGATTAAGGCTAAGCCAACGATGGAAGGCGCGGGAGTGCATTTGCGGCGCGCGTTTGGATTTGGGAATACTGCGGAGTTTGATCCATTTTTGCTGCTGGACGATTTTCGTAATGATGTGCCGGAAGATTATTTGAAAGGATTTCCGTGGCATCCGCACCGCGGCATTGAAACGATTACCTATGTGTTGGCGGGAACGGTGGAACATGGCGACAGCATTGGGAACAAAGGCGCGATTTCCCCTGGCGATGTGCAGTGGATGACGGCGGGCAGCGGAATTATTCATCAGGAGATGCCGAAGGGCGACGCTGCGGGCCGTATGCACGGATTTCAGTTGTGGGCGAATCTGCCGGCAGCGCTGAAAATGACGGCGCCGCGCTATCAGGAAGTGAAGTCGCCGGAAATTCCGGTGATTACAGACGATGACGGAACGCATGTTCGCGTGATTTGCGGAAATTTCTGGGGCAAGAGCGGGCCGGTCGATGGAATCGCAGCTGATCCGGTGTATCTGGATGTTTCTGTTGCGCCCGGAAGAAGAAAAGCGCTGCCGGTGGGGACTACGCGGCATGCCTTTGCTTACGTGTTTGCCGGAGGCGGGAAATTCTGCAATGCGTCTGATCCGTTGGCGGTGCCGACCGAACCGGTGGGATGGCTGGACACCGCGCCGCCATTGGAAGCGGACAACCGTTCGCTGGTTTTATTCGATCGCGGCGATGAGGTTGTGGTGCAGGCGGGAGACGACGGGATTCGTTTTTTGCTGGTATCGGGGAAACCGTTGCAGGAACCGGTCGCCTGGTACGGGCCGATTGTTATGAATACGCAGGAGCAGTTGCAGCAGGCGTTTCGGGAGTTGGATAAGGGCACGTTCTTGATGGGCGGGAAGAAGTAAGAGAAGACGAGAAGGGAAAAGATGCCGCAGAGACGCGGAGTACGCAAACGAAGCGCGGAGAAGGAAAGACCTCGGGATAAACCCGCGGCCACAAGAAGAAGTGAAAATTAGAGTTTTAGCGAGCGGAGGCGGAGGGCGTTAGAGATTACGGAGACGGAGCTGAAGCTCATGGCAGCGCTGGCGAGCATGGGGCTGAGCAGCCAGCCGAAGAATGGATACAGAATGCCTGCCGCGATGGGAATGCCGAGCGCGTTGTAGAGAAAAGCGAAGAGCAAATTTTGTTTGATGTTGCGGATAGTGGCGCGGCTCAGTTTTCTGGCGCGCAAGATTCCGCGCAGGTCGCCTTTTAAGAGAGTAATTCCGGCGCTTTCGATGGCCACGTCGGTGCCGGTGCCCATGGCGATGCCGACATCGGCGGCTGCGAGGGCGGGGGCGTCGTTGACTCCGTCGCCGGCCATGGCGATTTGCTTCCCTTCCCTTTTTAGCTCCGAAATAATTTGCGCTTTCTGTGCAGGTGAAAGTTCGGCGCGGACGTCTTCGATCTGAAGCACTTTCGCAATGGCCGCGGCAGAGAATTTCCGATCGCCGGTCAACATCACCAGTTGAACGCCTTCGGCGCGCAGCTCTGCGACGGCCTGTGGAGTGGACTCCTTCAACGCGTCAGCCAGCGCGATCAAACCAATCAGCGCATTGTTCACAGCCACGAGGACCAAGCTGACCGCCGAAGTGTGGTCCGTGCCAACCATCGAAAGGTGCTGCTGCAATTCGGCCGGCTCCCTTACGCCTTTGGAAATCAGAAATCCGATTGTCCCCACAAGAACGTGATCGCCCAAAACGTCGGCCTGCACACCGCCGCCTGAAGTGGCAGAAAAGTTCAGAGCTTCGGCGAGCCGAGTTCCCTGCTCATGCGCGGCACGAACGATGGCTCGGGCCAGAGGGTGCTCGCTCGGTTGTTCGGCGCTTGCCGCAAGCCATAGCAGGCCGTCTGTTGTAAAACCGCTCCCTTCCATAGCCACACTTGAAATAACCATGGGCTTGCCTTCTGTAAGCGTGCCGGTTTTGTCGACGACGAGGGTGTCTACGGCGGCGAGTTTTTCAAGGGCTTCGGCGTTGCGAACCAGCACGCCAGCGTGAGCACCTTTCCCTACGGCGACCATGATGGACATGGGCGTGGCGAGGCCCAAAGCACAGGGGCAGGCGATGATGAGGACGGCGACGGCGTTGACCAGAGCGTGGGCTAGGCGCGGTTGTGGTCCGATGAGAGACCAGCCGATAAAGGTAAGAATTGCAGCGGCGACGACGGCTGGTACAAAAATGGCGGCGACTTTGTCGGCTAGGCGCTGCATTGGGGCGCGGCTGCGTTGCGCTTCGCTGACTAGTCTTACGATTTGCGCCAGCGTGGTTTCGCTGCCCACGCGCTCGGCGCGCATGACGAAGCTGCCGCTGGTGTTGAGAGTGCCGCCGGTGAGTTGGTCGCCGACAGATTTTTCTAGCGGCATAGGCTCGCCGGTAACCGTGGATTCGTCTACCGCGCTGGCGCCTTCGAGCAGCGCGCCGTCTGCGGGGACCCGTTCGCCAGGACGGACGCGAAGGCGATCACCTTTTTGTACTAGATCGAGCGCGACGTCCTGCTCGGCGTTGCCGTCGTCAAGGCGATGCGCGGTTTGCGGCGCCAGTTTCAGCAACGCGCGAATGGCGGAGGAGGTTTTTGCGCGCGCGCGAAGCTCGAGAACCTGGCCGAGTAGAACTAATGCAGTGATTACCGCCGCGGCTTCGAAGTAGACGGGAACCGAACCATCCATTTCGCGGAAAGAAGCTGGGAAGAGCTGGGGAAAGATGGTCGCGACAACGCTGTCGAGGAATGCCGTGCCGGTGCCGAGACCGATGAGCGTGAACATATTTGGACTGCGATTGACAAGCGACGACCAGAAACGTTCGAAGAACGGCCAGCCGCCCCAGAGAACGACCGGAGTGGCAAGCAGCAATTCGATCCAGTTGCACAACTCGCCGGAGAGATGCAGTCCCAGTTTTTTGCCAAACATGCCAAGTACAAAAACGGGCACGGTCAAGATCGCGCTGAAGAAGAAACGGTTTCGCATCGAGATGTACTCGACGTCCGGAGTTTCTTCGGTGGCGATGTCCATGGGTTCGAGCGCCATTCCGCACTTTGGGCAGGCGCCCGGGCCGAGTTGAATAATTTCGGGATGCATTGGGCAGGTGTAGCGAATTTGCTTTTGCTCAGGCGTTGACGGTAGAGACGGCGTGGCAGGCAGTATCGCGGCCAGCTCGCTTGCGGCGCTGGCTGGCGCGGGGGTTGGCGAGCGGTTCAGATAGCGTTCGGGATTGGCGGAGAATTTCTGCGCGCAACCTTTCGCGCAGAAGAAGTAAGTTTCGCCGCGATGCTCAAGATGCACTGCGGCTTTCCTTGAATCAACGCTCATTCCACAAACCGGATCGCGTGTCATTGATTCCTCACAAGTTTCCAGCCCGTCAACGTAAGTGCGTGTAAATCAGACCGAGCAATTCGTCGTACATGGCGTTGGCTTCTTCTTTTTTGGCGGAGCGCAGCGCTTTGGCGGCGCAATGATGAAGATGATTCTTCATGAGATTGCGGGCCACTCCGCGCAGGGCTTCCTGCACGGAAGCGATTTGCACCAGGATGTCCGCGCAGTAGCGATCGTCCGCCACCATTTTCTGCAGGCCGCGCACCTGACCTTCGATGCGGCGGAGACGCTTTTGATTGCTGTCTTTCAGCGATGGATCGACAGCAATGGCTTTATGGCCGGGGCCGACAATGCAGCCACATTCGGCGGAGTGCGCGTGCGTAGTTGCTTTGGACGGCATTCCTTTAATACCCCCTGGGGCTATTTATACCCCCACCCCCTATCAGTTGTCAAATCTCGGATTTCTCTGGATACGCGAGGAACACAGCAAGCCTGGACGAGGCTGGTATACTACCGGGCATGACACTGATGGAAATTAGATATGCATTGGCATCGCCGCTGACCCTCGATCAGTTAAAGGTACTCGGCGAATTTGCGAATGTTTATGGGCTGCGGAAATTCCGGCTGAACGATGCGAAGACGGAATTGTCGTTTGAGTATGACGCGTCGCGGTTGCGGGAGACGCAGGTGGAACATGTGTTGGGTCAGGCGAAGATTGCGGTGGCGAAGAGGTTAAATTGAGTTGCGTTAAGGCTCGGGGGCGCGGGTCGTTCGTTTCTGCAGGCGGGCCTGGTGAGCAAATCACGCAGCAGATTCCTCAAATACGCTTGGCTCGGAATGACAAATTTGCGATGGTTTCGGGGATAAGATCGTTTAGGCGCGTGGTCTTGAGAACGCTACCCGAGCAAGCGGAAAAAAATGGGGCTCCAGCTTGGCACCGGGAGCCTTGAAAGCACGTTTCATATCCGGCGTCGTTTTCACACCGGATGCCTGGGGGTCATCCATTCCGGCTTCCTTCCCAGGGGCAGGAGGCATCGGCCCTTGAATTTCGCCAAACAAGTCCCTTCCCGCTCATTTGACGTCGTCCTTAGACCATGATCTGAAACATGCCCACGCGGTCACCGATGCAACGGGATAATCGCTCGCGTGGGTGATTTATCGCCTGTAACGCATTGAATTAAAGAAGCTTGATGATTTTTCTTCCCGTCGACAGCACTACCAGCCCCACATTCGAACGACGACTACGCCGTTTTGGGAATCTGAGCCGTTTCGGTTCGAAAGAGCTGGTTCTAGCACTCTGGTAACAAAATTATTTAGCCGTGCGGTCCATCGGTTTTTGCCACGAAAGCAGCGAAGATTCCTGTATGTGCGGCGGCGTTCCATCGCTTGTAGCAACTCGCTTTTTGTTGCGTTGCGTCCTTGCGCTGTCACTGGCGGTGATCGCGGCTGTTGGATCGGTGGCGGATACCCCAGGAATGCTGCGGCGCACGGCGCCTGCGGGATGCCGATGCAATTGCGACCAGGCGGCGCGTGGCGGGTGTATCAGAGTGTGCCAATCGCCGCGCCGTGCATCGCGCTGGGCAGCAGCTAGCTGCGCCAAACCGCGCATCAAAATACCACTCGAGTCGCCCGGCGCGGGCCCGCACTATTCGCGTTCTGATCGAGCGGAACGCGCCAGCCGGTAGCAGCACACAGTCTATTTGGGGATTTTCTCTGCGATCGATTCGGCCGCATGCGGGTCGGCATTTTCTTGCAGCTTGCCCGCCAGAAAGTCCGCAATTTCAAAAACCGCGCGATTGTGCAGCGATTCCACGTTGCGCTGCAAAGCTGGTAGCTTACCGGGTTCGAGCAGCGAACGCACGGCGGGGACTGCGTTCTTCAGGGTTTTGACTACAACTCCAACCTGCTTTTCCACGACCCATTCGGTGTTGTAGCGCTCCTGCGGCAAAGTGCTGGAATTACATTCGACCAGGACGGGAAGGCCGGAAATCATGGCTTCGGCGATGCTTCCGGGACCTGGCTTGCCGATCAGAAAATCGGCGGCGTGCATCAAACGGTTGACCTCGCGCGTAAATCCCACAATGTGCAATGGCAGATTCCATTTTGCCGCGCGGAGCCGAGCAGCCAATTTTTCATTTTTCCCGCAAACGAGAATCATCTGAAGCGGCAGGCGTGCAGCGTCAATCTGCTCCACGATGTCATAAATCACGTTCGAGCCGTAGCCTCCGAAAAGCACAATCGCAGTCGGCAGGTTGGCGTCAAGGCCGAGTGCGGTGCGGATTGCCAGCTGCGACTCTTTCCGGTCGGCATAGAACTCCGGTCGAAGGATCATTCCCGAAGCGCGGAATAGATTTCTTTCGGTCTTGCCGAAATCGCGCGCTTGCTGCTCTGCGCGTTCAGAGCCGGTGACTACGATCTGCTCAGCGGTTGGTTCGATCCAGAAGCGCGGCGGGAAGTCGGCCAAGTCGGTGATGATGGTGACGAAGGGGCGGCCCGGATAAACCGAGCTCCAGCTTTCCGCGATTTCGCGGTTGAAATGGGGAATGACGGAGACCAGCAAGTCGGCAGGATGGTCGCGCCAATAATTCGCCAGCAGCTTTGCCAGCGGCTTGTGAAAAATTCGGATGGTAAGTTGAAGAATCCGCAAGAGATATACGCTTCCCCAGGTCCAGCCGTTGCGCAGCAGGATGTTGTACTGCTCCTGAATGCGAATGCCAGTGAGGCGCCGAAGCACGTCCAGATGGTCGGTAAGTTCCTGGAATTGAACGAGGTTAACTTCCCAGGGACGAGATTGCCACTCGCAGACGGCTTTGAGTGCGACGGCTGCATTGCGATGGCCACCGCCGGCGTCGTGGAACAGAACGTGAATTTTCCTGTTTGCAGACATGACAGGAGTGTTACACGAGAAAAGTCGGTTGAAACAAGAGCACGGAACATGCCATGTGGATAACTCCGGAAGTCATTTGTGTTCAATAGTTTCCAAGAGCACATTCATCTAGTTTTCTTTGCCTCTTTATAGGCTGTTCATATCCGCACCTTAAAAAGGAACACATGCGATGCGACCTTCACATCCACTCGACGGCTTCAGGAATGTGCAACACTCCTTTGCTCGAGCGCCTTTGTAAGGAGTCCTACAATCGCCCGGACGAGGTCTATGCCCGTTGCAAGGAATTGGGCATGTCCATCGTCACTTTGACCGACCATGACTCGATAGACGCGGCCGAAGAGTTGCGCAATTATCCCGACTTCTTTGTGAGCGAGGAAGTGACCTGCCGGATGCCCAGCGGGTCGGAAGTGCATATCGGCGTTTACAACCTGCGCGAGCGCGACCATGTGGAGATCCAGCGGCGTCGCACGGACTTTGTGGCGCTGGTGATGTATCTTACCGAACAAAAACTCTTCTTTAGCGTGAATCACGTGTTTTCCGGGCTGACCGGCAGGCGCAACGAAGAAGATTTTCACTGGTTCGCGTCCTACGTTCCGGCATTTGAAATTCGCAACGGGCAGATGTGGGAGAAAGCGAACCGGCACGCGCAAGCCCTGGCAAAAAGACTGGGAAAGATCGCGATTGGCGGTAGCGATTCGCACGCCATGCGCGGAGTCGGATTGACGTACACCGAAGTGCCTGGAGCGAAAACGGTGGCCGAGTTTTTTGCCGGATTGCGGGCCAGGCGCGGCAAAGTGCGCGGTGCAGACGGAAGTCTTTCCGGGTTGACGGCGGACGTTCTTTCGATCACCAAAGCTTTGTTTCAAGAACGGCCGGCGACGCTGGCGCTGTCTCCACTAGCGGCTCTGATTCCGGTAGTTACGGCTGGGCACTGGATGAATGAAATCTTGTTCTGCCGCAAATGGGCAGCGCATTTCCGGGAAGAAGGTAAGGCGCCGCGAATGTTGTGGGACTTGAAGGCGAGGGCCGAGCAAGTTTGAGTTTGCGGTAAGGAACGGGTGAGCGATATGACCGTCGCACGCCAAGTATGGGGATTCATTGAACGGCGCGACCACCGCTTGATGCGGCGGTTGAATCGGTGGCGCGCTCCACGCTGGGTCCGCTACTGGATGATTGCGGCAACCCGGTTGGGCGACGGATGGTTGTGGTATTCGCTGGCGGCAATTTTGCTCTTGTTCGGCGGGCCGCAGAGGTTTGCCGCGGTGAGCGCGGCGACATTGGCTGCGACGGTTGGTGTCGGGGTCTTCAAGCTGCTGAAGAAACTGAGTCACCGGCAGCGTCCTTGCCAACTGGAACCTCATTGTTGGTCCAAAGTGTTGCCGCCTGACAAGTTTTCTTTTCCATCCGGGCACACGATGACGGCATTTTCCATCGCGCTGGTGATTAGTTATTTCTATCGCGGCGTGGAACTGCCGGTTTATTTCTTCGCGTGCAGCATTGCGATTTCACGCATTGTGCTCGGCATGCACTTCTTAAGCGACGTGCTGGCTGGCGCAATTCTCGGCGTCGGACTGGGTTGCGGGGCGCTGACAGCGTTTGCGGCAATGGGTTTGATCTAGCGTTTCCTAGAACCGGTAATCCTGCCTTTTCGCTCCTAATCCTTATGACCGCTGACACCCGCCGACAGGATTGTATGCGCTACTAAATGCTTGCAATTAATGCTCTATAGCACTATCCTCTCGCATCCGGACGAACCACGGAGCAAGGTCTGCCCGGCTCCATCAAATTCGACAAGGGCGATTCAACGAGAGGGCTATGGCGCTTACCACAACGGATTGGGTGGTCATCGTTGGATACCTGCTGATTAACCTCCTGATTGGAATTTATTACCGGCGACGAGCAAGCGGAAATACCGCGGAGTTTTTTATTTCCGGGCGGGACGTGTCGTGGTGGCTGGCTGGCACGAGCATGGTGGCGACGACTTTTGCTGCCGACACTCCATTGTTGGTGACCGGCCTGGTGGCCACACAAGGCGTCGCGGGAAACTGGCTGTGGTGGAACCAGTGCCTGACTGGAATGCTGACAGTATTTTTCTTCGCGCGATATTGGCGGCGCGCGGAAATCATGACCGACGTCGAGTTGACGGAACTGCGTTATTCCGGAAAGCCCGCGGCGTTCTTGCGCGGATTGAAATCCATCTATCTCGGATTACTGATGAATTGCTTCATCCTGGGCTGGGTGACGCGGGCGATGGTGGACATCATCGCGGTGCTGCTGGGCCCGGCGATAGCGGCCGGAAAAGTCTGGCAGATTGCACTGGGCAATCACGTTCTTGTGCATTACACGCTGGGCGAACCGCGGCATACGGCGCTGATGATCTGCGTGTTGGTGCTGATTCCCTTCACCGGGATCTATACGTTTATTGGCGGGCTTTGGGGCGTGCTGGTCACCGACCTTTTTCAGTTCGTATTAAAGATGAGCATGGTGACGGTGCTGGCGTGGGTCGCGGTGAGCAAGCTGGGCGGAATCAATGCGCTGACTTTGCGCTTGCAGATTGTCGGCGACGCGGTGCGGAAGACTGGCGTAGCGACGGCAAATCCACTGAAATTTTTCCCCGATTTTCATCTGGGAATGACCACGAGTGCGATGTGGACGATTCCGTTGGTGTCATTTGTCTTATTTTTGGGCGTGCAGTGGTGGAGCTCGTGGTATCCAGGAGCGGAGCCGGGCGGCGGCGGATATGTTGCGCAAAGGATGTTCAGCGCGAAGGACGAAAAGAATTCGCTGGGCGCGACGCTGTGGTTCAACCTGGCCAATTATGCGCTGCGGCCATGGCCATGGATTGTTACCGGTCTGGTGGCGCTGGCGCTGTATTCGCCGAACGGCGGACTGACGCCCAGCGCGGATTTTGCGGCGAGCCCGCAGCAGGGCTACGTAATGGTGCTGCGCGACTTTCTGCCTCCGGCCCTGCGCGGTCTGATGGTCGCCGCGTTTCTTGCGGCATTCATGTCCACGATCGGGACACAACTGAACTGGGGAACTTCGTACCTGGTGAATGATTTTTACCGGCGATTTTTGGTGCGCGACGCGAGCGAACGGCACTATGTGAACATCGGAAAAGTATTTACAGTGCTGCTGGTGCTGGCTGGCGGCTACGTGGCAAGCCAACTGGCTTCGATTTCCGAAGGCTGGCAAATCGTGCTGGGAATTGGCGCGGGAACCGGCGCAGTTCTGATTTTGCGATGGTACTGGTGGCGGATCAACGCGTGGAGCGAAATCAGCGCAACGGTTACCGCCGCGGTGCTGACGTTTGCGCTGGCCAAGATCAAGTTCGCGGGCAGTGATGCGGTGGTGGTTGCAAAAACCACGTTGATCACAGCGGGCGTGACTACGGTTGCGTGGATCATCGGCACATTCGTAACCAAACCGGAGCCAACGGAAAAATTGGTTTCGTTTTACCGGCGCGTACACCCGAGCATTTATGGTTGGCAGCCGATTGCGAAGCTGTGTCCGGAACTTTCGCAGGTTCGCGATTTTGCGGCGAACGCGGCGAATTGGGTGGCGGGATGCTTGATGGTTTATACCGCGATGTTTGGCATCGGCATGCTGGTGTTCCGCCACTGGTTAGCAGGCGTTTTGTTGCTTGGGGTAAGCGCAATCGCCGGCTGGCTGATTTTTTGGAATCTCTCCCGGCAGGGGTGGGGGACCCTTTCCGGAGCGTTGGAGGCCAAGTCCGCCAAGGACTAACGCCGCACCCCATGAGAAAACATCCCCTACTGGAAATCTGTGTCGAGACGCTTGTGGCTGCGCTGGCTGCGGAGCGGGGCGGAGCCGACCGCATCGAGCTTTGCGAAAACTTAGCTGTCGGAGGAGTGACTCCGAGCGTCGAGTTGATGCGCGGGGCGCGATCGCAAATTCATATTCCAATTTTCGCGATGATCAGACCGCGTGCAGGAGATTTTTTCTACACTGCAGACGAGGTAGAGCGGATGCGCAGCGATATTTTAATGGCAAAAGAATGCGGGATGGACGGAGTTGTATTCGGCTTGCTGAACGCAGAGCGACTTGTGGATATGGACCGCACACGCAAACTGGTTGAGTTGGCACTCCCCTTGCCAGCGACATTTCATCGCGCGTTCGATGAAGTGCCTGATCCGCACGCGGCGCTCGAAAACGTGGTGGCCAGCGGCGCAGCGAGAATCCTGACTTGCGGCGGGAATGGCGACGCGGAAAAAGGCAGCACGGTTATCGCCGAACTTGTGGAAGCGGCAGGGAGTCGGATTGAAATTGTTGCGGGAGGCGGCATCAATGCCGCAAACCTCGAGGGCGTGCTGCGGCGCTCGGACGCGCGAGAAATCCATTCAGGATTGAGCTCGACTCTGCCATATCCTCGTGCGGACCATTCGGCGTTCGAGGCAGAAATCCGGAAGATGGCGGCAATATTGGAAAAACATTCCAGCGAATCGGCTCGCGCAAGCGCACAAGACTGAGCAATGAGGTAGAAGAAGCGCGCAGCCGAGGTGCGTCGCGCAAAATGCGCGCGATGTAGAAAGAAACGCCTGCTACCAGAGAAATGGATTGAAAATCGGGGGCGAGCGCCCCCGCGTGAAAAGATGTCACGCTGGGGCACCCAGAGCGACCCAACAAGCCTTTGAAAAGTTTCAGAAAAACCGGCAGCTCGCCTGCCGCACTCCATAAGAACTGGCGACTTACGCCTTTTGGGCTTGCCGACGGAGGAATGTGGGTACGTCGAGATCGTCGCCGGGAACTTCGCGCGCCACATCGCGAACGTTCTGTTGAACTTGGTGTACGACGGCTGGTTGTTCGTTGGAAATTGTCGAAGCCGAGCCGGAGTTGGAAGATGAACCGGCGCCTGCTGCGGCTGCTGCCGCGACTTCGGGCAATTCCCTGCCGGCTTTCCAGGTTTTGGGCAGGAATTCCGGGCGCCGCGAAACGTTTTTCTTGTTGGCTTCCTTGAAGCCGGCGGCGATGACGGTAATTTTGACGGAGTCTTTCATGGTTTCGTCTTGTACGGCGCCGAATATGATGTTGGCGTTTTCGTGCGCGGCTTTCTGGATGATCGAGGAGGCTTCGTGAACTTCGTGGAGGGTTAGGCTGGGGCTGCCGCAAATGTTGATGAGGATGCCCTGCGCACCCTGTATGGAATTGTCTTCGAGGAGCGGGCTGGCGATGGCGCGGTTGGCGGCATCCACGGCACGATTCGAACCGGTGGCGACAGCGGTACCCATGACGGCGTAACCTTGGCCGCTCATGATCGCTTTCACGTCGGCAAAATCGCGATTGATGATGCCGGGCACGGTGATGATGTCCGAAATGCCCTGCACAGCCTGGCGAAGAATGTCGTCGGCGATACGGAAGGCGTCGAAGAAGCTGGTGCCGCGTTCGACGGTTTCCATCAAACGTTCATTGGGAATGACGATGACGGTGTCCACCGCGCCGATCAAGTCCTGCAACGCTTGTTCGGCTTGCAGCATGCGGCGCTTGCCTTCGAAAGCAAAGGGTTTGGTGACCACGGCGACGGTGAGAGCGCCAAGTTCACTGGCGAGCGACGCGACGACCGGAGCAGCGCCGGAGCCGGTGCCCCCGCCAAGGCCGGAGGTAATGAAAATCATGTCCGAGCCTTCGAGGGCTTCGATAATCTTGTCGGTGTCTTCGAGCGCGGCTTTGCGGCCGACTTCGGGATTGGCTCCCGCGCCGAGACCTTTGGTAAGTTTTGCGCCGAGCTGTAACTTCATCGGCGCCTGGCACAATTTGAGCGCCTGCAAGTCAGTGTTGGCCGCGATGAATTCGATGCCTTCCACCTTGGCGCGAATCATGCGGTTGACGGCGTTGCATCCGCCGCCGCCGACACCGATGACCTTAATTTTTGCGGGCGATAACTCCTCGCTGAAACTCATGCGAATTGCCGTGTCCTTTGCCGTCATGTATTCCCCCTAACCCCGTGAATTTCGGCTGGTAAGCCTGTTTGCGAAGTCTGGCTTCGCTCAAAATTTCTTGCCAAGAAGCCTGTGGTCGAGATCCTCCGTCCCAATGAATAGGGGACCCAGGATGGCAACGCCTTTTTCCTAGGCTCCGGCGAACATGGCCTTGAGCTTGGCAACAAAATTTGTGGAGCGCATTGCATGCAAACGACGCGCTTTTGCTCCGTACAAAACCAATCCGACCACTGTTGCATACTCGGGCTGCTCGACTTGCTCCGGCATATCCACCAGGCCGCGCGGCTCCGCTACACGGACGGGCAAGTGAAAAGCCAGTTCCATCATTTCGACCAGCCCAGTCAGGCGCGCTCCGCCACCGGAAAGCACAAATCCCGCCGGGATTTGCGAATCGAGACCCGCGCGACGCATTTCATCGCGAATGAGCGCCAAAAATTCTTGCGCGCGCGGCTCGATGATGTCGGTCAACATGCGCGCGAAGATGGTGCGCGGCGGACGATCGCCGACGCTGGCGATTTCGATGGCGGTATCTGCATGAAGCAGTGCAGCAGCCGCGCAACCGTGATGGCGCTTGATACGTTCGGCTTCCGGAATCGGTGTGCGCAATCCGACTGCGAGGTCGTTGGTGAAGTGATCGCCACCGACCGGCACAGCGCCAGTGTGGCGAACGACTCCACCACCGTACACAACCAGCTCGGTCGTACCGCCACCGATGTCGAGCAGACATGTGCCGAGATCGCGCTCGTCTTGCGTTAAGCAGGCCTCGGCAGAGGCGAGCGGTTCGACAACAGTGTCGCTGATCAAAATTCCGGCGCGATTTGCCGCGGTGACGAGATTTTGCGTCGCGGTCACCGAGGATGTGACCACGTGTACGTTGGCTTCGAGCCGCTGGCCGACCATGCCGATGGCGTCACGGATTCCATTGTGGGTGTCCACGGAAAATTCGTGCGGCAATACGTGGAGAACTTCACGGTCTTCGGGCAGAGAAATGTTGCGCGCGGCGTCAACCGCGCGGCGAACATCTTCGCGTTCGATATCGCGCGGACGACTGCCAAGCGTGACGCCACCGCGGCTGTTCACCCCACGCACGTGGCTGCCGGCAACACCGATCAGCGCCGTTTCCACCGGAATGCCGGAGACGCCTTCAGCTTCTTCTACGGCGCGGCGAATGGAGCTGACAGTGGCATCGAGATTGACGATGGAACCCTTGCGCAAACCCTTCGATTCGGCCGCGCCCAGCGCGAGGAATTTTACTTGTTCGTCCGCAAGCTCCGCGATCAAAACGCAGGTCTTGGTGCTGCCGATGTCCAGCCCGACGAGATATTTATCTTTTTTCGACAATCGCCGCCCCCGCCGCTAGTCTACTTATTCTTCTTTACCGTCATGTGCTCGCCGCAGCCGCTCGAATCAGGATTCAAGACGACCTGCCGCGCATACTGCAAATCCACGGACTGCACGCAGCCGGCATTGGATTGCCACTGCGCGAAATTGTCCACCAGCATCCGGTATTTTCCGGTGAACTCACTGGAGCCGAAGTGAATCGTGACCGCCTGTGTCGCGTTGGCTCCCGGAAAGCCGGCCATGACGACGCGAAGGTCGCGCGGATTGCCAAGATCGACTTCGCTGATGTGGTCGGATGAGCCAGGACGAACCTGGTTGGCGTCCTTCAGAAATTCCTGAAAAGTTTGCATACGCTTCTGGCGATCGCCGTCCGGCATGGTGTCGACGATGCCGGTGACGATCGGGAAATGAAAATCTTCGCCATGCGGGCGATCGAGGATTTTCCCGAATTCGTCAATGAGGCCAATTTCATTGCCGTTCCGTACAAACGCAATGGGGGTTCGCTCGGAAATATCAATGCGAATGCGGTTGGGCAGAATGCGCTGAACGCTGGCGGATTGCACCCAGGAAATTTTTTCGACGTCGCCCCGGCGTGCATCGAGCGGAATGCGCAGCACGCTGCGGCCGCGGTCTTTGTAAAACGGCGCAAGCACCGCTTCACGCGAAACGATGTGATTGCCGGTGACTTCGACCTGCTCGGGCTTTAACAAAAGTACTTTGGGCGAGTGCAGCAGAAAATTCCCAGCGACATAAGCCACCACGCCGCAGCCAGCAGTGATCAGGACCACATTAAAAATGGTGCGGTAACGGGAAAGATTTTTGCCGCCAAATTTCTTGCGGCGGATTTCGACCGGCTTCTGGCGGCGCAGGTAGCGTGGCTCGTCGCTTTCGACAAGTTCCGGCCGGTAGACTTCAGCGTCGGCAACCGCGGCGTTTTTTTGTATGGCCTTCACGCGTCCCACACCACGACCTCGTGTTCGAGTTTGACTCCAAAAGCGTTTTCAACCCGCACCCGCACATCGGCGATCAACGTGAGCATGTCTTTGGCCGAAGCTCGACCTGCGTTGACAAAGAAATTTGCATGGCGGTCGCTGACTCTGGCGTCGCCAACGCTCAGGCCCTTCAGCCCAAGCTCATCAATCATGCGTCCGGCCGACGCTCCAGGGGGGTTCTTGAAGATGCAACCGGCACTTTTCTGCCCGAGCGGCTGGCTCGAACGCCGCTTCTCATTGCAGATACGAACCCCTTGCAGAATTTCTTTGAACGGTTTGGAGGGAAGTTCCAGCGTCACTGCGAGCATCATATCATTAGGCGCAAACGAAGTGTGACGGTATTCAAATGAAATTTGCGCGCCCCTGAGGATTTCTATCCTGCGTTCGGCGGCGCGATAGAGCTTGACCTGGCGAACGTAGCTGCCGATTTGCATGCCGTAAGCGCCAGCGTTCATGCGAAGCGCGCCCCCCACGGTGCCGGGAACACCAATCAACCCCTCCATGCCTCCCAAATCATGTTTTGCACAGAACGTGACGGTGCGGCCGAGGTCGGCAGCGGCGTCCACGTGAGCGAGATTGCCCTCAATCACGATTTCCGGATCGGGCTTGGCGAGTTGCAGGATGATCCAGGGCAGTTCGCCATCGCCGATGAGAAGATTTGAACCCCCACCGAGGAACTTGTAAGGAATCTGGTTGCGCTCGAGAAGCACGAGCAGTTGGGGAATGGATTCGTGCCTGGTGATGCGCAGCAGGTCGCTGGTTCCCCCGATGCCGAGCGACGTCAGTTCAGCCATGGAAGTGCCGGAACGGATCTTAATGCCGAGGTCCGCCAGTTCCGCCCTTAGTTTGGAGGCCTCAACGCGCATAGGGGCTCGGATGCTCGGTACCAAGCAAAACCATGAGTTCGTTGCTGGCTCGGCTGACGTTTCCGGCACCGACGGTGAGGATGGCGTCGCCCGGCCTGGCGCTCTTCAGCAAAAATTCGATGGAGTCCTGCATTGAACGAATGTAATGGACGTTCTTGTGTCCGGCTTCGCGAATAGCGGCAACAAGGGCTTCGCTGGTGATGCCGGGTATCGGCGGTTCACTAGCCGCATAGATGTCGGTGAGGACGAGCAGGTCGGCTTGGTTGAAGGCGCGGCGGAACTCGTCCCAGAGATGTTGCGTACGCGAGTAGCGATGCGGCTGGAAAAGAACCAGCAAACGGTTGAACTTACAGCCGCGCGCAGCTTCGAGCGTGGCGCGAATCTCCGCCGGGTGGTGACCGTAGTCGTCGATGACCGTGACGTCGTTGACGGTACCTTTTACGTCGAAGCGGCGGCCGACGCCTCCGAAATTCGCCAGCCCTTGTCTTATTAGCTCAGCCGGAACATTTAGGTAAAGAGCCACTGCGGCAGCCGCAGCGGCATTGCGGACGTTGTGGATTCCAGGCGGATGCGGCAAACGAAAGATGCCGAGGTCTTCGCCTTTATAGGTGAGGCGGAATTCGCTCGAAAATCCTTGCAACTGAATGTCGCTGATGACCAAGTCGGCCTGGCTCGACGTGCCATACGTAAGGATGGGCCGCTTAACACTGGGAATGATAGCCTGAACGTTGGGCTCATCGAGGCAAAGGATTGCGGCGCCGTAAAACGGTACACGATTCACAAATTGGACAAAGGCGCCTTGAATGTCTTCGAGCGAGCTGTATTGATCGAGGTGTTCGCGGTCTATGGTGGTAACCACAGCGACGACCGGCGCGAACAACAGGAAGCTGCGATCGCTCTCGTCGGCCTCTACGACGAAATATTCGCCGCGGCCGAGACGCGCGGTGGTGCCGGCTTGATTGACTCTGCCGCCGATTACAAATGTGGGATCCAGATGCGCCGCCGTAAGAATCGAAGCCACCAGCGATGTGGTGGTCGTTTTGCCATGAGCGCCACCAACCGCGATGCCATATTTAAGACGCATCAATTCAGCCAGCATTTCGGCGCGCGGAATTACAGGAATCTTAAGTTTATGAGCTTCGATAACTTCCGAATTTTCCGATTGAATAGCCGACGATGTAACAACTACATGCGCGCCTGCAACGTTACCGGCTTTGTGGCCCTCGTAAATTGTCGCGCCGAGATCCTGCAAGCGCTCTGTGATCGTGGAAGGCTTGGTGTCTGAACCGGAGACGGAATAGCCGAGCGTCAGCAGAACTTCCGCGATGCCGCTCATGCCGATGCCGCCGATTCCGACCAAGTGTATGCGCTGAAAATTCCTGAATGAGACCATCATGGCGTTGCTCCCTGATTTCTTGTGAGCACGCCAGCGGCCTTTTCCACCAGGTCGACAATGTCCGGCGCGGCATTCGGCTTGCCCAGCGTGCGCGCGCGCATGGACAACCGTTCGATTTCTTGCGGCTGGTCGAGAAGCGCGAAAATCTCCTTGCACAAACGTTCGGCGGTGAGTTCCGGCTCCGCAATCAGTCTTCCGGCGTTGGCTTTTACCATTTCCTGCGCGTTGCGAAGCTGATGGCTGTCGGTCGCTCGCCCGAAGGGGATAAAAATTGCCGCCCGTCCTGCTGCTGCGATTTCCGCTGCCGTGATCGCGCCGGCGCGACACACAATCAGATCCGCCCATGCAAAGCGCTCCGCCATGTTGCCGAGGAACGGCACGACTTCGGCGTTGAATTCGCGGCGCGCATAAGCGGTTCGAACCGCGTTGTAGTCGCGTTCGCCAGTCTGATGCACGACGTTCAGTTCGTCCTTTCGCGCGGCCAGCACGTCCATCGCGTCCACGAAGCTACGATTGATGGGAAGCGCGCCCTGGCTGCCACCAGTAATCAATAAACGAAACGGTTTTTGCGGTTTGCGCGGCTGAATCGCGAAAAATTCCGCGCGCACCGGATTGCCGGTTACCGACGCTTTGTTTCCGAACGCTTGCGCAGTGATGTCATATCCAGTGGCGATGCGCTTGGATAATTTCACCAACACTTTGTTGGTGAAACCGGGCTCCGCGTTCGGCTCGAAAATTACGTTGGGGATGCCGCGCATCCACGTTGCGAGCAGCATCGGCCCGGCTGCATATCCGCCGACGCCAAACGCCGCGACCGGTCGGTGCCGGCAGAGAATTGCAAACGCGTCCAGCATGCCGGGCGCCAGCGTTGCGAAATTTTTCACCAGCGTCAGCCCGCCTTTGCCTTTGAGACCTGCGGCGCGCAAAGTTTCAAGAGGCAGCCCGGCTTGCGGCACCAGCTTCATTTCAATTCCGCGTTGTGTTCCTACCAAGACGACTTCCCTTTCCTTTCCCCGGGACAGCCACTCCCTCGCAATCGCAATGGCCGGAAATACATGACCGCCTGTACCACCGCCCGCGATGAGCAGTTTCATCGCGCAAGTCCAAGAATGTCGCGCGCCGTCATTTCGCCGTCGCTTGTTGCGAAATATTCAGCAGCACACCCGTAGCCAGCAACATCACCAATAAGCTCGATCCCCCATAACTGATGAAGGGCAGCGGAATGCCTTTGGTCGGCACCATACCCAGCACGACCGCAAAATTGATCAGGGCCTGAAAAATAACCATCGCGGTGATTCCCAGCGCCAGCAATCGGCCAAAATTGTCCGGCGCGGAAAATGCTGCGCGCAGACCCCGCCACCCGTAGACCGCGAACAGCGCAATTACAATCATCGCGCCGATGAAACCCAGTTCCTCGCAGATGACCGCATAAATAAAGTCGGTGTGCGCTTCCGGCAAATAGAACAATTTCTGCTTGCTCTCCATCAGACCGACGCCGGTAAAGCCTCCCGAACCCACCGCGATCAGCGATTGCAATAGCTGAAATCCAGCTCCTTGTGGATCAACGTCGGGGTTGAGAAACGCCATCAAGCGCGCCTGACGGTACGCAACATGCGAAATCAACAAATACAGCGCAGGAATGGAAGCGGCAGCGCCCGCCGCAATCCATTTCCAGGAAAGTCCGGCGACATAGAGAACCGCGGCCGAAATCAGCACAATGTCCACTGATGTGCCGAGGTCGGGCTGCGCCAGAATCAGCGCGACACAAACCAGAACCGGACCAATCGCAGGCAAAATGTTATGCAAAAAATCTTCCTTGTTGAATTCCATGCTGGCCGCCGTGCGCCGTTTCAAATCCAAAAACCACGCGAGATATAAGATCACTGCCAGCTTGGCGATTTCCGAAGGCTGAATTCCAACCGGCCCAAAACGGATCCAGCGGTGCGTGGCATGAGATTTATCCAGAAAAAAAGCGCCGACGAGCATCAAGCCCACCACGCAAAGGACCGGATAGACGACCACGGGCTCGCGCAGCTTGCGATAGTCGGTGCGCATCAGCACGAACATCCCGGCCAGGCCAATGATCAGCCACGCCGCTTGCCGCAATAGAAAGTAATATGAGTGGTGATATTCGTTCTGCGCGGTGACGGCCGAGGCGCTGAAAATCATGACCGCGCCGAGCAAGCACAGTCCCAGCGTCACGCGAAACAGCCATTTGTCATTTTCCAAACGTCTCGGCATTGTGTTTCTCCGTATGCGATGGATCCCGATTCCCGGCGTGGCCCTGCAATTGGTGAACCAGCTCCTTGAAAACGCGGCCGCGATGTTCGTAGTTCTCGAACTGATCAAAACTCGCGCAGGCTGGAGCCAGCAGCACGATGTCTCCCGCGTGAGCTGCCTGAGCGGCGAATTGCACCGCGTTGTGCAGCGTTTCCGCGCGTCTGATCGCCACGCTACTTTCGATCTGCTTCTCGATTTTGTCCGCCGCGCTGCCGATCAGCAGCGCGAGTATGGTTTTTTCTCGAAGCGTAGTGCGCAGTTGCGCGTAATCGCTGTCCTTATCTTTCCCACCCAGAATCACAATGATCCGCCCGGGAAACGCTTCGAGCGCCTTCAACGTCGCATCAACATTGGTCGCCTTCGAATCGTTGTAGTAGCGCACGCCATTGATTTCCGCGACAAATTCAATGCGATGCTCGACGCCCGGAAAAGAGCGTATCGCACCCGCGATTTGCGCCGACTGCGCACCGGCAAGCCGACCTGCAATCGTGGCCGCAAGAACGTTTTCCAGGTTGTGCCTGCCGGGCAAGGGAATTTCGTCGCAATTGAGAATTTCTTCTTCTCGATTGTTCCGGCGAAAAATAAGTTTCCCATTCCTCACAAAAGCGCCTTGCTCAACATTGGTCTTCCGGCTGAACCAGAAAACTTGCGGACGCGAAGGAGCGATTTCGCGGCTGGCGGGGTCATCCAAATTAATAATTGCCGCGTCCGCCTCGGTCTGATGCTCGAAAATCCTGGCCTTGGCAGCGGCGTAGGCGCTGAAGGTCTTGTGGCGATCGAGATGGTCCGGCGTCAGGTTCAGCAAGACGGAAATATTCGGTCGGAACGTTTCGATCAACTCGAGTTGAAAGCTGCTCAGTTCCGCAACCGTGATCGTGCTTTTGTTACTCTGCCGAACCGTTGCAATCAATGGCGTCCCAATGTTCCCCGCGAGTGCGCTAGAAAATTCCGCGTGACGCAGAATGTGATTGACAAGCGAAGTCGTCGTGGTCTTGCCGTTCGAACCCGTGATGCCGATCAGTTGGCCGTGCAAGAACCGGAATGCCAGTTCGATTTCGCTCCAGACCGTGATCTTGATCTCGCGCGCTTTGACCAGTAGCGGCGAGTCGGCTGGAACGCCGGGACTTGGCACCACCAGTTCCTGCTCGTGCAAAATCGCGTTGGAGTATCCGCCCAGCTGCAGTTGGATGCCTTCGTCACGCAGTCTCGAAACGCAGTCACCCAATTCGTCCGCGGATCGCGTGTCGGTGGCAGTAATAACAGCTCCGCGCTCCGCGCAGAACATTGCAGTAGCGACGCCGGTGCGCGCCAGTCCGATGACCAGCACGCGTTTGCCTTTTAACTCGAATCGTCCAGCCATTCCTGCCTCAATCCTTAGCGCTTATCGCAATTTCAACGTCGTCAGCGCAAACAGCGCGAACACCAGCGCCAGAATCCAGAATCTCACGATTACTTTCGATTCGCTCCATCCCAGCAGTTCGAAATGATGATGAATCGGAGCCATCCGGAAAATCCGCTTCCCGCGCAGTTTGAAAGACCCGACTTGCAGGATCACGGAAAGCGCTTCCACCACGAAAACGCCGCCGATAAAAAACAAAAGGATTTCCTGCTTGATGATTACCGCAATCACACCGAGCGTGCCGCCCAGCGACAACGAGCCCACGTCACCCATGAACACTTCGGCAGGGTGCGCGTTGTACCAGAGAAAACCCAGTGACGCGCCGACCAGCGCACCGCAAAAGACCGTTAACTCGCCGATGCGTGGAATGTACTGGATATCGAGATAGGTGGACCAGCGCGCGTTGCTGCTGACGTAAGTGAGCACCGTGAGCGCGCCGGCAGCAATCACGGTCGAACCAATCGCCAGGCCATCGAGACCATCGGTCAAATTCACGGCGTTCGAAGAACCGGTGATCACGATGGTCACGAACAAGAGAAAAGGCAGAAACGCCAGCGGCCACAAGTGACCGCTCGACATCAGCGAATGAATCACCAGATCGGGATGAAATTTTTTCAAGAACGGAACGATCAGCTGCGTCGAATACGCGCTATGCGTGGAAAGCTCCAGCAAACCGACTCCGACGATCATGCTGACCAGGACTTGTAATAGAAATTTTCGCTTACTGGTCAGCCCCAGGTTCTGCTTTTTTGCTACTTTGGCGTAGTCGTCGATGAAGCCGATCACCGAGAAACCAATCAGCGCGAACAGTGCCATCAGTACAAACGCATTCGTCAGGTCCGCCCATAACAGCACCGGCACCGCGGTAGATAGAACAATCAGCACCCCCCCCATCGTCGGTGTGCCGGCCTTTTTCTTATGCTCCTGCGGGCCCTCTTCGCGAATGTATTGTCCGATTTGCAGTTCGCGCAGGCGCCTGATCAGCCACGGCCCGAACACCAGCGCCAGAAACATAGCGGTCAAGCTGGCATAGACGGTTCGAACCGTGATGTACCGGAAAACGTTCAGCGGGCTGAAATATTTCTGCAGGACGTGATATAGGAGGTAGTACAGCATCTAGTGGCTGACCTCCGCTGGGGTGTCCGGCGCGCCGTGCTGCGCCAGCAACGCTTCGACGATGCGTTCCATCTTCACGCCGCGTGATCCCTTGACCAGCAGCAAATCACCCGGTCGGAATTCTTTCTGCAAGAATTGCGCAGCGTCGCCAGACGAAGAAACAAATTTCAGACGTTCTCGAGGAATTCCGGCGTTTGCCGCGCCTGCGATCAGCTGAGCAGCATCGCCCGCAACGCCGACGATCAAATCAATCTTTCCGGTCTTCGCGGCGAACTCACCCGCCGCGCGATGCAGTTCGGCGGACGTCGCACCCAACTCGCGCATTTCTCCTGCGGCCAGAATCCGCCGCCGGAATCCGGGCGTCGCCGCCAGCAGCGCCGTCATCGCCTGCAAAGCCGCAGGACTCGAGTTGTAACTGTCGTTGATCAGCGCCGCTCCATTGGAAAACCGCAAAAGTTCACCGCGCATCGCCGGCGGGCGCAGCTTAGGCAAAACCGCTCGCGCTTCTTCGATACCGATCCCCCAGACGCTGGCTGCCGCAAGCGATGCCAGCGCATTCGCGATTACGTGCCGTCCGGGCAACGCCAAATCCAGCCGAATGCGTCCCTCCGGGCTTACGTAATCGAACGTTGTACCCAACGCTCCGCGATCTTCAATATTTTCCGCCGTAAAAAATGCCGCCTTTTCGATCCCGTACGTCAGAACCCTGCCCGGCGCGAACGCACCGAATGCAGCCACTCGAACATCGTCGGCATTCAACACGGCGGTTGAATCTTTTCCATTCAGCCCTTCGATCAGTTCGCGTTTCGCCAGAGCAATCTCGTCCACCGAGGAAAAAAATTCCAGATGCGCGGGAGAAACGCGCGTCACCACGCCAACATCCGGCCTGGCAACTTGCGCCAGCCGTGCCAACTCGCCGCGCCGCGACATGCCCATCTCCAGTACCGCTGCCTGGTGCGATTCGTCCAGCTTAAACAGCGTCAGCGGCAGCCCGTATTCGTTATTAAAATTTCCTTCCGACTTTAGAACGCGGAACCGCGCGCCAAGCAATGCCGCCAAGATCTCTTTGGTCGTGGTTTTGCCCACCGAGCCGGTAACGCCGGCGATTTTCCCGCCCCAGGTTTCGCGCGCTGCGCGAGCAAATTGTTTGAGCGCGACGAAGGTATCTTCGACGGCGACGCACTTGGCGCGAACCGCGTCCGGAAACTGGCCCACTTTCGCCGCGGCCACCACGGCTGCCAGCGCCCCGCGTTCGAATGCAACGGCCACATGATCGTGTCCGTCATGACGCGGTCCGTGGATGGCGATAAACAGTTCGCCAGATCGAATGGTGCGAGAATCAATCGAGACGCCGGCCAGCCGGGCCACGGGGTCGAGTCCCGCTCCCGCCCGCGCCACCAGAACGCCAGCCACTTGTGCAATCGTCCACCGCATAAATACCTCAGAGGGTTCGCCTTACGAGCGTTACCCAGGGTTTGCTTGGTGCTCACCGGTTCGCTGGCTCCTCCTACCCATCGTTCGCCGATGGCGTGTTTCAGTCCGGCTGAAACTGCGATTGGAACCCTGCGCGCGAACTGAGCCAACTAATTTGCGCGCTAGGTGCCAAACCCCGCGCCGGACTTTTGCTCGCTTGAGCCCGGCGAATCGAATCCGCGTTTACGTAACTCCTGTTGCGCCGCTCTGCGATCGTCCCAGGGCAATGTCTTGTCCACCAGAACCTGATAGTCTTCGTGGCCTTTGCCAGCGAGAAGCACGATATCGCCCGCGCGCGCCTCATCAAACGCCAGCCCGATCGCTTTTTCGCGATCCGGCTCAATCAAATATTTTCCGTTGCTTTTCTGTAAACCGACAACGATGTCGCTGATGATTTTCAGCGGATCTTCCTGGCGTGGATTGTCATTGGTCAAAATCGTCAGGTCAGACAGCCGCCCGCTGGCTTCGCCCATGATCGGGCGCTTGCTGCGGTCTTTGCCGCCGCCGCAACCAAAGAGTGTGATCACGCGGCCCTTGGAATTCAAGTCACGCGCAGTCTTAATCAGACTTTCCAGCGCGTCGTCGGTATGCGCAAAGTCCACAATCGCCAAAAAAGGCTGGCCCATATCCACGCGCTGAAATCTTCCCGGAACACTTTCCAGCGCGCGAATTCCCTTTTCGATGATCTCATTCGACATGCCGGCCGCCTGAGCCGCGCCGATGGCCGCCAGAATATTGTAAACATTGATGCGCCCCACCAGCGGTGAAGCAATTTGCAGTTTTCCCTGTGGGGTATTCGCGGTGAACTGAAGGCCGTTAAAGGAGAGCTGAAATTTTTTGGCGGCCAAGTCCGACGGATTCTCGATGCCATAGGTCAAGGTCTGCCTGGCGAGTCCGGCGAGACGTTTGCTGTACGGATCGTCGGCATTCAAAATCACGGTGTCCGGCGCGCCTGCACCTGTGCCTTCAAATAATTTCCGTTTGGCTGCAAAATAATCCTCAAAATTCTTGTGGAAATCTAGGTGGTCGCGGGTGAGATTGGTAAAGATGGCTGATTGGAAGTGGCAGCCCCACAAGCGATCCATCGCCAGCGCATGTGAGCTGGCCTCCATCACGGCGAACTTTCCGCCCGCGTCGCGAATCTCCGCCAAGAACCCCTGCAGATCGAGCGATTCCGGCGTGGTATTCGGCGCGGGATATTTGCCCCGCGGAGTATAGTACGCAATGGTCCCAAACATTCCAGTCTTCGCGCCGGACGCGCGCAGCACGGAGTCGATTAGAGAGGTCGTGGTGGTTTTTCCGTTGGTGCCAGTCACCGCGATTAACTGAAGAGACTTCGCGGGATGCCCAAAAAAGTTCGCCGCCGCGATGGCCAGACTCTTGCGGCTTTCCGGCACGCGAACCCACACAACATTTGCGTCCAAATCTGTTGGGGCCGGGGATTGGCTGGCTATGGCAACCGCGCCGCGTTCAATCGCCCCGCGAATATATCGGTTGCCGTCTTCTTTGGCGCCGTGCAAGGCAAAAAACAGGCTGCCCATTACAGCCTTACGCGAATCGTAGACGATGCTTTGAATCTCCAACGCATGCATTCCGGCCGGTACGATTGCGCCGGTCTCTGAAAACACTTCGGCGAGCCTTAACGAACGATTCTTCGCTTGCCCAGAGTCCGCTTCGTGTCCTTCCGTCACTTTTCCGCTTTCTACCGCGTTTTTTGACTCCTGCAATCCCGTGGTCATCGATGCCTGTTTTTGCCCAACAACTTGATAGCCTTCGCCGCTTCTTCCGGCGTTCCGAAGCGCACCGTGATTTTTGCGCCACGGCGAACCTTTGCACCGTCACCGGGTACTTCATCCACTGCAAGTCCGCTGCCAACCAAAATCGGTTCCAGTCCCAACGTCAAACACATTTCTGTCACGTCGCGCATGGTCTTGCCATGAAAGTCCGGTACGGCGATGTCGCCACCGTCGTCCAACGCGACCGTGACCGACGGCTTCGCAGCTTCGGGCTGACTGCCTTTTTCCTGGGCCGGCGGCGGATCCGGCTGCGCCGCGAAATCCACCGGAGTGAAATCCTCGAGCGATGCGCTCTCTTCCGCGTCTGAATTCTTGTACGAAGCTTGCATCAGCTTCGGGCTCAGCGGCACGTCGCGCGGCACGTTGAGATATGCCAGCACCTGTTCCGCGATCCGCTTAAATACCGGCGCAGCTACTTGTCCTCCTTCATGCTGGCCGACCGGAGAATCCAACGAAACCAGAATCGTCACCGCCGGGTCATTAATCGGCGTAAATCCAGTGAACGATGCGATCAGCTGCGTCGGCGAATAGCGTCCCGTTGTGGGATCGATCTTTTGCGCCGACCCGGTTTTGCCGGCTGCGGTCCAGCCGTCCAACCGTGCTCGGGTTCCCGTCCCACCTTTGAGTATCACGCCTTCCATCAATTTGCGCAGGGTCGCGGCTGTCTGTGGCCGAATGATTTCCCTCGGTTCAGACGGCGCCAATGCGCCGGTGAGCGGTAACACCTGGTCGCCTCTGCGCGTTTCCGCGACCACGCGCGGTTTATAAAGAGTGCCGCCATTGGCGATCGCTGACACCGCCGTAACCAGTTGCATCGGCGTCACGCCGATTTCCTGTCCCATCGAAATCGAACCGATCGAAACGCCGCTCCAATTCTCGATTTTCTTCAGCAGGCCCTTGCTTTCGCCGGGAAGGTCGACGCCAGTCTGCTGGCCAAATCCAAATGCACGAATATATTCATAGAATTTCGGCGCTCCCAGACGCATCGCAATCTTGATCGCGCCCACGTCGCTCGACTTCGCCAGGATGTCGGAAACCGCCAACAATCCGAATGGTTTGTGGTCGTGAATACGATGGCCGGCCACAATCACCGAGCCATTTTCACAATCGAAAATTTCATCAGGCTTGGTCAGATCCTGATCAAAGGCCGCGGCCAATGTAATCAGTTTGAACGTCGAGCCCGGTTCGTAAATCGCGCTCACCGCGCGGTCCATCCGCGCTTCCGTTTTCACATCATTCGGTGAATTCGGATTGAACTTCGGCCAGTTTGCCAGCGCCAGAATCGTTCCGTCATTCGGGTTCTGCACAATCACCGTTCCGGCAAGCGCGTGAGTCTTGGCAATGGCCTCCGCAAGTTCGCGCTCGGCGATGTATTGAATTTTTTCGTCAATCGTCAGAACAACATTGGCGCCTTGATCCTTTTGCGCGACGCCGCCATCGAACGAGTGTTGCCGCGCGTCCTCCATCACCACAATTTTTTCGGCCTTTCCGCGAATCGTGCCATCCAGTTCGTATTCAATTCCTCCCAGTCCCTTTTCATCCAGGTCCACGAACCCCAGGACGTGCGAAGCCAATTCGCGTTTTGGGTAGTAGCGTTGATTTTCCGCCTGCAGATAAACGCCCTTGAGGTTCAGCGAGCGCACCGCTTCGGCCTTGTCTGGCGGCAGCTTGCGCAGAATCCAAACAAAAGATCCCCCCGATTGAAAGCGCGCGTCCAGAACGTCCCGGGGAATCCCAAGCACGCCGGACAACAGGCGCGCGGCCATAGCTCTGTTGTCGCCAATCTCCGAAGGCACCGCAAACGCCGACTGCACCGGCACGCTCATCGCCAGCGGATGCATGTTGCGGTCGTAAATTGCGCCGCGTTTTGGAGTGATTTCGATGGTGCGCTGCTGTTGCCGCTGCGCCCTTGCGACGTAGGTGCTATGCCGGACTAATTGCAGATATCCGAGCCGCCCGAATACCGCGGTCATCCATAACAGAGCCACGCCGGCGACGATCAACAAACGGACGTGGACTTTTTCTTCTTGCATGGCCCGCTGCGTTCGGGACTCTCTCCGCCTGAGGTTTCAGGGTTTGCCTTGCGAACCCTGAGTTAAAAAACAAACGTTACTTCTGAAGCTCGATTCATTGCCTGCGCAGACGTTACTGTCTTCGGCTAGCTCTGTTAAACCGCAGCGCGGCCACTTGCATGCCGGTCGGAGCTTCGTACTCGCGAACTTGTATCGGCAACGGCTGCGTCAATCCCAGTTGTCTCCGCGCAATCACGTCAATGCGCATCGGATCGCGCAGATTCGCAATTTCCAGTTTCAATTCCGAATTCAGCGCAGCGGCGCGCACCTGCTGCGCCTTAAGATCCTCCAGCGTGAAACTCAGATCAATGCAGCGGAAATGCTGAAAAATATAAAAGAGGAAAAACAACGCCACCACTCCGCCCAGACCCGCGGTCTTCAACAAATTCTTCTGCTTCGCCGGCTCGACGTGGCGCACCAGCCGCGAATTATCAATGCGCTTTACGGTTCGGAACTCCCGCATCGCTACTGCCTTCTGTTTGCTCATACTTAAGCTCTTTCTGCGCACCGCAGTTTCGCGCTTCGCGATCGCGGGTTCATTCGCTCTTCTTCCTCACTGGGCCGCACCACATGTTTCGTCAGTATCTTCAGCGTCCCTTGCTTTGCCGCTTCGCGAAATGCTTCTTTCACGATCCGGTCTTCCCTCGAGTGGTACGTCAACATTACGCACCGCCCCTCTGGATTCATTGTGGCGGGGACCCGAGAAAGAAACTGCCCGAGTTCCTCCATCTCTCGATTCACCGCTATCCGCAGCGCCAGAAACGTTTTTGTCGCGGGATGCAGTCTCTGCCTTCCCCATTGCGCTCGGGACCCTGCCACAACCGTTGCCAGGTGCGCCGTATCTCTAATCGGCCGCGCTCTTACAATTGCCCTGGCGATTCTTCTGGAATCGTGCTCGTCCGCTTCGCGGTACAGCAAATCGGCAAGTTCTTTCTCTTGCCAACGATTCACAATCTCATCTGCGGTCAGCTCGTCATTCTCCGTGCTGACCCCCATGCGCATGCTCAGCGGACCCGCCTGGCGGAACGAAAATCCCCGCTCCGGCTTATCCAGCTGCATGCTCGAAACCCCCAAGTCGGCCAAGACCCCGTCCACCTTCGGAATCCCCAACTCGTGTACGGCCTCCGCAATCCTTGAGAACGGAGATAAAACGCAGTTCACTCTCGACCCGAATCTCGTCAAACGTTCCCGCGCGATTTCCAGCGCCTGTTCGTCCCGGTCCAGGCTGATCAACCTGCCCGACGAAAGTCTTTCGGCGATACCTTCCGAATGCCCCCCGGCTCCCAATGTTGCGTCGACGTATGTTCCGTCCGGTCTTATGCGTAGCCATTCCAGCACCTCTTGCAACATCACCGGCGTGTGCGGCTCGTTCCTTCCTGTCCGCCACTCGTCACTAGCCACTCGCCACTTCTTCCTTAAATCCCCAAATCTTCCAAAGCCCTAGAGTCTTCCTTCGTGAACGGATCGTTCTTGATGTCGTCGAGCACCCTGGTGTGATTCATCACTTCCAGATAATCCAGTTCGCCGAACACATCCACATCGCCCTTGGTTTGCGCCGCTTCCCGCAACACCGGCGGCAGCAAAACTCTCCCCTGCCCATCCATTTCCACCACTTGCCCAAAATAGCTCGTTCTCATCAAAAACTTGCGCTTGGCCTGGTTTTGACTCGAAACCTTGGCCAGCTTTTCTTCGATCGCGATCCACACCTGCATCGGATAAATCCGCGCCGATTCACCGGTCGTGCTAGTGATATAGAATTGGTTGCCGTATTTGCGTAAGTCCTCGAGAAACACGGCGGGTATTTTGAGACGACCCTTCTCGTCCACCCGCGCCTGATGGTTTCCTCGAAAACTCATTTGCCCTTTTCTGCCCCATCGCCCACACAGCTAGCCGGCCCTGGATAAGGGCCGAGCAACGAATCGCGAGGATCTCTTGCCCAGACCGCCCACGATTCGTCGCAAATTGAGAGACTTTATGAAACTGTCTTGCTTTCCCCGAAACCGTGCCCAGGAAGCTGTTTTCTTCTACTTATCCCCACAACCAACCACTTTTGCCCACATCTTAATCTGACTACAATTCTTGTCAAGAGAATTCGTGCCCTTCTCACATTATTTTTTCGAAATGTGTGACCAAAACCTTTTCTGCTCGCGCCACGCCACCCATTGTGCTCGTTTTCTTTTCAGCTCACCATATTTTGTGGCTGAGTTTTCGCTTCTTATTCGTCAACATTCCCTGCAACATTTTCTTGAAAAAGCAGCCGGTTGATTTCCGCACAGCGACCATCGTCGAGGCAGAGCAAATTTGTGCCGCGGATTTTTCTTTTTGCAGGACTACCTCGCGTGCTATCCTTGAGGTGTTTGAACCGCCAACAAGGAGTCTTACCCATGGAATGGACCACACCTCAGCACGAAGAGATCGACCTCAACTGCGAGATCAGCTCCTACGCCAACGCAGAACTTTAGTCGGCGGCTCCTCGCTGCTTTCTCCTTCGACTTACGGAACATTTCGCAAAGGCCGGGCTTCCGCCCGGCCTTTGCCTTGCTCGAATACTCTTCATCTGCGCAGTGAGTCTCTGCCCGCGCAACTTGAAACCACGGACCAGCCTTTCCCATGCACATTAGAATTCTAGGATCGGCCGCCGGAGGTGGCTTCCCGCAATGGAACTGCGGTTGCCGCAACTGCTCCGAACTGCGCGCTGGCACCCCGAAAGCCACCGCTCGCACGCAGACTCAGCTTGCCTTCTCGCCCGATGGACTAGTTTGGTTCCTGCTCGGCGCCTCGCCGGATTTACGATCCCAGATCGTCGCTACACCGCAGCTTGCTCCGCCTTCCACCGATACCACCGGAACTCCCATCGGAGGCGTATTCCTGCACTCCGCCGACCTCGATTCCATCATGGGGCTTCTTCATCTGCGCGAATTCCAGTCATTTTTTGTTTTCGCCACACCGGCTATTCAGAAGATTCTCAAATCTGAGAACCGCGTTTTCGACGTACTCCATCGCGCGGATCCTCCCGTGCAGTGGCAAAATTTGACTCCCAGTGCTCGCCTTGCTTGCCGCTTCGGTGACGATCCCTCCGCTCCTCCATCCTTCGTTTGCACGCCTATTTCGCTTGACTGCAATTATCCGGACTTCGTCAGCACCGAACTGCGTCGAAGTCTTCCGCCACAGGAAGCAGTCGTGGCACTTCGCTTCGAACAGGCGGGAAACTCTTTTTGTTACGTACCCTGTTTGTCAGAGGGCTCGGCCGAGGGCATGAAAGCTGCAGCTGCGAGCAACATTGCGTTCCTGGACGGCACCTTCTGGTCCGACGATGAGCTCATCGAAATTGGCCGCGGCCAGAAGACCGCCCGTGAAATGGGCCATCTCCCGTTGTCCGGGCGCGACGGCTTGCTCGCGCAATTCCCCAAAGATTCCGAGTGCCGTAAAATTCTGGTCCACATCAACAACACCAACCCCATCCTCAATGAAGACAGCGCGGAACATCGCTTGACCCGCGAAGCCGGTTTTGAGATAGCCTACGATGGAATGGAACTGAATCTGTGACCCAGCAGCATGAAAAGCTTGTCCTGTCTGAAGAAGACTTCATCGCCGGCTTTCACGCCATCGGTGAAGACCGCTACCATCACCGCCATCCGTTCCACAAACTCATGCACGAAGGCTCACTCAGCCGCGGTCAAATGCAGGCCTGGGCTTTGAATCGCTACTACTATCAGAGCCATATTCCGCGCAAAGACGCGGTGCTGATCTCGCGCTCAGACGATCAAGGCTTCCGCATGGCGTGGCGCAAGCGCTTGATCGACCACGACGGCGATGGCAGCGGAGCCCCGGGCGGTGTCGAAAAATGGCTCAAACTCGTCGAAGCTACCGGCCTTCCCCGCATCCAAGCTGTGCGCGGCGATGGCATTTTGCCTGCCACGCGTTACGCCGTGGACGCTTACGTGCAATTCGTTTCCACCCGCACCCATCTCGAAGCCGTCGCTTCTTCCCTCACCGAGCTTTTCTCGCAACGTTTAATATCGCTTCGAATGGACAAACTACGCGAATTCTATCCCTGGATGTCGTCCGGCCTCGATTACTTTACCGGCCGCCTCACCCAGGCTCCCGAAGACGCCGATTTCGCGCTCACCTGGGTCGTGAAACACGCCCGTACTCGCAAAGAACAAGACGCCGCCCACGCCGCGTTGCGCGCCAAGTGCGATATTCTGTGGGCCATGCTCGACGCACTTTTTTTCGCTTACGTAAATCCCGCTTGGCCGCCCCCCGGCGCATTTCACCCCAACCACGCCGACCTATGAGCCTCGATGTAAACTCGCACCCGCAACTGGCTCCCGGCTGCCGCCTGGGAGAAAATCAGGGCCAGAAGGTATTGCTGATGCCGGAGCGCGCGCTTCGCCTGAGCGGCCCCAGCCTTGAAATCGTCACCCGCTGCGATGGCAAACATACCGTGGCAACGCTCATCGCCGAATTGCAGAAGCTATATTCAAAAGCCGAGCCAAAAAAGGTCGAACAAGACATCCTGGGCTATCTGCAACTGTTACACGACCAACGCGCGTTAGATTTTGCATCATAAAATTCAGACCTCACGCCATGAAAGATTGCGACCCAACGTCATGAACAAGAGCCGTCATTCCGAGCGCGAAGCGAGGAATCTCTCTTCGATTGCCGCCGCGCCTCCCACTCATCGGTCCACCAATGACTGAAACTCTCTCCAACCCGTTGGCCCTGATCGCCGAACTCACCCACCGCTGCCCACTTCACTGCGTCTACTGCTCCAATCCGCAAGAACTAACCGCGCGCGCAAATGAACTCCCCAGCGAAGCCTGGTCGCGCGTCTTCCAACAATCCGCCGCACTCGGCGTCATGCAACTCGATCTCACCGGCGGCGAGCCTCTAGCCCGTCCCGATCTCACCACGCTCATCCAATCCGCCCGCGCCGCCAACCTCTACGTAAACCTCATCACCTCAGGACTCCCACTCGACGAAAAACGCCTCGACGAACTAATCGCCTCCGGCCTCGATCACTTCCAACTCAGCTTCCAGGGCGCCCGCGAAGACACAGCCAATGAAGTCAGCGGCAGCAAATCCCACGCACAAAAACTCCGCGTCCTCGATTGGCTGAAGTCCCATCGCATAGGCGTCACCCTCAACTTCGTCATACATCGCAAGAATCTCGACCAACTCGAAGAAATGCTGGCCATCGCAGAAAATTCCTCCGCCACCCGCATAGAATTCGCGCACGTTCAGTATTACGGCTGGGCATTCGCAAACCGCGAACAACTTCTCCCCAGCCGCGAACAACTCGCGCGCTCACTCGATTTTTTCAAGAACGCGCAAGAACGCCTGCGCGGCAAAATCCGCGTCGAATACGTTGTCCCAGACTACTATGCAAAATTTCCCAAACCCTGCATGGGCGGCTGGGCGCGCAAAGTGATCCTCATCACGCCCAGCGGTGAAGCGCTTCCCTGTCACGCCGCCGCTGTGATCCCCGGCTTGCATTTCGAAAATGTAAAGGAAAAATCCCTGGCCGAAATCTGGCAGAAGGGCGAAGCATTCCAAAAATTTCGCGGCGAAGATTGGATGCAGGAGCCATGCAAATCCTGCGACCGCCGTGCCCAAGACTTTGGCGGATGCCGTTGCCAGGCATTTCTACTCGTGGGTGATGCCACCGTCACCGACCCGGTCTGTTCTCTTTCCCCGCAGCGCTCGCTTGTGGATGCCGTTCTCTCCGGACTCCCCGCTCCTGCTGACACGCAACTCAGCGTCCAGCCGTCCTGGTTCTACCGCCCCAATCCCGCTTGAAACTTGCGCCGCTTCTTGCGCCGCACGCAACCGCATGATCACCCAAATCGCAAACACCAAGCTCCCGACCAAACACAACGACCCAAAAAACGCCAGCGTCAGCGGCGCTCCGATCCGCTTGGCAATTCCTCCAGCCAGCAGCGCGCCAATCGGCTGCACGCCCATAAACATCGTCGCGTAGACAGCCATCACCCGCCCGCGCAGTTCATCCGGCACGCGGTTCTGTATCGTAGTATTCGTCGCCGCCATTTGTGAGGTTGCCGCAAATCCCACCACGAACAAAACCGCGCAAGAAATCCAGAAAATATGCGACTGTGAAAATGCGATCAATCCGATCGCGCAAATCACTGACATTACAGCGATCCACTTGGCCAATCCTTTATAGCTCGTCCGCGCCGCAAATTGCAGCGCTCCCAACACTGCTCCAACTCCCGCTGCGCTCATTAACAAACCAAGCCCGCGCGCTCCAGAATGCAAAACATCGTTCGCAAAAATCGGCATGAACACTGAATATTGCAGTCCCAGCAGGCTCAACATGCTCAACAGCAGCAGAGCAGACCGGGTGGGCCGGTCGCTCATCGCGTAGCGAAATCCTTCGAACCAATTTTGCAACGGCGATTCCGCACTCGGCTTGCGCTCCGCTTTGTTGATGCGCATCGCCAGCAGCGCCACAATCACCGCAAAGAAGCTCACGCCATTAAGGAGGAAGCACCAGCCTTCGCCAATCCAGGCAATCGCAAATCCCGCAATCGCCGGGCCCACCACTCGCGCACCATTAAATATCGATGAGTTCAACGCAATCGCATTCGGCAAATCTTCTTTTCCCACCATCTCCACAAAAAACGCCTGCCGTATCGGAACATCAAACGCATTCACAATTCCCACCAAAAGGGTAATCGCGATCAGCGACCATTCATGAATGTGATGGGTCAGCGTCAACCCCGCCAAAATAAACGCCAGCAGCATCGAAACCGTCTGTGTAGCAATCACTCCGCGATGCCGGCTATAGCGATCTCCGACGTACCCGCCCACCGACGCCAGCACCAGCATCGGTATCTGGTTCGCAAACCCAAAAACACCCAGCAGCGCCGCCGAATGCGTCAAATCGTAAACCAGCCACAGCTGCGCGGTCGTCTGCATCCAGGTCCCAATCAACGAAACCAGTTGCCCCACAATAAATAATTGGAAATTGCGATGTTTCAGCGAGCGGAACCGGGTCATACCGTCTCAGCCGATCCACGGCGATGGCCAGAAACAAGTCCCTCCGTCTCTCTTGGTAGGAGCGCAGCATGCTGCGCCCAAACTTGCCCGGGCGAATAAATTAACGCATCTTGTCTTTGATTTTCTATCTGAAAGGAACAACAATCACTCTTCAACAGGCCCGCCTCTACCACTTCGATGCGCCGTTTCAGCACAAGTCACCATGCCGCGAGAGCAGCCACTCTGTCAATTTAGTTTGCACCTAAATATGAAACAGGAGTCATCCTGAGGCGATCGAAGATCCCCGAAGCACCTCAACTTAAGAATTAGCGTGAATCCCTTGGAGGGTCAGTATTTTCCGGACAAAGTAGAACTTGAACCAAAAATCGCTTCACTCATTCCCCGGCGGGTCAGGCGCCCCGCCCACATGCAAATGACTCAAATCATGCAGAGTCTGCCGGTCCTCGTCGCTCATTCCGCGCGTAAAATTCGGATCGCTCAGCCGCCGATTCCTGGCCGACTCCGGCATGTTCTGCAGCACTCCCAGCTTCTGCTGAATCACCTGCTGCCGCTCCCACGGAATCTGCCGCCATCTCGGCAAAACGTCGTTTTTCACGTAGCTCCGCTGCTCCGGCGTCATCCTTCGCCAGGTATCTTCCTTCGTGCGCAGGTCCGCCCGCTGCTGCGCGTTCAAATGGTCCCACTGATTAAATTGCTGCCGGATCCGGCTCTGCTGTTCCGGCGCCAAATTCTGGAACGCACGGCTGCTCTGCAATACGCGATCACGCTGCTGCGGATTCAAATCGCGCATGCGGTCCACAAACGGGCGCGGCGCGCCAACGCCGACCTGCTGCCTCGGCCGCAGCGTCGCTCCCGGCGCATTTTCATTGGGTCGATTATGGAAATTGTTGGCTCGCGACGGTTCCGCCATCGTCGTCGGCGGCCTGTTTGACCCATGATTCGATCCATGGTCGGGATGTTGCGCATTTGGCGGAAGTCTCGCCGCGCTCCCCGGCTGATGCTGAGGACTCGCTGGCGGACGATTCGCACTCTGAGACGGCGTGGCTGCCGGTGGCCGTGGTGCCGGTGCCTGCGACCGCTGCGCTGCTCGATTCACCGCCTGCGCTTCAGCACCAGCCGCAGAGCTCAAAGCCACTGCGCCGATCAGCGCCACCACCACACGCCCGAATTGGAATCGCTTGGTCATTTCATTCTGTAACGGGTCACTCTGTAACTCGCAGCCGCGCCTACAGGCCGTCTCGTCTGCGTCGCGACCGCGCAGGTCCGCCTTACATTTGCTGATCGTTGTCGTCCGCCGAATCCGCCGTCGCTTCCACCGGAGGCGGCAACTCCTTCAACGGCTCAAAATTTGCCAGCGTGTCGTGATCTTCCATCACTGAAATATCCGGCATCATTCCGGTCACAGGATCATCCGCACTAATCAGAGGCGGAGTAACCGGCTCGTTGCGATAGCCAATCCATAGCGTCGCCAGCAACAGCAGCGACGCGGCAAACGCGATGCGCGGCGACGGCCGCATCCACGCCCACCAGCTTTGCTTCACTGGCTCCGCCGCCACGCGCGCGCGTACGCGCACATCAAATGCCGGCGTCGGCTCAACCATCGGCAGCTCGCCCAGCAAATCGTTTACCGACCGAAATTCATTCGCACGTACCCGGCACACCGCGCAAGCCGCCAGATGCTTTTCCATCTCGGCCCGCTCGCTATCCTTCAGCCGGCCATCTATGTACGCCAGAATCCGGCTTTCCATTTTCATGCAACTCATATCGCCCACCTTATTAAATTGACCGGTACCAATCTCTTTCCAACACTCGCCAAATTTCCCAATCCACTCAACTCGATCTCCGCTGGTGCTCTTAAACTCTTGCACTCTTACACTTTTCTTCAGTGTTTCGCCCTCGCCACCAACGGCGCCAACTCCACTCGCAGCATCTCGTAAGCTCGAAACAACAACGACTTCAACGCACTCTCTGAACAACTCAAAATCTTCGCTATCTCCGCGTAATCCAGCTCCTGATACTTGTGTAGCAGCACCGCCGCTCTCTGCTTTTCCGGCAACTTCTCAATCGCGCGCCGGATCATCTTCTTCCGCTCTTCTTCCACCAACTCCTGCTCGACGGTGAGGTGCTTGTCTGCCACTTCAAATGGCCTCTCATCGCCGTCCTCAGCGTCCGCCGTCAACGGAGCGTCAATGGACATTTCCAGTTTCTGGTGCCGGTGGTCACGCAGCGAATTCAGCGCAAGGTTTGTGGCAATCCGGAAAAGCCAGGTAGTGAACTTCGCCGTCGGTACGTATTCTTCCCGCGCGCGATATACTCGTATGAAGACTTCCTGCGCCAGGTCTTCCGCCTGCTCCCGGTTCTTCACCATCCGGAACAGGAAATTGACCAGCGGCGTCCGGTAGCGCTGCAGCAGAAGTTCGAACGACTGTTCGTCGCCCCCCTTCACGTCCAGCATCAGTTGGACGTCGGTCCTGGTCATTGCGACCACACCGTATCTAACACAAGCAATCTCATAAAGTTGCAGTCGCCATTTATCCAGCGTTTAATAATCTGCCACGCCCTAACTCGCCCATTTCCTTGCCCTTAGAGCTATCCATCGGAACCATTTTGCATACCCAACTGTAAAATGTACGTCTTTTTTGCAGGGTACTTTTTGGAGTGGGGCAGCCCCGCTGCCGCTTTGCCCGAGCCCAATCGCCCCACCAGTCCCAGTCCCACTTCAGACTTCTCCGTCTGCCACTGCGCGTCCCCAGGGACCCCACACTCCAGGCCTAAATTCCCACCAGCCTCTGCAATATCAGCAAACTAGCTACCCCAGCAAACACCAGCAGCGCCATCCGCCAGTTCGGCTCCCGGTTCACTTCCGGCAGCAAGTCGGTCCCCGCCACATAAAGCGTAACCCCACCCGCCAGCGGCAGCGCATATTGCAGCTGCGCTTGCATCACGCTGGTTAATCCCACACCCAACAAAGTAGCCCCGCCCAGGGCCGCCGCCGCGCGCAAAGCGCTTCGCCGTCCCTGGCCGCTGGCCAGCACCATCGACGCCACAGTAAATCCTTCCGGCAGCTTGTGTAAAAACACCGCAACAAAGATCACCGCGCCCAGCCAGGTAGAAACCAGAAACCCCGCCGCAATCGCTACTCCGTCAAAAAACGCATGAATCGCCAGCCCCAGCAAAACCGCTCGCCGCGCATTCCCTTTGGCAAACTCCTCCGCATGCGTCTCTTCGCCAAAATGGAAATGTGGAGCGATCGTATGTTCAAATAAATGAATCAGGAAAAATCCGGCCAGCACAAACAAAAACGCATTCTGCCCAGCAAGTTTCACCGACTCAGGGATGATGTCCATCAGCGCGACGGCCAGCATGTACCCCGCGCCCAGCGCCAAAAAATATTGCAAAAATTTCCGCGACCACTCCTTGCGCACCACAAAGTATCCGCCAAGCAAGTTTCCGCCCGCGGCCACCAACCCGAGCGCCGCCGCCCACCCCATCCTCACCACTTCCTGGTTATCCATCCGCCGTCGCCAACTTTTTGTGGTACTGGAATTAGAAGCTTGTCAGTCGAAGAGTCACAATTAGAATCGGTATTCGCAAAACGAATCAAAAAAACGCGTAAGGTACCGCACACGCCGATGTTGCGTGTGGGTCTTTCTTTTCCGCGTTTCTTTTCCTCCTTACCGCATGATCTCTATTCCTCTTAATTTCGCTCCCGCCTAGCTTTTTCCGATCTACGTGACTCTGTGGCAATCCGTCTTCTTCTGTCTTCACCCACTGTGTCTAAACAAAATCACATCGCCTTCCTGCACGATGTACTCTTTCCCCTCCAACCGTACCTGCGCCTTCTCCCGCGCCGCTCCCAGACTCCCCGCCGCCAGCAAATCATTCCATCGCACCACTTCCGCGCGAATGAATCCCTTCTCAATATCGCTATGAATCGCTCCCGCCGCCTTCACTGCATTCGTATTCTTATGAATCGTCCAGGCCCGCACTTCCGGCTCGCCCGCAGTAAAAAACGAAGTCAGCCCCATCAAATCGTAGGTCGCGCGTATCAACCGGTTCAGCCCCGGCTCTTTCAACCCATAAGAAGCCAGCAACTCCGCCGCCTCCGCGTCATTCATTTCCGCAAGCTCAGCTTCCAGCCGCCCGCAAACCGCCACCACCGCCGTATTCGTCCGTCCCTGCAAAGCGCCCAGCTTGTGCCGTTCCACAGCTGTGTCCAATTCGCCCGCCTCTTCGTCCCCCAAATTCAGCACAAACAACATCGGCCGCTGCGACAAAAACAAAAATCCGCCAATCGGCTTCCGCTCCTCAGGAGTCAAAGCCAACTCTCGCAAAGGCTTCTCTGCCTCCAAATGCGCTTTGCATTTGTCCAAAACAGTTTTCTCTAACTCAAACTGCTTGTCGGCCTTCTTCTTCAAATCCTTCTCAAGCCGTTCCAATCTTTTGTCAATCTGCTCCAAATCGGAAAAAATCAGCTCCAACTCCAGATTCGTCACGTCGCGCAAAGGATCAACCGTCCCCTCCGCATGCGGCACGCTCGGATCGTCAAACACCCGAATCACATGCGCAATCGCATCCACCTCGCGCAGCGAAGCCAGCGATTCCCGCATCCGCTCCTTCTGCATCCCGCCCAAATCGACGTACTGCACCGTCGCATAAGTTATCTTCTTGGGGTTGTAAAGCTTAGCCAACTCCACCAGCCGCGGCTCCGGCACCTTGGCCACGCCAACCCGCGTCTCCTGCCCGCCCTTCGCCGGATCCACATGTGCCTTCGTCAAAATCCGGAACAGCGTCGTCTTCCCAACCTGTGGCAGTCCAATAATTCCCGTCTGCATAAGCGAAAAAGTTTAGCACACCATTTCTCCGTACCGTTGTTGGCGGCATCCGTTCATAAGCTCACAGCTTCGCATTGCTGGAACGAGCGCTATCGGGTGTACCATTCCGCATGTGTTCGTATACTGCGTCGAAAATCTGGCTGTCGCTAGCCTGACGGGGCCCTCCGTAATGACTCAGGCACTTCTTGGCAAGACCTATCAGATTCCGCTGGCAGGAGTTCGGCGACTGCTCGTTCGTGCAGTCGGCACTACTGCGGTCTGCGTACTCGCGGGTTTTTTCGCCGTTTGGTATGCGGTCCGCGAGGAAAATGACCCCGCGGGCTTGAGATTTTCCTACGGAATTACGACGCTTCTATTCGCTGCTGTCGGAATTCCACTTCTGTTGAAATTTCGAAGGAAGCTGAAGTCGTTTCGTCTCTTATTGCAGGAAGATGCGATTCTCCGCTCTCAGGACGGTTCGCCCGAGCTGCTAGTCAAACGAAATGAAGTATCGCGCGTCGAAGAGAAATTACCGCTCGGGCTGACGATACGAGTAAAAGGCCAAGATACGGTGTTGCGCATTCCAGCAGAAGTTGCAGGCTACTCAGAAATCCGGAACCACTTGGCTTCTTGGGGCCCGGTTGTTAGGAAGTTCTTTGGAGGCATCGACTCTGCCCTTTCCTCTCTAGTGGTGACTTCGGCAGCAATGGCCGTCCTCCTCCGTTCCCAGAACCTCTGGTTTGTGTTGCCAACTAGCGCAGTCCTTCTTGTTGGTCTTGTCCTCGGGTTGATGAAAATTCAACAGGACCACAGTAAGGATAGATACTCGCGATTCGTTATTGGCGGGCTGGTACTTGTAACCGCGCTCGTTCTGACTTTTAGGGTAGTCCTCATCCTCGGATCGCGGAGATGAGCGGCTACTCGACACAGTTAGGAACCAGTGTTGGAACGGAGCGGCTGTGACCGACCCATCCGTTCTCCCTTTCGACCTAGCCGCCGCCGTAACCCATCTCTCGGGCTGCGACCCCTGCATCGCCCGCCTCGTCCAGGAAGCCGCCGCCTTCGACCCCAACATCGACCACACCCAATCCCCCTACGAATCCCTCTTGGAGTCCATCGCCTACCAATCCATCTCCGGCAAAGCCGCCGCAACAATTTACGCCCGAATCAAAGCCCTAAGCGCAAACGGAGGTCCACCCACTCCCCAAGAAATGCTCAAATTCAAAACCCAGGCCCTAAGAAAAGCCGGCCTCTCCGGTGCAAAAATTCGTGCCATGAAAGACCTCGCGCAAAAAACCATCGACGGAATCGTCCCCACCCATGAAGAAGCCCTGAAACTCTCCGACGAGGAATTGGTCAAACGCCTCATCTCCGTTCGCGGCATCGGTGCCTGGACCGTCGAAATGTTCCTGATCTTCCGGCTCGGCCGTCCCGATGTTCTCCCCATCCACGACCTTGGCGTTCAAAAAGGCTGGTCGGTCGCCTACGGCAAGAAACACAAGCCTCGCCCCAAGGAACTCCTAGCCTTCGGTGAACGTTGGCGCCCCTACCGCACCGTAGCCTCCTGGTACATGTGGCGCGCCTTCGAAAAAGCCGGCTACGCCGCCACCAACAAAATCCGCCCACCCAAACTAAAACGCAAGTCGAACAAGAATTCTTCCCGCGCCCGGCCGACTCGCCCTAAGGCCAAGCCAAAGAAGTCCGCCCCAAAAAGCCGCCGAAAGCAAACCCATCACTCACCCCGTTGATTCCGGTCGCCAAGCATTTTTTGCAGTGCGGCAGCCGAGCTGCCGCTCTTCGGCGTGACGAGAATACTAGAATTCTTTGTTTCCGGAGTAACTCCCGAGAAAATCCTTGACAACTACTTCACTATAAGGTAACGTACCAATTACCGCTACAACCTGGACGCAAAGGCGCGCACCCGCAAAAAGCGAAAGCCCTTAAAATCACGCTCTTCCGCACACAGCCCCTAGCAAGTCGTTTGTTTTCTTCTCTTCCGTTTTTACTAGAATCGCCGGCCTTTAGAATCAGTAGTTACGGACAGACACCTGGGGGAAGGGGTACCCGACACTCAAAACGTTCCTATCGCGTCACCGCCGCGTCTCGCACCATCCAAAACATCGCGGCCATCCCCGCCAGCAGCACTCCGCTCTCCAGCCCCACCGAAATTGTGTGCAATCGCGCAAACTCCGCCAGCAAAGGATTCCCCGCCGCCGTAGCCTCAATCGATCCCATCCGCTCCCGCAACACCGCCATCTTAGGACTAACCGCCACTTGCGAAATAACCGTCAGCAGAATCATCACCGCGATACACAGCGCAGCAGGCGCCATCAAACCAGTCAAACTCCGCATCCGCAAAACCCGCACCAACAAAATCGCCACCCCACAAACAATCCCCATCCAATGCATCCGCCCCAGCGAATACCCCACAATCGCCCCAGCCTGGTCCCGGCTGGCCAGCACCGAAAACGCCCCCGGCGCCACCACAAAACTCAAAAAACCATCACTCCCCAGCCAATATCCCAAGCCCAAAAATTCAATCGTCTGCAATAGAATTGACATAACGGCACTATACAAGACCGTTCGAGTTGCACCAATATACCGCCATGCCAAAACACAGGTCGCACCTGCTTCTCGGCACTCTGGCGCTTTTCTGGATAACTTCCGCGCGGGCTCAGCAAATTCCTGCTGCGATCGACATGGATCCTCCTCCAGACAAGGAATTCCCCGCGACCATGGAAGCTCCCGACATCATGAGCCACGGTTCACGGCTCAATGCGGTGCTGTTGATGGCCTCCGGCAAGGAACCGCACCCCACAATCCTGTTGATGCACGGTTTTCCCGGCAATGAAAAAAACCTGGACCTCGCCTATACCGCGCGCCGCGCAGGCTGGAATGTGTTGATCCCCCACTATCGGGGCTCCTGGGGCAGCGAAGGAAAATTCTCTTTTTCAAACGCGATCGAAGACACGCGGATCTCCGTTCACTTCTTGCGCGACGCAGAAAATGTTAAAAAATACCGAATTGACCCAAAGAAAATTGTCCTGGTGGGACACAGCATGGGTGGATTCGTGGTGGCTTATGGCGCTGCCCACGATCCGGATGTCGCAGGTCTTGTGATGATCTCCGCATGGAATATTGGCCAGACCATGACCGGCCCAAGGGAAACGCACCGAGTGGATACGTTCCCTTCGGCTTCGATCCGACTTGCCGGCTCCACACCGGCAGGACTGCAGGAGGAGGCAGAAGCCAACGCCGCAAGATGGAACTATTTCGACTACGCCGAAGCACTCAGAAACCGCCCGATACTTGTTCTGGAGTCGGATGACCGCAACAAATTGCACAATCACGCCATGGTCGAAGTCCTCAGAAAGGCTGGAAACTCCTACGTCGCTGAAATTCACATGGAGACCGACCATTCTTACTCGGACCACCGCATCGCCCTTCAGTCCGCGCTCTTGAACTGGCTACAGGCAACTTTTCCACCAGCTGCTAAATAGCAGATTCAACACAGAACTTGCATCATTCCGGCACGGCAAATTCGAAAGTGGGAAAATGAGAAGTCTGCGAAAGTGGTGGGCGATAAAGGATTTGAACCTTTGACCTCTCGCGTGTGAGGCGAGCGCTCTAACCGCTGAGCTAATCGCCCGTCGGTAACGGGTGACTGCTACTCGAATCGTTCTATTGCATCAAACGAAATCGCAGCGCAGCCTTTCTTTTGTAACAGGATATTCCGGGGTTTTCAACCAATGCCGGCCGCTACGTCTCAAATCGTTGCGCAGTTGCAGCGCTCCATCGCGCGCGCCATTTACGGCAAGGAAGAAGCCATTCAGCTCGCGCTAATCACGCTTTTCGCGCGCGGCCACTTGCTCATCGAGGACGTTCCCGGCGTAGGCAAAACCACTCTCGCGCAAGCTCTTGCCAAATCGTTCCACTGCAGTTTCCAGCGCGTACAATTCACTTCCGATCTTTTGCCCAGCGACGTTTTGGGCGTCAGCGTTTATCAACCCGATGCGCGAGAATTTGAATTCCGCCCCGGCCCGCTCTTCGCCAACATCGTTCTCGCCGACGAAATCAATCGCACCACGCCGCGCACGCAATCGGCTCTGCTCGAAGCCATGAACGAAGCGCAAATCACCGTGGACGGCAAAACGCATCCACTGCCGCAGCCATTTCTCGTCATCGCCACGCAAAATCCCGTCGAGCATCACGGCACCTACCCGCTCCCCGAATCGCAGCTCGATCGCTTCCTGATGCGCATCAAAATGGGTTACCCCTCGCACGAAACCGAACGCGAAATTCTGCGCCGACGCGCCTTTGATAATCCCATCGAAACTCTTGAGCCGGTCGCCGACGTCAGCGAAGTTCTCGCCATGCAGGAAGCCGTCACCCACGTCAAAGTCGACGCCAGCCTGCACGATTACGCTCTCGAAATCGTCAATCGTACCCGCAACTCCGATCAGTTGGCGCTAGGCGTTAGCCCGCGTGGTACGTTGATGCTACAACGTGCCGCGCAAGCCCGCGCATTTCTCGAAGGCCGCGACTACTGCGTGCCCGACGACTTCAAACAATTGGCCGTCTCCGTTTTCGCGCACCGCGTGGTAGCCAGCGCCCGTCACGCTTCGCTACAAAAAAAATCCGAAACCACCGAAGCCGCCTTGCGCGAAATAGTAGACTCGGTCCGCGTCCCGCTCTAGCAGCAGCGCTCTCGGGTGCGCGGTTTGTAGCGCCGGCAACTTGCCGGCCCTTGGTTTCACGTTTCACCTTCGGTTTTACTGATCTCTGGTAGCTTGTATTTGACGCTCCACCCATGCCACCAATCACCTCCACCCTCACGCAACTCTGGGCCAAAGCCGACCGCCCCTCCGTCCGCGCCTTCTTCTTCTCCATCGCCGCTCTCGGCGTCGCACTTCTCCTCGCCGTCTATTCCGGAGCCGCCGCCGAACTCGGCAACCTCGGCGTGGCAGCCAGCTCCGCGCTCTTCGCTCTCGCAATCGCCGCGTGGGTGGCCGTCACACTCGTACCCACTCTCGCCAAGCGCACACCACTGCGCTGGATCGGCCAAAAAGTCGAATACAAAATCAGCCGCGCCGGCTGGCTCTATTTCGGCGCAACTCTGCTGGTAGCCCTCGCCGCCCTGAACACCGGCAACAATCTTCTGTTCCTCATCCTCGCTTGCCTCGTCTCCGTCATCCTGATGTCAGGAATTCTTTCTTCCATCTCACTGGCCGGCGTTGAACTGCGCATTGGCCTTCCCGAGCACATCTTCGCGGGACAAACAGTTCGCGCCCAAGTTGAACTCATCAACGGCAAGCTGGTCCTGCCGTCCTTCGCGCTACGCGTCGAAGCCGTCGTGCCCAAAAATTCTTCCGCTGCCGCCTTGCTAGAAACTCCAGTTTTCTTTCCATACATCCCGCGCGAGCAGGGCATGAAGCAGAGCGTCCCCGTCACCTTCTTGAAGCGCGGACTGCATGTCCAGGACACGTTTCGCATCGTCACCCGCTTTCCCTTTGGATTTTTGCAAAAGTCCCGTCGCGTCACGCTGAAATCCGAAGCCCTCGTCTATCCCAGCGTCGAAACGGATTCCGAGCTCAGCGAAAGTTTTCCCGGCATTGAAGGCAGCATTGAGAGCTATCATAAAGGCCGCGGACAAGACCTGCACGCTCTGCGCGAATACGTTCCAACCGACAGCGCCAGCCACGTGCATTGGAAAGCATCCGCCCGCGCCGGCTCGCTAATGGTTCGCGAATTCGCCCGCGACGACGATTTTCGCGTGCTGCTGGTCCTCGATCCGCATCCCGGCGAACTACCTGAAAACAGCAATACCGTTTCAAGCGAACGCTTCGAGCGCGCCGTCACCACCTGCTCTGGCATCGCCTGGCATTTTTACGAGCGCAACGCGTTCCTGCAATTTCGCAGCGCCGGAATCGAAACCAGCCTTGCTCCCGCGGAAGAAAATATTTTTGCGACCCTGCGGCATCTGGCAGTCGCACAGCCGCAACCTACCGAAGCTCAGGATGCTTTGTTACAGGATCTCGCAGCTTCGCCCGATCTCTTCAAAGTGATCGTCACCAGCCGTCCTCGCGGCACAATTCCCAACGAACTGTGGCACTCTTCCTACGTAATTTTCCTGGAATCGCTCGAAGAAACCCGCCGACCGCGTTAGCATTTGTCCTTCGGGTGAGAAATTTGAAGAATGTCGAGCTGCAAGAATTCCGCAAAGCGCTTCTTGGGTGGTTTCACGAGTTCCGGCGCGACTTGCCGTGGCGCAAGAACCGCGATCCTTATCGCATCTGGATTTCGGAAATCATGCTGCAACAAACGCGCGTCGCAGCGGTCATTCCCTATTACGAAAAATTTCTCGCGCACTTCCCCAATGTCGAATCGCTCGCTTCGGCGCCGCAGCAAGAAATCCTGCGCCTGTGGTCGGGACTCGGCTATTACCGCCGCGCACGCAATTTACAAAAAGCCGCGCAGCAGATGGTCGCAATACACGCCGGGCAATTTCCAACTCGGCGCGAAGAGCTTTTGGTGCTGGCAGGCATAGGCGAATACACAGCGTCGGCGATTCTCAGTATTGCATTTGACGACCAATACGCTGTGCTCGATGGCAACGTCGCCCGCGTGGTCGCACGACTGGAAGCCATCCGCGGCGACCTGCGCGAACCGAAACGCTGGCGCGATTTGCAGTCCAGCGCGGACCAACTGCTCGCGCCCGATTCGGCCGGCGATTGGAACCAGGCCATGATGGAGCTTGGCGCTACGATTTGCCTTCCGCGCTCGCCGCAATGCCTGCTGTGCCCGGTCGCGAATTTTTGCGCAGGCAGAAAACTCGGCATCGCCGAAACTCTCCCGGAAAAAAGAAAAAAGCGCGCTACCGTGGCCGTGCGGCTCGTCAGCGCCGTGCTTCTCGACGCAAAAACCCGGTCGCTGATCTTGTCGCCGCCCATAGCGTCAACCAAAAATAACGCGGATGATCACGTTCCTTCGCTAGTCGCAAAACTCTGGCATTTTCCCACCGTCTCGGCGCCCACGAATTCCGAGCAAGCGCTCAAACAGTTGCTCCGCCGCGAATTACGAATAAAATCTGTGACATCAATTCGTCCTGAGCGATTAGACAAAGTACGCCACACCGTTACGTATCGGACCATTTCCATCGCTGCATATCTCATTCGCGTGAAACAACTCCCGAAAATTCCCGGTGCGCAATACTTGCCGCTCCAGGAACTCCAGTCCCTGCCCATCTCCAACCTCACAAGCAAAATCGCGCGCGCCGCCCTGAAGCACCTCTCCGCTGCTAAAACCGCACACTGACCGTTATTGTTTGGTTCGGGACAACTCGCGGCGACTCTTCCGACTGGCGCCAAATGCTACGATGAGGCTCGGCCATGGCTGCCAGTACGTCACCTCCGATCGCGCAATTCCTCCCCGCGGAACGTTTTTTCCGTGTCTCGCTTTTTCTTTTGCTGCTCACCGCAATCCTCACTCTGATCGGTACAGGAAAAATCGATCTCTTTACTTCACTCATCGCGACTGCAGCTGTTCTCTTTCGTGCACGCCGCTGGTGGTACGGCCACCAGCCTGAGCTGGCTTCCCGCTCCGCTACCTTCATGGTTCTCTGCTATCTGCTTTTCTTTCCGGTAGATATGTTTTTTGTGTCGCGCAGTCTTGCCGCTAACTCGCCGAACCCGCAACTGTACGCCGCGCTGATCAGCTCGGTGCACTTCCTGATTTTCGTTCTACTGGTGCGGCTGTACAGCGCGCGAACCGACCGCGATGCGCACTTCCTGGTGATGCTGGCGTTCGCGGCGGTGTTGGCTTCGGCCGTGCTCACAGTGGATACCACTTTTCTCTTTCTGTTTTTTCTGTTCCTCCTGTTTGCTGTTGCAACCTACGCCGGCCTGGAATTGCGCCGTGGAGCCGCCGGGGCAGTCGTTCCTCTGGCAGCCGCCATGCCAGACTCAGAAAAAAGATTGTCACGCGCACTCAGCTTCGCTGCCCTCAGCGTCTCCATCGGAGCAATCCTGTGCGGCACAGTTTTGTTTTTTCTTCTGCCCCGCGTCAGTGCCGGCTATCTCGGCAAAACCAGTTTCAATCCGACGCTTCTGAGCGGCTTCAGCGATCAAGTGGAACTCGGCCAAATCGGCCAGATCAAGAAGAGTTCCACGGTAGTGCTGCGCGTCGAAACCGGCTCGCCAGTTAACTATCCGGCGCTGCGTTGGCGAGGCAACGCGCTGGCGAATTTTGATGGAAGGCGATGGACTGCGGCCGAGCGTGGCGCGGAAACGCTTCAAGCCAATTCCGACGGCTGGATCGCTCTGCGGGAAAAACCTAAGCCCGGCGAAGCGCGCGGCGAAATTCTGCAATTCACCGTGCTGCAAGAGCCGATGGCCTCCGACGCGCTATTCGTCACGGGAACTATGCTGGCGATCCGCGGAAGTTTCACCGGAGAAACTGGCGGCATCAGCCGCCGGCGCAATTATTTGTACCGGGATTCCTCCGGTTCGCTGATCAATCCATTTCACAACTTCGTCTCCGTGCGCTACACGGGAATTGCGCAGCTCCCGGCACGGAATCGTGGGCAGCTTGAAGCCGCGGGCATCGACTATCCGGCGGCGATCACCGCTACCTATTTGCAGTTGCCGCGAGAACTCGATCCGCGCATTGCTGCTCTGGCGCGTTCGGCAACTCAGCGCGTTTCCACTCCCTATGACCAAGCCGCCGCGCTCGAAACTTTCCTGAAAATGAAATACAACTACACACTGGATCTCACGGGGAATCCTGGAAAAGATCCGCTGCCACATTTTCTTTTTGAGACGCGCGCCGGGCATTGCGAATATTTCGCCTCTTCGATGACGGTCATGTTGCGCACGCTCGGCATTCCTGCGCGCGAAGTGAACGGCTTCCTTCCGGGCGAGTACAACGAACTTGGCGGCGATTACATCGTGCGCGCAAGCGATGCGCACAGTTGGGTGGAAGCATACTTTCCCGGAAACGGTTGGATCGTTTTCGATCCCACGCCGGACGCTCCCGTGGTTTCAGCGAATTTATTTTCGCGGATCTCGCAACTCGCGGACTGGGCCGAACTCACCTGGAACGACTGGGTCATCAGCTACGACTTCGCGCACCAGAACGTATTGGCACAAACTTTTCAGACCAAGTCACGCAACTGGCGCGAGCTGGGAGCCGCATGGTTCGCCGAAAAACAGCGGCGCATGAAAGATCGGCTGAGTCAATGGCAAGCGCATCACGGCAGTTTTTCTTTTGTGCTTCCGTTGTTCCTGGTGGCGATCCTGGTGGCCCTGCGGTATGGCCGCATCGAACAGTTGCTACGCAAGCTGCAAATCGCTCTGCTCCTTCGCGGCAAAAGCGGCGGGGCGGCAAGTTCGCAAATTGCCTCGCGCATGTATGCGGAAATGCTGCACCTGATGGGGCGTCACGGTTACGCGCGCGGCGAAACGCAAACTCCGTTTGAATTTGCGGCAGCGGTACGAAAGCCGGAGTTGAGTCCGGTAGTGCACGAGTTCACGCAACTCTATTCAGCGGCAAGATTCGGCGGCGCTACGTGCAATATTACGCGCCTGCAAGAATTGCTAGGCACGATTCGGGGCGAACTGCGCGCCAGATAGCCGGGCAACTGAAAAGCCACTTGTGGCTTGGCGACTTATCCACAATGGAACTGGATGGGAGCTACTCTTGGTCTTTGTGATCGCAGCCGGTTGTCGGGAGAAAAATGATGTCACTCTCAACCAAGCACCGTTAGTCGTTGATATTCGTTAGCATCGTCCTGTGATACGTCCTCGGTATATTCGTACGGCGTGAGTACGGTTTGCGCGCGGACATCAGCAACCCATGCGGAGTCGTCCTTCGTCAAGTAGGTCTGGCCTTCATCGGTTGGAAATACCGATATGAGTTACGCATACCTGATTTGGCTCCTGTTCAGACAAGACGTGTTTTCTTTCGGCCTGGCGCAGAATCCCATTTCAGCCTGAAATTCACTGACTCGCTGGCTGTGCAACACACCGAAGCAGGAGAGGACTATATCTTTGGTGCTGACTGCGCCCACATCGCGGTGACGATACTTCCGTCCGATCGTGTAGAGATGGGCCTTTCAACTCATCCACTCATCTGTTGGGGCGCTGGTTCGGCTTTCTTTGAAAGTTGTCAACCGCAAGTCCTGCCTTAACGCAATATAAAAGGGCGCCCCTTTTTGGTGTAGGTTTTGATCGTTGCATCATCACCTACAAGGAGCACCCTCATGAATGACGCCAAGTATATTGGGCTGGATGTGCATCAGGCAACGATCTCC
>Ga0210406_10000507_pt1 | contig 52411 bp, 53 predicted proteins | sample IncBWC30MmetaG_FD_155454 | JGI IMG/M metagenome (GOLD analysis project Ga0210406, IMG submission 155454) | Forest soil microbial communities from Barre Woods Harvard Forest LTER site, Petersham, Massachusetts, United States - Inc-BW-C-30-M | ecosystem: Environmental > Terrestrial > Soil >...
ACGTGGCCACTCAAGCTGATGCAGCCATCCGAGACCACGGCATTGACATCGCACTGGCGCAGCGATGCATTCCACTTCAGCGCATTAGCCGCAGCAATCGCAATATCGGTATCGGTGCGCTTCCCCGGCACGGGAATATCGACAGCGATGTCGTTGGCAATTGCGCGGACCCCGCTGACTCGCTTGGCAATCTTCTCGGCGGAATATTTATCCACGAAATGCGGCACCTGACCGAATAGCGTCACAATGCCTTCTTGAACATTTACGCTGATGCCGCGGGCTTCCACGCTGGGATCCCACTGCAACTCATTTTGCACATCATTTCGGATGTCAGTATCTGATTTCATGATCTTCTCCTTCCTCTCATTTCTGTTCATTGCTTGTCTGATTGCGTACTGCAAGAGCATCGCGCTAATCCAGGGCGGCGACTATCCGTAGTTCCCGCAAGGCGTGCCGTGTCAGGAGAAACGCGTAGCTGCTTGGAGGATTTACGCATGGCGAATGCAACGCATTTTTCGCATGATGTACACCGTGGCCGATTGACGAGGAATAGAGCGGAATGAGGATCGCAATCATTCTCGATAGGAGATAAACATGAAAGCGTCGGACGTCATGACCCGGACGGTGATCACCGTCGATGAGCAGGCGCCCATTGCCGAGGCGTTGCGCCTGATGCTCGGAAAGGCGATCAGCGGCTTGCCGGTGGTGGATTTCAACAATCAGCTGGTCGGCATCATCACCGAGGGAGATTTTTTGCGGCGGGCCGAACTGGCGATGGAGCGGCCTATTGCCCCTTGGAAAAAACTGTTGTTTGGACCTTGGTCTTCGGCACAGGAATATGTGCGCACCCACGCTCGAACGGTCGGCTCGGTCATGACGCGCGAGACGCTTTGCATCGCCGAGGATACGCCGTTGTCATTGATAGTTCGAATGATGGAGCAGGGACATGTCAAGAGGCTGCCCGTGACGAAGGACGGCAAGGTCATTGGGATAGTGAGCCGCCGAGACGTTCTGCAGCCGCTGAGAATAAGTTGACGGACAGCCAAATGGTGGCGGCCGTGCGCACGCATTTCGGTAAGTACGGATGGCTTGGTGCAACGCGCGAGTCGACAATGGATCCACCAACGAACCGTGATTCATGATCTCAACAGCGCATTCGGAGCATTTATGTCCACTCAAGACTTGGCATCCAACGAATCCCTAAGTGACGGCAGCCGGGTCACTATCAGGCCGCTCAGCCCGAATGACATCGGCATCGAGCGTGAATTCATCATGAGGCTCTCCCCGAAATCGCGCCGCTTCCGTTTCTTGAGTAGCATTGCCGCGCCCAGCGAACAGTTGCTCGAGCGGCTCACGAGACTCGATGAAGCCACAGAAGCAGCGTTCGTCGCGCTCACCGTCGAGTCCGGCATCGAGCGCGAAGTGGGCGTGGCGCGAATGAGTGCGGTCGGCGATGGCCGCGCAGAGTTTGCGGTGACCGTTCTGGACGACTGGCAGCACAAAGGATTGGGCACCTTGCTCACAAAGCATGTAATTGATGCCGCGCGTCAGCGTGGCATCAATGCCTTATATTCGGTCGACGCGAGCGAGAATGGTCCAATGAATGGATTTGCCAAAACCCTCGGATTTTGCAGCGACGTGAATCCTCAAGACGCAACCGAAGTGATTCATACGCTTCGGCTGAACTAGGCGCCCAAAGAATGCTCACTCGACCGGCAACCGTTTATTCCGGAGAATAAAATGCGGAACGAAAAAATTTCTAGACGAGTATTGCTCAACCGGGCGATTGCGGCCGCTGCATTTGTCCCCGCATTCCTGCTGACCCGCCAAGCAGTCGGCGCAGCGGCAGCGCCGCTCGATCCCGCAGATCCGATGGCAAAAGCACTGGCTTACGTCGAGGCGTCCGCGAAACCTGATCAGACGTGCGCGAACTGCGCCCAGTTTCAAGGTAAGGCGGGCGAATCGCGCGCCGGATGCAGTATTTTCCCAGGGAAGACGGTCGCGGCCGCGGGCTGGTGCTCGGTCTGGGCCAAGAAAGCAGGCTAGCAACCTGTTTCTAAAGAAGCTGTGATTTTCCCGTCAGGGTAAGATTCATCTTGACCAGGTGCGCCACCGAACGGGCGCCCATTTTTTCCATCACTTTAGCCCGATGTATTTCCACCGTCCTCTCGCTCAGCCCCAGATCGATGGCCATGACCTTGTTGGCTTGGCCTTCGACCACCAGATCCATCACCTGCTTCTCCCGCGGGGTCAACGTTTCCACCCGATGCTGCACCTCTGCGCGCAGCGCCAAATTCTTTCGAGTGTCGCGATCGAATTGCAACGCATGATTGATATGATCCAAAAGCTCCTGATCCCGGAATGGTTTTTGGATGAACTGAAATGCTCCCTCCTTCATCGCCTGTACAGCCATGGGCACATCGCCGTGGCCGGTGATGAAGATGACGGGCAGCGTGGCTCCGGCGCGATTCAACCGTTGCTGAACCTCCAAGCCGCTCATTTCCGGCATACGGATATCCAATATCAAACAGCCCGGCTCGTCGCCTTTGAAGCGCGCGAGAAATTCGCCGGGCAGCGCAAACAAGGCGGTTTTGTAGCCGACCGTACCGAGCAGCGTGCCCAGTGCGCGGCGCATGCCGTCATCATCGTCAACCACGAAGATCGTCACGTCATGCGCCGGTTTTTCTTGAGCCACTGTCAATCCCTCAGACTGCCGGCCGCCGGCAACCGAAACCAGAACCGGCTGCCGCCTGCAGATAGGTTTTCGAATCCCATTGTACCTTCGTGCGTTTCAACTATTGCCCTACTCGAGGCCAGACCCAGGCCCGTCCCGCGTTCTTTGGTTGTAAAGAAGGGCCGAAACAGCTGACCCTGAATGCCCGCGGGCACCCCCGGACCTGAATCCCGGACGCTGATCTCTACCATGTATCGATCGCTGCTCGTCGAAATGCCGATTTTGGGGGCGCCTTCGCCAAGAGCGCTGGCATCGCACGCGTTTTGGACCAAGGCGACGAGGACTTGCTGGATTCTCAATCGATCCGCCATGACGGCGGGCATGCCCGGAATGATATCGATGTGCAGCTGGCCCCGGACACGTTTCGCGAACAACTCCAGCACCGGTTTGAGCTCATTGATGAGCTCCGAAATTTGGCAGCTTGAGGGCACTGATGGATCCTGATCGAATAGTCGCCTTATTCGACGAATCCCCTCGCCGGCTGCGAGCGCCGCATCATTGATCTGCCGCAGCACGTCGATTGTTTCCGCGACAAGAGGTTGCGGGCGATTCAGCATTCGCTCTCCCGCCTGGGCGAATGTCGCGATTGCGCCCAGCGGCTGATTGAGCTCATGGGCGATGCCGCTGGCCAATTCCGTCAGCGCCGACAGGCGCGAAATTTCCATTAGCTGGCTCACCAACGCAGCTGATCCGACACCGCTTGAATTATTTTCGGTCAATGTACACCTGTCTATCGATAACTTTCCGGGCTTGCCGATGGTCGTTTGGTCGGACCTTGACGCGATCCCCGCCAAATATGCGCTCGTATAAAAGAGAATGACCCTGTGATATCCGCAGCACCATCCGTAGTTTCCCTCATATGCCCGCGGCGGGGGGAGCAAAACCCGCTGGAATGCGTAAGGTATACGCAATACCCCGCGTAAACCCCTCTTTCCGGCGCGCTTTCCTCGCGTAGGAACAGTCCGTAATCGCAACCGGTAATTGCGGATACCGGCCGTTCAAGCCGCTTGCTACCGTGCATTGCGTCTCTTTTAGATGAGTTATCAATACCTGGCACTCATGCATCCCAAACGTCCGTCACTGATCATCATGCACGGGCCTTCCGGCTCCGGTAAGTCCTGGCTGAGCGAACGCTTGGTCCCCTTGGTCGCTGCTGTGCGTCTTCGCCGCCAAACCTATGCACACCTTCTTGAATGCGCGGAGAGCTGCCTGCTGGGAGGAGTCAGCGTCATTGTGGATGCCGCATTCTTGAATGCTGATGATCGCGAGCGCTTCAGATCTCTCGCGCAGCGCCGCGGCGCGTCGTTTGTGATTTTGTCCTGCATTGCCGATAAATCGGAAATGGCCCGCAGGATCGCCGGCCGCGCTCAGGTGAATGCCGACCCGTCCGAGGCGACCATCTCCGTGCTCGATAATCAACTGCAAGGCTTCGTGCCGTTGCGAGCCGATGAGCTGGAGTACGTCATCCGCGTGGATACGCTGCAGCCAGATCCACAGCGCGCCGCATTCGCCATGCTTCAGGCTCGCGAGGTGAATCTGGGTGTGCGCCAGGTGGCGTGGCAGCAGCGGCGTGATCTTATGAGCCCAGCAGCGTCTCGAGCAAACCCAGCATCTCGTCGGCATTGACCGGCTTGCTGATGATCCGCAGATTCGAGTCTTGCGAGATCTTGCGCACCACGGATGAGGTATCACCGGTAATCAACAGGGCCTTGAGCTCCGAGCCCAGTGCCAGGCGCATCGCTGCAATCACCGCCAAGCCGGTTTCGCCGTCGCGCAAATGGTAATCGGTCATCAAAAGATCAATCTTTTTACCTTCACTGACGGTTTGCTGCGCCTCGGCCAAGGAAGAAACAGCGGTCACGGAATAGCCTTCCACGGACAACAATAACCGCGTGGCATTGCGCACGGCCGGATCGTCCTCAACCAGCAGAATCCGAGCTCTACGCACCTTGGCCTGCGCGGTCTGTTGCGCCGGCTTCCTTTCTGCCTGGGCCCGTTCTGCTTTGCCCGGCGGCAAGGTAAATGAAAAGATTGAACCGCGTCCAGGCTCCGATCGGACGGTGAGATTCAAGCCTAGCAACACAGCAATTCGCTGCACGATGCTGAGGCCCAGACCATAGCCCTCCCGCGAACTATTGGTCGATACACCCACCTGGTAAAATTCATCGAAGATATAGGGAATCTGATCTGCAGGAATTCCGATCCCGGTATCGTGTACTTCCACACGAATTGTCTGCTCTTCCCGCCCGCACAAGACGCTTACCGCGCCTTTTTGCGTGTACTTGATGGCATTGGAGAGCAGATTCCGCAGCACCTCTTCCACCAGTGAAGCATCCGAGTTGGCCCACTCGCCGCTTTCTTCCACCTTGAGAACCAATCCCTTGTCCACTGCCAGGCCGGAAAACTCCCGGCGCAGCTCATCGAATAGCTGCGACAGGGGAAAATCCGCAGGCCCCGGTTTGATGGCGCCGGACTCGAGCTTGCTGATGTCGAGCAGCGCATTGAGCAGCCGCGACATCGACGTGATGGTCTGCTCTTGTTGCAACAACGCTTCAGCCGCGTCGGGATCGCTCACGAAGCCGCGCAATGTGCGATTGAGGAGCGCCAATGCCTGCAGAGGTTGTCGCAAATCATGGCTGGCGGTGGCCAAAAATCGGCTCTTCCCCAGGTTGGCGCGATCCGCGCTGACTCGCGCCTCAACGGCAACTTGTTGAGCACGCTCGGCTGTCTCCCGTGCTTGAATGAGTTCCGCCTCGGCCCGCTTGCGTTCGCTGACATCGCGGATCGCGGCCGCAACCAGCGGCCCACCTTTTCCCTCGATGGGACTCAAGCTGATTTCGACCGGAAATTCGCTGCCATCGCGGCGCCGCGCGAAAAGCTCCAGCCCAACTCCCATCGGACGCGTATGGGCGGCGGCTAGATAGCGGTCTCGATGACCCACGTGATGTGGCCGGAAGCGCTCCGGCAGCATCTGTTCGATCGCCTTCCCGATTATTTCCTCATGCGCAAATCCGAACAGCGCCGACACTTGACGATTGGCAAACTGAACCACGCCGGCGCCATCGACGATGAGCAGCGCATCTGGTGCGGCGTCGAGCGCGCTTTGCGCCAGTTCGGCAGGTATTGAACGCATACCGATGCTCGGTTGATTAACGGGCTCGCGGTCCGGCGTCGTCCTTTGACTCGCCCGGGCGCGCCTTGGGAGCTAGTTTGGCGTCCGCTGGTTGATTTGTACAGCGGCGATCAGAGTCCTGCTTGCGCGGTCTCGAGTCTGCGCGCTCGCCATGCGTACTTACCGAGCCGCAAGGCTAAATACCCGTATTTGGCGCAGCCTTCCCAATGTGAGATCGTGCGACTTACCTATGCAGGCAATGGTACTCAATGAACTGCGCACACCGCTGAAGTTGACCGAACTCCCCGAACCACTGCCGGGTCCGAATGAAGTTCGCGTCAAGGTCGGCGCGTGCGGCGTATGCCGCACGGATTTGCACGTGGTCGATGGCGATCTGCCGGGGCCCAAACTGCCCATCATTCCGGGCCACGAAATTGTGGGGTGCGTGGATGCATTGGGCGCGGGCGTGCGAGAACTTGAAATCGGTCAACGCGTCGGCGTTTCGTGGCTCGGTCACACGGATGGGACCTGCAGCTATTGCCTCGCTGGACAAGAAAATCTTTGCGATCGGCCACTTTTTACCGGATTCACCCGTGACGGCGGCTATGCCGGCGCGGTCATCGCGGATGCTCGCTACTCGTTCCCCCTCGGCGAGGCAGGGGACGATGTCGCCCTCGCGCCGCTGCTGTGCGCCGGTCTCATCGGCTGGCGATCGCTCGTCATGGCCGGCGATGGCAATCGCTTGGGCATTTACGGATTCGGTGCAGCGGCGCATATCATCGCGCAGGTGGCGCGGTGGCAGGGCCGCACGGTATTTGCCTTCACACGCCCTCTTGATCTGGCGGCACAGGCATTCGCTCGCAAGCTGGGGGTGGACTGGGCCGGCGGCTCGGACGAGAGGCCGCCCGAGCCGCTCGATGCCGCGATTATTTATGCCACTGTGGGCGACTTGATACCGCTGGCTCTCAAAGCGGTGCGCAAAGGCGGCCGTGTCGTGTGCGCCGGCATTCACATGAGCGATATTCCGCGCTTTCCATACGAGCTCTTATGGGAAGAGCGACAAGTGATCTCGGTCGCCAATCTCACACGCCGGGACGGGCTCGATTTTCTAGGGCTGGCGCCGCAAATCGGCCTAGTCACAAAAACTACGTCTTACCCTTTGATCCGAGCCAACGAGGCGCTCGCAGATCTTCGCGCCGGACGTTTCGAGGGCGCCGCGGTCTTGGTTCCTTAACCCCGGTAACCCTTCGACTACCTCGCCGTCGCATCCATCGCTGCGCCAACAGCTAGCGTTGCCAGAACCCTAATCGCGAAGCTATTAGCTCGATTGTACCCGGGATTGTCACAATCGCGATCATGATCACGATCACCGACGCGGCGCGGTGCTCATTCCAATAGGTGAGCAGCAGGGAGAGCGAACCGAAGGTCATGAGCGCGCAAAAAGCGATGAAAACAATCAGGCACATCAGGTTGATTGCGATTACGCGCGCCAGCTGGTTACTCAAGAATTGTCGAGAGGTCTCAGTCATGACGTTTCCCGAGTCCACGAAGGCATTTGCCGGTAAACATGAGAATCTTCATGACGTCATATTCACCGGGCGCGACCTGCCTGTACATACGGACTTGTACCGGGTCGAGTGCGGCTGATCCGAGAAAACGAATGGAAAAGTCAGGAACAACTGACCGGGCGGCTAATCAGTGCCCTTTTCGCCTTCGATTAGCCTCATAGGCTTCTTGCGCGGTTCGCACGGCAGCCGAGTTGCGTCGCACTGGATCACAGGCGAGATCCTGCTTGCTTCGGGCGGCATGCGGTAGAGCCTGCATGGAGTTGTCGTGAAGGGCTAATCCCGCTTCTTTTGCCTACCAGGACTAAAGATTGGTATATTAACTATACCATTATTATACATGTCGATCGGATATCGCGGCCATGGGTTTCGAGTATGACCCTGACAAGAGCGCTGAGAACAAGCGGAAGCACGGTCTCGATTTTGAGGAAGCTCAGGCGCTCTGGGCCGACTCCGCGCTGGTAGAGATTCCGGCTCGCGTTACCGATGAACCGCGGTCGGTGCTAATCGGAAAGATTGACCAGAAACATTGGTCTGCGGTGGTCACTCGACGTGGTGACAACGTGCGATTAATTTCGGTGAGGCGGTCGCGGGACGAAGAGGTGGCAATTTATGAAAGCCAAGACGTTTGATCGAAAATTTGATTCCGGTGGAAAAATCGTAGACCAACTCGATGTACACAAGGCTCGACGAGTTGGCCTCGACGCGAGGCGCGTAAACGTTGATTTCCCTGGCTGGATGGTGGACTCCCTGGACAGGGAAGCGCGTCGAATGGGTGTAACGCGACAATCACTAATCAAATTGTGGCTGGCCGATCGATTGGCGCAACCAGTTTCCTCGGGGAAGCGTTAGTTGGTGATGGCCTCAACGGCGCTTCAGCGCCTCGAGCTCATCCAAGGTGCGCGGCCAATCCGCTCCCAGCAGCCGCGACAAAGCCCGATCCGCAAGCACCCTGCCCTTGGTCTGGCACCTCGCGCAATAATTGGTTTCATTGTCGGCATAACGTATACGCTGCACCGGCTCGCCGCATCGAGGGCAAGGCTTGCCGTAGCGGCCATGCACCGCCATCTCTGAGCGAAATGCCGTCACCCTCTCCGGAAAAGCTGCGCGCGACTCGTTGCGCAATCGATCGATCCACAGCAGCAACGTATCGCGCGTTGCCGCGTACAGCCGGCTCCATTCCTCCGGCGTCAATTTGTGAGTAAGTGTGACGGGCGAGAGCATCGCGGCGTGCAGGATCTCATCCGAATAAGCGTTGCCGATGCCGCTCAAAATTCTCGGGTCGGTCAGCGCTCGCTTGAGCGTGCGATTCTCCGCCGTCAGCGCCGCGCGAAAGGCCTCCAGATCTGCGGCGAAGACATCGATGCCGCCCGGATCGGCCGCCGCCAGCGCCGCTTCACCTTGCAGCACATGCAGCGACGCGCGCCGCTTGGTTCCCGCCTCCGTGAGCACCAACGACCCATTGGGAAAATCGAAGGCAGCCAGACTGTTGCGGCCCGCCAATTTTGCGCCTCTGGTGCGCCAATGCAGTCTGCCCGCAATCATCAAGTGCAGCACCAGCCACACGTGGTTGTCGAAACCGATGGCAATGCGCTTGCCGATCCGGCGCAGTTCGCTCACCCGGTGGTCCACCGCATCCGTCACCGGCGGTTGCGCCGTACGCAGCAGGAAGGCGCTGGCAATGCGCACGTGCTCCAGCGGCTGACCGACGATGCGTTCTTCCAGCGCAGCCAAATAGGCAGAGATGTCCGGCAGTTCGGGCATGGGTTAAATAAAATCCCCCGCCTCGATCAAGTTAGACTTCAGACGGGGCCGTCTGCTAATGCAACGGCCGGAAAGTCGATGGTATGCGCTGCCGCTCCAGCAGGGCGTCCGGGTCGTCCTTACCGGCATGCGGGTTCGCGGAAGCCTCATGATCGCCCACATCCGCCTCAGTCTCCGATTTCACCTTGATGGGGCTGACGCCGGCGCCGGTGAGTTGGCGGTTCAGTGGGGGAAGGTTCTGCTGGATCATGGCCTCGAAGTCATGCTGTATGCGCGCCAATTCTGCCTCCAGCGCGATGATATTGTCCTGCTGATACTCAGTGGGTTTGCCCTCATTCGTCAGCAATGCCCCGTACAGTTGATCGGTGTGCTCTCGAAGGCGCTCCTCGCCTGTGATGGCACCGCCCTCGGTGGTGGCGACGATCTGCTTTCGCACCGCATCGACTTTCGCATCGAACTGCTCGAGGCTACGCGACAGCGGACTGTTCTTCGCCAAGCCGGCGCCTGCCTCGACCAGGCGGGTGCTCAACTCTACGATGCGCTCCATCAAGTTGCTCTCAGCGCCAAAAAGCTTCTTGACGCGAGCCGCGGCCGCATACTGCGCCTGGCGCTCCGCCACGGTGAAGGTCGCGGAGGGATCGATGCTTACCTGCAGCGGCGACTCATAGGTCTGACCGTTATTCGTCACTCGCACGGTGTAGGTGCCGGGCGGAACGCGCGGACCCTGCGTACCGGCGCCCGCCAGTTGCGCCGCCGGAGGAACGCGCGGCGGCTTTTCCAGCATGTTCCACATGACCAGATTCAGACCGGCACGCTTGCTCGCCGGCGGTTCGGCGACCACCGTGCCGTTCGCGTCCAGGATCTCGAGTTTCAGCTTGCCGTATAGATGACGGGAGCGCTGGTAGTAGCTGATCGAAGCGCCGTCCGGCGGATTGTCGCCGATGAATGCCGCGGCGCCGCTCGGTTCGCCGAAGCTGTTGGGGCGCATCCGCTGCAGCGCCGGCCGCGAAGCGACCAGGCTGAATTCCTTGCCCAGCAGGTCGACGGACAGGGCTCGCAACGGTGTAATGTCATCAATGATCCAAATGCCGCGCCCATGGGTCGCAAGCACCAGATCGTTCTCGCGCGGCTGGATCGCAATATCGCGGACCGCCACATTGGGGAGGTGGCCGCCCCTGAATTGAGCCCAACGCTCGCCGCCGTCAAACGACACGTACAGCCCAAATTCAGTGCCGAGAAACAGCAAATTGGGGCTCTTGAGATCTTCCTTGATGACGTGTGCATAACCGCGCACCGACTTCAAGTCCGCCGGCGAGACCAGCGCGGTCCACGTCTTGCCATAGTCGCGGGTCCGATAGAGATAGGCGGCCATATCGCCGAAAGTATGAAAATCGAAGGCCGCGTAGGCCGTAGCGGCATCGAAGTTGCTCGCCTGCACCCAGTTCACCCACGCACCCTTCGGCAGCCCCCGGACATTGGCGATCACGTCACGCCATTGGCCTCCGCCATCCTGGGTGACTTGCAGGCGCCCATCATCGGTCCCTGCCCAAATGACCTTGCCGTTCTTGGGGGATTCGCTGATCGAGAAGATGGTCTCGTACATCTCGGCCGCGGAATTGTCGATCGTAACGCCGCCGGATTGCTCCTGCTTCTGATGAGCCGGGTCATTGGTCGTCAAATCCGGCGAAATGCGCTGCCAACTCTGTCCGTGGTCCCTGGAGCGCAGCAGGAACTGGCTGCCGATATAGATCGTGCCGCGCTCGTTGGGCGAAAGCGCAATCGGCGTATTCCAGTTGAAGCGCAGCTTTTTATCTTTGACCAGTTCCGCGTCGGACATCAGTGGATGAATGTCCCGCACATCGGAGTTCCAGCGATTCACACGGTTAATGGTGCCGCCCTGGCCCTCTGCATAGATATAAGCGGGGTCCGCCGGATCCTCAAACACCCAAAAACCGTCGTTGCCGTAAACCGCCTGCCATTGCGCGTTGGTGATACCGCCCCCATACCTGGTCTCCCCCGACCAGGAGCCGTTGTCTTGCAGGCCGCCATAAACCTTGTAGGGATCCGCATTGTCGACGCTGACATGGTAGAACTGTGAGACCGGAAGGTTGCCGGCCTTCCACCACTTGGTGCCCGCGTTGTATGAGTACCAGATGCCTCCATCGTCGCCGGCGATGATGTTCTGGGTATTCGACGGGTCGATCCAAAGATCATGCACATCCCCGTGCATTCCCGCGAAGCCGCCGACGGTACTGAAGCTCTTGCCCGCATCGTCGCTCACGATCAGCGCGCCATCGGTCTTGAACACGCGATCGGGATTCTTCGGGTCGACCACGAGATTGGCAAAATAAAAGGAGCGCCACACCATCCATGTGCTCTTGTCCCGCGGCTGCCAGGTCTTGCCCGCATCCTCAGACACGTACAACGCGCTATCGGTCGATTCCACATAGGCGTAGACGCGCTTGGCATCGCTTGGGGCGACGGCGACTGCTATGCGCCCATAGGGTTTGCGCGGAAAGCCGGCATTGTCGGCCGGCGTGATCTCGCGCCAGGTTGCGCCGCCGTCCGCGGATCGGAACAGACCGCTTCCCGACGGCGCCGAGGCGCTCTCTCCGCCTGAACGGAAGGTCCACCCCTTGCGGCGAAAGTCCCACAGGGCCGCAAAGATCACTTTCGGATCGACCGGGTCGAGCGTCAGACTCGAACAACCGGTCGAGAGATTCGCACCGCGCAGCACCAGGCGCCAAGTTTTGCCGCCATCGACGGTCTTGTACAGTCCGCGGTCTGGGGAATCGCTCCACAGCTTGCCGGCGACGCAGGCGTAGACGATGTTGGAGTTCGCTGGATCGATGAGAATCTTGGCGATTCGTTCCGATTGCGGCAGACCCATATTCTGCCAAGTGTCGCCGCCATCGGTGGACCTGTAGATGCCGTCCCCGATCGACACGCTGTTGCGGGTCCACGTCTCACCGGTACCCGCCCAGAGGGTCGATGGGTGCGAGGGATCCAACGCCAGCGAGCCGATCGACTGTACCGGCTGATCATCAAAGACCGGCTTGTAGCTCGTACCCCCATCCTCGCTCTTCCACACGCCGCCGCTCGCCGCACCCACATAGAAAATGGTGCGACCCGAGGGGTCCTTGGCGCCGACAATCGCGGAGATACGGCCGCTCATCCTCGCCGAGCCGATGTTTCTCGCCGTGAGACCGGAAATCGTCGCGGACGAGTGAGGTGCCTGTTGAGCGTAGACCTGGGAGAACGAAAGCAGCGCCAGAGCGAGCATCAAAGACTTGCGGTAAAACATATGGGACATCCTATCGATCAATGCTTGAGCTTGGGTTGGGCGGAGGGAAAGGCGAACCAGGCATCGTCGATCCTCGCATTGATCTCAGCCTTACTCACGACCAGCTTCTGCCGATCGGAGGATCCCTTGAGCCCTGACTCCATCGAGAAGGGGATGAAGACCCCGTCGATTTTCTCGTAGTCGCCAAGATCCGTTACAGTCTCCACCTGTACCCCATGTTCGGTGCGCTGGCTCAAGAGCCGGATTTCCAGGAAGTGATCCGGATCCAAATACACGTACTCCGTGTCGCCGCTCGGCCGGGTCAACTTGATCTTATGGGCCAGCGTGCCGTCAATGTCCTCCGTGCCGAGGTAATCGAGCTTGTTGCCCTTTTTCTGCGCGTCGACTAATGCGCCGTCAAAGTCTGCCACGGTCTCTGCCAGGCTCTTGATATCGTCCGTGGACAGCCGCTCAGGATCCTTGCGGCCCTGAAACGGATTGATCTGCCAGCCGGTCGTGCCGTCAAATGCTTGGACCTGCGTCAGTCCTTGAATCGTCGCCTCCGTTCGTATCGATGCGGGACGGCGCACCGTCTGTACGTACAGCAGCTCAAATTGGCCATCCTGGAGGAGCAATTTGCCTTGAATCTTCAGCGACTGCATGGCTTTGACGGCTGCAGCGCCGCCGCGTGCTTCGATATTCTGAGCTACCAGTTGCTCCAGGGTCGGCGTGGATGGAGCGCCGGCGGCCAACCCGCACAGCAGTACAGCCAGAAACAACGAGGACAGACTTCGATTCATTGGAGTGTTTTTCATTGTTATCGACTTTGGTTCTTGAGAAATGTTGGTGAAAAGCTGCGTAATTTTGCTTATGGGCTCTCGCAGAGTACGCTCGCCGCTCAAACAGCGAGGGCGAAGCGACTCATGGAGCGATATTAAACTGCTGCGTGAGGCGGTGAGCGGTGAATGTGAAATACCTTGTTCATGATCTTCCAGTGCCCATCCACTTTGAGCAGCGTGAACAGGTCTGTGTAGTTCGTGCCAGTCCAATTATCGAGTTCGAGGCGCACGGTCGCGATTGTGCCGGCGATGTCTATGCTCACGATGCCGGCTTTGAGATCTGCGGGCGTCTTTCTCGGTCATTGCCAACCTAAACTTAAAACCAGGTGCTCGACCGGGAGATTACCTGCCGCAGGCCTATAAGGGAAAGCGAGTTTCCACCCACAGCGGACACGGGGGTGGTCAATGGTTGAGAGAAAGGAGCCAGGAGAAGACCCCGGCTCCTTCTTCGCGGTTGGACTACTTCAGGTTAAGAACCTGCATTGTTGAAGAGCCAAGAACTCGCCGAATGCTGGCGCGATCTGTCACGCCCTTACTCGCGGCGGCTACGGACCCATCGACGATTTTTGCAATCGCGTCGCTCTTTGCAATTGATCCGTCCAACGTAGCCCAATTCTTATAGTAAACGATGAGAAGCAAGTCCGGATCATCGGGAGTGCGGGGCTCGACTGTTACTACTTCGTAGCTAAGAACGTCGCCGGCCTTCTTGCCTGCCTCTTGTTCCTGCCGCCACTTCGTCGCTACAAACTTCATGTATTCGTCAAATTTACCATCTACTGTTCGGATCCTGGAAACGTTAACGACCGGGCCTTCGGTGTACACATGATCATCCGCCGAGGCGGAACCGCCAATGAACGCCAGACAGAAAAATGCCGCAGACGTGGCAAGTGGATGCTTGAGTGACATGTGAATATCCTTGAGTGTGAATTTATTATTTACGGCAGACACGCTGCATGCGTCCGCCCTGGTACTCAGTCAATCGATCGAGCGCCAGAGGCTACACAGTTTGTGTTGTCGCGTCATGCGGCGTCGCGTCCCTCAGAGGGTGCGAAAGGATCGCACCATCCGCGACGTACGTTCCGCGCCGGAGCGCCGCGCTGCACCAAATGAATGAGGCTGATTGCGGCCGATTGCGAAGAGCGTATGCTCCAACGCATAAGACAATTCGACCGGGAGAATTTCATGAAGACAATATTCTGGAGTGCTCTACTACTTGCCGCATCGGTCACAGCGTATGCCTCCTCCACATGGAGTCTTGCCGAAAATTTTTCATACTCGACCAACCCGGGAGGGCAGTGGAGTTACGGCTGGTCGACGACGCCGAGTGGCAAATTCATACTAGACAAAATCTTTGAAGCGATTTTGTACAACACTTCTGGCGGATCGGTGACTGGTTGGCGCGGAGATTCTTATCTGAGCGTGGGCGATCATTATCCGTTCATATTGAGATATTCTGGTGAACCAGGGAAAAACGTCAGTGTCTTGGACGGCTACGCCGCGAGCGGCCCCGGCACTGGAGAAGTGATTATCCAGCAGCGTAGTGGCGGAGTTGTCATGCATCCGGCGCCAGGTGCCTACGCAATTGCACGTTGGACGGCTCCGGCAGCGGGCACTTATTTTATCAGCGCGACATTCTACGACGCGTGCGGCCACGCGACTACCGATGTGCACGTTGCCCACAATAGTGGTCTGCTGTTCAGCGGCAAAATTAGCGGTGCCGGGTCGACACAGGTTTGGAATTCGGCTGATGCCGGCATCAAGCTCGCGGCGGGCGACAAGATTGACGCGATCGTGGGTAATGGCGGCAACGGTTACACGTCGGATTCGACAGGTGTTGACCTAGTGATTCGGAACACTAATTTCGCGCATTGACGAATGTAACCAAGCCAGGACCTTAGTTGACGGTGGGGCCAACTCGGGAAGACTCAGCAATTCTTCCTTCGGTCCGGTGTACGCATGAAAGCACTCCTCATGAGCAGATAACGACATTTCTCCGTTTCGAGTGTAGTAATCGTCGACCCACGACAGCAGGAACGACAGACGTTCATCCTGCTGGGCCTTTGTAGAGTACTTATGCGGTTCCCACGGACGAGACTGACAATTTGTGATGCATTGTTCTTTGCCAGGGTTCAGGAACAGGAGCATCGGCTCGAAGCGCAAGGCAGCGCGCACGAGGTTCGCGTAGCACCCCTCAATCACCCAGCTGCCTTGGGTCGAACAGAAATGTTGGACATCGGCGCTGGCGTCCTCATCCAGCCTCGGCACGGCTATTTGACGTGGTACCCACGCGACAGTATCAAGATCCAAAATAGCGGCGCCGGATTGCTTTGCGAACCAACGCGCCAACGTTGACTTGCCGGAGCCAGAGTTACCAAGAATCGCGATACGCATTTTCCCGAGCGTCTAACGATTGTTATGTGCCGGCTTTAGATACGAGCGGGAATGCTTTTGGATTTCGAATTGACGCAACGGCGAGGTCAACGTCGAGTTCAGGCCAATAGAGATGGTGCGCAGTAGGAAGCTCAACGCGGCTTATTTGCCGAACGTTAGCTTCGCGAAACCATGGGAACTCCGAAAACGGAACAAACAATTCCTCATCACCCAGCAACAGCCAAAAGCCGTGCGGCGATATATTCGACACTTCAACTGGCGAAGTGCTTTTTCCAAGCGCTACGGATTTCATCGGCATGTGCCTCGACTATATGTTGCGCCGCGCGGATCTGTTGGTCCGTCAGACCATAATTGTGCGCCAGAACAATCGTTGGCTCAAGCCATTAGCTTTCTGTGTGCAACGCCAATTCTTCGCGCAGAATTTCGCGCACCTGCTTCGCTGTGAGCGGCTTCTCCGCAGCGCCTTGATGCGCCCGGAGCGCATCGTTGATCAGCGTCTGATACCCCTTTCCAGTACGTTCCGCCGTCAACCTAAATCGATCAAGCACTTCATCATCCAGGTAAATCGTAATGCGTGTTTTTCCCTTGGGCGGGATGACAGCACCTCGTTTCCCCTTCGAAAAATCATATTCCTTTTTCATAAGATTTGCGCTCCTTGCCATCCCCGGTGGCCAGGGACTTCGCCGCGGCTTTTGCCTCGATCATTCGCGTGACATCCAGTAATATACGAGAATTCGGAACACAAACCTAAATTGTTTCAGCGCGGCCCATGACCACTCGACCCAAGCGACCGAAGCGAAAAGAAAGCTTTGCCGCCGGTGTCGGCCGCGGCAAGAACATCAAGAGAACCAAAACATGCATATGGATTTAGATCGCCGCCAGTTCCTCGCCGGCAGTGCCGGGGCTTTGTCGATGTCGCTCATACCGGCGAGCCTGTGGGCGGCCGCGGCGAAAGACACGGTGCCGGCGGCGCCGGTGGCCAGAATCGATGTGGTGCACGACACCTACTTCGGCGAAACCTTGAGCGATCCGTATCGCTGGATGGAGAACAGCAAGGATCCTGACTGGCTGCCGTTCTTGAAAGGACAGAATGAGCACACCCGCGCCGTGATCGATCCACTGCCCGGCCGCGCGGCTCTGCTCAAACGCATCGAGCAACTCTCGGGCGAGTCGGTGGCGACATCGCGGGTGCAGCGCGCGGGCGGCATGGTGTTCATCCAGCAGCGGCCCCAGGGTGCGGATAATTTCGAGCTGTTCGTTCGCGAGGGCTTAAACGGCGCGGATCGCGTGCTCGTCGATCCGACCGCGATGAGCAGCGCCAAGAGCCACGTGTCGCTGGATTGGTGGCGCGCGTCGCGCGACGGAAAATACGTGGTGTATGGTCTGTCGAAGGATGGCAGCGAGGATTCGCTGCTGCATGTTCTCACCGTCGCCGACGGCAAGGATCTGCCCGAAACCATTCCCAACACCGAGGGCGCCAATCCGCAGTGGCTCGATGACGGCAGCGGATTCTTTTACACCCAGCTCACGGGCGCGGTGGCAACCCCTGAGCGCTATCTGGATGCGCAAGCGCGCTTTCACAAATTGGGCACGGATCCTAAATCCGATCCCATCCTCATGAAGCGGGGATTGGTGGCCGGCATCGATTACGACAAGATCCAGGTTCCAACGATCGTCACCTCGCCGGGTTCCCGCTACGCGGTCCTGCAGCTTGCCGATGTCAGGCCCGAGGCGCGTGGCTTCATCGCACCGCTCGCCGATGCCATCGCCGGCAAGGCGAAATGGATGGCCTTCGCGGGCTTCGAGGATGAGGTGACCGACTTCGAACTCGACGGCAACGATTTGTACTTGCTGGTCAACAAAGGCTCGCCGCGCGGGCGCATCGTCAAAACCTCCGCGGCCGCGCCGAGCATTGCGACAGGCACGGTCGTGGTGCCGCAAAACGCGCTGGTCATCGAGAATACCGCGCGGGCGCACGACGGCATATATCTAAGGATCATGGATGGCGGCATCAGCCGCCTGCAGCGCCTAGGAAAGGACGGAAAGGTCACCGACATCGCGCTGCCCTTCGACGGCACGATCGGTGCCGTGTTCGCGGTGCCCGGCGAAGAGGGTGTGCTGATTTCACTGCAGGGCTGGCTCAATCCCGCCGGCATCTGGTCCGTCGACAATGCCGGCCATCTCGCCGATACGGGCATCACGCCCAAACCCCCCATCGATGTCAGCGCCTACGAGGCCAAGCGCCTCTTCGCCACCGCAAAGGACGGCGTCAAGATTCCGTACACCCTGATTTATCGCAAAGGTATGAAACAGGACGGCAGCAATCCGACTTGGATTTCCGCCTATGGCTCGTACGGCCTGGCTGCCTACACACCGACCTTTGCCGGCCGCACGCTGGCGCTGGTCGATACCGGGGCCATCGTGGGTTACGCCAACGTGCGCGGCGGCGGCGAATATGGCCGCGAGTGGCACAAGGCGGGGCAGCTCGCCAACAAGCCCAACACCTGGCGCGACCTGATCGCGGTCTGCGAAGAGCTCATCGCCAAGAAGTACACTTCACCGGCGCATTTGGGCATAGGCGGTCGCTCTGCCGGCGGCATCACCGTGGGACGCGCCATGACCGAACGGCCCGATCTGTTTGCCGCCGTGATCGACGGTGTCGGCTGGTCGAATCCGCTGCGCTATATCGTGGAGCAGGACGGCTATGGTGAGGAACCGGAATGGGGAGCCATTTCCGATCCCGCCGGCTACAAGGCGCTCAAGAGCATCGACAGCTATCAATCGGTGAAGGACGGCACGCCCTACCCCGCGGTTCTCCTGACGACCGGCGTCACCGACCCGCGGGTCGCGCCCTTTCACCTCGCCAAGATGACGGCGCGATTGCAGGTGGCATCGACCTCGGGCAAACCCATTCTGCTGCGCGTCGACTACGACGCCGGCCACGGCATCGGCTCGACTCGCGCCCAGCAGGATCGCGAAGCGGCCGACACCTATGCGTTTCTGTTGTGGCAGCTGAAGGGGGCGAAGGCCTGAGGGAGCGGCGCATCTAAGCGGCAAGGATGCGGCGATGCCTCAAAATTGGTGGAATACCAGATACCTGCCGGCATCCGTCCTGAGCCTCAAGCGGCCCTGCTGCACCGCCAAGCGTACCAGCGAATCCAAATTCGCGCAGATCAGGCGTGCGTACGTCGCCGACCACCGACAATTGCAGCCGGACAAATGTCGGTGTCATATTTACATAACATCTGCGATCCAGATGGCGCAAGGAGAGTAAGGTAATGAAAGAACCCACGCTGAAAGTTCCCGTGACTTGCCCGAGCTGCGCGTTGGTGTCCATGGAAGAAATTTCCATCGCCGTGGTCGCCAACGCGTTGCTGACCGAGAAGAGCATTCGCCTGTACGCGAGTTGCCACGATCTATATTGGACCGCGACATTCGTCGAGCGCGAACAGCTGCGCAAAATCCTGAGTACCATGAAAGTCGAAAAGCGACCACGCACGTCGGCCCAAGTCGCTTCCTACTCTGTCCATGCATTACGAAAGAGCGGTTGCCGTTAGCGTCCCAGAGACCCTGACATCCCGCCAATAGCGTCACGCGCTGTTGGCCAAACTTCGCGCACAAGCAGGCCTATACTGAGGACCTAACTCGCGCGATACAGGGAAGCGCCATTGTGACGACAGCAGACGTCGCGCCTAAGAAGAGCCTGGCGGGACTTGCGCCTCCGCCTCTGAAACCGGCCTCATTTCTGGCGACGGTTCGCTCCTCCAAGGGCAATCCCTTTGAAATCATTCCGCTGCAGGCCTACGAGCAGCCATTCTATCTGTCGAAGTGGCTGCTGGGTCCGGTGCTCATGGTCAACGACCCGGAAGGCGTGCGTCGCGTGCTGCTTGATAATGTTGCCAACTATCCCAAGGAGGCCTTGGGGGATGAGTTCTTTTCGGCCATGTTCGGCGAAGGCTTGTTGAGCGCGCCGGGTCCCAAATGGCGCACCCACCGCAAGGTGATGGCACCTTCATTCGGCACGCGCACGGTCGAGTCTTATGCGCCGGCCATGGTCGAGACCACGGTCGCCTTTGCCAAGCTTTGGGATGCGCTGCCCGAATCGGCTGAAATCGACATCGCCGCGCAGATGAATGCGCTGACCTTGAAAATCATTTGCCGCACCATGTTTTCCTCGGACTCGGAGGAACTGGCGGCGCATGCCGGTGAGGCACTCGAGTTCGCGCAGGCATCCCTGGAATTCGGCCTGCTCGATGTTCTGCCGCTGATAGGACCTGGGCGCATCAAGCGCAAGCAAGACGCCATCCGCGCACACTTCAAGAGCATGGATGCGGCCATTTATCGACTGATCGGCGAGCGCGAAAAGATTCGCAATGAAGCGCCCAAGGATTTTTTGACCCGCCTCGTCGCCGCGAAAGATCCGGACGATGGAGTGGGCTTGAACGCCACGGAAGTGCGTGACGAGGTGATCACCATTTTCATGGCCGGCCATGAGACCACCGCGGTGACCATGACCTGGGTCTGGTATCTGCTGTCACAACATCCCGCCGAGGAAGCGACGCTGCACAAGGAATTGGATACGGTGCTGGGCGGCAGAATTCCGACGGTGGAAGACCTGCCCAATTTGCCGTACGCGCGTATGGTCATCGAGGAGGCCATGCGCGTCTACCCGCCGGCGCCCGGGATCTCGCTGCGGACAGCCAAGGAGGCCGACGAGTTGTGCGGCTTCAAAGTGACCCCGGGACTACAGGTTTTGGTGTCGCCGTGGATACTGCATCGCCACCGCCGCCTCTGGGAAAACCCGGAGCGATTCGACCCGACACGTTTTGCGAAGGCGGCGAGCGACAAGCGCCCGCGCTTTGCATACCTGCCCTTCGGCGGCGGCCCTCGGGTGTGCATCGGCGCGACCCTCGCGATGACAGAAACCATATTGATCCTCGCCGTACTCGCCCAGCAGTTTCGCGTGCGGCTCAAGGACGGGCAGAACGTAACGCTGCAAACCCGCATCACGCTGCGCCCCAAGAATGGAATGATGACTATTTTGGAGCGCCGCCGGCCCACGCATCGCGGTCACATCGAGTTCGAGTGATGGCGCCTCGCGCTCTGAAAGCGCTGTCGATATTCCACCGGCGCAATCCTCAACGCCCGCTGAAATACCTCGCGCATCGATTTGACGCTTCCGAATCCGCAGTCACCGGCAATCCGCTTCAAGCTGTGCTCAGTCTCCTCCAGCCGCCTGCGCACGATCTCGACGCGCAAACGCTCGACATACTTCGCGGGTGTGACATTCATTTCCTTGGTAAAGGTACGGGCGAAATTACGCGGACTCATGGCCACCTGTTTCGCGAGGACTTGCACGGTCAACGGCCTGCGCAAGTTTTCGAGCATCCATGCTGCCAGGTCGCGCAGTGGCTTCCGATCGCTCAGTTGCGTCGATAGGGCGACGCTGAATTGGGATTGTCCTCCGGGGCGGCGCAAATAGAGTACGAGGTCACGCGCGACCTCCAGCGCCAATCGGGAGCCATGGTCTTCCTCAACGAGAGCCAATGCCAAGTCCATTCCGGCCGTCACCCCGGCCGAGGTATAGACGTTTCCGTCACGGACATAGATGCGGTCCGGGCAAACCTCAATGCTCGGATACTTCTTGGCAAGGAATTCGCACCATTTCCAATGAGTCGTCGCTTTCCGGCCATTGAGCAGTCCCGCCCGCGCAAGCAACATCGATCCGGTGCAAACCGAACCGATTCGCCGGATCCGCCCTGCCACGTTTCTCAACCAGTGGACGATTTGAATCCCAGTCTCGTCATTTTCCACCGCATCTCCGCCGGCGATCAACAGCGTGTCGATATCACCTCGAACGCGGCGAAATGTTTCGTGCGCCACGATCTGCAAGCCGCAACTTGTAACGAGTACCGCCTTCGGGGAGCTGGTGATGATCTCAACGGAATATATTGCCGTCGAGCCGGGCTGTTGTTTGAGAAACAATTCACTGGCGCGGGTGAAAACTTGGAATGGCCCCGCGACGTCAAGAATCTGGCTGCCGGGTGCTGCGACCAATAGAACACGGCGCGCCGGGGCGCGCGGTTTCGGGCTGTACGATCGCTCCATTCGCACGATTTTAGGGAATTCCGCAGCCCGTAGCCATCACCCTGCGGCGAGATCCAGTAAGCGCCGCGGACGTCCAAGCGCCGGCTAGTTGGCGCGCGCCGTCACCAAGCGCACCAGAAATTGGTGAGCGTCCCCGGCGGTTGGCTCGACCGTCAAGGCGCCCTGCCAATGGTGGCCATCTTGGTCATCGAAGCTCACGCCTGCCTTGAGCGGCCCGGACGAGGCCATGTGAAAGCTCCCGGGACTCCACAGTCCGTCGGCGGCATAAGCCTTCTCGTAGGCCGTCTGCACCACGCTGAAAAGCTCGGGCGCCGATAGTTTGCTCTTGAACCAAGTGGCTCTCTGCCAGTGGTCCTTGTCGCCGTTGCGCCGCCCCGCGATCCACTCGCCGATCGCGCTGGGGTCGACGCTGGGGACCAGACGATCAGCCATGGTGCCCCGCACGTAGGGGTGGTTAGGCTGCCAGTCGTATTCGATTCCAAGAGCGACGCTCTGTGCGGCGTCCTCGCCATCCATGACAGCAACCACGTGGAGTGCTCCATCGATGCCCGCCGACAGGCCGGCCGTGGTGATGATCTTGCCGTCATCGATGACGCGCTCATCGTTGATCACCTTGATCTGCGGGTATGTCCGGCGCATGCGAAGCATGTTTCCGGCCGTGGTGGTCGCGCGTAGACCGTTCAGCAGCCCTGTGTTGGCCAAGGTGAACGCGCCATTGCAAACCGACATGGTGTGCTGATCGTGAACATGCTGACGCTTGATCCATGCCACCGCCGCGCTGTTGCTTGGCGCCTCATAGCCGCCGCCGGGGATGACCACGATGTCGGCCTGTGGCGCGTCGGAGAGCGTGTATTTGGGCGTGAGCTTCATCCCGTCACCTGCGGCCGTGGTGACGGGATGTTTCGTCGCGGCCACGGTGTACACCTCGTAGCCGGCGTCGGCGAAAACCTCGTACGGGCCTGAATAGTCGATGATCTGAACGCCATCAAAAATCAGGATGGCGACCTTTTTTGGCGCGGGTGCGGCGGCAGCGGTCTGCTCGGCAGACACCGGAGCTGAAGCGCCGAAAAGGACGGCGGCCGCCGCCACTGAGATCAAGCCTGTGCGCAGATTCGCGCAAATGAACATGTGGAACATTCCGAAGAAAGCAGGGATGTATGAAAGGAAGAGGGCCGCAATGCCCTTGCCATTTATTGAATGAGTCATGAAAGCCTCCAGCGCCCGCGGGCGCTTTACCTCGAATTGAAATAACTGAGCGCGCAGGGCTCAAGAGCCCCTCGCCGCGATCAACAGATGAACATCAATTCAAGCGAAAGACGGTGGCCCGCGAGACTGGTGAGCACGTCGCAGTTGTGAGCCCAGGCGCAGGGGTTCGAATGCGACCACAAACTGGGAGACGATTTGACCGGCAGGTTCATAGCCGACTAGATGCGAAACAGGGCCCGCAGCCGGCGCGCTGCCAAACGGGCAATGTTCGAAATGATCATGTATGCCCGAGTGATGGTGCAGATGATGCGCCATCTGTGCCGGGAGACCTACGGGACATATCTGGAGCTCAAACGGCGTGCCGCTCGCCGGCATAAAACCAACGGGCACATAAGCTCGAAACAGCAGCATCGCCAGCAGAAGGCCGGTCAATAAATTCTGCCGCCTGGAGTTAAGATGGTGTCGCCGCATGCGTTGTTCGAGTCACTCGGAGATAACTGTGCTGTTGTATGTTCGCCGATCCGGCACCTCCGGCATATGACAACCCTCGCACGATTTCGGCCATGTGTTGCCGCGCTGCGTCGGCAATTCAAATCTCCGTCCAAGCCCTCAAGAGTCCATGATAGTGCGCGGTCAAGCGCACCAGCGAATCCGAATCCGCGCCGCTTTGCGTCAGGCGTTGGATGGTGCCGTCAAGTTCGAACAGCTGCGTGCGCTGCGCATCGTCGCGAACCAGGCTTTGAATCCAGAACACGCTTGCCAGCCGCCGGCCGCGCGTCACCGCCGTCACGCGATGGCGCGAGGTCGAGGAGTACACGATCAGATCGCCCGCGGCCAATTTTGCGGCGCGGCTGCCGAAGTCGCCTTCGATGACGAGCTCGCCGCCGTCGTAGGCTTGAGGGTCCGACAGGAACAGCGTGGCCGACAGGTCGGTGCGCAGTTTCTGCGCACTGCCGGGGATCATGCGCACGCTGCCGTCGACATGCGTGCCGAACTGCATGCCCTCGCCATAACGATTGAACATCGGCGGATACACTTTGTTGGGCAACACTGCACTGATGAACAGCGCATTGCGCTCCAGCTGAGCGAGAATGAAATTGCCCAGCTCGCGCGCCATGGGGCTGGCTTCTTCGAGTTGCTGATTGTTCTTCACCGGCGCGCCTTGATGTCCCGCGCTGACGCGACCGTCCACCCAGGGCGCCTGCTCGCTGTTGAGCGATGCGCGAATCGTCGCCAATTGTTCCTCGTTCAATAAGCTCGGTATCCGTAGGAACACGGGCTACGCGCTCGCGGGCGACAGCCGCCCGGCCTCGAGACGCGCGGCAAGATCCTGCAGCGCTCGCGGCGCGCCGGCACGCGCGATCAGCGCCGTGACGGCGCGGCGCACGGCCGCCGTGCCGCCGGCAGCGGCCCGCTCGAACCAGGCGGCCGCCTCTTCAAAACGGCCGGCCGTGAGCAAAAGGCTGGCCCAATTGTACTGTCCGCGAAAATATCCGGCCTCGGCCGAGCGCCGGTACCAATCGGCCGCCGCGTCGAGATTTCGCGGCGTGCCCCAGCCCTCTTCGCTACATCGGCCCACCAAGCTCATGGCGCGCGCATGCCCTTGCTCGGCCGCCTTGAAATAAACGCGGTAGGCGCGTGCGCGATCGCGCCTCACACCGCGGCCGTCCAGGTACAGGTGACCCAAGTTGTACTGCGCCCAGGCGTGCCCGGCATCCGCGGCGCGCAGGAAATGTTCTGCGGCCGCCGCCGGGTTCTCAGGGGCGCCCCAGCCGTTGTCGAGACAGCGCCCGACCATGTTGATGGCGTCGGTGTTGCCGCTCGAGGCTGCGCGGCGAAACCACTTGAGCGCTTGAACGGGATCGCGCGCAAGCCCGGTTCCCTGAAGCAGCATGCGGCCGTAGCACAGTTGCGCCCCAGGCAGGCCTTCGACGGCGGCGATGAGCACCCAATCGGCGGCGCGGTGCGCATCTTGCGCAAACAGCGCCTGAAGCCGGCGTGGGTCCATTTGACCCAGCAGTGACAATATCGATACCGATTGCATGGTGTGGCCGCGTGCTAGAAGCGATAGCTGGCGGTGCCGATGAGCGTGCGGCCCGCGGCCGGCAACGCATGGTTCTCGGCGATACCGACGTAGTAGATGCTGGTGAAATACAGCTTGTCCGTCACGTTGTTGATGTTCAACTGCAGTTTGAAATGCGGATTGAACTCGTACGACGTCATGGCGTTGAACACCACATAGGCCGGCACGCCGGCGGTATTCTCGGTATCGGCGAAACGATGGCTGACGGCGGTGAAGCCGCCGCCGATCGTCCAGGCCGAACTCGGCTCCACGGTGGTCCAAAGGTTCAAGGCATCGTGCGGTGCATTGGGGGCGAACTTGCCTCGAGATGAGGCATAAGTGCCGGGCGCCGGCGCGTAACCGCCCTGCGACAAGGGGGTGCTGACGGAGGTGATCTTGTCGTTCAAGTGGGTGTAGTTCGCGATGACTTCCCAGCTTTCCGTGACATAGCCCTCGATGCCGATCTCGGCGCCCTTCACTTGCTGATCAAAGGGCGCCTGCTGCACGGTCGGATCATTCGGATCCGAAATGCGCGCGTTGGAGACGCGCGTGTCGAACAGCGCGCCGGTCAACTGCGCCGCGCCGTGCAGAATTTTTACCTTGCCGCCCAATTCGAGCGTGTTGTTCTTTTCAGGCGAGAGACTTTGATTGGACGGCGCGACGATGAGGTACTCGATCACCGGATTTTGCGAGGTGCCGTACGAGAAATAGTAACTTTGTTCCGCGTCGGGCTTGTAAATCACCGCAGCACGCGGGCTGACGAAGGTATCGGTGCGCTCAAACGCCGTGCCCGAAAATACTTCGCTGAAGCTCGACTTGAATCGATCCCAGCGCAATCCGGCATCCACGTCCCACTTTGTGCTCAAGGCAATGCTGTCCAAGGCGTACAAGCTGACATCGCTACCCCTTCCCTTGGGATTGGTTTTGGGCGTCAAGGGCGTCGGCGGTACGAAGTACGGCAGTGGGTTCAACAACGGTGTCGGCGGAATGTCATCCAACCCGTTCTGGAAGCGGTTCACGTTGGACTGCTCCTTGCTCACCTCCAAGCCGCCGGTGAGCGTGTGCTTCACGCCCCCGAGATCGAACTTGGCCGTCAGGTCGGTGCGATTGATCGCCAAACTCGTGGTCCCGGCGCTGCTCGGCTGATCGCGCGAAATGGCAATGCCGGCGTACGGTGTTCCCGGCGGCGGCGGCGGTGTGGAATCGTTGCCGAGAAACGGGCCGGTGACCAAGTACTCGAATCCATAATTGGCGTAGCGCAGGCTGTCGCTCAAGGTGATCCCGTCCGCGAAATCATGCTCGAAGCGGATGGTGCCGATGTTGGTGTTGGTGCGCGTGCGGTCGTAGTTGGCGAGGGAGTAATAGTTGCTGCGCTCGACATGCGCGGGTACGCCATCGATGAACGGAATGCCGTAATCCGGAAGATTGTTTTCCTCTTCCTTGTAGTAGCTCAAGGTCAAGCGTGTCGCGGTTTCCAGCCCCAAGCTCAAAGTAGGCGCCACGCCATAGCGGTGGTAGTGAACTTGATCGCGCTCCGCCACGCCATTGGCTTGATCCATCAACGTGATGCGCGCCGCCGCCGATTCGCTCAAAGGCACATTGACATCCCCGGTGCCGCGCCAGTAATCGATCTGGCCGCCCGACACGCTGAAGGCGGCGAGCGGCGTGAGCGTGGGCTGCTTGCTGACGCTATTGATGACCCCGGAAGTCGAGCCGCGCCCGAACAAGGCCGAGGCCGGACCCAAGAGCACGGCAAGCGAATCGGTATTGAAGGTGTCGCGCTGGTACTGACCGATGTCGCGCACGCCGTCCAAGAAGAAACTGTCGGGGATGGACAGCCCGCGCAGGTTCACCGAATCGCCGTGAGAACCACCCTCGCCGGCATTCAGCGTGATCCCCGGAACATTGCGCAATGCGTCCTGGACGAGGGAGAGGTTCTGGTCCGCCAAGGCTTTCTGGTCCACGGTATCCGTGGACTGTGAAACATCCTGCCGCGTATGAATGGCAGTCCCCGTGACCTCGATGCTTGGCAGCTTGTCCTCATCGAGCGGTGCGGCACTGTCGGCATGGGCATGCGCCGACACCAAGGCCGTCATCGCAGCACTCAGCGCGCCGAGGCGGCCGGCAGTGGCCGCTGCCGGATCGGTCGCAGTGGCGCGCGAGGCGCCGTCCGTCGAGGTGCCACATGAATGCATTCTTTGATCTCGAAATTTACGACGAATTGAATGTTAACACGAATCATTCGTATTTGCATTTCTGAGCATTGCCGACGCAATCAGGCGGCGGCGAAAGCTATTGGCTGGACGAGAAGATCATCGCCGTGCCGTGGTGGCGAGTGGATGTGACGGGAATGCGCGCTGAACGGGCGTTAGGTCTGCTTGCGCAGCCCGGCGGGAATCAGAACCAGCCCGAGAACTTCGAAGATGCCGTAGGCAATGAGTGCCATGAGGGCTGCCGGAATGGCGCCGGTGAGGATGGTCGGCACGTCATTCAACGAAAGTCCCGACACGATGGGCGCGCCATATCCCCCCGCCCCCACCAAGGCCGCGAGCGTCGCCGTGCCGATGCTCACGATGGTGGCCGTCTTGATACCGGCGAGTACCGTAGGACTCGCCAACGGCAACACGATGCGAAAAAGAATCTGCCTGCCCGTCAAACCAAAGGCGCGCGCGTTTTCCAGGTGCTTCGGATCGACGCTGCGGATGCCGGTGAAGGTATTGAGCACCACCGGCAGCAGGCTGTACATGCACAGCGCCGCCAGGGCCGGTCTCATGCCGACGCCGAATAGCGGAATGAGGAAGCACAGCAGCGCGAGCGAAGGCACGGTTTGAATGAGCGCGCTCAAGATGAGGATGGCTTGGCCCGCGGCGTGAAAGCGAACCGCAGCCATCCCCAAGGGGATGCCTATCAAAACGGAAAACAGCAGCGCTATGCCGACCAGCCACAAGTGCTCTCGCGTGCGCTGCAGAACACTGCTTTTCAAGCTCTGCGAACGCGGCGCCTCGGACCCCAGATGCTGCGCGGCAATTTTTGCGAAGCTTACGTGCTGAATGTCGGCCTGCGCGTTCATGTCGATCATGGACTGTGCGCTGATCGAACCTTGCAGCGCGAGCAGCGCCTGCCATTCGCGCGGATGCCTCTCGGTAAAGGCTTTGCGTGCCACCCAAACCGCCTGGTACACCGGAAAATATCCGCGATCGTCCTTGAGCACCCTCAAGCGGGATTTCTCGATCTTCGCATCGGTGGAATACAGGTCGATCAAGTCCACTGCGCCGTCATCGATGGCTTGATAGGTGAGGCTATGCTCCATGCGGTTTACGTGTTGGGGCGCGAAATGCAGATGATAACTTGCGGTCATCCCCTGAAAGCCGTCCTTGCGATCCATGAATTCGTAGCTGAATGCGGCACGGATACCGGCTTCGATGCCCGACAAATCACTGATGGCCTGCAGATGGTGTCGCTCGGCGAAGGATTCCTTGACGGCGAGCGCGTAGCTGTCATCGAATCCCAAGGGGCCCGACATCACCAGATCCATCGCCAGCAGCGCCTGCTGAATGGCATCGATGGATTTCAAGTCCGGACGCTTGAGGATGGCTTCGGTCAGCGTGCCGGTATAGTCCGCGTACACATCGATCGCGCCGCTTTTCAGGGCTTCGAACAGTATCCCGGTGCTGCCCATGCCCAGCTTGCGCGTCACCGGTGTTTTCGACACGGCTTCGATGCTCTGTGCCGCGATTTCGCCCAGCACATAGCCTTCCGTAAATGCCTTCGAACCGACGACGATGGGTGCGGCGGCCATTGCGCCGGCCGGCAATAAGCCGAATATTGCCAACACTCCGGCTGCCGCGACGCCCTTCGTCCAGGCGCCTGTCTCGCCGCTGCGCGTGAGCCGCGGGTTCACGCGACTTCCGCCGCGTCCGGCAAGGTGCGCTGTGCGTTGATGAACAATGTCACGAAGGGATCGGCGGGATGCAGCAGCAGCTCCCGATAAGTCCCGCTCTGCACGATCTTCCCCTCGTGCAGCAGCGTGATTTTTTCCGCCAGATACACCGCCTCTCCGAGATCATGAGTCACCAAGAGCACGGTTTTGGCCAAGCGTTGGAAAATGGATTTCAATTCCTGCTGCAGGCTGCGCCGAATGAGCGGATCCAGCGCCGCCATCGGTTCATCGAGCAGCATCACCTGAGGATCCATCATGGCGGCGCGCATGATGGCGACGCGTTGTTGCTGGCCGCCGCTCATTTCAAAGGGAAAACGGTTGAGCACCGCCGCATCCAGCTCGACCAGCTTGCCCAATTCCTCTACACGAGCGGCGATCTTTTCCTTCTTCCAGCCCCGCAGCTTGGCAATCAACGACACATTGTGAAAACCCGTGATGTGCGGAAAGAGGCCGCCGTCCTGCGGTACATAACCGATTCGATCGGCCCATTGAACGGGGCTGAAGGACAGCAGGGCCTGATCGTTGATCTTGACATAGCCGGTATCGAATGGAATCAGTCCCAAGGTGATCCGCAACAGCGTGGTCTTCCCGGAGCCGCTGGAGCCGATCAGCGCATGCGTGGCGCCTTTGGGAACCGAGAGGTTCACATCGGACAGCACAAGCCTGCCCTCAAAGCGTTTATAGATGTTTTGCAGCTTCAGCATGGGCAGCTGGTGTTCACGGCGGCGGCTCGACGATGGTGCCCTGGTGGTACAGAATCTTCCAGCCGCCTGCAGTCCTGCGCCAGAGCGTGGCGCGGCGCGTGATGCGCGGGCCTTGTGCAAGCGTGTAGGTGATCAGGTAGTTGTCCGCGGCTATTTCGCGGCATTGAAAATCCCGCGTCAGCCATTTCGATTCGCCGGGGTCGGGCGCTCGATTCTCCAGCGTATCGAGCACGAACTCCCGGCTGTAGCGCCGGCCGGATGCACCCACCTCCCAAAACTCCGAATCCATCATGTTCTCGTAGTCGGTGCGGGTCGTGCCGAATTCGGGATGATGAAAGACCGGCTCGCGCTGCTTCAGTTCCTCGAGGACTTCGAGCAGCTGCGGCGAGGTTGCGAACGCGATGCGCGGTCCGCTGTGATTTCGCTTATTGGGCACTTAAACACCTCCGCTGGTTGCGTCACGACTGCCTACGGCTATACGATTCCTGCGCTTTCAATGCAAGCTTTTGAGGGAACATCATGGATTTAGGCATACGTGGGCGAACCGCCATTGTCTGCGCATCGAGCCAGGGATTGGGAAAAGGTTGCGCGCAAGCGCTCGCGGAAGCGGGCGTCGCCTTGGTGATCAACGGACGCCATCAGGCGCCTCTGGAGCAGACCGCGCAGGAGCTTCGGCAAGCCTGGGGTGTCGCCGTGACGCCGGTGGTGGCCGATGTGTCCACCGCCGAAGGCCAGGCGGCACTGCTCAACGCCTGTCCCACGCCCGACATTCTCATCAATAACAACGGCGGCCCGCCGGTGCGTAATTTTCGCGAACTGGACCGCAAGGCCATGCTCGACGGGGTGACCATGAACATGGTGACACCCATCGAGCTCATTCAAAAGGTCATTGATTCCATGGCGGCGCGCGGCTTCGGCCGGATCGTCAATATCACCTCGATCAGCGTGAAGATGCCGATCATCGGTCTGGACCTGTCGAGCGGCGCGCGAGCCGGTCTCACCGCGTTCATGGCCGGAGTCGCACGCAGCGTGGCCGACAAGAACGTGACGATCAACAATCTATTGCCGGGCAGTTTCGACACCAAGCGCCTGCGCAGCACCCTGAGTCTGGCCGCCAAGCGCAGCCAGGTGAGCGACGAAGAGGCCGCGGCGCGCTCCATGGCGAACATACCCGCCAAACGATTCGGTACCCCGGCGGAATTCGGCCAGGCCTGCGCCTTCCTGTGCAGCGTGCACGCCGGCTTCATGACCGGGCAGAACGTCCTGCTGGATGGCGGCGCCTATCCGGCAGCGTTCTAATCAGCGATATCGATTTGCGTCCCTGATGCAAGCGCGCCGAATTCGCTCATGCGCGATTGCAAGTCTTTACGGAATCGCCGGCTCAAACGCAACTTCCGGCCGCCGTCGAGGATCACCTCGTATTCTCCCGCCGCGTCGACTTGCAGCGCCATGACCCTTCGCAAATTGACGATGGTCGAACGATGAATGCGGCAGAAGATGTGCGGATCCAGCTCCTGTTCCAACTCGGCCATGCTCTTGCGCAACAAATGCGACCGGGTGCCCACGTGTAAGCAGACATAGTAGTCCGCCGCCTCCACCCAATCGATATCCGGAACTTGGACGTAGGCGACCTGCCCTGCGCTGCGCACCATGAGGCGCGGCGTTTCTGGCGGCGGCAGGGGTTCCTTGGCGGCGATTTTCTCGTTGGCCGCGATTTTTTCCTTGGCGCGCTGCATCGCCAGATGGAAGCGGGCATCATCGAAGGGCTTCAATAGATAATCGAGCGCTCCGGCATCGAACGCGCGCAGCGCGTATTCGTCATAGGCAGTCACAAACACGATGACGGGCAGCGGCTTATCCGCCTCCAACATCCTGAGGACCTCGAAGCCGCCGCATTCCGGCATCTGGACGTCCAGAAACACGAGGTCGGGCCGTGCAGTTCGAATCTGCGCCACGGCCTCGAGGCCTGCTCCGCATTCCTGGATCGACTCTATGTCGGTGTCCTGGCGCAGCAGCACGCGCAGATTGCCGCGCGCCAGAGGTTCGTCATCGACGATGAGCGCGTGAATCTTTGTGGGAAGGGCGGCCATCACGCCTCGCAGTACGGCAACGCGATGGACACTTGCACGCCGGTGATTCCGTAGTTGTCCAGCCGCAGCTCGAAATCGCTGCCGTAGAGAAGCTCAAGACGCGTGCGCAAATTCGACAGCCCGATACCATACTTGACTGAGCATCCATCTCTATCCAGCAGCGGGCCGTCGTTATAGACGCTCAAGTGAAGCATGCCGTTCGACCGCGACGCCGCGACGCGCACCTCCCCTCCCTGCGCTCGCATCGCAATCCCATGCTTGATGGCATTTTCGACCAAGGGTTGCAGTATGAGGCTGGGAATGCGCGCCTCGCGCAACTCCTCGGGTAATTGCAGGTCCATTTTAAGACGCCCCGCGAAGCGCACCTGTTGAATCTGCAAGTACTTTTGCAAGAACTCTACTTCCTGCGCCAGACGAACCTTGGCATCGATGCTGCTGTTCGCGACCCGTCTCAAGAAATCACTGAGCGCCACGATCATGCTCACCGCGTCCTCGTTTTTCTTCTCGCGCACCAATCCGCATATGGAATTGAGGGTGTTGAAAATGAAATGCGGCTCGATCTGCCGCTGCAAGGCATTCAATTGGGCCGAGGACAGCTGCTCGTTGAGGCGCGCCGTGTCGGTTTGCTGCGCAGCAGCCTTCGCTCTGGAATCGAGCAAATAGGTGATGGCCAGAATGGCAATATACAGAATGACCGCCGGCAGCAGCGCCGCGGAAAACTGCAGCGGCCAGGTCGTGAGGAATGGTGCGGTTTTAAAGTCAGGAGTCCACGGCTGCAGCAGTACTTGCAGCCAAGTTGCCCACGCGGACGCCACCAAGTCGATGGCGATGATGGCGGCCAGGTGTATCAGCGCCTGCGCGGGATTGCGGACCAGAGGGTAGCGTCGGCCCAAGTGAATCGCGACGGGCGTGGCCAGGACCCAGGGCAGCCAGGCAAGCGTCAAGGTGAAGAACAATTTTAGCCACGAGTGATGCATCCCCTCGTGGCGCATGGAGAGCACGTTCTGAGTGGCGTCCAAAATGGCCAGACCCGTCCACAGCCCGGCGATCCAGAGCCAGTTGTACGATCTGCCGCCGTTCGTGGGGGTCGCCATTGTGTCGGATCGTACTCCACTCGAGTTTGTTCCCGGCAGCACAATGCGGCGAATCGGCAGATGCGTGCAGCCGGCGGACTGACAGAAAAGCCTGCCGGCCTCATACTGAAGCCATGAAAGCCACGACACTTGCGATGACGACTGCACTGAGTCTTTTCTGTTCCATCACTTCGAGCAACGGCGCCGCGACGGCGGTGCGCACGCCGGTTTACACCGACGATGGCCGCCTGGCCTTGCCCGAAGACTATCGGGAATGGGTGTACTTGAGTTCCGGATTTGACATGTCTTACAGCCCGCAGGCACAGGCCGGCCACCATATGTTCGACAATGTATTTGTCGAGCCCGGCGCGTACCAGGCATTTTTGGCTACCGGCACGTGGCCCGAGAAGACCATGTTGGTATTGGAACTGCGCGGCGCGCAGGAAAAGGGTTCGATCAACAAGAGCGGCCACTATCAAGACACCGAGGTCATGGGCCGCGAAGTCCACGTCAAAGATAGCGCGCATTTTCCGGAAGGTTGGGCGTTCTTCGGATTTGACGGCACGCAGCCCGCAAAAATGATTCCCAGAACCGCCGATTGCTACTCATGCCACGCGGCTCACGCCGCCGTCGACAACACCTTCGTGCAGTTCTATCCGACCTTACTGCCCATCGCCACCGCGAAGGGCACGTTGTCGGCCCCATACAAGGCGGAGTCGGGCGGACGGAATTGAGGCCGCGCGGCGAGTGATCTGAATCGATTGCATGGCGGATTGCTCCCTGGAGTTTTGTGATCGAACAGGATTTCCCGTGGCGATGTCTATTATGTTATTAACAGCGCATGAAATCTTTAGTCGCCGCGTGTGCCATCGGCTGGTTTGCGGCCTCCATTGCGCCGGCCCACGCCGAGGGTCAGCCGGCACTGCGCCTGGTCCAAACCATCCCCGTGCCGGGCGTCATGGGGCGTTTGGATCACATGGCCGTGGACCTGGAAAAGCAACGCTTATTTCTGGCCGCCGTGGCCAATGGGACGCTCGAAGTCCTGGACCTGGGCGCAGGCAAGGTGATCAACAGTCTGACGGGCTTCAAAGATACGCAGGACGCGCTCTTTCTCGGCGGTCACTTCAATAAACTGTATGTGTCGAGCCTCGACGGCACATTACGGATATTTCACGGTGAGACTTTCCGTTTGATCCAGGCGCTGAAGCTCGAACCGGACCCCAACCGTCTTTTCTATGACCCCGCCGCCGATCTCATCTATTTTGGGTATGGCGGCCAGAACGCGGGATTCGATACGTATGAAAGAGTCGGAGTCCTGCAAGCGAAGCGGGGCGCACAATCCGACCAGTTTGTGGCCGACATGATTGCCCCGACCTACCGTCCGGGGCATTTGGCTGAAATGGCGATGGAAGAGGATGGCAAGCTGCTGATTTGCGATTCGCGAGCCGACCTGATTTTTCAGTTTGATACGCGCAAGCGCCAGCTTCTCAAGAGCTGGCCCGCGCACGGCGATGGCGCCGGCGACTTGAGTCTCGATCGAAGCCACCACCGACTGTTCGTAGGGACGAGAATTCCGCCCGAGATGACCGTTTACGACAGCGTCTCCGGCAGGGAAATCGCCAGTCTTCCCGGACCAGAGGCGATGGACGGCGTCTACTACGATCCGCAGCTGAAGCGGATCTACATGTCGGGCGGCCGCTGGTACGGAACACCGCAAGCCTCACCGGGTTGGGTCTACGTGTATCAGCAAAAGGACGCAGATCATTACGAGATACTCGCCAAAGTGCAAACCAGACCAGGCTCCGGCACTTCATTGTTCGTGCCGCAACTGAATCGCCTGTTTGTTGCATCCCAGGCTATCGGCGAGCAGGAGGCTGCCGTGCTGGTATTTGAGCCTGTGCCGTAAATCAGATTTCAATATTGTCGATCAACCGCGTATGGCCCAGTCGGGCGGCTCCCAAGATCACCAATTGATCCTGCTCCCCGGGAATCGCCAAATCCTTACGCCGGCGGATCGCGACGTAGTCCGGCTGCCATCCTCTTGCTCGCAGAGATTCAGCAGCAGTCCGCTCGATACCTTCCCGACTACTCTTGCCGGATTTTAACTCCGCAGCCGCATCGCAAAGCGTGCGATAGAGCTGCACCGCCTCCAACCTCTGATGCGCGCCGAGATAACCGTTCCGAGAGGAAAGGGCGAGTCCGGCCGGCTCGCGCACGGTCTCCCCGGCCACGATCTCGATCGGCAGTGCAAACTGCCGCACCATGTTTTTGATCACGAGAAGTTGCTGATAGTCTTTTTTTCCAAAGACCGCGACGTTTGGTCGTACGATGTTGAACAGCTTCAACACGACTGTTCCTACGCCGACGAAGAATCCGGGTCGGCTACGCCCTTCCAAAATGTCAGCCAGCTCAGCCGGCGCCTGCACCTTGTACTTTTGCGGCTCCGGGTACATTTCTTCGGTAGTCGGCGCGAACACAAGGTCGCAGCCTGCCTTCTCCAGCAAGTGGCAATCGCGCTCCAAGGTCCGAGGATACTTTTCAAAATCTTCGCTGGGCGCAAATTGGAGCTGATTGACGAATATGCTGGCCACCACTTTGCCGGCATGGTGGCGCGCCGCCTGCACCAGCGATAAATGGCCATCGTGCAAATTGCCCATGGTGGGAACGAGGCCGATGCTGTGATGCTTTGCAAGCGCATCCTGCAATTCGACCACCTTTGAGATTATTTGCACATTGAATCCGGTTTAAAAGCCATGCACTGCATCGTCCGGAAAGCGGCTCGCTTTGACGTCGGCAACATACTGGCGCACGGCGTCCTGGATGCTGTCATGGCCGTCCAGAAAATTGCGCACGAACTTGGGCATCTTCTGCAGGCTGATCCCCAACATGTCGTGCAGCACCAACACCTGACCACTGCACCCAGCGCCGGCGCCGATACCGATGACGGGAACAGGCAATGATTTTGTGAGATCACGCGCGAGGGTTGCGGGGACCATCTCGAGAATCACCATTCCGGCGCCGGCTGCCGCCAGGTCCTGCGCGTCCTGGCGCAATTGGCTTGCCTCGTTGGTACCGCGGCCTTGCACCCGGTAGCCGCCCAATGTATGCACGGACTGCGGCGTGAATCCCAAATGCGCGCAGACCGGGATACCCCTGTCGACGAGAGCCTGCACGATGGGAACGGTCCAGCCTCCACCTTCGAGCTTCACCATATGCGCACCCGCCTGCATGAGGCGCACGGCGTTGCCCAAAGCGGATTCGGCTGATTGTTGGTAGCTACCGAAGGGCATATCGGCGATGAGCCAGGCCGTGCGATTGCCTCTGGCCACACTGGCCGTGTGGTAGACCATGTCATCCATGGACACCGGCAGGGTCGTCGGATGACCTTGCAGCACCATGCCGAGGGAGTCGCCGACCAAGAGCACATCGACGCCGGCATCATCCAGCAGACGCGCAAACACCGCGTCGTAGCAGGTCAGCATGGAGATTTTTTCACCGGCCGCGTGCATTTCGCGAATGCGGTGCATCGTCATCAGTTTTCGGTTGCTCATGATCTCGAGAATTACGCCCGCAGGTAATCCTATTCTCGTGGCGTCAAGCGATCGAATCGAACCCGAAAAAAATTCGCGTCCAAGCGTCGAATCGATTCTTTGGTTCCCTACGACATCGATGCCGATGGGCGAGTGAGTGGCCAAATGCCAAACTTGGTAGCGTGAGTTTATCGTCAAAATGGATAAACTCAAAATACAATGATCAATCCGCCTGATTTCACTATAGGCGCGGGCTATCGGATCGCCCGGCCACCCAGCATCCATGGGCGGCCCGGCCTGCCATTGAAATGACAGCACGCACTTCAGCGCCAATTGCCTACCTTATCTGATGGAGTTGTCCTACGCGTGCGTCAGGCTTCACGCGTCATGCTCCTTTTTTCTTTACCGCTTGGCAAAACTTCGGCCTATACATCGATTTCGGCTCGAGCATGGAAAGCGGTATTTGTCCAATCAGGAGATTGATGTGCAGAAGCTTTTATTGCCGATGATTGGAATACTAACCACGGCATTGGCGTGTGGTTGCAACAGCGCGAAGTCCCCGGCGGCAGTCGCCACCGATGTGGCTGCGGCGCGGCAGCAAGCCTCTACCGAAGTGACGGATACCCGGAAGGATGCGGCGAAAAATGTCGACAGTGTTGCCGCAAACGGCTCGTCCAAGGATCTCAACGATGCGAGCGCCAGAGCCGCATATGATGTGGCCGTGGCGCAGGCAGATGGTGATCATAACGTCGCAATCCAACAGTGTTCTGCCCTGACCGGGAGGGCGCAAAAGTCGTGCAACGAAGGAGCGGACGCTGGTTATGACCAGGCGAAAACTCAGGCCAACGTTACTCGTCTTTCGAAACTTCAATAGTCAAACTTCAAAAGTCATTGTGGTGGTTCGTAGGCTTGCTGCGCCGGTGTTCCATGAGCCGGCCGATCAATACGTACGACGAGCCGGTCGCGGCCCTGCTTGAACAGTTTTAATCGGTTGGTTGAGAATGTTGAGGGCGCCCCCACCCTACCCTCATGACCCCTTTTTCCGTCCTTGATCTCTCGCCCATCACGCAGGGAAGCGATGCGGCCCACTCCTTTAGGAACACGCTCGACCTGGCGCGCCACGCCGAGCGTTGGGGCTATCGGCGTTTTTGGCTTGCCGAGCATCACGGGATGCCGGGAATCGCGAGCGCAGCGACCGCAGTGCTGATTGGCCATGTTGCCGGGGGCACCTCCACGATTCGCGTCGGCGCCGGCGGCATCATGCTGCCCAACCATTCCCCGCTCGTTATTGCCGAGCAATTCGGCACGCTTGAATCACTGTACCCCGGCCGCATCGATTTGGGCCTGGGGCGAGCGCCCGGCTCCGACCAGCGCACTGCGCAGGCATTGCGCCGCAATTTGTCCTCAGACCCCGATGAGTTCCCGCGCGATGTTCAGGAACTCGCGGATTATTTCTCGGTTTCGCCCCGACAGGCTGTGCGCGCGGTGCCCGGAACCGGCCTCAACGTGCCACTGTGGATCTTGGGTTCGAGTCTGTTCGGTGCGCAGGTTGCCGCAGTCTTTGGGCTCCCCTTTGCGTTCGCCTCGCATTTTGCGCCGGCGCAGATGATGGCCGCCATTGAGATATATCGCCGTGAGTTTCGGCCCTCGCGGGATCTTGCCAAGCCGTACGTAATGCTGGGCTTTAACGTATTCGGTGCCGATTCAAGGGAACACGCGAAATTCCTGGCAAGCTCGATGCAGCAGGCATTCGTAAACTTACGCAGCGGCCGTCCTTCGCAGCTGCAGCCGCCCGCCGACGGCTACGCCGAGGGCCTTGGGCCGCAGGAACGGGCTATCCTCGATCAGGTGTTGTCGTGCGCTTCCATCGGCACTCCCGAGATGGTGCGCGCGGATCTGCTCAATTTCATCAAGCAGACCGGCGCGGATGAGTTGATGATCACCTCTCAAATCTTCGATCACGCGGCGCGCCTGCGCTCCTTTGAGATCGCCGCCGAAACGTTAACCTATCAATAGCTCAATGCCAGCCCTCCCAGCGCACCTAAAACCACCACGAGGAGTGGCGGCACTCGCCAGACGGTCAGCAATACAAACCCAACGAGCGCGAGTGCAAAATCGCCGGACGACTTGATCGAACTGATCCACAACGGATCGTAGAGCGCTGCGCCGAGCAATCCTACGACGGCCGCATTGACCCCGCGCATGATGGCCTGCGCACCGACGCGCCGGCGAAACAGGTCCCAAAACGGCAAGGTACCGAGGAGGACCAAGACACCGGGCAGGAAGATGCCGATCAATCCCAGTGCTGCGCCCGCAATGCGATGCGGCGAGGCAATGGCCATCGCGCCTAAATAAGCGGCAAAGGTGAACAGCGGGCCGGGCACTGCCTGCGCAGCGCCGTAGCCCGCGAGGAACGCATCTTGACTTACCCAGCCGGTCGCCTCAAACGCCGTGCTCAGTAGCGGCAGCACCACATGGCCGCCACCGAACACCAGTGCACCGGAGCGATAGAAGGCATCGAACAGTTGAACGCTTTGCGATATGCCCAGCGCGGGCAGTGCCACCAGCAGCGCGAAAAAAATCAACAGTGCGATGGCACCCACCCGGCGCGACACAGGCGCTCCCAGCGAGGTTGTCACTGTCGGTGCCGAGTTACGACACACCCAGAAACCCGCGATGCCGCCCATTACGATGGCGCCCATCTGAGCCGCGAACGACGTGCTGATAAGAATGAGCAGTGCCGCGACGCAGGCAATAGAGGCGCGCTGCCGGTCCGGGCACAGCATGCGCGCCATACCCCAAACGGCTTGCGCGACGATGGCGACCGCGACGAGCTTCAGACCATGGATCACGCCCACACCGATCGGACCGCCCAGCGCGCCCGCCCCATAGGCAAATGCCGTGAGCAGGATGGCGGACGGCAGCGTAAAGCCGGTCCACGCTGCCAGGCCTCCCCAGTAACCGGCTCGAATCAAACCCAGCGAGAATCCAACCTGACTGCTTGCCGGACCCGGAAGAAATTGGCAGAGCGCGACGAGATCGGTGTATGCAGCGTCGTCAACCCATCGGCGACGCACGACGAGTTCCTCGCGAAAATAGCCGATATGCGCAATTGGGCCACCGAAGGAAGTCAGCCCCAGCTTGAGAAAAACGCGTAAAACCTCAAACGGCGAACCGGTGGGCGGCATTTTTAATATTCTCGGGCAGAATCGTTGGCTGGCGCCGCTGGGGCTTCTGCCAATGATATCAAGCGATCCCCTCAGGTACATGGGGATGACAAAACACGCAGCAATCGCCAGCCTTCGGCTCAAGACTCTCCGTTGTTGTCAGTACCCACCCTGCGCAGAGACTCCGAGATCTTCCATCCCCTTTACTTGCTGCATTTCCTCCAGTATTTTTGCCGCCAATTCCAATGCGATCAAGTATTCGCCACCAGGAAACGCGGTCGAGGTCATCGCTCGGCTGGAGTCAGACTGGTTTTCGCGGAAGATTTCGACGGAGCCGGGTCAAGATTCACGGTGCGTCTGCCAATTTGGATTCCTAAGGGGGCGCAATCGTGTTCAGTTCCATAAATCACCGTTTTCGGCTTGGCGCATACTTTGGCGCATACCTTGGCGCAGTACTTGGAGGGATCGTTTGGTCAAGTCCACTCAGCGCCGATGCAGTAGCTCGTGCGGCGCAACCGGCGAAATCCCTCGACACCATCCTGGTTACGGCCAAAAGACAGGCGGACGCCGAGGCCGACGAGGAGGTGAGGGGCCAGGTGGAGTCGGCCCTGCACGCCGACCCCTTTTTCAATGACGAACATGTCACTGTCACGATCAAGGATGGCGTCGTTACTTTGCATGGGATTGTTTTCGACGAATGGGATTTACGCGCCGTCAAGCGTATCGCCTGGAGAATCCCCGGCGTGAAGCGTGTGGTCAACGACCTCGAAATCAAGCTTGGCGGCGAATAGCAGCGTCATGCCGCGGGACCAAGACCGACAACCGCCATCGGAATTGTCAAGCCTCGGGAATCGTCCGATCTACCTGCCACGCTGCGGCGCTGACCAGTGGCTCCAAACTTAGCCGTCCCACAATCTGCTCCAACGCAGCATCGTTGCGCTTGGCGGCGAGCGCCTGGGCCGTGATATTGACTTTAGAAGTGTCTGCAATATCGGCGCTGTCGATGCGTCGCAAACCTAGATCGGCTTGAGAAAGCGCGTGCAGCAAGAGGGATCGTAGGTGAGCTTCCTCAGCACTTTTGCAGGTCAGAGTTACCGTATAACAGGTCTCGGCGTCGACGGACAATACAGTGCGCTTATTGAGCAGCCGCACGAGGGGGCGCAAACACAGATTGGTCATGACGACGAATCCTGCAGCCACCAATCCAGGCGCCCAGAACCCCGCACCCACAAACGTGCCGACCATGGCAGAACACCACAGGGTGGCCGCGGTATTGAGACCGTGCACGTTCACCCCTTCGCGTAGAATCACACCGGCGCCGAGAAAGCCGATCCCGGTCACGATTTGCGCGGCCACCCGCGTAGGATCCACCGGATTCAACATGGCGGAGAAGACGACGAACCCGCACGCACCCAGCGCGACCAACGCGTTCGTTCGAAGGCCCGCCATTTTCTGATGCAACTGTCGTTCAAAACCGATGCCCGAGCCGAGCAGCACAGCCAAGCCTAGCCTGCCAATCGACTCGATGATTTCAATGTGCGTGTTCAACATGACGTGCTCTCATGCGTTGGGCCACCGATCATACTTTGCCACACCTACGAGTATGCATTTCACGCACCTGGTTCATCAGGGACGTCGCTTACTCCGCAGACGTTCGCAGTCGCCAGGAGCTCATGATCCGCACCCATGGAAGCCGAAATGCCAGCAGCGCCAGCAATATTGACAGGTAGATCAGCGGCTCGCGCTTATCGGCCTTGACCAGCCACAAATAGTGGATCGCACCCAGAACCGCGGCCGGATAAATGAACCGGTGCAGCGTGATCCAGCGACGCTTCAGCCGGCGTTGCCAGCCGGCGGTGGAAGTAATCGCCAGGGGAAGCAGCAGCAACCAAGCCGTGAAGCCCAAGGTGATGTAGGTTCGCTTCACCAGGTCCTCGCCGAGCTGCGTCATCGAGAAACTCAGGTCAAAAACGAGATACATGGAAAAGTGCAGGCACAGGAATGCGAATGTCCACAGGCCGAGAATTCGACGCACTCGAATCGGTTCGGTCAGTCGCGTGAGCATGCGCAACGGAGTCATGCTCAAGGTCGTGAGCAAGAGACGCAGTGTCCAATCGCCGGTGTAGTGTTCCAGAAACTCCACCGGATTCGCGCCGAGCCTGCTTTGCAAAATCAATTTCGCGCCGTATAGAAGCGGAGCGACGCCGAGCGCCCACGCAGCGGCACGCCACGCCCAGAGACGGATCAAAAGGAGGTCCTCAAATCCATGCCCGAGTAAAGCGAGGCGACCTCCGGATACCCGTTGAACATGAGCGTCTTGCGCTTGAACAGTTCACCCAGGCGCCGCTCCTGCGCCTGACTCCAGCGCGGATGATCGACTAAAGGGTTTACGTTCGAGTAGAAACCATATTCCCCCGGTGCCAACTTGTTCCACGTGGCCTCCGGCTGCCGCTCCGCGAAGTGAATCTTGACGATGGACTTGATGCTTTTAAAGCCATACTTCCAGGGCACGGTCAGGCGCAGCGGCGCGCCATCCTGATTCGGCAGCACGCGCCCGTAGAGCCCCACGGACAGGAAAGCCAGCGGGTGCATGGCTTCATCGATGCGCAGGCCTTCGCGGTAGGGCCAGTCGAGCACGCCGCGAGCGGTCTCGGGCATTTGCTTCGGATCGTACAAAGTTGTGAAGGCAACGAACTTTGCCTTCGATGTAGGCCTGAAGCGCTTGAGCAGATCAGCCAGGGGCAAACCGATCCAGGGGGCCACCATGCTCCAGGCCTCGACGCAACGATGCCGATAGATGCGCTCCTCCAAGGTCTGGGGTTTGAGCAACTCCTCGATGTCGATGCGGCCCGGCGCCTCGCACTCGCCGTCCACGACCACCGACCAGGGGCGCGTGCGCAGCCGGCCGGCATTGCGGGCCGGATCTTCTTTGGCACTGCCGAATTCGTAGAAATTATTGTAGTGCGTAATGTCGGTGTACGCCGTGACATTCTCCCCTCCCGCCATCTCGCTTTTCCGCACCACGGTGAGCGGTGCAAGATTCGGATCGGCGGCGGGCTCAGCCCGCCCGACGCCTGCGAGCGCCGCGCCCGCCGTTGCAAGTCCAATTTGCGCAAGAAAGCGACGCCGATCCGCGTACACCGTTTCCGGGGTTATTTCCGATGGCCTGATGGGGTATGGATGGGCAACTTTGATCAACATCATGGGCTCCGTGACTTAAGGTGTCGCTTTGGCGAGTGAACGCCGGTGAATGAGGAGATAGGCCGCCGGCAGTACGAGCATCGAGAGCATTGGCGCCGTGATCATACCGCCTACCATGGGTGCCGCGATTCGTCGCATGACCTCCGAACCCGTACCACCGCCGAACATGATGGGCAACAGCCCCGCGACGATGACCGCAACGGTCATTGCCTTGGGGCGCACCCGCAGAACCGCGCCTTCTTCGATCGCTTCGATCAAGTCGGCGAGGGAATGGAATTGGTCCGCTGCGCGCCGCTTGGCGATCGCATGATCGAGATAGATCAGCATGATGACCCCGAATTCCGCCGCGACCCCCGCAAGGGCAATGAAGCCGATGGCGGAGGCAATCGAGAGGTTGTAGCCGAGCAAGAACAGCAGCCAGAAACCACCCACCAGCGCGAAGGGCAAAGTCCCCATGATCAGCGCCGCGGATGCGAAGCTTCTGAAGGTCAAATAGAGAAGTATAAAGATGATGAGCAGCGTGAAGGGCACGACGAGTTGCAGCTTCTTGGCCGCCCGCTCCAAGTACTCAAATTGTCCGGACCAGGTTATCGTATATCCGGGGGGAAGGTTGACGCGTTGACTCACGAGCTTCTGCGCCTGTGCCACGTACCGTCCCAGATCGCGACCGCTGATGTCAACGTACACCCACCCGTTGAGCCGCGCGTTTTCACTGCGCAGTTGCGGGGGACCGTCGGTGAGGACAAGATCGGCCACGGCACCGAGCGTTGTCGTTGCGCCCGCTGCGGTGACGATCGGCAGCACCTGAAGCTTGTCGACCGAATCACGCAGTTCACGCGGATAACGCAGGTTGATCGGAAAGCGCTGCAAGCCCTCGACCGTCTCTCCAATGTTCTCACCGCCGATCGCAAGGGCGACCACCTGCTGCACGTCGGCGAGGCTCAGGCCAAAACGTGCCGCACGAATGCGGTCGATGCGCACTTCGATGTATCGTCCGCCGCGGACGCGTTCGGCGTACGCCGAACGGGTGCCCGGCACGACTTTGACCGTCGCCTCCACCTGCTCGCCGATCCGCTCGATCACCTTTAGGTCAGGCCCAGCGATCTTGATGCCGACCGGACTTTTGATGCCGGTGGAGAGCATGTCGATGCGATTGCGGATCGGTTGCACCCACAGATTGGACAGCCCCGGTATGGTCAATGCCGCATTCATCTCATCGATGAGCTGGTCCTGGGTTTTGCCGCTCGGCCATTGCGATTGCGGTTTGAAACGGATCGTCGTCTCGAACATCTCCAAGCCCGCTGGGTCGGTCGCGGTCTCGGCCCGGCCCATCTTGCCGAACACACGCTCGACTTCGGGAAACTGCATGAGCACCTTGTCGGTTTGCTGTAGCAATTGCGAGGCCTTGTCGGCGGATAGTCCGGGCAGCGCCGATGGCATGTACAGCAAATCACCCTCGACCAGGGGTGGCATGAATTCGCTGCCCAGTTGAGTGACCGGAACGATGCTGAGCAGGATCAACAGCGCCGCCAGCCCCAGCGTCGTCTTGGGGTGACGCAGAACCGCGTCGAGCAACGGCCGATAAAGCGCGATCAGCACACGGTTGAGCGGATTGCTGCGCTCCTCCGGGATTCGCCCGCGAATGAAGTAGAACATCAAGACCGGAATCAGCGTGACCGAGAGTCCCGCCGCCGCCGCCATCGAATACGTCTTGGTGAATGCCAGGGGACCGAAAAGCTTGCCTTCCTGGGCCTCCAGGGTGAACACCGGAATGAAGCTCAAGGTGATGATCAGCAAGCTGAAGAACAGCGCCGGACCCACCTCGGCGGCGGCTTCCGCGATCAACTTCGACTGCTCGTGAAGCGTCGCGCGTCGACCTGGATTGGCATGGTTCCAGGCCTCGACGTGTTTGTGCGCGTTCTCGATCATGACCACGGCCGCATCGACCATGGCGCCGATGGCAATGGCGATTCCGCCCAAGGACATGATGTTGGCATTCATTCCCTGCCAATTCATGACCGCGAAGGCGGCAAGGATACCCAAGGGCAGGCTGACGATGGCAACCAGCGCGGAGCGCAAGTGGAACAGAAATAGCGCGCAGACCAGCGTGACGACGATGAATTCCTCTATCAACCGGTCGCGCAGGGTGGCGACCGAGCGGTGAATCAGCTCCGAGCGGTCGTAGGTGGCGATGATTTCCACACCCTTCGGCAGCCCCTGTTGCAGGCTCGCGATCTTGGCCTTCACTGCGTCAATGGTCTCCAGCGCGTTTTTCCCGGCTCGCATGATGACGATCCCGCCGACCGCTTCGCCCTTGCCGTCAAGTTCGGAGATGCCGCGACGGATTTCCGGACCAATCTGCACACGGGCCACATCGCCGAGCAGCACCGGTGTGCCACCCAACCCCAGGCCGACCGGCACGGTGCGGAAATCGTCCAGGCCTTTGAGGTACCCCGTTGCACGCACCGCGTACTCCGCCTCACCGAGCTCCAGCACAGACCCGCCGGTTTCATTGTTCGAATCTCGAATCGCTGACTTGACCTTGTCGATGGTCAGCCCAAGCGCCCGCATACGGTCCGGATCGAGCACGACTTGGTATTGCTTGACCAGTCCGCCGAGGCTGGCGACTTCTGCGACATTGGGCACGCTCTTGATCTCGTACTTCAAGAACCAGTCCTGAAGAGCGCGCAGTTGCGAGATGTCGAATTGCCCGCTGTGATCCACGATGGCGTACTCGTAAATCCAGCCGACGCCCGTGCCATCGGGTCCCAGCGTCGGTTTTGCGGACGGCGGCAGCCGGCCGGCCACTTGATTCAAATATTCCAGCACGCGCGAGCGCGCCCAATACACGTCGGTCTTGTCGTCAAAAATAATGTACACATAGGAATCGCCAAAAAATGAATAGCCACGCACCGTGCGCGCGCCGGGAACCGACAGCATCGTGGTGGTCAAGGGATACGTGACCTGGTCCTCGACCACCTGCGGTGCCTGGCCCGGGAACTCGGTGCGGATGATGACCTGCGTATCGGACAGGTCCGGAAGCGCATCCAGCGGCGTCGAGAGCGCTGCGTGAATTCCCCAGGCGGTGAGCAGCAGGGTGCCCATCAGCACCAGGAAACGGTTCTGAATCGACCAGCGAATGAGGGCGCCCAACATCAGTGCGCTCCATCCGGCGCTTGTGCGGACGGCGCGGGCATGAGATCTGATTTCGCGTTCTTGTCTTGGGATTCGTTCGATCCGGCGAGGTTCTCGAAAGCCCCGCGCAGGCTCGCTTCGGAGTCGATCAGGAACTGTCCCGAGGCGATGACATTCTGGCCGGCGCTCAAGCCGTCGAGAATCTCGGAGCGGCCGGCGTGTTCCGCGCCGACGCGCACCAGCGTCGGTCGAAAATGCGTGCCATCGTCGGCGACGATCACGACGCTGCGGATGCCGGTTTTGATCACCGCCTCTGTGGCTACCGTCAGCACCTGATCCTGCGTCGTTCCGCGCAGGTGCACGCCGGCGAACATGCCGGGACGTAGATGATTGCCCGGATTCTTCACGGCGATTCTGACCTTCAAGGTCCGCGTGGCCTGCGTCAGCTCCGGATAGAGATAGTCGATCCGGCCCTGGAAGCGTTCACCCGGTCGGGCCGGCAGCTCCGCCATCACCGCATCACCCGGCTGAATCCACGCGGCCTGTGTCTCGGGCACTTCGGCATTGATCCAAACGCTGTCGAGGGCCGCCAGCTGAAACAGCACCGTACCCGGCGTCACCGCCGCACCCTGACGCGCGCCCAGGTCCATGACGTAGCCGTCGAACGGCGCGTAGTAATCGACGCGCCGCTCGGCCTGGCCCGTTTTCTCGATATGCGCGATCTGTGTCGCCGAGAGACCGAACAAGACGAGCCGCCGCCGCGCTGCCTCGATCAGCTGCGCATCCTCCGAGTTCCGTGCAATCAGCAATTCTTGCTGGGTTGCCAGAAGGTCCGGCGCGTAGACGGCCGCGAGCCGCTGTCCGCGGCGCACCGGGTCGCCGACCGCGCGCACGTCGAGCACTTCGACCCAGCCCGGCTGACGGACTTCGATCGCCTCGATCCGGTGCTCATCGACGGCGACCACGCCGACAGTATCGACGACGCGGGCAAAGTTGCCCCGCTCAACCGCGCCGAGACGCAGCCCAAGATTCTGTACCACGCGTGGATCGATGGCGATGCTGCCGGCCGGCGCGGCAGTGCTGCCCGTGGCCTCGTCCGGATATTTTGCAACCAGTTGCATGTCCATGAAAGGTGACTTGCCCGGCTTATCGAAGTGCTCCTGCGGCCGCATGGGATCGAACCAGTAAAGCGGTTTTCTATCGGTACCGGACGCGAGCGGCTGCGCGGCGGGTACGCCGTCGCCGTGCATGGCGGTATTTGGCTTGTCCGCGTGGCCTTGCTTCAGCAGCGCCACGCCAAGAACCACGCTGCCCACGACCAGGGACGCCGCCAACAAGAAATTCGAATGGCGATTCACGGCATTTCTCCCGCGCGATCCCGGGGAGCCGCAAAGTACTGGAGGCGTACCTGTGCGCGGGCCGCTTCGACGGCCAGGCTCAATCGTTGCAGCTGAATATCGAGCAGGCTGCGTCGCGCCAGCAGCACGGCATCAAAGTTTCCGCGCCCCGCCTGGTAGGCCGCGCGCGCCTCTTCGATGCGACGCATCGAATTGGGAATGATTGCGGTGTCGAACTCGGCGACCCGTTGCTGGTAGTGATGCCAGTCCAAGTAGTCCTGGCTCACGCGCGCATGCAACTCACGCAGCAGATCCTGCTTGCGATCTTTGCTGGCGCGCGATCGCTCGAATGCCGCCGAGAGTTCCGGATCCTGACGCTTTTTGGTGAAGTACGGCAGTCCGACACTGACCTGGATGCCGACGAAGTCAGAGAAGCCGGGGCGGTAAGCCACGTATCCTTCCACTGAAACATCCGGCTTGTAGGCCTGCCGAGCCAGCGCGATATCGTTCGCCGAGGCTTCGATTTGCGTGTCCAATTCACCAATCATCGGATGGTGATCGACCGCCGCCATCAATTCCGGCAGCGCGCTCGGGGGCGGCGGCAATGACAGGGCCGCGAGCGGCCGCTGAACTTCATCGCCGATCCAGCGCGCAAGTCCGGCGCGCGTTCGCTGTGCGTGGTGCAGCCAGTCGTGCTCCTTGTCCTCGACCAAACCCGCTTCGACTCTGGCGGCGGTCCAATCGGCCTGCGATGCCTTACCGCTGCCATAATCATTTTCAAGAGACTGCACTTGCAGCGCGGCTTCCGCGGAGAGCTTGCGAGCCAACATGAGCCCTTGCTCGGCTTCATAGACATCGAGCCAGGCGAGAGAGGCATCGCGGCGAATTGCGCGTCGATCGTTACTGAGCCCCGCGCGTTCGGTCTCTGCATCGAGCTGCTTGCGCTCGCCTTTGAGCCGCCGTTTATCGGCGCGCGGCAAATCCTGGCTCAATCCGACGGTGAATTCAGTGAAGTTGTCGCGACGCACGCTGAATGCCTCGCTGGTATCCACCGGCAGATCTTTCACGCCGCCGGAGAGTTTCGGATCGGGCAGTTGCGCCGCGGCAATGGCCTGCTGCTCATCGGCCCGAATCCTGGCCTCACGCCCCGTGAGCAAGGGTTGATCGATCGCCGCCAACCGCGCGGCCTCTTCCATCGTCAAAGATGCCTCTGTGTCGGTCGCGACGGCTGGGGCCTGCGCGTAAACCAATGCGGGCGCGGCACCCGCGACCGCAATGAGTACGACCACGTAATAACGAAACATGAATATTCTCCAAAGCTCCAAGCGGCGGCGGCTCAATGCGCGCGCCATCGAGAGCGACTCTCGGAAGTCGCTCAAATGCCGTTGTTTAGACGGACCTCGAGTGCTTTAAAGAATGGGAGGACGAATGAGCGGCGCATCGCCGCGAGAGAAGAAATTCGCAGTGCCGAAATGCCGCACCGGCGTCGGAGGGCTATACGAAACCAGGGACGCGGGCAATGCAGGAAGTGCGGCGGCCGCGACGAGACAAGCATTCAAGCAGCAACTCGCCGGGTGAGAACCGCCGCCGGGGCAGCACGAGTTGTGCGGCGCAGCCACGCCATCGGTAGAGGTCTGGCAATTGGACTGCAGCAGCGGCTGAACGGCGGCAAAAGCGACCAAAGAGCCCTGCATACCCATCGCGAGCATCAAAATTAACGCGGTGAGCCGGCGCTTCATGGGTCTAAGAATACGTTATCAACGGCTGTCTCGGCAAATCGAGCGCCAGAAAGTGTCGACCGCTCGATGGCAGATTGGAGGCTATCCATCGCGAGATGAAGACTGCACCATACAGCGGTCATCATCCAGATTGAGCGCGCATTGGGAGGAGATGCACGGTGCCGAAAGTTAGAGACAGCGGTATGCCCGGTATCGAGCAGTGGGAGGCTTACTTCGACGCCGTTGGAATTCTGGACTCCTTGGGCTGTCGCGAGGTGAGTGGCGATGCGATCGAGTTCGGCTGCGGCTACGGTACGTTCACGATCTTCGCGGCCCAGAGAATATCGGGGACGCTCCATGCACTCGATATCGACGCGCCGATGGTGGAGGCGACCGCCGCTCGCGCCTTGCAAGCCGGTTTGCAAAACGTCACGGTTGAGCAGCGGGACTTCGTGACGCGGGGCTGTGGGCGAGAATCTGATTCGGCGAGCTTCGTCATGCTGTTCAACATTCTGCACATCGAAGACCCGGTAAGCCTGTTGGCGGAGGCTTTCCGAGTCCTGCGTCCCGGTGGGATCGCTGCCATTATTCATTGGAACCACGACGTGCGCACCCCGCGCGGTCCGCCGCTCGATATCCGACCGCAGCCTGAACAATGTCGTGCGTGGGGCGAAGAGGCTGGATTGCGTTGGGTGCGAGACCAAGCCCTCCCCGGCTCACCCTGGCACTGGGGTTTGGTGTTGGAAAAACCCCCGGCGGTTTGAACGCCAAAGAACAGAAGGGGCAGCGAGTCCGGTACGCTACACTGGAAATCATGTCTAACATTGACCGCATTCGCCATTTCCCTCTTTACAGATCCTCGATGAACGACGGAAAACACCCATGCATCCACTCCTGCGCCTCATGCATATGTCCATCCTTTTTGTCCTCTGCTCTTCAGTGATGCCGCTCGCGAGCGCGGCGCCTGCCGCTTATCTAGATTCATCGGGCCGTGACGACGTGCTCTCAGGCGGCGTCAAGATGATCAAGATCCAAACGCCCAGGGGTCCTTTCCGCGTTTGGACCAAGCGCGTCGGCAACAATCCGACCATAAAAGTTCTGTTGCTGCACGGTGGACCGGGCGCGACGCATGAATATTTCGAGGCCTTCGACAGTTATTTCCCCAAAGCCGGTATCGAGTACTACTACTACGATCAACTGGGTTCCGCGTACAGCGACCAACCGGACGAACCGTCGCTCTGGGACATACCGCGCTTCGTCGAAGAAGTTGAACAGGTGCGCAAGGCGCTCAAGCTCGACAAGAGCAATTTTTATCTTTTGGGCCACTCATGGGGCGGCGTCTTGGCGCTGGAGTACGCGCTCAAGTATCAACAGAATCTAAAGGCGCTCGTGATTTCGAACATGGTCGCGAGCATTCCGGCGTACAACCGGTATGCCACGGGCGTACTCATGCCTGCCATGGATCAGAAGGCACTCGCCGAAATCAAAGGCCTGGAAGCGAAGGGTCAATATGACGACCCACGCTATGAAGAGCTGCTGATGCCGCACTTCTATGTCGATCATATCTTGCGCATGCCCCAGGATCAGTGGCCCGACCCGGTGCTGCGCGCCTTCAACAAGATCAACAAAAAGATCTACATCCCCATGCAGGGACCGAGCGAAATGGGCGCCAGCGGAAAACTCCTCAATTGGGATCGTACCGCGGACCTGCCCAAAATCACCGTGCCCACACTGGCAATCGGTGCGCGTTACGACACCATGGAGCCCGCGCAAATGGAGACAATCGCCAAGTCGGTCAAGAAGGGCCGCTATCTGTATTGCCCGAAGGGCAGCCACCTTGCCATTTACGACGATCAGCAGGTTTACATGGCAGGCCTGACCCAGTTCATTCTAGATGTGGACGGAAATCGCTTCTGACCCGATGGCTAAATTTATTTGACGTGGATGTCGATCCGCGGGGGTCTGGTTCGTCGGGTTAGTAAGCGAACCGGATCAGCGGCGTATCGCGCGCGGCTCGCACCAAGGAGACTGTCAAATGAAATACATGTTCATCGTCCAATCCGCCCACGCCATGGCCCCGTCGCCGAAACTCTTGGAGGAGATGCACAAACTCGCCAACCGGGAGATCAAGGCCGGCCGCATGCTCGACAACGGCGGGTTGATGCCGATTGCCCTGGGCACGCGAGTGCGCATCTCCGGTGGGCAACTCACAGTGCTCGATGGCCCGTTCGCAGAAGCCAAGGAGGTTATCGGCGGTTATGCCGTCTTCGAGCTCAAGAATAAGGACGAGGCCGTGGCCTCAGCGGTCGAGTTCATGCAGCTTCACAAGGATCACATGCCAGGCTGGGAAGGCACGTGCGAGGTCCGCGAGTTCGCGCCGGGCGGCCCTTGAGGCGATGACCGGTCCACCCTCATGCAGGGTGCTCATCCTTCTGCCTCAGCGCGACTTCGATCCGAGCGAGGCGGCGGTGACCTGGAAGATCCTCACCGACGAGGGTCATCGCGTCGTCTTTGCAACCCCTGATGGCATGCCGGCAAGCGCGGACCCTTTGATGCTCGGCGGCGAAGGACTGGATTTGTGGGGCAGAATCCCGGTCTTGCGAAAAATCAAACTCTTGGGTCTTGTGCTGCGCGCCAACGCCGATGCGCGGCGAGCTTACGCGTTGATGCAAAAGAGTCCCGCGTTTCTTCATCCGCTGGGCTACTCGAACTTGAACTTGACCGAGTATGACGGCCTGGTGTTACCAGGCGGCCACTGGGCGCGCGGCATGCGTCAGTACCTCGAAGATGCGCTTCTTCAACGGTTCGTCGCCGATTTCTTCGACGCGGACAAGCCGGTCGCCGCCATTTGCCATGGCGTCGTGCTCGCCGCGCGCAGCATATCGCCCCGCACCGGAAGATCAGTACTGTCCGGCCGCAAGACGACGGCGCTGACCTGGACGCTCGAGAAAGCCGCATGGTCGACCATGAGGTTCTTCGGACGCGTATGGGATCCCGCCTACTATCGAACCTACCTTGAAACAAGCGCAGAACCGCCAGGCTACCGTAGCGTTCAAGCGGAGGTCACGCGCGCGCTGGCATCACCCAATGATTTCTGTGACGTTCCCCAAGGCGCCGCCCATCACTTCCGAAAAGCCAGCGGCCTGTTTCGGGACAGCAGCACGGACCAGCGACCCGCCTGGGTAGTTCGTGACGGCCGATATGTATCGGCCCGCTGGCCCGGGGATGTGCACGGCTTTGCAAGAACATTCGCGGCCGTCCTGGCCGAATCTCTCGCGTGAATTCACGTACGGCCGTGCGAAAAAAAGCAGAGCACGAGTGGCGGCTAATCAGAGGTCAAGGAACCAAAAACGTTGACCGGCCCGAGGTACCCGTAGAGTACGGCCAGCTCTTTGCTCTTCGCCTCGAGCTGCACCAGTAAGACCGGCGCCGTCCTTGAATAACCCGCCAGC
>Ga0210406_10000509_pt1 | contig 52184 bp, 50 predicted proteins | sample IncBWC30MmetaG_FD_155454 | JGI IMG/M metagenome (GOLD analysis project Ga0210406, IMG submission 155454) | Forest soil microbial communities from Barre Woods Harvard Forest LTER site, Petersham, Massachusetts, United States - Inc-BW-C-30-M | ecosystem: Environmental > Terrestrial > Soil >...
AGCGGGCGCGCGGCCAGGCCCGCTTCGCGCAGGCGCTTGCAGGCTTTCTGCGAGAGGTGACTGAGCGTCGCGGCGAGCTGGGCGGTGTCGTCGGTATCTTCGCCAAACGTGTGATTGTGCGAAATGGATTTCGGCTCCGCATCGATTACGAATTCGTAGGAATCGCCGCCGCGCGCTTTGCGGTATAGCGCGGTGCCCCATTGGCCGAAAACTTTTTCGAGTTTTTCCAGCGGCTGCGCGGCCAGCTGCTCCACGGTTTCGATGCGGAGCGCGCGCAGCGCGCGTTCGGTGACCGCGCCGATGCCGGGAATTTTGCGCACGGATAACGGCGCTAGAAAACGCGCTTCGCTTCCTGGCGCAACCCACAGGAGGCCGCGCGGTTTGGCTTGATCGGAAGCGACCTTGGCTACGAGGCGAGTGGTCGCGAGACCGCCGGAGCAGGGAAGTCCCGTGGCGCGCGTGATGGTGCGGAGAAGGTTGTCGGTGGCGGCGAGCGGCGGGCCGTGCAGGCGCTCGGTGCCGGAGAGATCGAGATAGGCTTCGTCGATCGAAACCATTTCGACGATGGGGGAAAATTTCGCGAGAATGGTGGCGACGCGATCGCTCCACTCCGAATATTTGGCGTGATGGCTATCGAGATAGACGGCGTGCGGACACAGGCGCCCCGCGGTGCGCAGCGGCATGGCGGAATGAACGCCAAACTTTCGGGCTTCGTAGCTGGCGGCGGTGACCACGCCGCGCTGATTGGGCTGGCCGCCGACGATGACGGGCTTGCCGCGCAGTTCGGGGCGCTCGAGGAGTTCCACGGAGACGAAGAATGCGTCCATGTCGACGTGGAGGATGGAAGCGACGCTGGGTGGCGTTTGCTCGTCGACCGGACCGTGAATGGCGCGGAAGCGAGCCAGTTCCGGCATGGCTTTAGGGTACGCCTTTCACTTTTTGTTCGCTAGAGATTCGGCAGGCTCAAAGGCGCTCGGCGGCTAGGACGCGGGGGATGCCGGCTAGGTCGTTGGTTACGCCGACGTTCGTCCAGTTTGCGGCGTCGAGGAGGGGTTGGGCGGCGGGAAGCGAGTTGTGGCCTAGCTCGAGGACTAGGATTCCGGCGGGCTTCAGATGTGCTGCGGATTGCGCGATCAGATCGGCGTAGAGTTCGTAGCCTTCTTCGCCGGCGAAGAGTGCTGTGGGGGGTTCGTGGTCGCGGACTTCGCGGGGGAGGGAGGGGGCTTCGCGGCGGCCGATGTAGGGCGGGTTGCTGACGATGAGATCGAAGAGGCGTGACTCGTGACTCGTGACTTGTGACCCGTGAAGGGCTTGTGATGTGTTGTTTGACATCTCGCCTAGCTGGGGCGCAGCTTGCTGCGCCCCTACGGGGAATGCTAGGAGATGGCATTCGATGAAATGGATGCGACTGGAAACACTGTGGCGGGCCGCATTGCGCTTCGCTACGGCTAGGGATGCTGGGGAGATATCGGTGGCTAAGAAATTTGCGGCGGGGAGTTCTTTGGCCAAGGTTATAGCTATGCAGCCGGAGCCGGTGCCGATATCGGCGATTTGCAGGCCTTCGCCGGCGGATTTCTGGGGGCGGCCGGCGCGACGTTCGCGGAGCGCTAAGCGGTCGAGGGCGACTTCGATGAGGTGTTCGGTTTCGGGGCGGGGAATCAGGACGTCGGGAGTGACTTCGAATTCTAGGCCCCAGAATTCCTGCCTGCCGGTGAGATGCTGGGTGGGTTCGCCGGCAGCGCGGCGGGCGATTAGATCGAAGAAGCGCTGTGCGTCGGCGTCGGAGAGGATTTCTTCCGGATGGGCGTAGAGCCAAGTGCGATTGCGGCCTAGGACGTGGAGAAGGAGGAGCTCTGCGGCGAGGGTGAACGAAGGGACATCCGCATCGCGGAGTTGGGCTATGCCGTTTTTTAGTGCTGTGCGGACGTTTAACATTTGCCAGGCACGGAAAGAGGAAATCTAACGCAGAGACGCAGAGGGCGCAGAGATTCACAGGGATGATACGAGAAGTGGTCGGTGCTGGCACATGGTGGGAGCCGGAGGACAGCCAGAAATGGCTGTCCCACTCGGATGAGTCTCATGACTGGGCTAGCTCTTGGTCGAGACGCTCGGCTTCGTAGTGGGAGACGAGGGCGTCGACCATGGGGGCGAGCTTGCCGTCCATGACTTCGGTGAGTTGATGCAGGGTTAGGCCGATGCGGTGATCGGTTACGCGATTTTGCGGGTAATTGTAGGTGCGGATTTTCTCGGAGCGATCGCCGGATTTGATCTGGCCGCGGCGCTCGGCGGCCAGGGCGGATTGCTGCTTTTCCATTTCGAGCTCGTAGAGGCGGGCGCGCAGAACGCGCATGGCCTTGGCGCGATTTTTGATTTGTGATTTTTCGTCCTGCTGGGAAACGACCAGGCCGCTGGGAATGTGGGTGATGCGCACGGCGGAGTAGGTAGTGTTCACGGACTGGCCGCCGGGACCGGAGGAACAGAAGGTGTCGACGCGGAGATCCTTGGCTTCGATTTTGATGTCGATGTCATCGGCTTCCGGGAGGACGGCTACCGTGGCGGCGGAGGTATGAATGCGGCCCTGCTGCTCGGTGGCGGGAACGCGCTGCACGCGGTGGACTCCGCTTTCGTATTTCAGCTTGGAATAGACCTTGTTGCCTTGAATGGCGGCTACGATTTCCTTTACGCCGCCCATTGAAGATGGAGAGCTTTCGAGGACTTCGACTTTCCAGCCTTGTGTTTCGGCGTAGCGCGAGTACATGCGATAGAGATCGCCGGCAAAGATGCCGGCTTCGTCACCACCGGTGCCGGCGCGGATTTCGAGGATGACGCTCTTTTCGTCGTTGGGATCTTTGGGCAAGAGGAGAAGTTTCAGCTCGCGCTCGACAGTTTCCTTGCGTGCGGCGAGCTGCTTTTCTTCTTCGTGAGCGAGCTGTTTCATTTCCTGGTCGTCGGCTTCGATGAACATCTGGTGCGCGCCGGCTAGATCTTTTTCGATTTGCTTGTACTCGCGGTGCTTGGCGACGATTTCGGAGAGCTCGGCGTGCTGCTTGGCGACCTTTTGGAAGCGCGAAGAGTCGGAGACGAGCTCCTGGGTGGAGAGCTGCTGGGTCAGGTCGTCGTAGCGGGCGCCGAGCTGGTCCAATTTTTCAGAGAGTGTGAGAACGGCCATTGGTCTTTCCTTTGTACGCGACGCCTATGAATGGAAGGCGTGACTGGTGACTTGTGATTGGTGGCTTGTGAAAAACGGGAAGCGCTCGCAGGGTTGCGAGGGGCTCGGCGGCAGCTAATAGAAGGCGGAAAACATCGATGTGCTCTGGATAAAGAATAACGCGGAACGGTGGTGCAAGCAATTGGAGGTGGTCCGTTTCCGTTGCCGGGGTGCGAAGGGCCATACTATGATTCGGCTGGCGGCGCCTACCCGCGTTCGCGGATTCAAGTCTATACAATATTTACGGCCGCCGTTCGTCTACAGGAATGGATGGATGAGGCGTCGAGGATCACGGGGATGACCGAGCAAGACCGTCAAATCTCCGAGATCATCGTGAAAGAACGATCCCGGCTGCGCAATTTCATCCGCCGGCGCGTGCCCGATCCCTCCGACGCCGAGGACATCGTGCAGGAGGTCTTCTACAAACTGGTAGAAGCCAATCGCCTGCTGATGCCGGTCGAGCACGTCACTGGCTGGCTTTTTCGCGTCGCCCGTAATCGCATTACGGACCTTTTCCGCAAGAAGAAGCCAGAGACCTTCAGCGGCGCAGCGGTCGAGGACGAAGACGGCGAGGTGCTGCAGATCGAAGATCTTTTGCCATCGCCGGATGCCGGGCCGGAAGCGCTTTACGCCCGCAACGTGCTCCTTGATGAGCTGGAACTTGCGCTCGACGAGCTGCCGGAGGAGCAGCGCGACGTGTTTGTTGCGCACGAGCTGGAAGGACGCAGCTTCAAGGAGATGGCTGCCGAGACCGGGGTGAGCGTGAATACGCTGCTCTCGCGCAAACGCTATGCCGTGCTGCATTTGCGCGAGCGATTGCAAAGCATTTACGACGAATTTACGAAAGCATGAGGACCTGAACATGACAAGAAAAATGAAACTGATTTTCATTGCTCCCCTGGCGATTCTGGGGATCTTCCTATTTATCGCCATCGGCGGCGAAATAGTGCTACATCTCTGGAATTGGCTGCTGCCGCCGCTCTTCGGCTGGCGCCAAATCACCTTTTGGCAAGCGCTTGGGATCCTGGTGCTGTGCCGTATCCTTTTCGGCGGATGGGGATCCCACGGTTCCGGTCGCTCGAGCTTCCGACGAAGCATGAAAGAGCGCTGCGAGCACATGACGCCGGAAGAGCGGGAACGATTCCGGCAACGCATGCGCGAACGCTTCGGCTTCGGCCCATCGACCAGCGAGAACAAGGGGCAGTGAAGCTATCTCGGCAGCACCGAAAGCATGGGGCTATCCTGGCGTGATCGGCAATCGCTCGCGAGGGAGGCAAAGAAAATATGACCACAGCTGCATCGAGCAATCCCTTGAATAGACCCGAAATGACACGCCCCACGATAGAGCCGGCGCAACAAACCGCTGCAAGAGTGGCTGGTTTTGCTTACCTAATCACGTTCGCGACCGTGGTCTACGTCAATTTTGGTATCCACGACCGTCTGATTGTTGAGAACAATGCCGAAACCGCTCGGCATATCCTGGCGCACGAACGACTCTTTCGTATCGGAATCGCCGGCGATCTCATTTACTGCGCCGGCGTTGTCGTGCTTCTCACAGCGCTCTACGTGATTCTCAAGCCGGTCAATCGGGGCCTCGCCTTGCTTGCCGCTTTCTGGAGGCTCGTATGGGTCTTGATGTGGCTTGCTATGACGCTGCATCTCTTCGACGCGCTGCGGCTACTCAGTGGCGCTGATTACTCGCGTGTATTTGAGGCAGAGCGAGTGCAGGCCTTGGCGAAGCTCTATCTCAGCACGCGTTTTGACTACTATTACGTTGGCTTGCTGTTTGGCGCATTGGCATCCACAGTGTGTGGCTACCTGTGGTTCAAGTCCCGCTACATCCCTCGAGCACTGGCAGCCTTCGGCGTGATCTCGTCCGCATTTTGCGTTGCGTGTACTTTCATCTTCTATATCTTCCCCAACTTCGACAAGATCGTTAACCTCTGGTGGTTCGATTCGCCTATGGGTATCTTCGATATAGCAACGAGCTTTTGGCTTCTCTTTAGGGGAATACGAACACCAGTCGACTCCAGAGCGCCCATGCGCGCGTGATATTGGTCGAACAAAGAGAAAGAGTATGGGCACAGACTGAAATGATGGAACGGATTGCAGAAACGTCGCCACGTTTCAAGGCCAGGATGGCCGATGCCTGTTACGAGGCGCCGGGGTGCAAAGGGCTATACTACGATGCCCTGTTAGGACGATCCCTACAAGGGCGGGGAGAAAGCAAGAAAAAGCCGTTCTTCGGGCAAAAACCGCCCTTCGAAATGACGGCAGGTGGAGTTTGGTGGTGTCGGATTAACCGATGAGCGAAGCGGTGCGCACGATTTTGCGGGCTGATGGCGCGGCGGCTAAGGAGCCGGGGCGGGAGCCGGAGGCTGGATTTCTTTGGGATTTTTGGTATCCGGCGGTGCGGAGTCGCGCGATTCGCGGGAACCGGCTGGTTACGGCTATGTTGTTGGAGGTGCCGCTGGTTTTGGGGCGGACCTCGGAGGGGCGGGCGTTTGCTATGCGGGATTCTTGCCCGCACCGGGGGATACCGCTTTCTTATGGGCATTTTGATGGGGCGACGGTGGAGTGCAGTTATCACGGGTGGCGATTTGATGCTTGCACGGCGCGGTGTGTGGAAATTCCTTCGCTGAGCAGCCAGGACAAGCTAAAGGTGGATCGAATTTTTGCGGGGCATCATCCGTGCGAAGAACGCGACGGATATGTGTGGGTTTATATGAACCCTGCTGGAACGCGTTTGCCGGAAAATGTACCTGCCGCGCCTTCTCTGCCCGTCTTCAGCAAGAAATACAAGATTACGCATCTCGCGTGCGAGCTGCCTTCGCATGTGGACCAGGGGATTATTGGGTTGATGGATCCGGCGCACGGGCCGTTTGTACATCAATCGTGGTTCTGGCGCAGCAAGCACAGCATTCACGAAAAGGAAAAACAGTTTGAGCCGATCCCTTACGGATTTCGGATGAGCCCGCATTCGCCTAGCTCGAACAGCGCGCCTTATCAGTTGCTGAAGAAAATTACCGGCGAGGGCGTGACTACCACGATTGATTTTGTTTTGCCGAACATGCGGCTGGAGGAGATTCACAGCGGGAAGATGTGGTTTTCGAGCCGGGCTACGGTGACGCCGGTGCGGCGGGATTTGTGCCGGATTGATTTTGTGGCGGCGTGGAATCTGCCATTTTTGCCTGTGTTTTTGTTTCGAATGTTTGGGAAGACGTTTTTGCGGCAGGACCAGGAGACGATGATCCGGCAGGCGGAAGGGTTGAAGTATGACCCGAAGTTGATGCTGATTGATGATGCGGACCGCCCGGCGAAGTGGTACTTCGCGTTGAAGGCGAATTTGCTGGAGTCGCGGCGGACGGGGGCGGGGATGGAGCACCCGATGACCGGGCCGGTGACTTTGAGATGGAGATCGTAGAAAGTAACAGGAGGACAGCCCCGCCTGCAGCGGGCAGGCAGAAATGGCTGTCCCACTGGAAAACTCGCTGGCGTCTGCGCTCATCTAAGTAGTATCACGGAGCGTATCCATGCCACCCCTTTCCCGTCCTTTCATTGCGGTGTCGCTCGCAATTCTCCTAAGTGCCCCTGGATCATCTGCGTTTAGTTCGCCACTTTCTGACGAGGCTATCCGCGAGGCTTATTTTCTGGGACAACGTCGCGACGAAAAGATGGCTCGGTTTCTGGCGAAATACAAACAGCATCTTGCGGCTCCGGAAACGGGGCCGTACATCGCTTCGGTCGAGTTGCTTACGCCATTCGCGCGGGTGATTTTGCGGTCGAGCCAGCAAACGGTCGGGTACAGCGCGCAACAGGCAGCGGAGGAGTATCGCGGAAAAGAGGAGAGCGTCGCGATAAGCGTCGAAGTTCTGCTGACTGCATCCTATGGCCCGATTCTCGCGCATCCGACGAGTGAACGGTCGGGATCGCCGATTGGCTACACGCTGCGCTCATCTAATTTTTGGAAAGACATACAGGTACAGGTGATGGTGGATGACAAGGTGCTGAAGCCTACGCACTTTAGCGGCGAGCCGAATTATTCGTGCGGCGAGAATGGATGCGATTTGACGGGCGCGACGCTGCGAATGGAATTTCCGGCTGCGGCGTTTACTTCTGATGCGGCTACGGTGCAGGTAAGTCCGCCGGAAGGGCCGGAGGTTTTTGTGGATTTTGATTTGACGACGCTGCGGTGAAGGGCGAGCGGCGACCTCGGCAATAATAACAAAGCGGATGCGGTGAGAGCGGATCGGAGAACAGCCATAATTGGCTGTTCCAATTTTAATTAGATGCGGCGGGAGATGTTGGGGAAGTCGAGCCAGACTTTTATGCCGCAGAAGTGCGAGCCCTCGGTGCAGATTGGCGTGGTGATGTTGGCGCGAAGGTGGCACGGGGGGCCGATGTAACGCGCCAGTTGCGGATGGACTCCGCGAAGCTGGGCTACTTCGTCGAGCGAGGCGCGGTAGATTTCTTCCTGGGCGTTGAAGCAGGTGCGCATGGTCCATTTGTGGAGGAGATGGAGGAGGGAACCGGATTCGACGAGGCGGATGGATTTGGCGTTGGGGAGAACGTAGAGAGCGATTTCCGCGGGAACGCCGCGGTCGAGGAGCTCGTTCTTGGCGGTCCAGGCTTCGCGCATGGCGCGGTCGTATAGTTCGCGGGCGCGTGGATTGTTTTCGAGGAGCATGGGCGTGATGTAGTCGGGCTCGCGAGTGTCGGCAAGGGTGAGTAGCGGGCGGGAGCCGGGAACCATGCGATGGCGCTGGTCCTGGCTGTCGGCGGTGTGGCTGATTTTTTTGGCGAAGGTGTAGTTGGCGTGCTGGAGGGCGCGCATGGTGGGGGCGTGGACGCCGATGTTGAGAGTCTCGAGGCGATAGAGATTGAGGGCGGGGTTTAGCAGGCGGTCGATGGCTTCGGCGTCGCTGACTTGCGATTCGGTTTGGCCGATTACGGCGCGGTAGGCTTCGGCCATGACGCGGGGGGCGTTGGGAGAATAGTCGACTAGCTTGGAGGTTTTGCGTTCGAGCTTGGCGTCAAATTCTTTAGCGAAGTGTTCGCCGGTAGAGATGCCGGCGTTACCGTTTTGTGTGGTGGACGATCGATCCGCCCATTCGGGCATTTCTTCCAGCGGCTCGGTGCCGAAGCGATCGAAAAATTGCGGGTCGATGGTGCGGACTTGCGCGACCATTTCGCCGATGATGGCGCGGGCTTCGCTGGGCGTGTCGGAAGCGGCGCTCATGCGCCAGAGACGATGGAGCACGATGCCGGAAACGGTGTGCACCATGGTGGTGAAAGCGGCGAGGGGGAGAACGTAGCGGGCGATTTCGATGGCGCGCTTTTCGGCGGAGCGCTCGATTTTCTGGATGCGCTTGGGATGGGACATGGGGCTGACGTGCCAGATGTCGCTGAGGATTTCGCGCGCGTCGGTGACGAGGAGGGCGGAAAGTTCGCGGTAGTGCTGCCAGGCGCGGGCGATGGCGTGTTCGTAGATGGAGCGGCTGGCGGCGTCGAAGAAGAGGGACGCGGGAGGGATGTAGGCTTGCGCGCGGTCGAGGCGGACGTAGCGCTGGCTTTGCTGCTCGGAATTGTAGAAGGGATGGGCATGGAGGAAGGACCAGACGAATTGGCGGGAGATGTATTCGAGGCCGAACTCGAAATGAGCGTGCTGGTAGACGGTGTGATGGCCGGAGTAGAAAGTGGCGGCACCAATGTTGAGGCGCTGCTTGTCGGTGATTTCTTCTGGGCCGATCAGACGCGGGGCGTAGCAAGTGCGGGCGGCGGCGATGGCGGAGTCATAGGGATGGGCCCAGGCGTTGCGGAGGGTGACGCGGGGAGGAGCGGTTTCGACGAGTTCGCCCGGGAGGGGGTTTTCGAACATGCGGGATTGAGCGGCCACGGTGTGAGTTTACTTTACGCAAGCGCAGATAAGAACAAAAGATAACGCAGAGACGCAGAGCGCGCCGAGTCCCGCCGGAGAGAGGAGGACAGGCAGAAATGCCTGTCCCACATCGTTATTTCTTGGCGGCGGTGGATTTGGCGGCGGCGTCGGCGTATTTCTTTTGGAAGCGCTCGACGCGACCGGCGGTGTCCACGAGTTTTTGCTTGCCGGTGAAGAAAGGATGGCAGCTGGAGCAGATTTCGACGCGTAGCATATCGCCCTTGATAGTCGAGCGAGTCTGGAAAGTGTGGCCGCAAGCGCAGTGCACGGTAACGGCGTGATAGTCGGGGTGAATACCGGGTTTCATGAGGCTCCATTCTGTCGCGTCCGGTCTGCACGGCGGGTCCGACAGGGTCGGGCCACTACAGCCGCGTCGCTAGGTCGCGAAGCAATCTTTAATGATACGCGAACATTGGATGAAAGCAAAACGAGGGAAGCGTCAAAAATCTTGCCGGGCGGGGGGATTTAGCGCTTGCGGGCGCGCCATTCTTCGGCGGTGATTTCCCAGATTTCGGCGGGGAAGCAGCCGGAGACGTAGTCGCGGTATTCGGTGGCGATTAGGCGCATGCCTTGTTTTTGGGAGATGCGGCGGGAGGCGACGTTGGCGACGGCTTTGGGAGCGCGGAGGACGGGGAAGTTGAGGATATCAAACCAAAAGTCAGTGGCGGCTTCGCAGGCTTCGGTCATCATGGCCTTGGCGCTGCCAGGGGAGGGCGAGCCAGAAGCCGCGATTGTCGTTTTCTTTGGTGCGCAGGTCGATGCTGCCGATGATTTGATCGGGATTGGATTTCAGGCGGAGAGTCCATTGCCACGTTTCGCCGCGCTCGATGGAGGGAAGCGCCATGTCGCGGATGTAGCGGCAGGCGCCGTCGGGAGGATAGGGCCAGGGGACCTGAGGGGCTAGATAGCGAACGATTTCCCAGTAGGGAAAGACGAGCTGCAACTGCGGGGCGTCGGCAAGTTCCAAGGGGCGCAGGAGCAGGCGAGGCGTTTCGAGTGTAGGGGTCGGGGTCATATACCGTCAGATTTCGCTCACGGTTAGAGTCTACCAAGTGTCGCCAAACTTTCTGAACGAGCACGCACACGCGGGCGACAAGGTGTATGCTGCGGGCGGCCGCGGCAGAATACAGGGCAGATTGCTGCGGGAATGTGGGGGAGATGAATCCGAAAGCGGAGGAATCGGTGACATCTGTTATGGAACGAGAGGCCTCGAGGCGGGGCGACGCGCGGGCGGGATCTCATTTGTTCCCGTCGGGACAACTCATTCCATTTATTCTGGTCACTGTACTGTTTTTTCTGTGGGGCATTCCCAACAATCTCAATGACGTCTTGATCCGGCATTTCATGAAGTCGTTCGCGATTACGCGCTTTCAGGCGGGGCTGGTGCAATCCGCTTTTTACATGGGATATTTTCTGCTGGCCATGCCGGCGGCTTTCCTCATGCGGCGCGCCGGATACAAGTCGGGATTTGTTACTGGATTGGTTCTTTTTGGCGCGGGGGCTTTCTTGTTCTGGCCCGCTGCGTTGGCCGGGAGTTACGGGTATTTTCTGTTTGCGCTATTCGTAATCGCCAGCGGCCTATCGTTCCTGGAGACGGCGTCCAATCCGTTCATCGCGCAGCTGGGCGACCCCGATAGCTCGGAACGGCGGTTGAACTTCGCGCAGGCCTTCAATCCATTGGGCGCAATTAGCGGAGCCTTGATTGGCACGGTCTTTATTTTTTCCGGCGTCGAGCTAACGCCAGAGGAAATTGCGATACAGCAAGCACGCCATACATACGAGGCGTACCTACGTTCTGAAACGCTGCGCGTGGTGAAACCCTATCTCGTGATCGGCACGATTACCCTGGTCTGGGCGGTGCTTATTCTGCGCACGAAATTTCCGGCTATTCACAGCGAGCACGAAAATGAGGGCGGCGACCGCGGACATCTCCGCGAGCTGTTCCGGTACCCTCATTTCCTTTTCGCCGTTGTCGCGCAATTTTTCTATGTTGGCGCACAGGTGGGCACCTGGAGCTACTTCATTTCCTATGTTCAGGAGTACGCGCATCAATCCGAAAAGGTGGCCGGGTATTTTCTGACCGGCACGCTGGCGGCGTTTGGCGTGGGGCGTTTTGCCTCTGCGTGGCTGATGCGTTTTATCAATCCGGGCAAACTGATGGGCAGCTATGCGATCGCCAACATTCTTCTTGTTGCGGTTGCAGTGCTGATGCCCGGCTGGGTCGGACTTTGGTGCATGTTTCTTACCAGTTTTTTCATGTCGCTCATGTTTCCAACGATTTTTGCTCTCGGGCTGAAGGAACTGGGGCCGAATACCAAACTGGGCGGCTCGCTGCTGGTAATGGCAATAGTCGGCGGAGCCGTTCTGACTCCCGTGATGGGCTTCATCTCGGGAAAAACGCGCAGCCTTGCGCTGGCGTATTCCGTTCCGCTGCTCGCTTACCTGGTTATCGCGCTCTACTCGTTTTGGGGCTCGCGACCAAGCAGCGCAAACCTAGTAGCGGATGAAACTCAGGCAGCCTCGATGGGGCGCTAGTCATTTGCAAGAATCGCCTGATGGCTAAAGGTTAGGCGCATAGTAGCCTGTCTTTGCGTAGACACTGAGGGGCGGCAGTCCCTTGGGCACGCGCATCTTGACCTTGATCTTTCGCCAGCGCGCGTTGTGTGCTTTGTTAGTGGGTCGGTATCCCAAGACGTATTGGTTGCGCAGCTCAGTGCCGATCTTGGTGGCGATGTCCGGCAAATCGTTTGGATTCTCAGCGGTGAAGGATCGGCCACCGGTGAGCTGCGTGATTTCGGAGAGCAGGGAAGGCCCGTTGAGCTCCTCGGGTGTTCTGGCGCGATACTCTAACGGATCGAAGATGCCAATCGAGTAGAGTTGAGTGTCTGCTTCTCGAACCAGGCGCTTGATGTCCCGCTCGGAGTACCGGCTATGGTTGTCGCCTCCGTCAGAGATGATGAGCAAAGCGCGTTTGGCGTGGTGCGAGTCCCTCATCTGTGTGAGCCCCAAGTAGATGGCGTCGAGCAAGGCCGTGGAGCCCTTCGCGGAGATAGTGAGCATCCGGCTTTGCAGATCTTCGACATTATCGGTGAACGTGCTGAGAAGACCGGCGCGATCATTGAAACCGACCATAAAGAACTCGTCCTGCGGATTGGCAGTCTTGAAAAATTGAAGTGCGGCTTCCTTGGCTCTGCCGATCTTATTGGCCATGCTCCCGCTCATATCTAGAATGACGCCGACGGAAGCGGGAACGTCCTCTGAAGAGAAGTTAACGACCTCCTGTTCGACATTGTCTTCAAAGACGCGGAAGTTATCTGGCTCAAGACCGGTCACAAGGCGGTTGTACGGGTCGGTCACGGTGACATTGACGAGCGCCAGATCGACGTTCATGTGGATCGGTTGGTCGCGGCCGCTTCGGTTGGTCGCGGCATGATTCACTACGCTGGTATCGCTGGACTGAGCGAGGGCGGCCGAGAAGGAGTTGGAGAACATGGCGAAAACGAATGGCAGGATCAGGAACTGAACAAGCCGGCGGCCAAAGGCAAGAGTATTATTTTTCATGGCTACTCCCGACGTCTCAACAAACTGGAGTCGTCCTAACTCTGGCGTCTTAAAGGACGCCTGGCGCTGGTTGGGGTACGGGGGAAGCTAGCAACTGGCGGCCAGGACCAACGAATCGCCGGTGGCTGGGTGTTTGTGCGGTGCGTGGCACGGCGTTTCGCGAAGCAATTTGCGCAGTCGCTTGCGAGCCCTATGCAGCTGGGATTTTGAATTTCCGACCGAGCAACCAAGGATGCCGGCGATTTCCTTGTGCTCGTAGCCTTCGACGTCATGAAGAATGAAGGTTGTCTTGCAGCCGAGCGGCAAGAGGTCGATGGCGGCTTGGAGGTTGATGCGATCGAACAGACCGGAAAGGTTCAAGTCGGGCCCGCCGACTTCGTTCCGGGGTTCACCGTTCTCCGTATTGGCGCAGATTTCGTCCAAGGATGAAGATGGCGGGATTTTCTTGCGGAAGCGCATCAGAACGAGATTGGTCGTTAACTTATGCAACCAGGAGGAAAAAGCCGATTCTCCGCGAAACGTATGAATCTTGCGAAGCAGTAGGACAAATGTTTCCTGAGTCAGATCTTCAGCTTCGAAAGGGTCTCGCAGCATGCGCAGGCAAATACTGTAGACAAGCCGCGAGTGTAGCCGATAGATGACTTCGAAAGCGGCGGAGTCGCCCCGGTTAGCCAAACGGATAGCTTCGCCGAGGGGCAAGCTGTCTGATGTAATTCGCTTTGGCTCACGCAAGACGGTTCTCCGATCCGGGCCGCGTACCGCTGCTTTCTCAAGGGCTGGCCCTAAACCCGTGAGAAGCGCGATGCTATTGGTCCTTTTCAAGCGACTCCGGCGAAGGTATGGGCCTTTGCCACAAGAGATCGGAATCGGGAGCGTTGTTGGGATAAAAGCGCAGTGATTCCCGGTTTGTAGGGAGCAGCACGACGTCGACCCTGCGGTTGTACGCCAGCCAGCTTGAACGGAAATTCTTGATGCGTGTTTCGGGGGGCTGATTTGGGTTCTGGGTCTGCAGTTCGATGACCGTGCTCTTGTCCAGAGGCTTCTCGTCGCCGTAGGCGGAGGTCTCGATCTTGCTTTCAGCAATCCCCTGAGAAATCAGAAACTCCTTGACCCGTTGCACACGGAGCTCGGACAAGTTTTGGTTATATTTGTTTGGGCCGCGCTCATCCGCGTACGCGGCGAGCGAAAGCTTAGCGTCCGGATCATATTCCAGGTATTTTGTGAAGCTGGCCGCGAGAGCCGTCAGTGCTTCTTGTTGGCTGCGGACCAGCCCGACGGTCGGATTCTGCTTGGTCGGATAAGCAGTCGGGAAGAAGACGCTGTGCAGCAACACGTCGGGGATTGGTTCGATCGAACCGGTGATGTGAACGGCAACAGTTTTGGTCTCTGAACCGCCGCAGGCGTTTGTGGCGGCCAGCGTGTACTTGACGGTTTCGTCGACCGGTCCATTGGTAGTCTGGGTTGGCTTCATGGTGACAGACTTGTTTCCACTGGTTGGGACGGAACCGAAGGGATCGAGAGACGCGGACTCGGCATTGGACGTCGACCAAGTCACTGTGGAGTCGTTCACCTCGAGCGTCTTGTCGCCAATTTGCCGGTATCGGACCTCCACAGGTGATGCCGCGAGAGACGCTTGGACGACGGTGTTGACGTCGACCGTGGCACTGGACTTAGTGACTCCGCCGGGGCCGGTGGCGGTGAAATCGTAGGCAGTGGTTTGTTTCGGAGATACGGTGCGATCTCCGTTCACTGGGACCGGACTCATGCCACTGATGTCGGCGTCGATAGTTTCAGCGGAAGTCCATTTCAATTGACTGGGTTGACCGCAGTCGATCCTGGATGGATTCGAAGTGATCTCGCTGCTAACGGGAGCGATCACGATCGTGGCGCTCGCTGCCCCTGCTCTAAAGCGGGGCAGTGCTCCGAGTTGCGCTCCCGCCGGCCAGTCTTTGATTTTCTGTTTTCCGTTGGAGATGTTGACGATCACGCGTTGGTTTGCGGCGACGGCGATCGTCCCCGACCAGACTTCCTGGCCCCTTCGCGTAACCGTAACTTGGTGGTTTCCAGGTGGAACCACGAGTTCTTGATGCCAGCCGATGTCGTTGTTCATTTCGTCGATATGCCCGACAAAGTAATTCGCTGTTTTTCCGTTCAGGAGAACGGCGTGGTCTCCGGCGTCACCTAAACTGAGGGGTCCCAACTCGAGCTGGATGCGCCCACGCGGGCCGGAGACTTCAGCGCCCGAGGGATCCAGCGTCACCTTCAAAATAGTGGGCTTACCCGAGTCAACGGTGACGTCCTTCTGAAAAAACTTATAACCGTAGTTGGCTACCAAAACATTGTGCGAACCAAGCGGGAGCTTGATCGTGCGATTTCCCGGGCCGATCGCCCTTCCATCCACAAATGTGTAGGCTTCGTCGGGAAAAACAGACACCTTCAATTTTGCCGTTTCCTGCGCGTAGGCCGCTGTTCCCAACAAGATGGCTGCGGCGGGGAAGGTGCTAAGCATTCTGAAGGCAAGATTCCTCATGAGACGCTCCTTCTTGTGTGACTACCCTTGCGACTACCTGATGTGAGCCACTTCTCCTGGAGGATATGTGCGAGTCAAATTGAAAAACACTGGCAAAAGTTACAGGCGAGTTACGAAATCGGCGGGCGCAGAGGCGAATTGACGAGGCGATATCAGTGGCATTCCTTTTGTGTTGCCTCAATCTCGGTCGCAGGCATCGGTGGATCCGCTAGCGAGCGCGCTGTGTCTTCAAGGGAATGATGGAGGGCTGAAATGGGGATGGCGACGTAAGTCGCCGAAGTCGGTATCCGTCGTGCACCGTGCTTTAGATTGTGTCTGATGAAATCGGGAGGATCCGGAGGAGACGGGGGGAATCAGTGAGGCATACGACGCCTCTCCTCGGAGCGGAGAACTCATCCGGATCCGCCAGTTGGGTCATGGTGGATACGAATTTACGGTGCGGTGAGAAACGTGGGAACTGTCAAAACTACTAGAGCGAGGCTGATGTTCGGATGGCGAGGCGAAGGACCGATTGTTTGAATAAAAGTAGGTAGAATTACTCTCGCACAGATTGACCTTAACTTAGTTGTCCCACAAAAAGTTAGGAGACTGCGACCCGGAGATCTAACCGATCGTCCCTTGCAGCAGTCTCCTATGTTGTTTTTCGAGCCGCCTTGTGTCCAGGGTTAAAACCTGAATACGGCTCCAGCAACGTAACGGAAGTTGTTCTGATTGTTTGTGTTTGAAAACGGATTGGTATAGCGGGTCAGAACATAATCAATCTCCAGTGGCCGGATGGAGAAGTTATGGTTGATGTTAAAATCAATCCCGCCGCCAACAGCCATCGTAAACGGGTGCTGTGTGCCGCTTGCAGTGATGGTGCCGCCGCCATTAACGATTGCTTTGCTGAGATTTGCATATCCATTCGAGTTTGATCCACCGAACAGGATTTCGAAAAATGGGGTGAATCTGGAGGTGGGAAGCTTTACCACCGGGCCGAATAGGTAGGTAAACATGTTCCCCTGGGTGTTGAAGGTGCCCACCGGAATCGTTCCCTTAGGGGTCACGATTGGTGCGGCGATATTTAGATTAAAGCTGGTGCTGCCGTAACCCATCAACTCACCCTTGATGCCAAAATATTGGGTGAAATTGAAGGTGGCTCCTCCCCCGCCTCCGTTGAAGCTGCGGTTATTCAGCTGCGGTATGGTGGGGTTGAAGCGCAGGTAGGAATACTCGCCAAAGACTTCCCACCTTTGCGTCCCCTCCTGCGCGAAGGCAGTGGTTGCAGAAAGCAAGAGAATGCCCAACACAATTGCATTCCTGATTTTCATCTCTTTCTCCTCATTTTTTATTTACACTCACAAATTCTAGCAACTTCAATGTGATCTCAGATTGTCATGACGGTCCATGTGGCTGTGAGCGGCATCCGTCAATGTTTCTTGCGATTGCTTGGTGGTTAAGTCACCTCCTCTGTGACGCCCAGCAAAGTTCCTCGCACAGCGGCTCTCAAGACAACTGAGTCCGACAACGTCGCTTTTCAGGCTTGTTTCACACCCAAACATTAAGGACCCGGGTGGAGGCTTTCGAGAGGCGCTTTCGTCTTTCCTGCGTTCCTCAGTGCAGCATGCCTCTGCCCGGGTCCTCCCCTTTTTTCCCAGCAGGCAGCAGGATAAGCAGGCGTCGATTGGCTGGAAACTGTCAGAAGTGACAGAGAGGACTTGGCGGGGGCGCACAGGCCGAAAAATCGGATTGGTTTAGCAGGTTCATAGTTGATTCCGTGCTGGTCCGGTCTGGGTTAACGACGGCGGGAAGAAGTAACAATCGAGCGCATAAGGGCCAACGCGCATAGCGCGGCGACCGCTGCCGTCAAGAGAAAAACAATCATGCCCCCTCCTAGCCCGAGTTCCCATCGCTGTGAAGGCGCCCGACCTGGCTAATGGGAAACTGCGCTTGAAAGCGATGGGGAAATAAAGATGCGATCCGCGAGGGCTTCGTGGATCGCGTGCACAAGGTCGGTCGCGACACGGGGCTTAACGACATATCCGAAAGCTCCAGTCGCCAGCGAGGCGCGCACGAAATCCGGGTCGTCATGAACGGTCAGGAAGACGATTCGAGCCGTGTTTCCAAGCTCCTTCAGCTTTTGTGCGACTTCGATACCGGTGAGAACGGGCATGGAAATATCTATGACTAAGACATCCGGTTGCAGGCAGCCGGCAGCGTTCAGCAGAGACTCCCCGTCCCCCACAGCTCCCACGACATCGAACATAGGGTTGAGAAGGTCTGCGACGATTAGCAGCAGGTCTGGGTGATCATCTGCCAAGAGTATTCGCACGCGAGACAATCGCCTCACCTCAATGGCGAGCCGAACAGTGTGGCCGGCCAACTACTAGAGTTGGCAGCTAGGCTGGAGGCTTGGCCGACGCGCGACTACTGCCAAAATTGACAGCCCTACGAGCGATCGCGAGTCTGGTCACACGACGATATGATTCTTCATTGCAAACTGGATGAGATCGGCGGTGGTCTTCAGCTTCAGATCTTCCATGATTCGGTATTTGTGAAAGGCTATGGTGCGAGTGGCTACCTTCAACACATCAGCAGCTTCCTTCATGGACTTGCCCTCAGCCAGGAGTTGCACGACCTGTCGTTGACGCGGCGTCAGCGTTTGATTGTGCTTGTTACCTTCGGGATCTCGAATGAACGAGGTCTCCATCCCGCGGGCAATCTGTGGGGTGACATACGATTTTCCCCGGAGAGCCGTCTGTATCGCTTTGAACAATTCCGAAGCCGCCGATTTCTTCAGCAGATACCCAGAGGCCCCCATGCGGATTGCTTCGACCGCCAAGTCAGGGTCTTCATTCATCGTCAAAAAGATTAGCTTGACCCCGGGAACGAGTTCCTTTACTTGCCGACCGGCATCTAGACCGTTCAGGAGAGGCATTGCAATATCAAGAACTATGACGTCGGGTTTGAAGCGAAGTGCAACCTCAAGCAGGGCATGCCCATCGGCGACGGTAGCCACAACTTCACATGCGGGCTCGAGAAGCTTGCGGAAGGCTTCGACCAGTATGGTGTGGTCATCGGCCAGGATAACGCGGGGAAGTTTTGCAGCAGCCATTTGTCACCTCTCGATCCTTATGCACTTACTGCGCGGGCATCGGAATTGGTTTTCGCGCCGCCAATGGTCTCTTTGGATAGCGGGACGCGAGCGCAGATTTGTGTGCCGCGAGACGGCTCAGATTCGACCGAAAGGTGTCCACCCACGGCCCTCAGCCGTTCTCTCATACTGATTAACCCGAGCCCAGTTTTTTCCTTCGCAATCTCGGGATCAAAGCCGGTGCCCGCATCAGAAATGCAGAGATGAATTTCCTCCGGGTAACCCGAGAGCTCAAGATTACCCTCACGGGCCGAACTATGCTTGACTATATTCCACAGAGCCTCCTGCGAGATGCGATAAAGACAGAGGCTCACGTCACTTGGGATCATCCTGGGAATATTGTGGTAAGTAAAGTGAACTTTCAGGTTGTACTGCTCCGAGAGCTCTTTGCACAAACCGTGCAGCGTCGCCACGAGGCCCAGGTTGTTCAGCTTAGATGGGTGGAGTCTATGCGATAAATGATGAATGTATGATGAAACTTCGGTAGCGATTTGGTTGATGTCGTCTAATTGCTTTTTCATTGATGGCGATGATCCCGAGAGTTTCTGTTTCAACTGGTCGAGTCCGATTTCGAGCATCGCCATGCGTTGACTCAGATCGTCGTGTAATTCCCTGGCGATGCGAGTGCGCTCTTCCTCTTGAGCAGCAATTAAGCGCCCGCTCACTTCCAAGAGCGCCTCTTCGGCTTCCCGCCGCTCATTTATGTCACTGCAACAGCCAATGTATCCAAGAAAGTGCTTCTCTGCGTCATAGCGCGGCATGCCTGAATCAAGGATCCAGCGATACTGTCCGTCAGAACGGCGAAGCCGATACTCTATTTTGAATTCGCGTCGCGCAGCAAACTCCTCAGAGTGGTTCTTGATAAAGTTCGCCAAATCCAGGGGATGAATTCCCTCTGACCATCCATTCCCAAGCTCGCGCTCGAGCGGACGGCCCGTGAAGTCCAACCACTTCTTGCTGAAATATGTGTAGAGCTTGTCTGGACCGGACATCCATATCATTACCGGGACGGCATCAGCGACGTGTCGAAAGCGCGCCTCACTCTCGGAAATTACCAAGTCGAGTTGTTTCGGGTGCGCCACACGCAGCGCGGGAATTCCGCGCGCTGTCTGCCTTACAAACTGAAAAATGGTAATAAGCGCTGTCAGAACAAACAAGAGGACCAAGGTACCGACGATATACCAATCGTGCGGATTCCAAGAGGGTGTTGGCAGGAGGGCAGGATGCAATCCTTTAGCAATTCCAACGTCCGCAAGCGCAATGGCAAGAGCTGAGACGGAATTAATTATCGAACCCTCCTTCGATACCGACGAACCCCGGCCATTAGCATGCGCAGGACCCGCGAAAAAAGCGAAGAGCGCGAGCATGCACCAAAAAAGTGCTGCAACACTAGGCCGTTGGAAAGTGCGACTCACCACCTGGCTCTTTTCGAGCGACCAAGTTAATAATGATGACGCCGCTTGGTCACTGTCAATTCTGACAGTACTCGCCATGCGCCGGCCAATTAGTGTTTCTTGAAGCCGAGGTGAGGGTGCCCGCACCTTGACGCTGCCATTGAGGCTGCATACGTGCGTGCGCGTCAAGCTCTGTGGTCTCCGTCTCGCCGGACCGAAATCAAGCTGCCTTCTCCCGCATGGCAGGAAGCTGGATTTTTTGAACTACGGTCTTACGTTCCCAGCCCCGGGCCTGCAGGCCCTCTAAGCGCGGGCTGACCTTCGATGCCAACGCCGCGTGCGCTGTTGAAAATAATATTTGGCGTTCGAAACTAACGAACAGCCACGTGAAAACCGAGGCCTCGAGGCTGGCATTTCTGCCAGTTCTACTTGGATCGAATGAGATACAGGATGAAAGCTCTCGGAAAGGGCACGCGGAAGCTTTATCTCGTGCCCCTCTTTCCGCAGTGCATTGAGGCACTTCAAAGGAAGAAAAGCCTCGTGCTCCCTTGCCGTAGCAGCGGCCTGGCGATGACAGATCGAACGGTGAAAGGAACCGGAAAGTCGCGGATGGTGGAGGCCAATGAAAGAGACAGAGCGATGTAAAGCGCTCCACAGAGCCGGAGCTCCCAATCGCAAAACCTTGCTCCTCATCATTGCGGTTCTGGTTTTTCCCACGCGCTCCTATTTCATCCAGGAGATACGTTTCTGGCTTGTGGTGCTTGCCGTTCTCGTAGGGTTAGGGATGTTGTTCCTGGCGACCTTCATCTTGTTGCGCGAAGCCGGACACCGCGGTCTTCGTTGGATGAAGATGCACGCCGGAAGGATTCCGGTCCCTAGAGATGGGCGACTCCTCCTACGGAACGCGGTGCCCCGTCATCTTCTCCATCGCTGACGAAGACAACGCTGTTCTTTCTACGTCTTTTGCAGCTCTATTTTCTTCAGAGCTGTCACTTCTGACAGTGTGATGAGCTTCGTGCCGCGTCCAGCATGCCCTCTAGGCGGCAAACTGTTACCTCGAGGTCGCTAAATTTCCCCGGCGAGGAATTCTTTAATACCCCTGCGGATGCAGAAAGAAGAGCACAGACATGTACAGCTCATCGACATCGAAGCTTGTGACGAGCATTGCTGCCATCGGCGGTTTACTCCTGATTGCGAGTGTCGCGGTGCTTGCTCAGGACAAGGCCAAGACGGAGACCATCCATGCCACGGCCATGGGTCAAATGAGGGCTTCCGGAAAAACCTTTAGTGTCACTATAAACATCGCATCGTATTCCACGCCCGCGGACCAACAGGCTCTGATCGATACTTTCAACGCCGGTGGCCACGATGCCTTGGCTAAAATTCTGAGCAGAATGAAGTCCAAGGGACGCGTTGCGATCACCGGTACCTTGGGCTACGACATAGCCTACGCGCGCACTTTTCCGACCGAAAACGGCCGTCGTATTCGCTTGATCACGAATCGGCCCATCCGATTCAAGGAAGCCTACGTGAATGGCCGGACGACAGACTACGACCTGTCAGCTATTGAACTTAATCTTAGCAAAGACAAAAAGGATAACGACGGCAGCCTAATCGTCGCCGCACGGTTCAAAACCGATAAAGACAAGCAAATTGTCCTGGAAAGCTACGGTTCCGGACCATGGCGGATGGTCAATATCATTGAGTGGAGATAAAACGCAGCTTGGCACGACAGTGCGTGCCGGCACGCGCTCGTCGGGCGATCCAGCGCTCGGAACTGGCACTTCTGCCAGTGTTGCACCAGGCTTCCTCCTTCTAGCATCAACTTGCGATACATAGCAATCGATGGGTTGTGCCAGTCGGCGGGGGCCGTGGGCGCGTATTTCGCCTAGGCTTCCAGCCCACCAACGTTCAACTCATGGTCTTTGGAAACGTCGTCCGCCCAAATACATTGCCCTCCTCGCCCTGGAGCCTGCGCTGGCAAGTGGCTTTCCTTTATCCAAAGAAAGAGAAGTAGCGCGGTTGAGTTTGTGAGGGAAGAAAAAAAGAGCCGCGAGATGAAGGCATTGACGTGCGGACATCTACTTGTGGCCGCCGCGGTCTTAACCGCCGGCCTGCTCGCACTCGCGGCCTTGAAGCCTCTGGGAGCTGTTGCTCAGAATCTGCGACTAGAAGAGCATGTCGCCGAAGTTCAGCGAGCAACAGTCACGAGCGAGGAAGCCCTTGCCCCCTACAGTTGGCAAGAGCAGCAAACCATCAGCATCAATGGCGAGGTGAAGAAGCAAACGCTATTCCATGTGCAGATTGGCCCCGACGGCAAGCAGCTCAAGACGGAAGTCGATTCAGGTACCGAGTCCTCCAGCGAGGGACGCCGCCATAGCCTGATACGGCGAATCGTAGAAACGAAGACCGACGAATATGAAGACTATGCTAAGCAGATCGCAGCCCTGGCTCAGGCGTACGTTCACCCGAATCCAGAGAGATTGCAGCTGCTCTTTCAGCGAGGAAACATCACGCTGGGTTCTGCCGGGTTCCAAGGCGAGTTTCAGTTGGTGGTTCAGAACTACTTGAAGCCAGGCGATTCGATGACGCTCCTTTTCAATTTAAAACAGAAGGTTCTCGTGGCCGTGCAAGTCTCCTCCTATTTGAGCGATCCGCGTGACGCAGCGACAATTTCAGCGCAGTTTGCACAACTGCCCGGGGGGCCGAATCATGTGGCTAGCATGCTCATAAACGGCGCTAGCAAGCAGCTTACCGTCGCTGTGCAGAATTCCGATTACCAGAAGATGTGAACATTGACAAATCGGCAAGGGCCTGCCCTGAACGCGGTCACCGTGGCCCTAGTACTTTTGACAGTGCAGACGCCGTTCAGACCTCGATAACCTGCGTGAGTGTCTTATCCGGCGCTCTATTGCGAGTGTGCTCGATTCGCATCGGAATCGCACCAAGTAGTGCGGGAAGAAATAGGCGCGATTATGTCCAAAGCGCGGCGTAGTTCCGTTGCGTTTGCACTCGTGGTGTTTGCGCTCCTCGGCTCACTAACTGTTTTTCCGCTAGCAGCGCAGTTTGCCAGCCCGGTGGGCCAGGATCCTTCCGCGGCGGGTGTCGCCGCTCTTCGCGACATCATCGACACGGCATATCACCCTGATCTCCGCTGGCCCGATTTCTCTCCCTATCGGTCGGAGGTCGCCAGGTTTTACGCATCCGATGGTTACTCACTGGCCTGGATTCATCGCGGCCAGCCTAGACCTCAAGCGCTCGTTCTCATCCGGTTCTTGCAAGACGCGGACAGTAAAGGGCTGAGCGCAGAGGACTATGACGGTCCGAGGTGGCCGGAAAGGCTGGCCAGGCTACGTGAGTCTGCGTCGGAGTTGGACTTGGTGCGATTTGACGCAGCGCTGACTGTCTCCGTCATGCGCTACGTTCGCGCCGTGCACTTTGGTCGTGTCAATCCCAAAGCCTTCAAGTTTGTCCTCGATGTTGAAAACAGGGAGTATGACTTGGCGGATTTTTTGCGAACGGTGGCGGTTTCCTCAAACGACCCCAGTCCCCTTGTGCAAAGGCTCGAGCCGAGCTTTCCGGAATACGCTCGCCTGCTCGGCTGTCTGCCGTCGTACCTGAAACTAACAACTCAAGACGATGGCGAGAAACTTCATCCCGTCAGCAAGCCACTCGTTCCGGGGCAAGTCTACGAAAGCCTGCCGCGCCTCGTGCGCGCGCTGCGCCTGCTGGGCGACCTACCCGCGACGGAAGAAGTGTCCCCGGAGTCTAACGTGTACGATGGTCCCATAGTCGACGCCGTCAAACACTACCAGGCGCGCCTCGGCGAGGAACCAGACGGTCGGCTTGATGCGCACACGATCGCTGAGCTGAACGTACCTTTGCGCGCGCGCGTGCGTCAGATTCGACTGGCCCTAGAGCGTTGGCGTTGGGTGTCGCACACGTTCTGGCAGCCCCCAATTGTGATCGATCTTCCCGAGTCCCGGCTGCGTGGTATGGATGAAACTGGCAAAGCCACATTGTTTATGACTGTTAGCGTGGAGAAGGATTACGCTCTTAAATCCCCCGTATTCGAAGGAGAATTAAAGTACGTAGTTTTCCGTCCGTATTGGCAGGTCGCCTCCAACATCGAGCAGCATGAAATCATCCCGCACATGGAGGAGGATCGGACCTACCTCCCCAAGAACCGTTTCGAAATCGTGGCGACGGACGGCACGGTCATCACTGATGGGCCCGGCGTGAGTGACCCAGTAATGGCGCAGTTGAGGGCAGGAAACCTGCACGTGCGGCAAAAACCTGGACCCAAGAACTCGATCGGCTTGGTCAAACTCAGCTTCTCTAATTCGGACAACGTTTATCTTCACGGTGCGGATGAGCCGCAGCCCATTCCCCGCGCGTCGCACCGTTCGAGTCACGGATGCATCCGCGTGCACGACGCTGGCGATCTGGCCGCGTGGGTTTTGCGCAACAATCCGGGATGGGATTTGGATCGCGTCCACGCTTTTATGAACGGCACCCGTGAAAACATACAAGTCAATCCCACTACCACCATACCCGTGTTGATCATATACGGGACAGCGGCTGTCGATGAGGCTGGCGTAGTACATTTTTCTGACGACATTTACGGTTATGACGCCAAACTGGAGCAAGCACTGGCGAAGGGATACAACTCCTATCCATGGTGAATTGAACATCAGCTCAAAAGTTTTGAATCCTCCAGACGCGGCGGCTGATGAACTACAGAAAGATTTATGAGCACAGCTCCGCAGTTAGAGAATCGACCGTTAGCAATAAAGACCGCACTTGTGGTTGACCCGGAGCCAGAGGTCGACACCGTTCTTTCCAAAGTTCTCAAGCCCCCTGAATGGACCATCGTCCATGCGCCCGACAATCGAACGGTGCTCAATATGGCGGAGGCCAAGCCCTACGACCTCATCGTCACGGCCGCCAAGACCACCGCCAAAGAGGACGTTGACCTGCTTCGCAAGATTCGCCGCGTCCGGCCCCACATCCGTTTGATCATTCTCACTGACGAAAGCACACCCGCGGACGTAATCACATCGATGCGCGAACGCGCATTCAGCTATTTCTCCAAACCCTTCTCTACGGCGTCGCTTTCCGAAATGGTGCGGATCGCGACCCTGGGACCTTGTTGGGATGACGGGATTGAAGTCGTCTCCGCGACTGCCGAATGGATCAGCGTGATAGCCCGTTGCGAGAGGAAAACTGCGGATAGGCTGGTGCATTTTTTCCGAGAGATTTCAGACCTGCCGGAGCCGGAAGGAGATCAAGTCGCAACCGCCTTCCGGGAAATGCTCTTGAACGCGATCGAGCATGGAGGGAATTTCGATCCGAACCAGTACGTCGAAATTTCCTACGTCCGCACGCGAAAGATGGTCATGTGCAGGATCAAGGATCCAGGCGAAGGCTTCTCGTTGGAAGAGTTGCACCACGCGGCGGTCGACAACCCTTCATACGACCCCATTCGTCACGCTCTTTTCAGAGAGGCGCAAGGACTGCGGCCCGGCGGCTATGGCCTCCTGCTCGCCCGGCATTTCGTCGATGAACTCGTGTATGGAGAGAAAGGAAACGAAGTCCTTCTTATCAAGTACCTTCAGCTCGCTCATGCCTAGACTTGCCCCGTAAGTGCATAGCCTGCCCGCGCGCTACAGGTTGTTTAACCAGCGATCTCCAAGAAGAAGCGATTCCTTGCGCGTGAACTCCCCGATGTACTAGCAGTTCTGACAGTGTTCAACAAAATCCCTGCCCGTAAACTTTGGAGAGTCGAGGCTAGGGCAAATGAAAGTTCTCGGTCTCCTCATCCCGCTTTCGATTATCTTGCTGGCCACCCCCGGCTCTGCTCAGGTGTCTTCCTGGGAAGACGAAAACGCGGCTGGAGTGCGCGCTTATAAGCAGCGCCACTACGAGGAAGCAGAGATCTGCTTCAAGAACGCGCTTCAGCAGGCAGCGCAATTTGGCGAGCGCGATACTCGTTTAGCGACCTCGCTCAACAACCTGGCCTCGCTTCAGCAGGCACAACGCAAGTACTCCGAAGCTGAGCCGCAATACCGCCGCGCTCTGAGCATCTGGGAGACGATTTACGGACCGGAGAACCTTGACGTAGCCAGTGCGCTCAACAATCTGGCCATGCTTCTCGATGCGCAAGCCAGGTATCCTGAAGCGGAGCCGCTCTTTCAGCGTGCCATTGCCATCCGTGAAAAAGCCCTCGGGCCGGAGCATCCGGATGTTGCGGTCGTGGTCAGCGGTTTCGCCATGCTTTTGCGAGAAGAAGGCAAGTACTCGGAAGCCCTACCCCTTTTCGAACGTGCCCTGGCCATTCGCCAAAAGGCTCTCGGAACCGAACACCCGGAAGTGGCTGCTACCTTTAATAATTTGGCGGCCGTTTACGGCTCCCTAGGTAGGTACAAGGACGCCGAGCTCCTCTACAAGCGCACTTTGGCCATTTGGGAGAAGACACTTCCTCCTTTACACCCGGACATTGCCACCGTTCTCGACAACCTTGCTACGGTGCAGCAGCAGGAGGGCAATTATTCGGACGCCGAGTCCCTTCTATTGCGTGCCTTGGATATTCGCGAAAAGACCTTTGGACCGCAGCACCCCGCCACCGCTACCGTCCTCAACAATCTCGGAATGTATTACAAAGAAAAAAGCAGGTACCCAGAAGCTGACCAATTCTTGCAGCGTGCGCTTACCATCTGGGAACAGACGCGCGGGCCCGACCATCCTGATGTGGCTACCGCTCTGTGTAATCTGGCGGCGCTCCGCAAAGACCAAGGTATGTACTCAGACAGCGAGCCTCTTCTGCGGCGCGCCCTGGCCATCCGTGAAAAAACCCTTGGACCCGAGCATCCGGACGTGGCCAGGGTCCTCAACACTCTAGGTGTGCTACAGCAAAAGCAAGGCAACTACCCGGCGGCCGAATCCCTCTTTCAGCGCGCCCTCGCAATTTGGGAAAAAGCGCTCGGGCCAGAGCACCCGGACGTGGCCTCCGCACTCAACAATCTAGGCAGTATTCGCCAGGCGCAAGACCGGAACACGGAAGCCGAACCGTTGTTCCAACGCGTCCTCGCCATGCGCATTAGCGCTCTCGGGCCCGAACATCCCGAGGTGGCCACCACCCTCAATAATTTGGCGGCTTCCTTGAATTCACAAGGCAAGTACGCAGAAGCAGAAACCCTTTTTCAGCGCGCTCTTACCATTTGGGAAAAGACGCTCGGACCGCAAAGCCCCGACGTCGCTACCGTCCTCGTCAATTTGGGCACAATTCAGCAACAGAAACGCAACTACTCGGCAGCCGAACCACTGTTCCGGCGCGCGCTAACCATCCGCGAAACACTGCTTGGTCCGGAGCACCCGGACCTGGCCCCGGTACTGAGCAATTTGGCTATACTTCAAGATCTACAACACAATTTCGGCGAAGCCGAGTTGCTTTACAAGCGCGCCCTGCACATCTGGGACAAATCTCCTGGAGTGCGAACACGGGACTTCGCTCAGACGCTCGAGAACTTCGGCGTGCTGTACCTTGACAGACGCAAGTATGACGAAGCCGGAGCCCTTTTCGAACGGGCGGTCGCAATTAAGACCGAGTTGCTCGGTCCTGACCACCCGGCAGTGGGGAAAGCTCTGACTAAAGTGGCCATCGCGGACTTGGCCCGCGGCTACTTTGCCGAGGCCGAAACACCTTGCCAGCAATCATTGGATATCCTTGAGAAGACTTCGCCGCCTGACTATCCCGCATTGATCGATTCCCTTAGCGCCTACGCCTTTCTGCTCGAAAAGACGAAGCGCAAGGCCCAGGCGGAACTTCTTGAGACTCGGGTAATGGTATACCGCGCCAAGTTAAACGAGCACAAGACTAAGGATGAATTGAAATTAGCCGTTCAGTGAGCCGGCCGCAGCCACCAGGCCACCTTCAGGCGGCTAGCACCGCGCAATTAGCCTTGATTCTTCCATCATCCCGTACCAGCTGCACGAAACTTCTGGGAATCTGGTTCTATCGGAACGTGCGCCGAAATCTCGGTACCTTGGGACGAAGACCGAATGGTGAGCTTGCCGCCGACAACCCGCAGCCGTTCTCGCATGTTGAGCAGTCCGAGGCCCTGCCCATCTTTCGCTGGCTCAAACCCTCGCCCCGAATCTATGACCCGCAGCAGCAAATGATCTGAGTTTCCAACAACCTCCAACCGGGCCTCCTTGACCTCGCTGTGCTTCACAACATTGCTCAGTGCTTCTTGCGCAACGCGATACAGGCACAAAGACACCTCGCTCGCCACGGCATCCGGAAGGTCGCTGCAGTTTATGTCGACCCGGATGCCATGCTGACGCTCGACCCCTTTGCACAGGCTCTTTAGCGCAGCTCCCAAACCCAGACCGAGTGTCGAAGGATGGAGATCTCGCGACAAGCGATGCACGTCGGATGAGATTTCCCCCACCTGCCGCCACACGCTCCGCATCGTTGCCGCGATCTCCGACCGCGTTCGCGGTAGATTTTCGCTTAGGCTTTGCAGTGTGATGGCCGCCAACGCCAGCCTCTGGCTCATGTCATCGTGCAATTCCCTTGCGATGCGCGAGCGCTCTTCCTCCTGTGCGCTGACGAAGCGTCCGCTCAAATCCGATAATTCCTGTTCGACCTGCTTGCGCGCGCTTACATCCGCCACCATACCCACCATGCGCAGCACTTTGCCCTCGGTGTCAAAGAAGGCGCGTGCACTCTCCTCCAGCCATACGACGCTATTATCGGGACGCACGATGCGGTAGCTGACTTGGCATGTCGGCTTCTCGGGATTCAGGCTTGCCACTGCGGCGACAAACCGGTCGCGGTCCTCCACGTGGATTTTATTCAACATTCGCTGGTAGCTGTCCTTCGCTGGCTCGTCCATCCATCCCAGAATATCGATGCACTCCGCGGACCTCTCGATTACATCGGTAGCGGCGTCCCACTCGTAGGCATACATCTTCCCGGCCCGCGCCGCCATTCGCAAACGCTCGTCGCTCTCTCGCAGCAATTTTTCGGCCCGCTTGCGCTCGGTTATGTCTTGGACTGTTCCGCGAAGCCGGACCACTCGTCCTGTGGCATCGCGCTGCGCTTCGCCCCGTGCAATGAGCCATTTGGCCGTGCCATCTGCGCATACCATCTCAAGATCCATCTCGTAGGATTTCCCGGTGTCCAAGGCTTCTTCCACCGCGCGTCGCAGCCGTTCCCAACTTTCCGCTGTATAGATTGTCGGGTGTTCCTTATAGCTCACGGCAGGCAGATTGGGATCGCGGCCGGCGATCCTATAAAGTTCTCTTGACCACTGCACCGCGTCCGTTTCCGGGTCCCATTGCCAGCTGCCCACGCTCGCCAAGCGCTGCGCCTCTGCAAGCTCGGCATCTCTCTTGCGCAGAGCTTCTTCGGTTCGTTTGCGCCGGTGGATATCGAAAAAAAGCGCAAAGCCCAGAATTCCGACAGACAGTAACGCGACAAGCAAACGAAATCTCTCAGGGAAGCTCGCCCGAAAATGTAATCCAAGCCACATATCCACGGACCATAGCAAAATGGCGGCTGACAGGAATGCCCAAAACAACATGCTCCTTTTCGGGGTTTGCACGGCGTTGACGACGGCGACCGCCGTCGCCAGAATAAGCAAAGGCAGGCACTCGAGCGCGTAACTAGCTAGGCTCGACCCCTGCTTTGTAGCCAGTATCAGCAATACCTGGACTAAGAGCAGTCCTATCGCTGCGCTTGGCCATGCGTAGGGCCGAAAGAGCCGAAAACCCACGGAGACCGTCTTCATTCGTCCTTCCCCGTCCAACCACGCTCCCTTGCCGATCTCGGCGCAGCACGCAACATACCGCTCTGGATTAGACACCAGGTTGACATCTCATCTCAAGAACGGCAGTATTTACCTTACCGGGTGCCCCAGACCTCACCTCACACGAACGACGGGGTGACTTTCGTCCCCAACGGCTCTCAAAACACCGAGTATTTTTATCACGGTACGTGTTTCAGTACTGTGAGCGGGCTGAACATTAGCGTGTGCGAAATCCGCGTCTTGGTAGCCGACGACCACAAGCAGATGCTTGAGTATGTTCGTGGGCTCTTGGCTGTTGATTGCGAGGTGGTCGGTGCCGTCAGTGACGGCCAGGCTGCCCTCGACGCCGCGTTGAAACTGCGTCCCGATGTCGTCGTTCTCGATATTTCCATGCCTGTCCTCAACGGGATCCAGGCGGCAAAGCGTCTGCTCGAGGCTCAACCGGACGCCAAGATTGTCTTCCTTACCGTGGACAATGACCCCGACACCTGCCGCGCCGCCCTTGCAACCGGCGCCCTCGGCTACGTCTTGAAACCACGTCTGGGTACCGACCTAATGCCTGCAATCAAGGAAGCAAAGTTGGGACGCCGCTTTGTTTCGCAAGGCTGCGAATAATCACCCTTGGCGGAACTTCGCTCGTTCATTTTCTTCGAATGCCTCCGCACTGGTACTTCTGACAGTCCTCAAACGCCCATCTACGCGCTAGTTTTTAGTTGTCTGCCATGGGAACCGTCATGACCGCTTCGGGAGCCGCTCCGCGTACCGACTTGAGTTCGCCGCTCCTGCTCGGGCTCCTTCCGCGGGACATCGATTCCATTTTGGCTGCCGCAACCCAACGCCACTTCCTCGCCAACACGGTAGTCTCGAGCCAAGGGGATCCGGCGAGCAGTCTCTATCTCCTGACCAGCGGTCGCGCGAGGTATTTCTTTGTTACGCCGGAGGGCCGCAGGATTCTCCTTCGCTGGCTTGTCCCTGGAGACGTCTTCGGCGGCATGGCTATTCTGTCCAGGCCTGCCTTTTATCTTGTCGGCACGGAATTGCTAAAAGACAGCCACGTGTTTGCGTGGGAACGCGCGGTTATACGCGGCCTTGCCGCGCAATATCCAAAATTAATGGACAATGCCTTGTCCATCGCTGCCGACTACATTCAGTGGGATCTTGATCTCCACGCGACTCTAAATGGCGGCTCTGCCCGGCAAAGGCTTGCTGCGATACTGCTTGGGCTCGCCCGCGACATCGGCCAAAAAGTGCCAGGCGGTCTTGAGATCGAGGTTACCAACGAGGATTTGGCCGCCGCCGCGAGCCTCACTCTGTTCACCGTAAGCCGTTTGTTGAGCGCCTGGCAACGCAAGGGCGCGGTCGTAAAAACTCGCGGCAAGGTCTTGCTCCGCTTTTCCGAAGGCGCTGCCCCCCCAACGTCCACCGAGCTCCTGTACTGATCACTTCTTCCTTTCCGCAGGGCCCTCCTACTGCCCTTCGTCAATAATGACGTTGCTTCTGCGCAACGACGCAACCGCCCTCATCTGTAACCCTTCCTAAGGATTCAGGGTAGCGCTACTCGCCTTTTCCTCACTCGGCACCTGATTCCAATTCCCGTTCACTGGACCCGAAGCTACGTGAAACTGCGCATTCTGATCGCTGACGACAATCCCGCCGTTTTGCGGCAGTTCGTTACCCTGCTGGGAAAGGAATTCGACATCGTAGCCACAGCCTTCGACGGAGGATCAGCCCTAGAGGCTATCCGTCGTTTCAAGCCCGACGTGGCTGTCTTGGACCTGAGAATGCCGGTTCTTGATGGCATCGAGCTCACCAGGGCTCTCCAGAAAGAGCCTCATTGTCCCGCCGTGGTGATCTGCTCCGTGGAAGACGAACAGGAATTTGTTGAGGCTGCGATACTCGCTGGCGCGCTAGGCTACGTCTCCAAAACGCACGTTGCCAAAGATCTGATTGCCGCTGTGAAATTCGCCGCTGAGGGGCAGTCCTTTGTCTCGCTTTAGTGAATCTTGGCGGAGTACTAGGACCGTATTGAACCGATTTATTACCAGTTCATGTATCAGCAGGCACTTCCCACTGCTCAGTCACTGAGATTTTATCTAAACTCCTGGGACAATTCGCCTCTACCTATGGCAAAATCTCGTAAGCTCTGTCTGTCGCTGAGCCGCTCGAAGTGCTCGGACGAAGTATGCTCTGAAGCGGCGTTGCAGAAGGAAAGAGCACGGCGATTGAATGCGCTAAGTATCTCTCCGCCAGGTCAAATTGGGCGTCTTCACGACCGTGGAAGGTGGATTTGCAGACCTAGGTTGTTGGGAGCCGTGCGATATGGCAGGCCGTCAGGCAGCTTTCGCTTCTTACAGAGTGAGCACCTCGGTGGATCCGACGCAGAAAACCATTGCGCCGACCACCCTGCCTCTCACCCAATTCTCTCGAACTGCGCTGCTCGCTCTGCTGGTTGCGATTAGCTATTACGCCGGTTCGCGGATCGGTTTCCTCTTCACCCCTGCACAAGCACCCATCGCCACTTTCTGGCCGCCCAATGCAATTTTGCTCGCTGCTTTTCTGTTGGCCCCAACACGCATGTGGGCAGCTTTTCTGTTAGCGGTGCTTCCCGTGCATTTTTTGATTCAGCTACATGGGGGCGTGCCTCTGCTAACCGCGCTCGGGTGGTTTGTAGGAAACACGGGTGAAGCTTTGATAGCCGCTGCTTGCATCCGCTATTTCAACAAGGATGAGCGCCTGTTTGAAAGCGTCCGCGGGGTCGCCATTTTTCTGGTGTTTGGGGTCTTTCTCTCGACCCTGCTGACTTCGTTTCTGGATGCCGCGGTGGTCGTTCTGACGGGACGGGCCAGCAGTTATTGGATGTTGTGGACTACCAGGCTCTCTTCGAACGTCCTCGCCCAACTCACAATCGTCCCATCTATTGTGATATTCGCGCAAAATGGAACTTCGTGGATCCGAAAAACGAGTCCGGCAAAGGCTTTTGAGGCTGGCCTGCTCGCGGTTGCCATTGTATTCGCGAGCGTCCTGGCATTCGGCACTTCAAACGCGAGCAGCATCCCAGCCCTAATTTACGCTCCATTGCCGCTTTTGATTTGGTCAGCGGTGCGCTTCGGCGTGGGCGCGGTAAGCGGGTCAGCGTTACTGGTCGCATTAATTTCCCTCTGGGATGCAATTCAGGGGCGCGGTCTGCTAGCGGGAACTTCGCTGGCTCAGAACGTGCTCTTCCTGCACACCTTGCTCGCTGTTTTTGTCGCACCGTTGATGCTGATGGCTGCAATCATCGCTGAACGTCGACGAACCGACGAATCGTTGCGCGATTCCCGGATTAAGCTGATCCAGGCACAAGAGCAGGACCACTACAGAATCGCGAGAGGACTGCGAGACGATATCGTTCAACAAATTACTCTCGTTGGCCTCAACCTGGAACAGCTCCGCGACGAGTCCGGACCCTCCGCCAAGCCGGGTTTGGACAAACTTTACGATCAACTCTCCGGCGTGTCCGAAGCTACGCGCGATTTATCCCAGGACCTGTATCCTTTTGCGGTCGAGTATCTCGGCCTCGCTTCCGCGCTGCGAAAGCTGTGCCGGGACACAGGCGCATTGAGTCACATCGCGATTACTTTCAAGGAGGAAAGCGCGCCGGCTAGCATCCCCACGGATGCTTCTCGCCGCCTGTACCGCGTTGCGCACGAGGCCTTGCGAAACATCGTAAAGCACAGCTGTGCTCAGCGCGCCGCGCTTGAGCTGAGCGTGAGCAGCGGGCGAGTGTTGTTGCGGATCGCCGATGATGGAGTGGGTATGAATCCGGAGCAAAGCGAAGGTTTGGGGCTGACCAGCATGCGCGAGCAATTGCTCTCGCTAGGCGGAACATTCACGATCAAGTCGGCGTTGTCGAAGGGCACCACAATCGAAGTCTTCGTGCCGATCAATCGGCCGTCGTAGATTAGGGAATGGGCGATCATCGTCTCACATCGTCCTCAGCCAACTGTCAGAAGTCCTAGGTTTGCTGTCTCCGCAAAATAGCGTAAGCATAGAGCCCTGAAGATTGTTGCGCGTCGGCGGTTGCCCCGACCAGCGCGTAGAAAATATTGCGCGGCTTGGCAGAATCGCGCCGCCACGTCCTAGATTAAACACAGGCTTCAACTGACCGGTTGGGTCATTCCCTCGTTGTACGCGGTCACCGCGCTCGCACGAGAGCTGTTACTCCTGACAGTTGTTAGCGTTCGGTGCGCGGGAAAGGATTGCCAAGCCGATGAGGTGGCGAGTCTGCGAAGTCGGCCGGGCCTGCAGTTTGTCGCATAGGGAGCGAGCTCGTTGCGCGAGCGCCGTAAGAAAACGCGCCCGCGGCTATCACGGATTCCCTGTGCCCTTATAAGACCGAGGGAATGACGTGGTTCGACACTTGTGGATGATTGCTTTGCTTCTGCTCTTCCCAACTGTGCCGACGCGAGCGCAAACGTTCCAGTTTCTGCCCGAGGTGGATACCTACTTCAAGCTGAATTCGAACGTCACTGTTTATTTCCAGGCGAAACAAACGAGAGAGGGCGGTGATCCCACACAAGGGGAGCTGGGGCCCAGCATCGAGTTTTATCTAAAGCCCTTGATAAAGCTTAAAGACGTCACCGCGTTTGATTTGGACGATACGAAAAAAAGGATGCTGGTGCTGGACGTGGGATACCGGTACCTGCCGTCGCCAACCTCGCCTCCGGAGAACCGGCTGCGTCTGGACCTTACCTTTCACTTCCCCCTCAAGGGCGGGATACTGATTTCGGACCGGAACCGTGCGGACCTGGACTGGCAGAGCGGGAAGTTCACGTGGCGCTATCGCAACAGGTTGACGGTAGAAAGGTGGTTCGCAATCAAGGGGTATCACCCCGGACCATACGTCAGCGTGGAGCCGTTCTACGAAAGTCAATATCAGAAATGGAGCACAACCGCGCTCTACGCAGGCTGTTTGTTTCCGATTGGCAAGCACGTTCAGTTCGATCCCTACTACGCGCACCAGAACAATACCGGCAAGAAACCCAATCAACAAATGAACCAGTTCGGGTTGATTCTAAACCTTTACTTCTAGGTTGAGCCATTTAGGGCTAAGAATCCTAGCGCGTCAGAGGGCGGGTGATCAGGTAACGGGCGGACCCCAGGGCGTTACCTGATAGTTCTGCCAGTTGAGGGCATTTTCTGGCTGGATTACAAGTCTTGTAGAGCTGCTATTTGTGGTGCGCTCTAGACGTGTTTACAGCTTTACAGCGTTTCTCGCGCAGCTTTCCCTGCTGGCCACGGGCTGCCTGGGTCTGTCCAGTGCCGGCAATCTACATGCAAGAAAGGATCCTTGTTATGAGAACTAGACTCGCAGCGTGCACAGTCGCCATCTGCTTGATTCCAACGATCGCTGCGGCGCAACAAGTCTCGGTGAACTACAACCATAACCAGAGCTTCGCGCAGTACCACACGTATGCCTGGGGTTCCAACAATGCCAACCAAGTCCAGAATTCGATACTGGCGCAGGTAGCGCAGCAGGACATCAACTCGGCGCTGCAGGGCAAGGGGCTGCGGATGGTTCAGGAGAACCAGAATCCCGACCTGATTGTCACCGGCAATGGCGGGATGAGACAGCAGACTTCCTATAGTGCGTGGGGCATGCGCGGGATCGGCGGCGGTATGGGCGGCATCACCCCGGAGCAAAGTGTTGAGGGAACGTTGATCGTTGACCTCTATGAAGCGAAGACTCAGAGCTTGGTCTGGCGCGGGATTGCTCAGAACACTCTGAACCAAAACGGCAATAAGAATCAGCAGATGGTGGAGAGAGCTATTCAGAAGATGTTCAAGCAGTGGCCGAAGTGAGAGCAACAAGAACAAAAAGGATGGGGGAAAGCAATGAAGGAATCTTCAAACATCTTGACGGCGTGTCTCGCGCTGCTTGTGGTGTTGTTCGTCGGCGCTTATGCAAAGAAAGCTCACGCGCGGGCGCCACAGCAGTACCCGATTCTAGACGCTGCGGCGGGGAAACTCATTCAGAAGTACCAGACTTCCACCTGTGAACAGTTGTGGGATAAGAAAAGCCAGAAAGCCCCGCCGAGCCCCAGCGAACAACGGGTAATCCAGTTGCTTCACACGGATGCCCAGATGCGCGCTGAATTCATCAACCGAGTAGCGTCACCCATCGCGAATAAGATGTTTGAATGCGGATTGATTCCCTGATTGTTTCAGAACTCGGCTTAGATTTTCCAGGAGAGCCCTTATGAATCGGAGCATTGCAATTACGTACCAAATGCGGCGTGCCGCTGGCAATGTCGCTCCGTTCAAGAAACGCTTGATGACTATCGGCGCGGTAGCGTTCTTAGCCACTGTCTCGACGCCTGCGCAGAATAGTGACGTGCAGCAAAGGTTCGCGGCCGTGAAGCAATCGGTTGCGGAGAATCAGCAGAAACTGCAGCAGTACCAATGGATGGAAACAACGCAGCTCACGCTCAACGGTGACGCTAAACCTCCCAAGATGTCCCTGTGCCAGTACGGTCCTGACGGGACCGTGCAGAAGACTCCGATGGGACCCCCGCCAGAACCTCCCAGCGGACGGAGAGTCAAGCAAAGGATCATCGAGAAGAAGACGGAAGAGATGCAGCAGTACATGGGACAGGTGAAGAGCCTGCTCAGCATGTACGTGCCACCTGATCCGCAGAAAATGGGGCAAGCCTATCAGGCCGGCAAAGTCTCGTTGAATCCGGCCGGCGGCGGCGTGAATTTGGTCTTCACGGATTATGCGCAGCCCGGCGATCAGATGACGCTCTTGTTTGACACGACTGCAAGAAAGATCAGGTCCGTGAACGTGAACACCTATATGGGCGAACAGAAGGACAAAGTGACCTTGGCGGTTCAGATGGCCAGCCTGCCCGATGGAACCAACTATGCGCAGCAGACGGTTCTCGATGCGACCGCCAAAAAGCTCCAGGTAACGACGACAAACTCCAATTATCAGAAACGCGGCGCGTATTAACGCCGGAGACTGATACCGCCCTGACGACTACGAGCAACTCGCCCAAACTATTGGTGTGGCACACAACAGTTCCCGAGACTGGGCGGGTTTCCTGTAACTTCTGACAGTTTCCGCAACATCGAGAAATTCCTAGCATGTGCGTTGCAGGTGTCCCGCCTCGGGTGGATCAGGCCAAGCTGTGTGGCCCGAGTCACAGGTATGCACGGTGTCGGGCGATTGGGACAGCTGGGCCTGATGCCGTGGCCCAGCCGAACCGCAGCAACATAGTAACTTTCGAACGTAGCCCATTCTCCTTCGTTTGGGCAAACCTCAGTGGCCGCTCGAAAGTTCTCGCGTCCCGTTCATGGCAATGAGCGGACAAGGAGAAAAATATGTCTCGGTCATGCAAGTACGCACACATTCTACGAGGAGGCTGCCGGAAAAGTTTTGTTGGCCTGGCTTGGCTGCTGCTTGGCGGAGTCCTTGCAGCGCAAGAGCCGCCTGCCACCACATCGAAGCCAGACCTTTCGCTGCAGGCCCCGGCCGGAATGCCGCTGAAGGTTGCATTCCCACGCGTTCCCTTCGTCAAAGCGAGCGAAGCGGTGCCCCCTGCCAGCAGGCTTAGCGGGCAGGCTTACAACGGCGGATCTTCCTTTGCCACGAACGCGGGTGATGCCCCGCTCGCTGTGCGCCGCGTCACACTGGAGGAAGCTCAGCAGATGGCGGGAGGGGCGAGCAATCCACTCGTGCGTCTCGGGCAGCTGCAGGTGGAAATCGCTAAGCAGCACCGGCTGGGCGTGCAGTCAATGTACTTTCCGAACGTTGGCGGCCAGTTGGAAAACCTTCACTTCAACAAGAACACTGGCCCCCTGCTTACGTTCGACCGTCTTCAACGAACTGTGGCCGTGGACATAATTAATAAAAATCAGACCGCGTACAACTTTTCCGCGGTTCAACCGGTCACGCCTCTTTTCGCCATCCATCAACTCGTGAAGATCGCGCGCGCGGACGAGAATATCGCCAGGGCAAAAGCGGGAATGCCGGTGGCGGAAACGGCAAGCAGAGTCGAGAAAAATTACTTCGACTTGCTGGTCGCCGAACGGGAACTGATCGGTGCGCAAGCAGAGGCCAAGAAGATTCAAGCCAAATGGCTGACGGCGAGCAGTTCGGGGGCGCCAAGGATCTCGGCGGAACAAGAGGCAGATATGATCGCCGCCGAAAAGGCCATTGCGCTTCCCGCCAGCAAAGTCAAGGAACTGACCGCGTCACTCGTCGAGATGGTTGGACTGCCGGAAGGAACAAGACTGCAGCTCGTCCCGCCGGAACCCTTTGTCGAAAACATATCGCTGAACGAAGCTACGGAGAAAGCGGCGGCGGTGAGTCCCGAGGTCGTGGAAGCGGAGCAAACTGCGGTGAAGGCGCACGCCGGCTCGACGCTGTCAAAAATGGCGTATTTTCCGAGCGTTGCGATCGTGGGAGGCTACACGGATCAAAACGCACTCAATATCATCCTGCCCCGGTCCTTCACCTATATCGGATTGATAGCCACCTACACTGTCTTTGATTTCGGCAAGCGCGAGCATGGAGTGAAAGAAGCCACCGCACAAGCCGAGGCGGCAGACTTGGCGGTGCAATTGACCAAGGCCAAAACGGCAGCGGGGGTCAAGAGCAGCTATTTGGAACTGGAACGCTCGCGCCAGCTTGTCCAATTGGCGCGCCGGATGGCATCCGCGACTCGAATCGTCGAGGCGAATTACCGACCCGATGATCCGGAAGTTGAATCGGCACAAGCAAAAATGGAAGCAGACATGTTTCGGTCCGAGCTCGAATATCGTCAGGCATACGCCCGGCTGAGAAGTCTGGGCTACAAATGAGTGGTAACGAGTCGACGCCACGGAACCAACAGATAAGAAGAAGGCCCTTCTCGGAGTTCTCTTGTGCAAACCGATCTGTGCGGAGGAGCGACGAGATGAAGAAGCAGCTCATACCGAGGGCAACGTTCCTTCTGTGCGTCTTGCTGCTAGCGTTCGTACCTTTGTCGCGGTCGCAGGGACAAACCAATTCGGGAAGCGCGCAATCGAAAGAAGAGGAAGCCGAGGCCAATACTGGCGCCAGTACAGAAGCTCTCCAAAAAGCAACGCAGAACCCCGTCGCGAGCCTCATCAGCGTGCCCGTACAAAACAACAGCAATTTTGGAGTGAATCCCGGCTATCGGACGCAAGACGTTTTGAATATTCAGCCTGTGATACCAATCGGGATTGCAAGCAACTGGAATCTGCTCGTTCGGTGGATTATGCCCATCGTGTGGCAACCGGTGCCCAACCCGCCATCAACTCCGGAGACAGGCGAATACGGACTGGGAGACATGGTGCCCACATTTTTCATATCGCCCAAGAAGCCGGGGAAGTTGATATGGGGGGCAGGACCAGTCTTTCAGTTGCCCACGGCAACGAACACATTTCTGGGGCAGGGGAAGCTGGGATTGGGGCCATCGATCGTTGTGCTGACGCAACCTGGCCACTGGACTTTGGGGGTGCTGGTAAACAATATCTGGTCGGTCGCGGGTGCGGGCAGCCGTCCGGACGTGAATCAGTTCCTGCTGCAGTACTTCATCAACTACAACCTGAAGAAGGGCTGGTTTATCACTTGGCAGCCGACGCTGACAGCGAACTGGCAAGCGGCCAGTGGCAACCAATGGACGGTGCCGTATGGCGGTGGAATTGGAAGAATCATGAAGCTCGGATTCCAGCCCGTCTCGCTCACCGCACAGTTTTATGGCATCCCCGTTCATCCCACAGGAACACCTTCCTGGAGCATGCGGCTGCAGATTGCGTTCTTGTTTCCCAAGTTAAGTAAGGAAGAGCAAGAGGCACTGATGCAGAAAAAACTGAAACAGCTCGAACAGACGCCACCGCCTGAGAAGTGAAACAGGTGAAGTGAGACTCTACCGCTCGCATAAGGCCCCGACGCGAAGTTCCGAGCGCTCCGAATGAGATTTCAACTGTCAGTTTTGCCACTAGAAGGGCTGCTGCGATGGAGCTACCTTCGGAATCGAAAAGCGAACCGAAAGGTGGGAGGTGATTGCCATGACAACGAACAAGATTAGAACCGCGGTTAGCGTAACGCTGGCATGTGCAGGATTTCTGCTGCTGTGTAGCGTGGCGGCCGCACAAAGCAACAACGTGAAGGGTGTGATCAATGGACGGAGCGGTGCCACGATGACGGTCCAGACGCAGGATTCCGAGAACGTGACCGTGGTGCTCACACCCGCCACCCAGGTTGACGAACCGGAAGGAGTCTTTCGCAAAAAGCACTTGAGCATGACCGCTCTGATTCCGGGGCTCTCGGTCGCCGTGAAGGGGTCCTTCAATGACCAGAACCAACTGGTTGCGAACACTGTGACGTTCCATGGCTCCGCACTGCAAACGGCTCAAGATATCCAGGCCGGCCTGGCTCCAACTCAGCAGCAAGTACAACAAAACCAGGCCACAATCCAGGCTCAACAGCAGCAGATTCGTGCGGAACGGCAGCAGCTCCAAGCCGAGCAGCAGGCGAGCGCCGAGCACGCGGCGGAAATAGCAGCGAACAAAGCCAAAATCGCGGCGGCAATAGCGGCGGCGAACAAGCGCTTCGGCGAACTGGCTGACTACAATATCCTGGGGGAGACGACGGTCTTATTCGGGAACGACCAGGTCACGATTGAGGATCAGTATAAACCACAGTTGTTGCAATTGGCCCAACAGGCGAAGGGTATCACCGCATACATCATTCAAGTGAAAGGGTATGCGTCGAAGGTTGGCAGCGCGGCGCTTAACCAGAAGCTGAGCACGGAGCGCGCGGAGAACGTGACGACTTTCCTGGAAGAGCAGGGCAACATTCCGCTGACCAACATTCTAGCCCCAGGTGCAATGGGCACCAGCAGGCAAGTAGCTCCCGATACGACAGTAGAGGGGCAGGCCGAGAACCGTCGCGTGGTCATCAGGATCCTGCAGAACAAGGGTATTTCCGGGACCTAAGGCAACGACTAAGGAGGCTACGGCGAAATGATTCTTCCGCTTGATTCCAACCATAAAGACGCTAGCCGCGCCCGGGGAACTCTCTCGAAAGGTTCTTCTTCAGGAGAGGGGACCGGGGCGCGCATTTCTGGGCATAGGTCCTCGCGACGCCGGTTTATGCAATGGACGGTTGGAGGAGCGGCGGCGGGGATTATCACGGCCGCGGGCGTGCGACTCGGCTCGCCTCACACGGTAGTGGCGCAGAGCAAGCTCAGCCCCGATGCTGCGCTGCAGGCACTCATGGAGGGCAACCGACGCTTTACGACGAATGGTGCGACTGCGCACGAGCAGGATCTTGCGATTCTGAAGAAAAACAATATCGAGAAGCAGGAGCCATTCGCAGCAGTGCTTTCCTGCGCTGATTCGCGCGTGCCTGTGGAGCTCGTTTTCGATCAAAGCATCGGGCAACTTTTTGTAACGCGCATCGCTGGCAACGTGGTCACCTCGGAAATCATCGCGAGTCTCGAATATGGGGCCGCGGTGCTGGGGACGAAGGTGATCCTGGTAATAGGGCACAGCAATTGCGGGGCGGTGAAGGCCACGATAGAAGCGAAAGGCGTCCCCGGGCAGATCAGTGCGCTTTACCCGCACATACAGCCCGCTGTAGATCAGGCCGGGTCAAACCTGGAGGCCGCTACGAAGGCGAACGCGAAGATCCAGGCAGCGCTGCTGCGGCAAGCGTCAACAGTGATCTCAGACCTGCTGAAGAAGAATGAGCTGAAGGTAGTCGCGGCCTACTATGAGATTGGTAGCGGTGCCGTGACCCTTTTGAACTGATGGTTTCCCCCAACACAATTTAAGTGGCGCTCACGCTGGACTCTACCCTCTACGCGCGTCTGCTATTTCTGACAGTTTGTGATGGTCAAGATGCTGCGTACCATGATGCGGGACGGATTGAGTACGGCGCAACGTTTGGACTTCTATGCATCGACGCGACTTCTTGGCGAAACTGGGGAGTCTGGCAGTGTGCGGATTTTCTAGCGGCGCGTTGGTCCGAGCCTCGGAGTTCTGCCAGTGGGTAGGGCCTCGATTCTCGCGTTGCTTCGTGGGCATTGACGAAGAGCGTCTCTGCTTTGGCATGCAGCAGCAATCCAGCAAATGGTGCTGGGCGGCGTGTATCGAAATGGTCTTCGCGTACTACGGTTACAAAGTTTCGCAGCCGCGAATCGTGCGCGAAACGTGGGGCGCGCTGCTGGACAGGCCGGTGCACGAGCGCCAGCTCATCGACGATCTTAACCGCAGGTGGACGGACGACCACGGGCGTCACTTTCGTTCAAGCGCTGACTTCTTTGACGAGCCAGCCGCGAGCGTTTCCGACCTGCGCAGGAATCGGCCGCTGATTCTTGGCACACTGGGCCACACGGTGGTTCTGACCGCAGTAACTCTGGAGACCGATGAGTTCAGTGGGCGGTGGCACATCGTGGAAGCTGCGGTCCGCGATCCCTGGCCTGGGCGTGGGGCACGCACGCTCTCCGGCGAAGAGTGGCACGAAGTGCAGTTCGCAGCCCGCGTTCTGCTGCATCGTGTCTAAAGAGTCGTTAGGCGGCGGTTTCATTCCGGTTGGCGCATGGAAGAAATTTTAAAAGGGTTTGCGGCGTCCATTGCGCTAGGCGTGGAGACCATTGCGGTTCTGCTGATCGCGTATGGCGCGATCGAGACACTGTGGAGCACGGCTAAAACGCTGTTTGCCGGCGAGGCAAAGATCGGCCAAAGGAAAGCAGCGTGGCTGGGCTTTGGTGTCTGGCTTTTGTTGGGATTGGAATTCGAATTGGCTGCTGACATCGTGCGCACCGTGGTGACGCCGACCTGGAGCGACATCGGCCAACTCGCCACCATCGGTGCAATCAGGACCTTATTGAATTATTACCTGGAAAAAGATCTTGAGAGGTATGGTGAGAAGCGGGCTTTGATGGAACGCAGGTAAACCTTTGTACCGGCGGAGATTATGCGCTTGGGAGTCGGGGGCTAGTAGCGGATTCCGACGGTGATCGCGATTAACTGCGTATTGACATTCCTGGTCGGCGCATAGTGGTAGCGTGACTCGACGTAGACCCTGTATGGCGCCTCGCCCACCCGGATTGTGAAACCGATCCCCCCATTCGCACCGAAAGCGGTTGAACCCGAGCTTGCAAGAGTTACGTTCGTAATGACTATTCCTGTTGTGCAGTTGTATCCCCACCAAAGCCACGCAGGATCGCAACTGCTGCTGGTGCCTGTCGGAATGGGCTTCGTGAGGCCCGCGCTACGGTGATACCAGCCGCCACCGCCGATGAAGTACGTTCCAAACGTCCTGCCGCGTAGCTCGTAGCGATAGTTTCCCGTGAGAGCAAAGAGGTTCGCGTACCCACTTATATTTGGGGATTGCAGAGCCACGCGAATTGGCTGAAGAGCCGCGCTGGTCGGATTAAGCGTGTTCCACATAAACTCGCCTATTAGTGCGTTACGCCGATCAAAGTTATACCCGACCCCAGTATTCACGCCCCAGCCGCCGCTTACAAATCGAGCGGTCGGGTTCAGAGCGACGCTCAATGGGATGCCGAGGCTTGTGGTTACAATCGGGTCGTCGTTTTCGTGTTCGCTCTGAGCCCGGGCATTGCAAGTAATCAGCAGTAGACTCAGGCAAGCGAGAAATCTAAGAGCTGTCTTCATAATTGTTTCCCTCGGCTGAATCTCCAGATGGCCGGCAATCAGACCTGTTGAGTTACCCCTGCGCGCTGGTTTACGGCGGCCCGCCAGACAAACCGGGCTACCCGGATTGGACTTGGAAACCACACCCCAGCACTACGTTTAAAGGAGAAACGCGGCGGAGCATACTGTCAAAAATGCCAGCTATGTGGAGGCAGAAAACTGGAGGTTGCAAAGAATTTACGATTTGGTTGCTGCGCGGCAACGACAGGTACTGGCCGTCGTAGTCTGCTGTCATCCAGAGCGACGTTCGATTGTGAGGCACACGGTTATGCGGAAGTTACGAATTTTGGTTGCGGATGATCACGGAGATATGAGATGGGCGGCTATTCGGCTACTGTCCGACGAGTTTAGCGTTGTGGGGGCCGCCGCAGACGGCAGAAACCTGGTCGACGCAGCGGTCAGCCTGCTTCCGGATGTCATCGTCAGCGATGTGTCGATGCCATTGCTTACGGGACCAGAAGCGATGGAGGTATTGAAGGCCGCGGGATTGGATATCCCTTTCGTGTTCCTGAGCGCCGACCCGGACCGAGTGGAGGAATGCGTGAAGGCTGGAGGAGTCGGATTTGTCTGTAAGATCGACATGGGATATGAACTCACGCGCGCGGTGGGCGCCGCGAATCGCCGAGAGGTTTATCTCTCGCGAGGGGCGCTGGGTGTTGGGGGCGTGAATTGTCGGACCGCTGCAGTATCTCGGGTGGCGTGAATATTACGGACCGGAAATCCCGCGGCTTACCAAGACCTTGACTTCTACGCGTCTATTTTCGGCGCGGCCTTCCGGAGTTTGGTTGGACGTAACAGGATAGGATTCGCCCATGGCGCCTGGAGTAAGCACGTGTGTCAAGGGGATGTTACCGCCTTGCTCGAGGTAGGCGATGACGGATTGAGCTCGACGCATGCTCAGTCCCTGGTTTAGGGCCACACTCCCGGATGAGTCTGTGAAGCCCTTGATTTGAACGACGTAGCCTTTAAGGGTTGTTGCGTCCGCGGCCAATTTGGTGAGTTCGCTCTTAGCTTGAGGTGAAAGAATTGCGCTACCAGCCGGGAAATTGACCGCTGCGGTGTACTTCACGCTATAGTCCGCGAGTTCAGAGATGCGCTGATTGGTTTGTCCGATCTGCTGCTCAGCCTGTTGTTGATTGGTCTGAATCTGCTGTTCGTGGGCTTGGAGCTGCTGTTGATTCGCCTGGATGTTTTGCGTATTGGCTTGAATCTGGCGCTGATTGGATTGAACTTTGGCATCGAGCGGGCTTAACCCAGCTTGAATTGCGTTCGCGGTCCTAAGATCGGTGGTCAAGAAAGTCACCGATTCTGCCAAGATGTGCCCGGGGCTGTCGCCCACACCCTTCACTTTGATCCATAGGCCAGGCAAGAGATCGCTGACGGGCATATGCTTTTTCCTGAATAAGCCCCGGGGCGTCACTACTTTTGTGTAATCGGTCAGGGCAACCTGAACATTGGTGGCGTCCGCTGTTCGCACGGTGACAATGTCGCCTTGCCGATCGGTCACCAAGCCCTCCATCTTGATCTTTTCCCCGCGATTTACTGGCTGGCTGACAAATGAGTTTCCACTTGTTCCACTTTGCTGGCCGGCGGCTCCGGTGATCGGTAGTGCCAAAGTGACTAAGCAACTTGACAGCGTGCAAATCACAATCCGGAGAATGATTCTGTTCATTGCAGCCTCCTCGCACACCCGGTCCTTATAACCGGAGCCTTGATTCCGTGGCACTGTCAAAACTGCCAGTGCATTGGAGTTGCAACAAAGGCGAAAGGTGAAGGTTAAGCAGCCCAAGTCATGGCCGAAACACTGGGCGAATTTGTCTGCAGGCAGCTGTAAGTTCTGCCAGTCGAACCCGTGGTGCCGCGATCCGAAAATTCAAGGAGAGTCGTGGGACTTCTTGGTGAAGGTTACACGTTCGAACAGTCATCGAGCCGGGAGGGTCAAATGAGCACAGCGGCAGCAGTAATTACGAGGCGAAGCACGGGATGGTCCATGGTTTGGGGTGTGCTGTTGATTCTGTTCGGGCTGTTTGCGATTGCCGCACCACTGGCAAGTTCATTTGGCGCCGTTCTTGTCATCGGGTGGATGATGATCTTCAGCAGCGCTGCCCAGGTGCTGCATGCGTTGCAGTCTAGGGGAATAGGCCACATTGTGTGGAAGCTTTTGGTCGCGGTTTTGTATTTTGGGGTCGGGATATATCTCCTCAATAATCCGCTGCTAGGAATCGCTACGTTGACTCTAGCCCTGGGGATTTTCTTCTTTGCCGAAGGAGTTATGGATATTTCGGCGTTTATTAAGGATCGTAAGGTCAACGGATCGGGCTGGATCTTGCTTAATGCAGTCGTGGCCCTGGTTCTGGGGGTCATGATATGGCAACACTGGCTGGCGAGTTCGATGTGGGCCGTGGGGACATTGGTTGGCATATGCATGGTGATGACCGGTGTGAGCAGATTGATGATCTCGGCGGCGGTCCGCCGACTGTCTGAGGCTTAGCGAGTGTCGGCCTTTCCTCTTTTGAGGGATTCCTACTGAAGGGCTAGAGCGCACTTTTTCAATTCGGCCGAATCACCCTCGTGCGCATGAACGCTCTCACCCCAGCGTTTGTTTTAATGCCAGTGCCTGAATTGCCGCAATCACTTACACGATCGGTTTTTCCTACGCGCCGCCAGCAAGATGGGACAGCCATAGAGAAACTTCAGCCCGCCTCCGGTGCGATTTGCGCGGGAGAGAGAAAACGTGATTTATTTACAGGATGAACCCTCAGGGGGCAAGCGCCGAAGGTCCTAGTATCCGAGGTCATGCATCGGATCGTGACGGCAACCATTCGAATCGCCGGTTGCGTGTGGTTCTATTCCTCGGCTTTGGCGGACTTCTCGTTTTTCTTTTTTTTACCGGGGCGAGTGCGCTGCAAACGCTTCGGAAACTCCACGAAGTAGAGGAATCCGTGCAGCGTAAGTCGCTCGAGCGCGAGCGCGTGCTTGCCACGGTGATCATATCCGCGAACGTATATAGCGATCACATGGAGGAGTTTCTGCTTAACCCACAGCAGCCGGAAGAAGATGCCCGCGGGGAGATCTCCAAACGAGCGGATGCTACGCGCGCGTCGCTGCGATCCTACCCTGCAGACCGCAGTCCGGAAGAGCAGTCATTGATAGAACAGTTGGAAGCATTTGTGGCAGAACAAGAGGGTGTCGTACGGGGAAGCAGGGAATGGAAACCAGAAGAGCGCCGGAGTCGTGCTGAACAGGTGATCACCGAGAGAATTCTCCCGCGAAGGCAGCAGTTTGTGGCAATCGCACAAAAGGTTGAGTTGCTAAACGACAGCCAGATGCTCGCCGCGGAGCAGGGAGGGTTCCTGCAGTTCGATCGCCTCCAGAACCGTTTGACCAGGATGCTGATTCTTTCGCTTACCTCCGGCTTGCTGCTGGCTAGTGGAAGCGCTATTTATATCCTGCATCTTGAGCGTCAAGGCGCGCTTCGCTATACGGAATTGGTGCATAGCCAGCAGGAGTTGCAGGAGCTCTCCACCAGGTTGGTTGATGCGCAGGAGACCGAACGCCGGTCGATTTCGCGGGAACTTCACGACGAAGTGGGGCAAGCGCTGGGGCTGCTGCTGCTGGACACGGGGCGCCTATCCAAACAGCTAGCCAGCGACGACGAAAAAGGCCAAGAAATCGTGCAGCGGATCAAGACCCTTGCGGAGAGGACGCTGCAGGAGGTACGCAATATAGCGTTGCTTCTGCGCCCTTCGATGCTCGATGACTTGGGGCTGGTTGCTGCGGTGGAGTGGTATGCACGAGAAATGTCGGCGCGCGGAGAGACTGAGGTCGACGTGCGCTCGGAAAATGTGACGGAGGATCTGGCAGACGAATTGAAGCTTTGCGTGTACCGCGTGGTTCAGGAAGCGGTGAACAACGCGCAGCGTCATGCCCACGCTAAGAATGTCGTAGTAGAACTGATGCAGAGTGACGGCGCCATCCGCGTGAAGGTGGCAGACGACGGGAGCGGTTTTGACGTGAAGCGCACGCGCGGAATGGGCCTGCTCGGGATGGAGGAGCGCGTGAAGCGGCTCGGCGGCCGGATCACGGTCGATTCGCGGCCGGGAGGGGGAACGACGATCGCGTCTGAGCTCCCGCTCACCGGGAAGAAGGCCTCGGGCACTGATGAAGAAAATCAGAATTCTGCTCGCTGATGACCACACGCTGATCCGGGGCGGCCTGCGGCTTCTCATCGAGCAGCAGCCAGATCTTGCCGTCGTTGGAGAAGCCGAGGACGGGAGGGCGGCGGTATCGTTGGCGGCGTCGCTCAAGCCGGATGTGGCAGTGCTGGACATCGGAATGCCGAACCTCAACGGCATCGAAGCTGCAAAACAGATAACTGAAGGGGAGCCACGCGCGGCAGTGGTTATTCTGAGCATGCATCGGGACGAGACGTATATCCTTAGAGCACTGAAGGCCGGCGCGCGTGGGTATCTTCTTAAGGATTCGGCGGAATCAGACCTGGTGCGAGCCATACGAGCGGTGGCTGACGGGAAGGCCTTCTTTAGCCCCACAGTGAGCAAAGTATTGCTGGAGGACCACGTGCGCAAATTGCGGCGCGCTGGAGGCGAGGATTCCTACGACCTGCTAACGCCCCGCGAGCGAGAGGTTTTGCAGTTGATTGCCGAAGGCAAGTCGAACAAGGAAGCCGCCAATGTGCTGCATCTAAGCGTCTACACGGTGGAAACGCACCGCGCCAACATCATGGAGAAGCTGAAATTGAAGAGCGTCCCGGAGCTAATTCTTTACGCCGTGCGCAAAGGAATCATCTCGTGAGCGATGTTGCATATTGAGCCCCGCAAAAATTCCTTCTGTTTCCCGCAGAGCGATCGGGTTCAATTCTCTTTCGCCAGCCGATACCCCATCGAGGGTACGCAAAATACCAACTCGTCGGGATACGCGAGGCGGCGCCTGCGAACGTCCAATGGATGAGAAACAAAGCCGGCAGAATTGCCGGAGGAAAGTCGAATCGGAGGAAACATGAGTGGAATTGAATTTTTGCGCAGGTCCCAGGTCCTGGCGCTGGGGCTTGTCTTGGCGGCTGGCGCAGGAGGTTACGCGATAGCGCGAGTGACGCCGAGCACTACTGCTGCAGGGCACGTTCGTGCGTCGCTGAAGGTAGCCGATCCGAGCGAGGGGCCCAGCAAGTCGGGTTTCGCGCCGATCGTGAAGCAGGTTCTGCCGAACGTCGTGAACATTTCTTCGTCCAAGGTTGTGCGGACGCCCAATCAATCCGAGGGAATGCCCGCGGATCCATTTTTTCAGCAGTTCTTTGGGAAGCGCTTTGGCCCAGGTCCTGAAGTTCCCAAACAGCGCCGCGAACAAAGCCTCGGTTCCGGAGTGATTGTCAGTTCGGAGGGCTATGTTTTGACGAACAACCACGTCGTGGATGGCGCGACGGATGTGAAGGTGACCCTTTCCGACAAGCGTGAATTGAAGGCGCAAATCATCGGGACGGATCCAAAAACGGATGTGGCGGTGTTGAAGCTGGAAGGATCGAATTTTCCCGCGATCACCCTGGGAGATTCTTCCAAGGTTCAGGTAGGTGACTATGCTTTGGCCATCGGCGATCCGTTCGGGGTCGGACAGACGGTCACAATGGGCATCGTGAGCGCCAAGGGCCGGAGCAATCTGGGAATTGAAGACTACGAGGACTTCATTCAAACCGACGCCCCGATCAATCCTGGAAATTCGGGCGGGGCGCTGGTAAACGATCGCGGTGAATTGGTGGGGATCAACACAGCGATATTGTCGCACGGCTCGGGAGGCAACGAGGGAATTGGGTTTGCCATACCGGTCAACCTAGCCCGCGAAGTGATGAACCAAATCATGGATCACGGCAAGGTGACCCGAGGTTACCTCGGAATTGTTATCCAGCCGATTACGCCAGCCATGTCGAAAGCATTGGGGCAAAGTGAACCCGAGGGCGTACTGGTTGGAGACGTCAGCCCGAAGGGCCCCGCACAGGCGAGCGGCGTGGAGCGAGGAGACGTCATTCTCGAACTCAATGGCAAGGCCCTCAACGACAGCAACGAACTGCGGAACACAATCGCCATGCTGCAGCCGGGCGAGACCGTGACGCTGAAGGTCTCACGAAATGGCAGCACGCGTGACATTAAGGTGAAACTCGGCGAGCTTCCGAGCTCGAAAGAGGAAGCGCAGAATGAGCACGGAGGTGCGTCAAAGGATGCGCTGGAAGGAGTAAGTGTTGACAACCTGGATGCTGAGACGGCAAAGGAACTCGGACTGCCAGCTTCGACCAAAGGCGTGGTCGTCACAGATATTGACGCGTCCAGCCCGAAGGCCGATTCCGGCCTGCGCAAGGGCGACGTGATTCAGGAAGTGAATCATCAACCGGTGCACAATGTCGCTGAATTCGAGCAGGCGCTGCACAAAACAGGAAAAGAGAACGCGCTGTTGCTGGTGAACCGCGGGGGCACAACACTGTTCATCGCATAGCGCTCAACAGAGGAAACTAACGGGCCGGCCGCGCCGAGAGGTGCGGCCGGTCTTATTTTGCGCCAGTGCGGCATTCCAGAATCCGACTTTCCATGGCCAAACGACCGCTGTCATTTTTGCCAGTTCCAGTGCTTCTCATGCTTGGGTGAACATTTAGACTGTACCTGCGAGGTATGGTCGACGTTAGGCGCAAAAAGGCATAAACCAAAATGCGGCGAATCGAGAGCAAGGTTTCACCAATTCGCAAAAGGGCAATCGGTAGTTTGTTGGTCAGTGGCTTGTTGACTATGGGAAGCGTCGCGGCGCTTTCAAATGATCGCACGAAACCAGAGACGATTGACGCCACAGCTATGGGCACAAGCACCCAGCTTGGCCGCGTCGTCGGCATTACCGTAATAATTTATGAGTATTCGACGCCGGCTGACCGGCAGGTGCTGCTGCAGGCATTCGAAAAAGGCCAGAACCAGGGGCTGGTGAACGCGCTAACGAAGATGAGGGCTGTCGGGCGTATATCGATAACCGGTACGCTTGGCTATGATCTGAGTTACATCCGATTGATTCCCACACCCACCGGGCGAAAGATTCGTTTCATCACGAACCGGCAGCTCACATTCGGGGAAGTGTGGGCGGACGCACAATCCACAGCCTTCAACCTGACTGCCGGCGAATTGGATTTGAACGAATCCGATAAAAGCAAGAGCACAGGCGTTCTATATCCAGCGGCGCAGCTGGTAATTGACAAGGAAGGGCAGTTACAAATCGATTTGAACCAAAATCCTTGGAAGTTGGTGGACCTCATCGACTGGCAGGGGACGCCCAGCGTTAACTAGGGCGGCGGTTGCCAAAAAGAAGTCAGTACCCGATTCAGTTTGTACTGAGGTGCCTTGTGAAGATCGAGCGCGGCTTTGCGGTTTGGTGTGGCGTGCTTTTGTCTTCGCTCCTTATGGTTTCCCATTATATCGACGCCCAGGAGCGACAGCGCGGAATCCAATCGTATGCCTGCGCCCGCCCGCAGGGCATGTGCACCGCCGCTAATACGTGCGGATCAAGTTCCGACCCCTGCCGGATTAATATCAAACGGAGTGGAAGCAATTGGGCATCCGCCACGCCTAACATTCTGGGCGCTAAGGCAAATGCAATTTTTTGCGTGAAGGTGGGTACGACTATCACGTGGGAAAGCTCTTCGAAGAATACTGGCTTCGTCATCGATTTCGGGCCTTCTTCTCCTTTCGACACGCCGGGAGCCATCATGGGAGGGGCCGACCGTCCCATTTCGGTCATCGCGAAAAGGCCAGGCTGCTTCAAGTATTCCGCGGGTGCGTGTACTTCCGGAACCATTTATGGAATGTGTGGATCCGCGGATGCTGAGGTGGTTATAACGGATGGCTCCAAGTGAGAGCCACAGGGACAAGCAACCAACTGCGATGCTCTACGCCCGACTTCTTCGTCTTGGTGCAGCTCTATACAGCTTGCGGTGCTTCTGAGTGGCATTAACGCCCAAGCGCAGGGCGTGACTCAGCAAACCGAATCCGTTGCGGATGCTGCGCGACGCAACCGCGAGCAAAAGAAAAAACTCGCGAGGCGGTCGTGCTGCCGCCGCTGGTAGCCGGAAAGGTACCACTCCGCAAACTCCATCCCCTCAAGAGTCGTACCTGCAGATCAGACCGCAGCGATGATTATTTGCGTACTGGCGAAGTTTTATCGAGCAGTTCGATCAGTGGTTTGGCCGCAGGAACAATGGCGTGTCCACCCTTGACGATATCTTGCGCAGTGAGGTCTTTTCCATAGAGAGCCTTATTGGCGTCCTGATCGGTGTCCATGGAAGCGCCTTCCAGCGACACGCCAGCAAACAGCCCCTTGGAACGCGAGTATGTCAGAACGTCTGTATTCATGGCGGCAGCGTTGTAGGAAGTCGCTTGAGCGCCCGTCGGGCCCGCAGCTGCTGCAGCATTAGAGCCGAGCTTAGTTTTGCCGTTCAGGATCTGATCGGCACCCTTTTGGTTCATAACCACCAATACGAAATCAGTTGCCGTTGAACCGAGCTGCAAACCAATGCTGCCTTGGTCGAGCGCGTACATAACTGGGGCTCCCCAGGCGCCGCTCATTTTTGCACCATCACGGCACACGAGGGCGCCGCGTCCATAGCTGCCCCCAAAGCCGATGGCTACTTTCTTGACGCTCGGAAAGATGAGCACACAGTCGGCCTGGTCGAGGACACTCCTGGGCAGGCCATTGTCCTCGGAGAGAATCTGCTGCAGGACTGTTGCTGAATTTGCCAAACGCTCGTCTTCTTTCTTTTGAGCGACCAGGGGAAAAGCTACCGCCAAGCAAAGCAAGAAAACGAGTAATTTACTCCACATGGATCCTTCCTTTCATTGTTTTGCAGACACCGTGAAT
>Ga0210406_10000510_pt1 | contig 52179 bp, 44 predicted proteins | sample IncBWC30MmetaG_FD_155454 | JGI IMG/M metagenome (GOLD analysis project Ga0210406, IMG submission 155454) | Forest soil microbial communities from Barre Woods Harvard Forest LTER site, Petersham, Massachusetts, United States - Inc-BW-C-30-M | ecosystem: Environmental > Terrestrial > Soil >...
GGTGCGAAGGCAGTGCCGGCACGTATCGCACGCTTCCACTCGAATTTGCGGGAATTTCTCGGCTACAAATACCGGCAAGGACTGCTCGCGCACTTCGCCGCAATATGCGCAATAGATTCTGCGAAACTCCCACTCCGTCGCACAAAATGCACACAGCAAAAATCGCTTGCCGCTGTCGCCCTCTGTGCGCAGTACTCCAACCGCCGGCCGCGCTCCGCAGTGCGGACACAAATTCCCAGCCGGTCCGATGGCCGGAGCCGCTTGTCTCTGCGCCACCAATTCCGCATACGGGTCAATCAGAATGCGCGCCACCAGTTCTTCGCGCGAATCTTCAAGCGCTTCATCGGTCCCGCCCTGATTCACATAATGCTGCAAGGACAGAGCCTGCTGTTCCCGCGATGCGCGCAGATACTCCTTCAAATATTCGGCCAGCGGGCCAGGAGACTGCGGCAACAATTCGGTCAACGCATCCTTCACAAACGGCAGCACCGCATCAACGTCGAGTTGCGCACGAAGAGAACCGGCTTCAGTCGTGCCAGAACCGGGTCGCAGCTTTCGTTCCAACTCGCTGCCCAGCCGCTGCTGTATCGCGCAGATGTGCCCGTAAAATGTCAGGATTTCCGCCGCGAAAGGATAAGTTTCTTTCAGCTGTTTCGCGCGTCGGATGCGCGCGTCGTAATTCGTGGTCATTATTTCCGCGTCGCGGCAGCCTCACGGTGACGCACGATTTCTTCATACCAGCCCGGATGATAGCGCTTCGCGAATTCCAGGGAGACGTCGCCGCGGATTACCGAGCCGAATGCGCCGCGCTCCGCGAACACGCTCATGTAAATATGAATCATGAAGTTTGCAATCGTGAACAGCGCGGTGACCGGATGAAGAAAAACGCAGATGTACCGCAACCAGCGCAAATTCCACGGAATCCATTCCGGGAACCACAGCACGATTCCGGTCAGCAGCAAAACGATCGTGGCGTAAAAAAAGCTCCAGAACAGCACCTTCTGCCCCGCGTTGTACCGTCCCGCGGGCGGCATTTTCTCATCTTCGTTTTGAATGTAGTGGTTAAGCGAACGCCACCACTCCCTGTCCACTTCCGCGGCGTGCATCTGCGGGGCCCAGTAGCCGTACATGCGCATCACCGCGTAAAAGAAAAATAGTCCGACCCACGGATGCAACGTTCGCGAAATCTGCGCGCCGCCCATGAGCCAGGCCAGCCAGAAAAGCCACGGCGACCAGAACGCCAGACCCGTCAGCAATAAATAGATGTAGGAAAGTGCCGCGATCCAGTGATTCGCGCGCTCCACAAACGGATAGCGCAAAACACGGCCATGAGGAAGGATTTGGTCGGCATGTTCGCTCATGGCTGCGCTCCCTGCTGGGGTTCCTTGGTTTCCACTTCGTGTTCTTTGGGGCCGTACCGCAAATAGTGCACAAACAGCCCGATCAACCCGCCGACCATCGCCAGGTTCCCGAGCCACTTCAACGGCCCTTTCCACAATTTCACGGTCAGCGGAATACGCGGATCTTTCGGCAAACCGCCGTAAAGCTCCGGTTGAGTTACATCATGCAGCACATAGACCACTCCGGTGCCGCCCACCCCTGGCGGGTCGTAAACTCCCGCATTTGGAAAATTGTAGTGATCGCGCAATTGTTTAGCCCGCTGTTCGGCCAGGAACTTCATGTCGTCCTTGCTGCCAAAGTGCAGGCAGCCCGTCGGACACGACTTGATGCACGCCGGTTCAAGTCCCTGATTGACGCGATCGTTGCACAGAGTGCACTTGTAAACGCGCTTGGTCTCTTTATTAAACTTGGGAATATTGAAAGGACAGCCGGTGATGCAATACCCGCAGCCGATGCATTTCTCCTGCTGAAAATCCACGATGCCGTTCGCATACTGCACGATGGCGCCGTCGGAAGGGCAGGCCTCCAAACACCCAGGCTCCGCGCAGTGCATGCACTGATTCTTGCGCATCAGCCACATCAACGTGCCGTCCTCGCGTTCGTGCTCGTTGAACAGGATCAAGTTCCAGTAGTTCCAGCGCGTTTCCGGCATCGTCTGATAGGTATTGTTGAAAACGGTTTCGCCGAACGGCAGGTCGTTCCACTCCATACACGCCACTTCGCAGGCTTTGCATCCGATGCAGGTCGTGGTGTCAATGAGTTTACAAACCGTGTACTGGCGCTGCGTGCCTTCGCCCGGCACGCTTCCGGCGTGCCCGGAGATTTTTTGGATGCGTAGCGTTTCTTGGCTCATATCGTCTACGCCTTCTCCAGCTTCACCAGAAAGCCCTTGAATTCCGGTGTATATGCGTTCGGATCATAAACCGTCGGTGTCAGCAGATTCGCCAGCGTGCGCGCGTCCTTGTTCTCGTCCTCTTTGATTCCGCGATAGCCCTGATGGATGGGAATGCCGATCTGGTAGACCTTTTTTCCATCAATCATCATCGGCTTGATACGCTTGGTGACCATCGCCTTGGCGACGTACTCGCCGCGAATGCTCGATACCTTTACCTTCTCGCCGCCGGTGATGCCCATCTCGTTCGCCATTTCCGCGCCAATCTCGACGAACGGCTCCGGAACCAACTGCACGTTCATCGGATTGTTCTTCGTCCAGTAGTGGTAAAGCTCGGTCAGCCGATAGGTCGTACACACAACCGTGAAGCCGTCTTTCGGCGTGGCGTATTTGTCGTCCGGCGTCTTGAACAACTTGGCCACCGGATTGTGTGTCTGCTGCGGATGCAGCGCATTCCCAACCGGGCTCTCGATCGGTTCGTAGAATTCGGAAAATGGTCCATCGGCAAAAGCCGCCAGCGGCGCGAAAAGCCGACCCACGCCCTCCGGATTCATGATGAACGGCCCCATGTGATCCTTCGGCTTGGAATCAGCCTTGAAGTCCGGCACGTCGTTGCCAACCCATTTTTGTTGCCCTTCGTTCCACCAGACTTGTTTTCGCGTTGCATCCCACGGCTTGCCATCCACGTCGCAGGAAGCGCGATTGTAGAGCACGCGGCGATTGGCGGGCCACGACCAGCCCCATCCTGGATGTATACCGAGACCCGAAGGGTCCGACGGATCGCGCCGTGCGGTCTGGTTTCCGGCTTCGGTGAATGAGCCGGAGTAAATCCAGTTGCCGCAAGACGTCGTGCCATCGTCTTTCAACCAGGCAAAGCCGGGCAGCTGCTGACCGGCTTTGATCTGCTGCTTGGTCGCTGGGTCCTCCAGATCCGCTAGGGCTTTCCCGTTGATTTCCTTTAGAACTTCGGCCAGTGAAGGGCTTGATGGCGTGCTGTAATTCCAAGTCAGGTTCAAGATCGGATCGGGGAACTTGCCGCCGTCCTTCTTGTACAGCTCCCTGATCTTCAAGAAAATTTCCGCCACGATCGCCTGGTCCAACCGTGCGCCTCCCGGTGTCGGCAACGCCGTGTTCTTCCACAGCACCCAGCGCGCCGAATTGGTAAACGAACCATCCTTTTCGGCAAATCCCGCGCAAGGCAGACGATACACCGTGGTTTGAATCTGTTTCATCTCGTCCTGAGTGATGCCGGGCGAGCGCCAGAACTCACTGGTTTCGTCTGGATAAATCTCTCCCACCACCAGGAAATCTGCTTTTTTCAGCGCATCTATATTTTTCCTTGAGTCGGGACCAATCGCCACGCCATTCATTCCGAATGCCAGCATGCCTTTCAAGTTCCCGCGATACATGGTGTCCCACATCTGCACCCAGGAATAATTACGATCCACTTTCGGCAGATAATCGAACGCCCAGCTGTTTTGTTTCGTGGCCGCGTCGCCGTAAAGTGCCTTCAGAAGGCTGACCGTGAATTTCGGCGTGTTGCCGTAGTAGTTGAACGAATCCCACGGGGCCGGTTTTGAAGCCGTCGGAGTAATGCGTTTCATCCAGGCCTCGAAGGAAACGTCGGCGGGCGTGGGAACTTTCAAATAGCCAGGTAGACTGTCGAAAAGGCCGGCCATATCCGTGGCGCCCTGAATGTTCGAGTGCCCGCGCAACGCGTTGACCCCACCACCCGCGCGGCCGACGTTACCCAGTACCAGTTGCAGGATCGCCGCGGTTCGAATGATCTGAGTGCCAAACGAATGTTGCGTCCATCCCACGGCGTAAATGATCGTGCCCGCCTTCTTCATGTCGCCGTCTTTGCGAATCGAAGTGTACAGGTCGGCGGCCTTGAGGAATTGATCCCTGGGAATGCCCGTGATGCGCTCCACCATTTCCGGCGTGTACCGTGAGTAGTGTTTCTTCAACAGTTGGAACACGCAGTTGGGGTTTTGCAGCGTTAGATCGTATTCGACCTTTTCCGGCAAGGTAGGCGCCGGTGGATTTGCGCCATGCGCCGCTTGCGCGCCGCCTGCGCCCGCATAATTCCATGTGGACCTGTCGTAAGTCTGCGTCGCCGCGTCGAGGCCGGAGAATACTCCGTCCGTATCGCCCGGCATCTTGAAATCGCTTTTGACGATGAACGCCGCGTTGGTGAAATTGATCAGGTAGTCTTTCGCGATGCGGTTGTTTTCGATGGCATAGCGAATCAGGCCGCCGAGGAAGGCGATGTCCGTGCCGGCCCGAATCTGGCAAAACAGATCGGCGACCGCCGAGGTGCGCGTGAAGCGCGGGTCCACGGAAATTATTTTTGCGTTCCGCGTACGCTTCGCTTCGACCGGCCACTTGAACCCGCAAGGATGATTCTCGGCAGGATTACCGCCCATGATGAGCATCATGTCGGTATTCTTCATATCCACCCAGCCGTTGGTCATGGCCCCGCGTCCGAACGTTGGTCCCAAACTTGAGACCGTGGGGCCGTGTCAAACTCTGGCCTGATTTTCCATGTGCACGACCCCGAGGGCGCGCATCGTTTTTACTACCAGGTAATTAAATTCGTTGGTATCTGTACAGCCGCCGATCCAAGCGAGCGATTCCAACCGGTTCACCGTGTGTCCGCCGGCGTCCTTCTCCACGAAAGTCTCGTCCCGGGTTTTTTTCACGCGTGTCGCGATTTCATTAATCGCGTCGTCCCAGGAAATGTCCTCCCAATCGGTTCCACCCGGCCGCCGCACCAACGGCTTCAGAAGACGGCGGTCGTTCAGAATCTCTTGCTGCAGCGAAGAGCCTTTCGGGCACAGCGTGCCGCGGTTGGTCGGATGATCCGGGTCGCCCTCGACGTGTACCACTTGCGCCGTGACGTTTTTGGCGCGGTCGCCAATCGTGTAGATGATCGTGCCGCAGCCTACCGCGCAGTACGGACAAGTCGAGCGCGTTTCGTTTGCGCGTGCGATCTTCAACTCGCGCAGTTGTGCCAGCGCCGGCTTCAAATCGAATCCAAATACCGCCGCGGCTGCTCCGCCAACTGCTCCAATTTTTAGGAAATCCCTACGACTGGAAGCCATCATGCCTCCCTGCGGAAGAACGAACACCAGCAGACCTAAAGTAATAGTCCCGAACGTTAGAGAATGCAAGGAGAAGTTTGTAAATTGGGCCCAATGGTCAAAAAGTTCTGCAAAATAAAATGAATCAACCGCCGTAGCGGGCGCATCCAATTCAACCCGGGAGTTTGGTATTTTGCCAACTGTTCAGGCGGCTTCGCTCGAAGGCGGGGGAATTGCCGTATCCGTGTTGTCCGCAGCTTTGGGATCGCGATACCTCACCAGCAGTAGCGTCAAATCGTCGGCCTGCCGCGCGCCGCGGGCAAAATTTTCCACGGATTCCAGAACGGTCTTTTGTATTTGCTCCAGCTCCGTGCTGATATTTCCTTCCAAAACCTCTCGCAGCCGCGGCACGCCAAACAATTGTTCGTCCGGATCCATCGCCTCGGTCACACCGTCGCTGAATAGCACCAGCGTATCGCCGGGCTGCAACTTCAAACAGGTGGCGGTGTACGTCGCGTCAGGCACCAGCCCCACAGGATAGGAGCCTTCGGTGAACGCCTCTTCCACTGCGTTCTGGCGAATCAGCATCGGCGAGGGATGCCCGGCGTTGATGAATTCCAGGTGGCCATCCAGATCCAGGATTCCGAAGAACATCGTCGCATAACGGCCGACTTCCGAGTGATCGCACAAGAACCGGTTGACGTGATTGAATACCCGCGCCGGATCCGTTCCGAGCGTCATTCCGGAGAGCGCGCCCTGTAGCATGGTGGTCACAATTGCCGCGCCCAGTCCCTTGCCGGAAACGTCCGCCAGCAGAAACGCGGTTCGTCCTTCGGCAATCGGGAACACATCAAAGTAATCCCCTCCCACAGCCAGGCAAGGAAAATTGCATCCGGAAACGTCCAGATGCGGAAATTCGCGGAAATCGCGCGGCAGCAGCGCTTGCTGAATATCGCGCGCGATGTTGATCTCCTGCTCCATGCGCTGCCGTTCGCGTTCGCGCTCGACCAGGCGTGCATTATCCAGAATGCTCGCCGCGTCGGCCGCGAGAGCGTCCAGGATTTGCCGATCGAGTTTGGAGAACGCCGCGGGGCGCCGCGAATCCATGTACAACACGCCAAGAAATTCGCCGCGCCGCAAATTTACGACGGACTCTTGCGAGTTGGCGCGCATCACGGAGAACAGCGGAATGACCACAACCGCGCGCAATCGTTGCGCGACCACGCTCTGCGCGGACTGCAAATCACCTTCCGCCTGCGCCAGGTCTTCTGTGATCACCGGGGAATGTTGCTTCAACGCCAGCTGAATTGCCGTCTGGCTCGGTGCAACGCTTTCCGGCGGCAAACGCAAGCCGCCATTGCGCCTTGCCAGCCGAACTTTCAGCGCGCCATCCGCGCCGTTTTCCAGAAGCAGGCCGCGGTCGGCGTCCAGCACCGCCACTGCGTGATCCAACATCTTCGCCAGCACCGAATCCAGCGGCAGTTGCGAGTGCAGCAGGGAACTCGCTTCCAGCAGCATGTTCAGTTTACGAAGACCGCCCGAAGCGGGCTCGGAACTTGTGATGTGCTCGATGCGCGTAAGTAGATTTGGAATGGATTCCTGACCGGCGTCCGGCGTCGAGCGGAAAATAATTTCGTAAGAATCTTCCAGGCCAAACGTAATAATGTCGCCGTCTTCCAACGCGCGGCTGTCAATTTTTTCGTTGTTGACGAAGACTCCGCGCCGCTGCCCGCGATCTTCAATGTACAGGCGGTTTGCTTCCATTACGATGGCCGCGCACTGCCGCGAAATTCTCCGGTCGTTCAATTGCAAATGATTGCCGGTTTCCGCGCCGCGCCCCATCATGTAGGGAGTTTGCGAAACGCGCGCGTAACGCCGCGCGCCATCGGGCGAAATCACTTCCAGCACCGCTTCCGTCGTAGCTAGGGACTCTGCCATTTGTCTCTCAAGCCGCAGATTGTAGCACGCACTTCATGGCTAGGAGCGCACCGGCTGCGCTTAATGTGCTTGCTACAGGATGGCGCAGCCGACAAGATAGTTTTGCCTGGGACTGAGCCGAATTGGACTTATGAGCATCCGCGCCATAGCTGACACAAGAAGCCTGGCCGCCACAGGTTTGCTTTTCGCCGTGTCTTTGTTCGGCGCACCCCTGCTGGCTCAGAAGTGCGCCGTTTCCCCGACGCAAGTGAAACTCGGCGAAACACTGCGCATCACCTGCCCGGCTGAATTTACGTCGGCGAAGTTGAACCAACGGTCCGCTAGACTTTATCTGCAGCCGGATGGCAAGCGATTTGGCCTGTTGGCAATTTCCGTGAAAGATGCGCCGGGAACATTTTCGTTGCTGATTTCCCGCTCCGATGACGGCGCTCCGCAAAAGTTGCCGGTGGTCATTCGCAAGACTATTTTTCCTTCGCAAAACGTTAAGCTCACGCCGGAGATCGAAGGACTGCATTCGACGCCCGAAGAAATGGCGCTACTGACAAGTTTTCGCGAAAGCACTTCAGAAACACGTTCATGGGCTGACCCGCTGGCACCGCCGGTTTCCGGATGCATGACGTCTCCGTTCGGCGTGAAGCGTTTGCACAACGGAAGCCCCACTGGCGAATATCACGGAGGCGTCGACCAGCGCACGCCGGAAGGCGAAGCGATTCGCGCCGTGGCCGCGGGAACGATTATCTTCGCAAAACAATTCAACGTGCTCGGCAATGCCGCGGGAATCGACCATGGCCAGGGCCTGGAATCCATGTACCTGCACATGTCGCGGCTGGCGGTCGCTCCAGGGGCGGCCGTGCACCGCGGAGACATCCTCGGCTACGCCGGTTCCACGGGACGTTCCACCGGCCCACATCTGCACTGGGTGCTTTACGTGAATGGCTTCAACGTGAATCCCGCGCAGTGGGTAAAGCTTGTGCCGTGTTCGAGCGCGGCCGAAAAGCGCTGACATTCTTTGCTTCTTTTCACCCGTGTTCTTTCCTCTCAGTTTCCTGTTTTCCGCGTTCCGCTCAATCGAAAAATCCGCAACTACTAACGTGAGGCGGCAGCGAGGCGGCGCGTGACGTAGTCATTCATGTAGGTGGTGAACGCTTCGTTCATGCGCAGAGTCACTGGGCCGGGTGCGTTGGCAAATTTGTGCCCGGCGATTTCGCCCACTCCAATCACGTTGCGATTGGTGGAGGAAACGAAAACCTCATCGGCGGAATAGAGATCCTCGATGCGGAGCGCGTGCTCCTTCACGACAGCGCCGGCTTCTCCCGCAATTTCAAAAAGAATGCTGCGCGTTACGCCTTCCAGGCATCCGGAGCTGAGCGGCGGAGTGAAAACGGTCTCGCCCTTGACGATGTAAACATTCGCGGCGGTACATTCGGCGACTTCGCCGCGTTCATTAAGCATGATGACTTCATCGAAGCCGTCTTTCTGCGCCTCTCCCACGGACCAAACATTGTTGAGCCAGGAAATTGTCTTCACACCAACCAGGGCCGAGGCGGCGTGGCGGCCGTGCTCGCGAATGGCGAGGCGAACCGCCTGGTGGAATTCGGGAAGCGGCGCCGTGTAAATGATCAGATCGACGGCGGGCAGCGGTTCGTCGCTGCGCCAGAAACCGACGTGATTGTAGAACAGATAAATGCGCGCACAGCCTTCGGTAACTTTGTTGGCGCGAATAACCTCCTGCAGCTGCACGCGAACGCGCGGACCGGCGTAGGGCATGGGCAGGTGAATGATGGCAGCGTCCTTTTCCAGGCGGCGCCAGTGGCGTTCAAAGGCGAAAGCTTCGCCGCGCACGATGCGCAGAGTGGTGAAAAGCCCCCAGCCGTTGACAAGACCGGCTTGTCCGGGGGAGAGACGGACTTTGTCGATAGAGAGAAGTTGGTCGTTGTGAAAGACGTGACGATGAATCAAGGAGCGTGCCTCGCAAGGACTGGATGGGAAGTATTGTAGCGGAAAGATGAGGAAATATAGGAAGTAGAGAAATTCCATTGAGGAACGATGAAAGGCACTCGGACGGTTCATTCATTGACCCACCCGAGCGCCAAGCGCATGCTGGCACGGCCCGGGCGGTTTATTGTGCTAGCTCGTCCAGAATGATGTGCTCCTCTGAAACAAAATAGGCAACCTTATTGTGGTCTATGAAGTTGCCTTCATCTGCGTGCGAGGCGGCCCATTCAGGAGACTGACGGGCGGCCAGTAGCGCTTGCGCATCGTCAAACCAAAGTTCGGCCATGCCGTCATACTTCGGCTCAGGAAGCCGTTTATCCCCGGGAATAGTCAGGCGGTGGCTCTGGACCAATTTGCGCAGCTGCGGAATGCGAGAGCCAATCGGTCCATGGACATTCTTCCAGTAGTCAAAAAACTCCTGGTCGGTTAGTCCCTCTTTCTTGCCGATGCAATAAACCAATTTGATCATGGCGAGTTTCGATTCTGTTGGTTTCGTCTTCATGCGGGCCCCGCAGGCGAAATTCAAACGAAGAAGAGCCGGAGTTTTGGTAACCTCTCCGGACCAAGAGAGGCCTCCCGCGTAGTGCATTTGTATTATTGCCTGATTTCGACCGCCTGCGGATAATCGCGCAATTCTGATAATTTCCGTCGAGGAATTCAAAACGATTCGGCACGTTTGTGCTTAGAGCCGCGGATTTCTGTCAAAAGCGGCGCCCCAGGGGAGTGTGATTTCGATGAGGCTTGCATTCCAGACGCTACTTGCATGTCTGCTGGCGGGGCTGATCGCGGGTTCAGGAAATTCGCAGCAGGTCACCGGCGTGATTCAAGGGACGGTTTATGATCCGAGCGGGGCGGCTGTTTCCGCCGCTACGGTTACGGTAACGCAACTCGAAACCGGTTTCTCTCGCGCCGCCGTGTCCGGAGGGCAGGGTGATTTCACCCTGGTGGAACTGCCCATCGGCCATTACCGCGTGCAGGCGGACGCGAAAGGCTTCCAGAGCTTTCTTCAGGAAGGAATCACGCTCGAAGTCAACCAGACCGCAACCGTCGCCGTTCACCTGGTCATCGGATCGGCCGTCAACGAGATTGAAGTGAGTGCCGATGCGCCGTTGATCGAAGGCACCTCCACCAGCCTTGGAAAGACAGTCGGCATTCGCGAGATTCAGGATCTGCCGCTGAATGGGCGGCACTTCACGCAGCTTGGGCTGCTGCAGCCGGGCGTCGCTCCCATTACCCCCGGTCTTCAACAGGCGGGCGGTTCGCTGCGCGACGGCCAGGCCTACGCGGTGAACGGCCAGCGCCCCGAATCCAACAATTTCCTGATTGATGGCGCGGACAATTTCAACAACGTCGACGGCGGATTTGTATTGGAACCTCCCGTGGATGCCATTGCGGAATTTCGCATTCTGACGCACACGGCTAATGCGGAGTTCGGCCACAGCAGCGGCTCGACTACGAATATCGTTACACGCGCTGGGACGAACGCATACCACGGCTCGTTGTGGGAATTCCTGCGCAATGACGCTTTCGACGCAAAAAGTTTTTTCGCGCAAAGCGTCGAGCCGTTGAAACGCAACCAATACGGCGGCACGTTGGGCGGTCCGGTTCGCAGGGACAAAACGTTTTTCTTTCTCTTCTACGAAGGATTACGAGAGCGCGCCGGGGAAACACAGAAGGTAACCGTTCCATCAATGAACGAACGCGGCGGAGATTTTGGCGACCTGTGTCAATCAGGATTTGATAGCAATGGTATCTGCAAGGACCAGGACCCGGTCACTCATCAACCCATCCACCAGTTGATCAACGAGTTTGCCAACCAGCCCGTTCCGTTCAACAAGCTCCCCTTCCCCAATAATCCCATCTCACAAAATCTGCTGGCCTTTTATCCACTGCCGAATGACGGCGGAAACACATTCGTTTCGACTCTGAATAAATCGACCGACAACGACCAATTTGGCGTGCGGCTCGATCATTACCTGACGCCGCGAGACGTCTTCAATTTCCGTTACATTTTCAGCCAGGGAAATATTCTCGATCCGCTTTCCACGTCCGGCGCGAACGTCCCCGGATTTCCCGTCGGCGAAGAGCATCGCGCGCAAAACTTTGTGGCCGCCGAGACGCATACGTTTTCGCCCGCGGTAGTCGGCCTGGCGCGCTTGTCGTTTCTGCGCAATCGTTTCCTTTTTGACGAGCATGTGAACCACACCACGCCGGAAAGCCTGGGTTTCGGCTATGCGCCCTCGCTCGAATCGGCCATTGGACCACCGTTCATTCAAGTGGCCGGATACGCTTCGGTCGGCGATCCGATCACTGGTCCGCGCAATACCTATGACAGCGACGTGGACGCTTCCGGATCACTCACCTGGGTACGCGGGCGGCACGGACTGAAGTTTGGCGGTGGGTACAATTACGATCGTCTGAATTTACTGCAGGGAATTGCAAGCAACGGATTTTTCGTTTTTGCGCCAGTGCCGTTTAGCAACTCCTTCGCCAGTTTTCTTTTTGGCCAGCCGGTATTTTTTCTGCAGGGCGGAGGAGATCTTTCGCGCAATCTGCGCGGCAAAGCCGTGAACCTGTATGCGCAAGATACGTACAAAGTGTCTTCGCGCCTGACGATCAATTACGGTCTGCGCTATGAACTGCCATTTCCTTACACCGAACAGAAAAACCGCCAGAATCTTTGGATTCCCGGGCGCCAATCGGTGGTGTTTCCGAGCGCCCCGACTGGACTTCTTTATCCGGGCGATCCCGGAGTTCCACGCGGCCTGATTCAGACCGACAAAACAGCATTTGCGCCGCGGGTTGGTGTGGCGTGGGACCCGACGGGCAACGGCAGGTGGCTAGTCTCTTCGGCGTATGGAATTTTCTACGACCCGTATTACACTGGCGAGGGCGGGCCGTTGCAGGATCCGGTAAGCGCTCCCCCGTATTTGCAGACACCGCAGATCAGCTTTCCGAATTTCGCCGATCCGTTTAACGGGACCAATCCGTTCAATCAAACATTTGCCGAGCCGATGACGCTGCTCGTGCTGAATCCAAAACTGGAGCTGCCCTACGCGCAGGACTGGAACCTGAACGTCCAGCGTTCCTTTGGCAGCGACTGGCTCTTCGAAATCGGCTACATCGGCACGAAGGGCACCAGGCTGCCCCGCTTCATAGAAGGTAATCCAGCGGTGTCCATTCCGGGCGAAACCTCGCAGGACAATGCAAATCAGCGCCGGCTCTTTTCAGGTTGCACCCTTGCGCCATCCAGTCCGCCGTGCGCGTATTCCTCGGTCGGAGAGATTTCCGGCATCGCGAATTCCACCTACCACGCTTTGCAGAGCAGTCTGCGGAAACGCTTCTCGCACGGATTTTCGATGCTCGGCTCGTATACGTTTTCAAAAACCCTGGACGATGTTTCGTCGTTCAACATCACCGGGTCGGCTGCGCAGAGCACCGCCGGCGAAAACGACCTGGCGCAGAATCCGTTCGATGTGCGCTCGGAGCATGGGCGATCGCTGTTCGATGCGCGGCACCGCTTCGTGATCAGCTACCAATGGGACCTGCCGTTTTTTAATCACGCGCAAGGTTGGTATGCAGGTGTCCTTGGCGGCTGGCAGGTGAACGGCATTACGACATTTCAGACCGGCACGCCGTTTACTGTGTACGATTCGGCCGGAGTTTCGGCGCAAGGAGGCGCGCCGGAGATCTCCGGATTTCCCAGTGACCGCCCGAATTTGGTGGGCGATCCGTCCAGCGGAACGTGCGCGAGTAATGGAGCACACACGGGTACGGCGCAGTGCTGGTTCAACCCGGGTGCGTTCGAACGGCTCGACGCAACCGCGCAGATCGGACAGTTCGGCAACGCGGGGCGCAACATCGTGACCGGCCCCGGCGTGCAGCAGTGGGATTTTTCTGCGCTGAAGAATTTCCGCTTCACGGAAACGAAGAACCTGCAATTCCGCGCGGAACTGTTCAATATTTTCAACCACGCGAATTTTGGTGTTCCGGTGAACGACATGAACAGCCCGGACGTGGGGCAAATTCAGACGTCGCAGCCGGGGCGGCTGGTACAATTCGCGCTTAAATTCCTTTTTTAATTTACCTGCCACAAACTGCGAGACGGGGATCGGCTGCGACCCCGCGGATGCAGCAATCTTAGGACGCTACAAAATTACGCGAAGCGCCGAAGGACGACATTCTGATACGCTTGCCCAGCGGTTAGAAACCGAAACGGGAGAAAAAACGTGGCCGTAGTGGCGGGAGTCGATGTTGGAGGAACGGCTGTCAACTATACGCTGGTGGACGCGCGGGAAAGGTTTCTGGTGGAGGGATTGTGCGAGCATCCTTCGCTGGCGAAGCAGGGGCCGGAGACTTGTTTGCAGCAGATTGCCGATGGCTTGAAGCTAGCGGTGGATTTGACCGGTGCCGAGCTTGCCGACGTAGTGGCGGTTGGATTGGATACGCCTGGTCCGGCCAGCGCCGCCGGGCAAATGAGCGCGCGTGGTTCGACCAATTTTGTGCACGCGAATTGGGCCGGATTCGATATTCGCGAAGGGCTGGCGTACAAGTTGGGGAAACCTGTTTCGTATTTAAACGATGCGAATGCGGCGGCGCTTTGGGGGCATTACGCGATTTTCGGCGCGAACAGCAAGGAGACTTCGGTTTCGATCATTATTGGCACGGGAAATGGCGGCGGAATCATTCTCGATGGAAATGTAGTGAAAGGGAAAAACGGATTTGGCGGGGAACTGGGACACGTGTTGATTCCGTATCAGAGCATTACCGGAACCCAGGGTATCAATCCGCTATGCAATTGCGGACGAACGGGAGATTTAGAGTCGCTCTGTTCTTTAACTGCCATTGAAAGAAATCTTTTGCCGTATTTTTTGCCGCGATATCCAGGGCATGAATTGGGGAAACTGGCGCCGCACGATGCAGCCAAACGTGTACGCGGGCTTGCCGACAAGGGCGACGCCCTGTGCAGGGACGTTTTTCGAGTGCAGGCGCATGCGCTGGGATTGTTCTTTGATGAAATGGTGAACACGTTCGATCCCGACGCCTTAATTGTCGGCGGCGGAGCGCTGGAGGCGAGTGAGGAGTTTCAGCAGTGGTTCATGAACGAGATTCGCGTGGGAATGCCCAATCAACGTGAAGAGCAGGCGCGGATTCCGATCCATGTGATTCCAAACGGAGATACGGCTGGGGCGCGGGGAGCGGCGATTGAGGCGCTAAAGCTGGCGAGGCAGAGCGGCTTGATGTAGGCGTGTTGCCCGGGGACCCATTGCGACCGCCTGCAGGGGTTTTGCTCCTGTGAGCGAATTCAAAGAGGGACGCGGAATTTTGTTTTGGCGGTGGACTTGTCGCGGTACAGGGCGCGGTCGGCGGCGATGAGCAGTTCATCGAGGGTTGTGCCATCAAAGGGATACATGGCCACGCCGGTGCTGACCGAAAGCGGCGGATCTTCGCTTTCGCTGCGAAGGCGATCGGAGATGCGTTGCGCGACGAGCAACGCGGATTGGGTGCTGGTTTCAGGAAGTACGAGCACGAACTCGTCTCCGCCGTACCGAGCGGCGAGGTCAATTTCGCGGGAATGCAGGCGGAGAATGTCGGCGAGGCGGCAGAGCGCGCGGCTGCCAACCAGATGGCCGCGCGTGTCATTTATTTTTTTTAGGTGATCGAGGTCAAGGAGAACGATTGCAAACGGCGAGCGCGACCGGCTGTAACGCTTGACTTCAGAATCGAGAGCTTCGACCAGACGACGATAGTTTGCCAGGCCGGTGAGCGGATCGCTTTCCGCCAACTGGCGTACATGCTCCTCGGCGTGTTTGTGCGCTGTGGTTTCGGCGGCCAGAACCATGGTCGTGACGGCGACGATGGCCATGAAAGATTGCAAAAGCAGCAGAGAAGCATTTTGCGACATCCTGACGAAGGGTCCGTAGCCGTGGACTGTGCCCCAAGTGGCTACGAGGGCGAGAACGCAAACCGCCGTGGCAGCTTTTCTGCGGCCGAAACGAAACGCGGCCCAAACCAGAAATGGGAAACAGAGATATTCGAAGGGATAATTTTTGACGACGTTGTGGAAGCCGTAGCCGAAAACGAACCAGGTTGTGGCCGCAAGTCCGAAAAACAGAAAAGCCAGTTCAATGATTTGCCGATGAGTCCAGTTACGGTTCGGATTTTCGACCCACAGCAACAGCAAGGGCGTCACAACCAGCGCGCCAACGCCATCGCCGAGCCACCAGGTGAGCCAGATGGAAAGTTCATGCGACGGTTCAGCCAAATGCCCCAAGACCAGAGTTGCGGAACCGATCGAAGCGCTGACGGCGGTGCCGACCGTCCCGGCTAGCAGAACAAACTTAAAAATATTTTGTGATCGTTGAAAGGCGTTACTGCCGGCAGCGAAACGGCTCACCAGATAACATCCGATGACCGCTTCAAGGGTATTGCCGGTGGCGATGCTCACCGCCGTAAGAGGTGTTCCGGCCGTGGTGAAATTGACGAAGAAAGCTCCGACAAAGATTGCAGGCCACGCGCGGTAGCCAAGAACTAACAATGCCGCGAGTGCGATGCCGGTGCAGGGCCATACGGCGGAAGCGCCGGCATTGAGGAAAGCGAGTGTAAGGCCGAGCTTGCCAACGATGAAATAGACCAGCGCCAGCCCTAGGTAGAGAGAGGGACTGTCCGGTTTGAAAAAGCGAGACATGGTTGGTCAATCGGTGGGGGAAGAAACGACCCTCAACTCCATCACTTGACACCAGGCCGGGCAGCGTGGGCTTGGCTATCCTTATGATTTTAGACGTACGCGGCGGCACAAAGGCGGCGGAAGGCGGGAACTTTGCAATTTTGGTAAATAGCACTTTTCTTTCCAGAATGCCCGGTCTAAGAGCCGGGAGTAGACCCTCGAGGCCTTGGCCTTAATTTGCCGGCTTCAAGATCGCTATGGCCCTAAAGACTTGGACTTCGCGCATGAGCAGGGTAGGAAAAATCTCACGCGGTGACGGCCGTGTTCCTGAACCGAGAAAGGAATCCGCACAGGTTAAGGTCCCATTAGACAAAAAAAGGCGGGCAGAAAACTCTGCCCGCCTTCGTGGGCCTGGCGTATGGCCAGGTCTGTGTGTTCTCGGGTTATCTACCGGAACTGGAAGTCGAGGCCGGCTGCGATTGGCTGTTCGCCTTGGGGATGCTGACGTAGCCGCTGACCGTGTCTTTTCCGACCTTATTGATTACCAGCTCTTCAGGAATCTTGGTGCCGCTCAGATAGAAGAAGACCGGCTCATTGATTGCGCGGTTCTTCTTTTCGAGCCTGCGATCTTCGGCAGTCATTGCCACGGTGTATTGTCCGCGCTTTTCGTTCACGCCCTTGAGTTCGACGGTCAAGTTGCCAACCTTCTGCGGCTTGTTCTTGCCGGCGATGGTGAATTCCACGTAGTCGCGTTCGCCCAGGCGGCGGAGTTGGTCGATTTCGTCGTGGTTGCGGGCAATGAGCGTACCCATTTCGCTACGAGCCATTTTCAGATCTTCGCGAGTGGTGTCGAGGTCGGTGCGAACGCCGCCGACCTTGGTGTCCACGTTCTTCAGATCATCGTTGGCAGCCTTGGTGGCCAGCTCCGTGTGAACGCTGGTGTCAAGAGCAGTCAACTTCGTGGTGGTGTCCTCAACGGCCTTCGCGGCTTCGAGGCGCGCCTTCTTGAGTTGGCCCTGGGTGATCTTGAGCTTGTCGGTGACGACCTTCAGATCGCCCTGCAAGTCGGCGTTGGTCTTTTCATCCTGCACAACCCGGTCTTTCAGGGAAGTCATATCCTGATCAACGCCCTGCTTGAGGGAGCTGACCTGGGCAGCGACCTGTTGTTGAGTGGTATCCAGCTTGGAAGATGCGTTCCAACCGAAAGCCAAGCCGCCAATTGCAACCAAACCGAGAACGATGATGGCTGGCAACTGCCAGGAAGCACCGCTCTTATTTTCCACGACGTATTCTTCGCTCATTGCGGGTAATTCTCCTCTTCTGGGTAGCCGCTCCGCGGCCCTGCACCCAACTGCTCTCTCTTGAAATCCCCTACTGATACCAGGAAAGGTGCATGTACCGCACCAAAGAGCGCCAAGTTAAGTGCGGAGTGAATACAGTAGTAAGCCTATGTGAAAAATGGAGTTAGTGGAGCGGGGAGAAAACGCATCATTGCCAGCGAGGGTACTAGTCCTAGCAATCTTTACTCGGCCGTAATGTGGAGTTGCAAAATTTCCTTGTTATAGCGCCAAGGATCGATCGAGAGTATTCAGGTCGGCGCGCAGCTGCGAAGGATTCCGATACTGGATGGCCTGAAGGCCCAGCGAACGGGCGACCTGTACGTATTCAAGGATGTCGTCAATGAAAACGGTTTGGGAAGCCGGGGTTTTGACGGCCTTTAGGGCGGCCTGGAAAATAACCGGAGAGGGTTTGCTGGCGTGGACCGCGCACGAGTAGATGCGCGCAGGGCGGGGGAAGAATTGAAAAAAGGAAAAGTTGGATTCCAGATGCGCGACGTGGATGGGGTCGGTGTTCGAGAGCAGGGCTAATTTATGTTTCTTTGTGAGAGAACCGAACAGATCGTCAGACTGCAAAGCAACAGGGTCCAGTGTGCGGTTCCAGGCTTCGCGGAATTCTTCAAACCGTAGCGGGCTGCCCAGGCGCTTGGTGATGTGAAGGTGCCAGTCGTGCGGGGAGATGCGGCCTTCCTGCCAATCGTGCCAGCGAGGATCTTTTTCAATGGCGGACCAAAGTTCGGTCGGGGACAGAGAAATGCCTTGCGAGAGGCCTTCCATGGCGCGGCTAAGATCCAATTTTACGATCACACGGCCGATGTCAAAAATGACGGCGCGAAGAGGAGCATTGGGCATGAGCTTAGTCTCGCGCGGACTCGCTCAATCGAGCGGACGCGGTCTTCTTCCTGCTTTTCAGAACGCCGATGACAGCGGGAAGGATCGAGACCAGGACCACCACCGCGATGACGTAGTGGATGTACTTGCCGATGTTGGGCACGGAGCGGCCGAGCGTGTAGCCGCCAAGAATCATGGCGCCCACCCAGAAGATGCCGCCGAAAATGTCATAGCCAAGATACTTACCGTAGGGCATGCGCGCGGCGCCGGCCACGGGCGGGCAAAAGGTTCGAACGATGGGAGCGAAACGCGCGAGGATTACGGCGCGGCCGCCGTACTTCTCATAGAAATCGTGAGCGCGCTGCAGATGTTCGCGGCGGAAGAAGAAAGAGTCTTTGCGCTTGTAGAGCGCGGCGCCTGCGGAGCGGCCGATCCAATATCCGATCTGGTCGCCGGCGACGGCGCACAGCATGACCGGCGCGAGCAGCCAGCGAAGAGGTATGACGTCGGCAGCGGCGAAAATTCCCGCCGTTATGAGAAGCGAATCGCCGGGAAGAAAAAAGCCAACGAAAAATCCGGTTTCGATGAACACAATGCCGCAGATCAGCGGTGCGCCACCGGTGCGGATAAGTTCTTTTAGTCCTTCAGGGTCGTAAAGCGAGTGGAGAAAGTGGAAAAGAGATTGCAGCACGCGATCTGGTTCCTTATCAGAGAGGCTACGTTGGCCACTCCCGGTATGGCCGGGGCAAAGCGCAAGCGACCCGTTGCGAGAATGTCTACTCCCATACGGTAGCAGAAAATGCTGGGGTCGCCGCCAGCTTCGATAAGCAGCAGTAGCAAAGTGGAAACATGAGGGCGCGGCAGTGCGCGAGGCATTATCGCAGGGCCTCGGCAAGCCAGGTTTGCTGAAGATCGCGGTTGCCGAGGACAGCAGCGGAGTGTTCTGCGACGCTCAGCAGTTTCTTTATGCGTGGAACGGCGAGCCTGGCGGCAGCCGCGCCGGCTTCGATGGCCTGGTTGGCTTTCGCGAAATCGTCCCAGGCCAGCGAATTGACGTCGGGGCGAATGACCAGGTCGGCGTGACGCTCCCAGGTATCGAGCTGATGTTTTTGTGCGGCGCTGACGGCGCGCGCAACCACCTGGAACATATTCTTGGGCGCGTCGCGCTTGCCGTCATGCACGCCAACGGCAACTCCGACCACGATGGCGCCGCCGAGCTGGCGCGCGGCTTGCGTGGGAACAGGCGCCACGAGCACGCCATCGGCAAGGCAGCGCGTGCCGATCTGGATTGGTTCGAACAAGCCGGGGAAAGCGCAACTGGCCCGAATGGCTTCGAGCAGCGGGCCCTGCCGGAATACGACAGGATCGCCACTGGCGAGGTCCGTAGCAACCACCGCCAACGGAATTTTCATGTCTTCAAATTCTTTGGATTCGAATACGCGTTCGATTAGGTCTGCGAGGCGATGATTGCTGGCGAGGCCGAGCCGCGAAACGCTCCAGCGCGCGATATCGCGAAAACGGATGGTGCGGCTGGTGGCGATAATTCTTGCCAAGGGAGCGCCGCTGGCGTAGGCGGCTCCGAACACGCTGCCAACGCTGGTGCCTGCGATATGCGAGATGGGGATGTGATTCTGTTCGAGGACTTGCAGCACGCCGAGATGTGCGAAGCCACGCGCGAATCCGCCCCCGAGCGCGAGAGCAATTCCTGGGCGCGGGGCCATTTGAACTTCGCGGGATTTGCAGCCGCTTTCCATTACAAAGGAAGTTTCGCAATTGCGATGCAAAGCGGCCAATGGGCCGCACGTCCCTTAACTCCAGTACCGATGTACTTGTTGAAATTCCGTGGCGCAGCCGATGCCCTATGCGCAAACAGTACGAAAATACTAGTCCCGTATCCCCGCTGTACCATTGGCGCGCGCAGCCGCCCAGCGCATTCTCACTCCCGTAGGAACGCAGTCCTCTGAGGGAGGCTCAATGGACACCGCATATCTGGCGTGGATAGGACAGGCCGTGGTTCTGCAGGTGGCGTTGGGCGACGTGAAAGTGCCGCTGCGCGGAAGATTGTTAAAGGATGGCGGTGAAACGCTCCGGATGAGGATTGGCGACGGCTGGGACGTGGACATATACAAGAACATGGTCCTGGCGGTCGAAGAAGATGCCATGGCTTTGATCCCTGCTTGAGTTTGATCCCTGCGTGAGGAGGTTGCCATGAAGAATACGGAACTTCGTTACGTTACCCAGGAACGAGCTGCTGCGCTGCTGGGCATCCCTGAAAAAGAGCTTTCGCGGATTTCACAGGAGTCCGGATTGGGCCACCGAGAACGCGCTGGTAGCCGGGAGCAGGTTTTTTACACCTACGAGGAGCTGCGGCAGATTTGCCAGATTACGGCTCACGTGCACTGACAACGGTCGGCAAGATCGACAATTTTCGATCGACAAGATCGGCGATTTTCCCCCTCGGCCCCCCTCAGCAGTAGCCCCGCCCCGGGTCGCTCACCCCAGCGATCCGGGGTTTTTCTTTTGACATAAGAGAAATTCGCGAAGAGACTGGTGCGCTCGCAGAAGCGCGAGGTAGGGTGCAGCCCAGCGTGGCGGGCGCGCGAGCTTCTCGGGGCGATAGCTTCGTCAGGCAACGAATTTGAGCGGTGAAAAATGAATGCTAAATGGATGATCGTCGCGGTGCTGACTGCTTGGCTGGGCTGCGCAGCGGCTGTGGCGGCGGATGGAGCTGGCACGGTTTTTGATGTCGTGATATTGCACGGGCGGGTGATGGACCCCGAGACGAACCTGGATGCGGTTCGCAACGTGGGAATTTCGGACGGAAAGATTCGCGAGATTTCAGAGCAAGAACTGCGCGGGAAAGAAACGATCGAGGCGCGAGGGCTGGTTGTCGCGCCGGGATTTATTGATTTGCATGAGCATGGCCAGGCGCCTGGCAATTATCAATTTCAGGCGCGCGATGGCGTGACCACTTCGCTGGAGTTGGAAGCGGGAACCTACGATGTGGACAAGTGGTACGCTGAGCGCGAAGGGAAATCGCTGATCAATTTTGGAGTAAGCATCGGGCATATTCCGGTCCGAATGAGGGTAATGAAAGATCCTGGCACGTTTCTCCCGACCGGAGATGCGGCGCATCGCGAAGCAACCGCCGAAGAGTTGAAAGCAATTTACGAAGCCATCGAGCACGGGCTGAAACGCGGCGCGCTTGCGGTGGGAATGGGCATCAACTACACGGCAGCGGCGACGCATGACGAAATTCTGGAAGTATTTCGCATCGCCGCAGTTGCGAAGGCTCCGGTCCACGTGCACTTGCGCCACGCGGGACTGAAGGAGCCGACGACCGGCCTGGTTGGATTGCAGGAAGTGATCGCGGATGCCGCCGCGACTGGCGCGCCGCTGCATGTTGTGCACGTCACCAGCATGGGCTTGCGGAACACGCCCGCACTGATTGCGGTGGTCAAAGGCGCCAGAGCGCGGGGATTGGATGTGACCATGGAATGCTATCCGTACACCGCGGGAAGCACGGCGCTGGAGTCCGCGATTTTCGATGAAGGCTGGCAGGAACGGCAGGGAATTACCTTTAAAGATGTGCAGTGGAGCAAGACCGGGGAGCGGCTGACAGCGGAGACGTTTGCAAAATATCGCAAAGAAGGCGGCGTGGTAGTGGTGTTTTCCATTCCGGAAGAGGCAGCGCGGGCGGCAGTGAGCGACGCAATGGTGATGATCGCGAGCGACGGAATGCCGCTGACCGGAGCCAAGGTTCATCCACGCGGACAGGCAACATTTGCGCGCGTCTTGGGGCATTACGTACGAGACGAAAAGGCGCTGGACTTGATGACGGCGCTGCGGAAGATGACATTGATGCCCGCGCACCGGTTGGAGAAGCGGGCGCCGATGTTTCGTGAGAAGGGAAGAATCGGCGTCGGGGCGGATGCCGATATTACAGTCTTCGATGCGGAAACGGTGATCGATAAAGCCACGTTTGATGAACCGTTGCAATACTCCGCGGGAATTCCGTTTGTGCTGGTGAATGGAGTTGCGGTCGTACGGAACAGCCAGTTTGTGGAAGGAGCTTTCCCGGGACGCCCGGCGCGGGCGCCGGTGCGATGATTCGCAGCGCGACCACTCCTGACTCCTGACCATGGCGCAAATTTCTGCCACGAAACCGAATGGTTCCCATCACGCAGTGCTGGCTGGATTTCTCGGCTGGACGCTGGACGCGTTCGATTTTTTCGTGGTGGTGTTTTTGTTCGACACGCTGTCCAAGCAGTTCGGCGTATCGAAGCAGCAGATCGTGCTAACCACCACCGCCACGCTTGCCATGAGGCCGGTCGGAGCGTTGCTGTTCGGATTGCTTTCCGATCGTTACGGTCGTCGCATTCCTCTGATGGCCAACGTAATCTATTTTTCAATCATCGAGCTGGCATGCGGCTTCGCGCCGAATTTTACCGTGTTCTTGATTTTGCGGGCGCTGTTTGGGATTGGCATGGGCGGCGAATGGGGAGTGGGAGCTTCGCTGGCGATGGAAGCGGCTCCGACAAGGTTGCGAGGAATTTTAAGCGGACTTTTGCAAAGCGGATATTCGATTGGATATTTGTTGGCGGCGATGGCGGCGCGATTTCTGCTGCCAGTCTGGGGATGGCGGCCAATGTTCTGGATCGGCGCCTTGCCTGCGCTGCTGGCGCTCTACATTCGAACCAAAGTCCCCGAATCAGAAGCGTGGAAACAGCACCGCGCAGCCTCAACCGGAGAAGTATTGCGGGTGGTCGCGGGACAATGGCGGAGGTTTCTATATCTGGTGTTGCTGATGACGTTCATGATGTTTCTCTCGCACGGAACGCAGGACTTGTATCCGGATTTCTTACAGGAAGTGCACAAGGTTTCCGCAGCGAGTCGCGCGAACATGGCCATGATTTACAACGTCGGAGCCGTTGTGGGAGCAATTTTATTTGGCTTCTTGTCACAAGCGGCGGGACGACGCAAAGGAATGCTGGCCGCTCTGGCGCTTTCGCTGCTGGTGATCCCGTTGTGGGCGTTCAGCGGTTCGATAACGATGCTAATTATCGGCGCATTCGTAATGCAGATGGGAGTGCAAGGCGCGTGGGGCGTGATCCCGGCTCACTTAAGCGAACTTTCCGCCGACACTGCGCGCGGATTGATGCCGGGTCTGGCTTATCAACTAGGAATTTTGTTCGCATCACCCACAAATAGCGTTGAATACGCGCTGCGGCAGCGGTTTGGATATCAGTGGGCGCTGGCGGGTTTTGAAATCGTGACCATCTTCGCGCTGGCGGTATTGCTGCTTTGCGGAACCGAAGCCCACGGCCGCCAATTTGTGCGGCATGAGCGGCCGGACAGGCCAACTTAGAAGTCAGATTGTCAGTTTTGTCCAATCCGCGCAGGAAGGAGTTTCGGGCTAAGCAGATGAATCAACACCAGCGCAATCAGGTATGCTGACGCTGCCATAAAAAACGGAATCATGTAGCTGCCGGTCCACTGCAAAAGATGACCCACGATTTCGGCGATCAACATTCCGCCCACCGCTCCGGCCATGCCTCCAATTCCGGCCACCGACGCGACGGCGCGTGTAGGAAACAGGTCCGAAGTCAACGTAAAGAGATTGGCGGAAAATCCCTGATGCCCCGCGGCCGCAAGTCCGATCAGCAATGTAGCCGGCCATAAACCGGGAACGCGATATACGACGGCTACCGGGACCACGCTCAAAGCGCAAATCAACATCGCCCATTTACGGGCTGCGTTGACCGAGAACTGCCGCCGCATCAGGCTGGATGAAAGCCATCCGCCCGCGACGCTACCCAGATCGGAGATGACATAGATAACCAAGATAGGCAAGCCGATCTGCGTGAGATGCAGGCCGTGCTGCCGTTGCATGTAGTCGGGAATCCAGAAAAGATAGAACCACCAGATCGGATCAGTCAGGAACTTTGCAGCGCCAAACGTCCAGGTCTGTCTGTGCGGCAGAAGCTCCCGCCATTTTATTTTTTCGCTGCCGGTGTGCTCGACCGGGTCGCTCTGTATGTACTCTCTCTCTCCGCTGCTGCAGTACTTGTGTTCTTCAGGCTTGCGGTAAAACCGTAGCCACAAAATGAGCCACGCGAAGCCCAGAGCCCCGGTCATCAGAAACGCCCACCGCCATCCAAGATGTCCGGCGATCCACGGCACGAAAAGCGGTGTGACGATTGCGCCGACATTGGTACCGGCGTTGAACAGCCCGGTTGCCAGGGCCCTTTCCTTCTTGGGAAACCATTCCGCCACGCATTTAATGCTTGCCGGAAATACTCCGGCCTCGCCGAATCCCAATATTGCGCGCGCAATCGCAAACGCGAAAAAAGAATTGGCCGCCGCGTGCGCCATCGACGCCAGGCTCCAAAAAATCATCGATACGGCGTACCCTATGCGTGTCCCCAGCCGATCAATCAACCGCCCAACGCAAAGCATTCCCAGCGCGTACGCCATCTGAAACACAAAAACCAGGTGTCCATATTTGACCTCGTCCCAGCCGAACCCGTGCTGCAGCGGGACTTTCAGCACCCCCAGCACTCCCCGATCCATATAGTTTTTCGTGACACCCAGGAACAACAGCGCGCAGATCACCCACCGGAAGCGCCCCGTCAGTGCCTTCCCGATCCATGATTCACCGGAAGACGCCGTAACGCCAGCCGGCCGCTCGGACGGCGCTTCAGCGCTCAAGCTCTCATCGGCCATGGGGTTCCTTCTAATTCAGCGAGAATTTAATTCTACCGCGCGTGCACTCTGTCAAATAGATGGTGAAGGATTTCATACAGCGAATCATCCTCATAATTTCATGGATTCCCTGTATATATCCAGGCCGGCGCATAGTTCAGCCTTTTACCGGTGAGGTGTTCCGGTGGCACGGATTTTGATTGCTGAGGATCGCGAGTCTATGCGTAACGCGCTTAAGACCCTGTTCGAACTGCGTCCCGATTGGGAGGTCTGCGGAGAAGCGCAAGATGCGAACGAGGCAATCGCGAAAGCTATCGAGCTGCGCCCGGACCTGGTCATTATGGATTATAAGATGTATCACTCTGACGGTCTCGCGGCAGCGGACGGTATATTCAGGGAATTGCCGAACGTTCCGATTGTGATGTTCACGTTATACAAGACCGATGAACTGGAATACGCGGCTCAACTCATGGGAATCCGCTATGTCGTCGGCAAAGAAGAAGGCGTGCAAACTCTGCTTCAAGCCATAGACGCCGAACTCAATAATCGGCTGCTGCTGTCATAGGCTTCTGACAAAGGAAAATCGGAGTCTTTTTGAAAAGTGGCGGAGAGGGTCGGGCTCTGCCTCTGGTGCAGCAGGAAATTCCAGTAATGATGGCAAAACCTAACCTTCGTGTTTGCAAGGCGTAAAACGCCCACGCCTTATTGACTATTTCCCCGCGTCCCCACCTGAACCGGGGGCACATCGTCGCGGTGGATGAATCACCACTTGCCGCTGGTTGCTTATGTTCGTAACCGCATTCAAGATCCATGCCGAGCATCCCCGCAACGGCGCCGCCGTATTGTTGTTTGACCGCTGGTTTGGGGGAGTGATAGCATGCGCGTTTAATTACGATTTGATGCGCGCGGACAATCCGCCCAATACCGTAATACGTAGCTGTTTAGTCTCGCCGCTGGCCCGGACCCGACCAGCTGGCTCCAAAAACTGAGAATTGCTGTTTGCTGGATTGCAGGTCATCGTGAGACGAGTGAACACCCAGGACCCACCTCATGCCCTCCCCGATTCGTAGGAAATCTTCCGCCCCCACGCCTCGCTCCCAGCGCATCGCTTTCGATCACTTCGAAGTTGATATGCGCTCTGGCGAACTGCGCAAGCATGGTTCTCGGCTCAGACTACAGGCGCAGCCATTTCAACTGCTGGTTTTGCTGCTTCGCGATGCCGGTGAAGTCGTGGCCCGTGACGAAATCTGCCGCGAACTGTGGCCGGCAGATACTTTCGTGGACTTCGAGCACAGTCTCGCCGCCGCCGTAAACAAGCTTCGCGAGGCTCTCGGCGACTCAGCGGAAAATCCTAAATACATCGAGACCCTTCCCAAACGGGGCTATCGGTTCATAGGCAAGATCAAGCCGGAAGTTCCCGTCGTAATGCCCTCGCCGGAGCCTAAAGAGTTTGCAGAGCTTGCGCCGGTTTCTGCGGCGAAAGCCAAAAAGACCCATTGGAGATGGGCGCTAGCGTTTGTCGCGTTGGCGGCAGTCATCGCCATGGCCATCTGGTTGGCTCGCCTACCCCATAATCCCGGCAATTCCGAGCCGCTGACTGCGATCCCCTTCACTTCGGACCCGGGCCTGCAAACCGCCCCCTCGTTTTCCCCAGATGGCTCAAGAGTCGCCTTTGCGTGGGATGACGGCTCAAACCGGTCAGGTGCTCCGGCATACGACCTGTACGTAAAAGCAATCGGCAGCGAAACTTTGATCCGATTAACCCACCACCCCTCGGAATGGATCAGTTCGACTTGGTCGCCGGATGGAACACAGATCGCCCTTCATCGCCTGGCCAGCGTGGACACCGGTATTTATGTGGTGCCTGCATTGGGCGGCCCGGAACGCAAACTGCATGCTACGCACGCGCCCTACAGTCTTGTGGCGCCGCTCAGTTGGTCCCCTGATGGGAAATGGATTGCATATGCTGACGCTGAAGACGGTAAGCCTGGCGACCGCATGTTCCTGCTCAACGTGGACACTTTAGAGAGTCACGCATTTCCGCATGATCCTACCTGCAACCACGAAGGCAATTTGACTTTCTCGCACAGCGGCCAGCAGCTTGCCATGTTGTGCGTCCATAGCACCACTTCCTTTGAGTACTTCGTTACTAATTTCCAGGGAAAAGCCAAGAGATCATTGACTACGATTCATGAATTCGCCACCGATCTCGCTTGGACGGGCGATGACAAGTACTTGATCCTGGCGAGAGAATTGGACACCGGTCCGGAATTGAATGAGCTCCGCGTAAGCGATGGCGCCATGCGAAAGCTTTCAGTTTCTTCAGGCGGAAACTGGCCAGCCGTTTCCGGCGATGGTCGAAGACTGGCATTCAGCACCTTCGTCGGCCATGTGAACATCTGGCGCAGGGATCTGCTGCATCCTGAAGCCGCACCCGTGCAGATGTATACATCTACGAGGGAACAGAACGCCGCGCAGTATTCTCCGGACAGCAAGCACGTGGCTTTCGATTCCGCGCGCTCCGGACTGTGGAGCGTTTGGATGGCGGATACCGACGGCAGCAACCTGGTGCAGATTTCGCACGACGGACCTGCCGGCTATCCGCGCTGGTCGCCCGACTCACAGAAAATCGCGTTTGCGATGAAGGATTCTGACGGACTGTGGAATGTATATACCGCCGACATCTCAGATCGCGTTCCACACAAACTGCAAACCAATGTCCCCGAAACCACCGATCCCGAGTGGTCGCATGATGGCAAGTGGATCTATTTTCGCGGATACGAGGGCGTGGGCCACCAGCTCTACCGCTGCCCTGTGAAAGGAGGCGACGCGGCTATTCTCGCCGTCTCCCAGGACATCATCGAGCCTATTGAATCCGCGGACGGCAAAGTCCTGTACTTTCCGTCACGCAATGTCAACGCACTCATGATGATGCTGCCGCTGGATCGACCAGACGCAGCGCCGCAACCCGTTGTGGGAATGCCGAACATCTCCGTTGAACACCAGTGGGCAGTCGTGCCGAGTGGAATTTATTTTGTTCCTCAAGCGGCGCCAAGGACCATTAGCTTCTACGATTTCGCAAGCAGGCACACTCGGGAAATCTTCAAAAGCGATCGCGAACTTTCCGACGGCGTCTCCGTCGCGCCTGACGGCCACTCCATGCTCTATTCTCAACTCGACGAAAACAACTCCAATATCATGTTGGTCAGCAACTTCCACTAACTGCAGGCGGCACACTGGTTGAGGCTCTGGGGCATGGCGCGCACCTGCTTGCGACGTTCACACCCTTGAGCGCCCACGGATACGGAGCGTTAGGTCCCTTCGAAAAACATCCGCGCCAGAAAACGGTCGAAGGCCCCTTGCCGGCGGAGACGTTGCTTCCGCGCGCGCGCGATTCTGCAAACGCGTCTCAAGCGCGGCGCGGAACGCGCCGGCTGTCTTGTAGGGTGTTAGCTAGTCTCTGCGAGTATGCGTGATGAAAACCTAGTTCTCGCTGCGTCGAGCGCCGCATCCGGAACTGGCACCTGTAGAACTTGACAGATGCTTCAGTTCCTACGACGTGGCCGACTATCCCCAAGCCTAAAGACCTAAGGGAGCCTCGTGAATCACGTTGAACCACACCGCTAGGGGCACCGAAGACAAAGCGAGAGGTGAAGAAACGCTGCGATGGACGCATTCCAACTAGCCGCGGAAGTGTTTTCTCGAGTACTGGCACTGGGGCTGCTACTGTTCGCAGCCGCTTGCAGCCAACCAGCAGTGCCATCTCTGGGAATTCCTTCGCAAGGCGAGTGGCGCACATTCGAAGGCAGCTGGTCCGCCTCAGGCACACGGCAGACGCTCAACCTCGACTCGAATCGCCGCGCCTCAGTCGTCGCGCGTTGACGCGGGGTTCAAGAGAGATCTCAGAGTCCATTGGGACGACTCAGTATGGGTCTGCTAGCAAATCTCAAGCTACGGCGAAAACTGCTTATCGCTATGTCTCCCCTGGCAGTCATGGCGATCCTCGCTGCTTTGTATTCTTCTATTCAAGGCAAAAGGATCGACGCCTGGTACAGCCAGCTCATCGACAATGAGGTCAAAGCCGTCCACGAAATCGACACGGCGCGCTCGCTCAACAGGCGCTACGACCTCTATCTCTACCGTCTTATCGGCGAGACCGATCCTGACCGCAGGCAGGTCATCGACAGCCAACTGGACAGCACCTACTCCGAATTCAAAATGCAGATCGCCGAAGCTGTCCGCCTAGTTCCTGCCCGAAGCGCAGAAATCGAGGCCTCTGGCGCAGATTTCGATAAGGCGGCCCTTGATTCGCGGCTCGTGCGTGCCGCCGCCCTCGCCAACGATAAAGTAAAGGCCGCCGCGCTCATGCGCTTGAGCGTTGATCCCGAAATTCAACAAACTCACGAGCAAGTCATGAAGATCTCAGATGAGTTACAAAAAGCTCTGGATCAGCGTTCTGATGAACTCACCGAGAGAACCCATCACTCCATCTTGATTGTCTGGCTCGTGACCGGATTCGGCCTGCTCGTCACTTTCGCCATCGCTACCTATATACTTCACGTCGATGTCGTTCAAGAACTCTTCTCCTTGCGCGACAGCATTCGGTCCCTCGCCTCGGGCCAATTGGATCAGCCGATCCCTTTCCTTAATCGGCCGAACGAAATCGGCGAGATTAGCCGCTCTCTTCATGCCCTTCAGGGAGAGGCCAAAGACCGCGAAACCCAGTCCTGGGTCAAGGCTGAAGTCGCCGCCACCGGAGTACGCCTTCAGGCTGCCGAGGATTTCTCCACTTTCGCCGCAAGTCTGCTCTCGCGCGTCTCCGAAGGCATTCCCCTCCTTTACGGCTCTTTTTATCTCGCCGACAAGTCCCATTCTCGTGTGTGCCGCGTCGGAAGCTTCGCTCTCGACAGCCCAACAGATTCCACCGAATTCGCGCTCGGCGAAGGGCTTGTGGGTCAGGCCGCTCTTGAACGCCGTGTGATCAACCTTTCTGCGAACAAGAATGATCCAATTCGCGTCTCCACCGGCCTTGGCACGGTTGTCGCCGGCAAGCTCCTTTTTGTACCCGTTCTCAATCAAGACCTTCTCATCGCTGTCATCGAACTCGCCGCCGTGTCTGCTCTCTCCGACCGGCAACAAGCGCTCCTTGATGCGCTTCTCCCCGCCGTTGCCATGAACGCGCAGCTTCTCTCGCGAAACCTGGAAACTAACCGGCTCCTAGAAAAGACCCGGGGACAAGCCGAATCCCTTGCCGCTTCGGAACGCCAGATTATTGCCCGAAAGGAGGAGCTCGAAGCCAGCAATCGCGCCCTGGAAAGCTATCAGGAGGAATTGCGTCGCGCCAAAGAAGTCGCCGAGGACGCCACAAAGATCAAATCCGAATTCCTTGCCAACATGAGCCACGAAATTCGCACCCCGATGAACGCCATCATTGGCATGTCGCATCTCGCGTTGAAGACTGACCTCGATCCCCGTCAACGAGGGTATGTTCGCAAGATTCAGCAGTCGGGGCAGCACCTGCTTGGAATCATCAACGACGTCCTTGATTTCTCCAAGATCGAGGCCGGCAAACTGACTGTCGAAAATATCGATTTCGATCTGGAAAAGGTGCTGGAGAACGTCAGCAATCTAATCTCGGAAAAGGCCACTGCCAAGGGCTTGGAACTAATTTTCGATATTGACCCTGCGGTTTCCGTTCACCCAAAGGGTGACCCACTCCGGCTCGGGCAAATCCTCATCAATTTTTGCAATAACGCCGTCAAGTTCACCGAGCGCGGCGAGATTATCGTGAAAGCCCACGTCCAGGAAGAAGACGAAAACGGGCAACTTGTGTGCTTCTCCGTCCGTGACACCGGCATCGGGCTCACCGACGAACAGATGGGCCGCCTTTTTCAGGCTTTTGAACAAGCCGATACCTCTACCACCCGCCAACACGGGGGCACCGGTTTGGGTCTGGCTATTTCCAAAAAACTTGCTCAACTGATGGGTGGTGACGTCGGCGTCTCCAGTGAAGCCGGAAAGGGCAGCACTTTCTGGTTTACCTCCTACCTTGCCAAAGGCAATGGCGTGGCCGATCGCGCCGCCCGGCCCGATCTACGTGGCCGTCGTGTGCTGATCATCGACGACAATGCCCAAGCCCGTGAGGTTCTTTCCAGCATGCTTACCAGCATGACTTTTATCGTGCACGAAGCGCCTTCCGGCCAGGAAGGCATCGAACTAGTCCACTTGGCTGCGGATCGCCACGAGCCCTACGAGATCGTCTTTGTCGATTGGCAGATGCCGGGTCTCGATGGCATCGAGACTGGCAAACGCATCCGAGCCCTTCCGAATCTTTCGACCCCACCCCATCTTGTTATGGTCACTGCTTACGGCCGCGAAGAGGTTCTCCGCCAGGCAGAGCACGCCTCCTTCGAAAATGTTCTGATCAAGCCCGTCACTCCTTCCATGCTCTTTGACTCCGTCGTCCAGGCGCTCACCGACGTTCGCGGCCGCGCGCACGAACCCCAGGCTACCGCTCCTGAAATCGATCTTTCTTCCATTTACGGCGCGCGTGTTCTCCTCGTCGAGGACAACGAGCTCAACCGCGAGGTGGCCATCGGTCTTCTTGAGGATGCCTATCTCTGCATCGACCAGGCTGAAAATGGTGCCGTCGCTGTTCAGCAGCTTTCCAAAACAGATTACGACCTCGTTCTGATGGACATGCAAATGCCCGTCATGGATGGCATCACCGCCACCAAGGCCATCCGCTCCAATCCGCGTTTCGCCTCTCTGCCCATCATCGCCATGACCGCCAACGCCATGGACCGAGACCGCGAAATGTGTCTCGCCGCGGGCATGAACGGCCATCTCGCCAAGCCCATCGATTCCGACAAATTACTTGAGGCGCTCCTCCGGTGGATTCGCCCTCGTGCTGCGTCGGCTTCGGCTGCGGCTTCAAGCTCGGCGCTATGCGCTTCCGTCTCCGTCTCTGTTCCTTCCACCCCTTCCGGTGACCTCGTTATCCCCGGTGTTGACACCGCCAGTGCCCTCAAACGCACCGGCGGCAACCGCAAGCGTTATGAATCCCTCCTTCGACGATTTGCGGATTCACAGTGGCACGGCGTCGACGACATTCGCGCTGCTCTCGCTGCCAATGATTCCCCCACAGCCCAACGCCACGCGCATTCGCTGAAAGGCGCTTCTGCCAATCTCGGTGCCAACGCTCTCGCCGAAGTTGCTGCCGCTGCCGAAGCGGCTATCACTTCCAATCACTCCGTCGTCCCCGTTCTCGAATCCCTTTCCCGCTCTCTCGGCCTGACCATTGCCTCCATTCACGCCGCTCTTCCCGCGGACGCTGCCACTGCTGGCACTCCCTTTCCCAACGCCGACCCTTGCTCTGTCGCCCAACCACTCTCTCAGCTCAAAAAACTCCTTAAAGCCGACGACGGCGATGCCTCCGATTTCCTTCTCGAAGCGCGCCCGACACTCAGCCAGGTTCTTACCTCTTCGGAAACCGATACGCTTTCCGCTCACGTTGGCAACTTCGCCTATTCGGAGGCGCTCCGTTGCATTTCCGAAATTGCAGCTCGTCTTTCCCTGAGACTGGAGTGAATCAATGTCTGCTTCGCCACAGCTAGCTCCCTCTGCGCAGAAATTAATCCTCATCGTCGACGACACTCCCCTCAACATCGGGGTGATCTCCGGTGCTCTCAAGGATTCCTATAAAACCAAGGTCGCCACCAACGGCGAAAAAGCTCTTGCTCTCGCCTCCGCCGAAGAGAAGCCCGATCTCATCCTCCTCGACATCATGATGCCCGGCATGGATGGCTACGAAGTTTGCTCTCGTCTCAAATCTGATCCCGCCACACGTGAAATCCCGGTCATCTTTCTCACCGGGCAGACTGCCGCCGAAGACGAAACGCGGGGTTTCGAGGTGGGCGCCGTGGACTATGTCCACAAGCCTTTCTCTCCTGCTGTCGTGAAGGCCCGCGTCCGTAGCCATATCTTTCTCCGCGAAGCGCGCGCGCAACTCGCTTCTCAGCTCCTTGCCCTCAACAACGAACTCGAGATGGCGCGCCAGATTCAGCTCTCCATCCTTCCTCACTCCATTCCTAAGCTGCCCGGCCTCGAGATTGCCGCCCGTTTTCTTCCTATGACTTCCGTCGCCGGCGATTTCTACGATTTCATCGAAATTGACGAAAAGCACATCGGCATCCTCATTGCCGACGTTTCCGGGCACGGCCTTCCCTCCGCTCTCATCGCCTCCATGCTCCAGGTTGCGCTCACCGCGCAGGTCGGGCATGCCTCCGAGCCTGCCAAGGTTCTGTTGGGTTTGAATCATGCACTCTGTGGAAAGTTCACAGACAATTTCGTCACCGCGGCCTATGTTTACGTGGACCTCGAGAAAAATCTCATGCGTTATGCGGGCGCCGGACACCCACCCGTGCTTCAGTGGCGCAACTCCACAGGCAAGACGGCCAAACTTTTGGAGAATGGATTGGTTCTTGGAATGGTCGAGGAAGCTACTTACGATGCGCTCGAGTTTTCTCTCGAGTTTGGCGACCGCTACGTACTCTACACCGACGGCGTCCTCGAAGCCACAAACTCGACTCCGGAACAGTTTGGCGCAGACCGCTTCGTGCGTTTCATTGAAAACCACAAGCATTTGGCGGCGGATCAGTTCTCTGAGACGTTCCTGACAGAATTGTCCCGTTGGTCGAACCAGACAGCCGAACAGGGGCAACAGGATGACATCACGCTGCTGGTGATCGATTTCAAGCATCACTGAGGGTGGTTTGCTGGACGCACAAAGTCGTCCTGAAATCGTTCTTCCAGGCTTTGAGTTACCCCACACACCGTCACCGCGGCTCAGCGAGCCCTCGACGACGAACTGGCGCGAACGCTGGAAGCCATTGCAGATCGAATCGAAGGACGGCCATCGCAGCCAGGGCTCTTCGTAGCGTGGCTTTCGTGTCGGAACGTGCGGTCAGTGCTTAAGAGCGATGAGAACCGCAACCAGAGTCGGCGGATCGATTGCAAGGGTTCCTTTCCCTGCACCGCCGAATCGAAAACCTAGCGAGTTCGTTGCAGAAAGAGGTCGGTGTGATCGGATGATTTTGAGCATCTCTTAGGGAAGAGCCTTAGGAAGGAAACTAACTCACTGAACAAAGGAATGGCGGAGAGGGTGGGATTCTGTCTCTGCTGCAGCAAGAAATTCCAGTAATGATGGTCAAACCTAACCTTCGTGTTTGCAATGGAACTGAAGCCCCGTGACCATGCGGGTCGTGGCCAGAGGGTACGTGACGAAATCAGACGCAGCCCGACATCTCGTTCGCGCCTCCCAGCAAGCCGCAGCCACACCTTCCAATCTTGGAGCGAGTTCGCTTCTAGCCCAGGGGGCTGCAAGCGAGTTAAGCGGTGGAATCCAAAAGCTCGCTGGTCTGCCCAGCTTGTCCATCGACCCGACGTTAGACGGCAACAACTCCGATCCTGGCGCCCGCATCGCGATGCAAAAGCGAGTTACCAACGACTTCTTGTTCACTTTCGCGACCGACGTTACCTCCACACAGCGGGAGCTCATACAGGGGGAATACCAGTTCACTAAGCATTGGTCCGCGCCAGTGTGGCGCGGGATGAAAATGGAGGGTTCGCCGTCGACGGTAAATACCACAAAAGGTATTAGGCTCGCCAGTTGGGAACCCTGAGCCGTACGTAATTCACGCCACCCGAAAACTCCGCAGGGATGCTCGAACATCACCGCCGCTCTTGTCAGGCACGATAATCAACTCAAGCGTCCCCACTTCCGGGAGGTGAACGGTATAGTCCTCATTCTCCCGCACCGAACCTCCAGGACTAAAATTCCACGATTGCCGTACGATTTCGCGAAACGAAGATTCCTGGCCCCCTGACCATCGCAAGACGAACTCTTGGGTGCGTGCGTTTTCGCTATCCTCGAAAACCAGCCAGATACGTCTTAAGGTTTGAGGCCGATCGAAAATTATCCGGACTATCTGAGTTCCCGGATGGTCTGCTCGCCAACCCGGACTATCCCCCATGAACGCGGATTCGATCGGATAGCCAGGGTGTTCCGATGTCACCTCAACTGAGGCGACACGATCCAGGTCCAACCAAACTTGGCCGGAAGCCGGATCGGTCTGCAAGAGCGGAGCTATGTGGCGCTTAAGCACATGATACTCACGTTAAACTATCGTAGCCTCTGAGGCTCGACCACCGGTATGGGCCGCTCGAGGAGGCCGGTCACCCGGGCAACGATTTGATGATTTTGTTGGTCGATGATCTGAAACTCACCTGGCCAAAACGAAACGAGCTCTTGGATACGAGACTCGGCGGCGTTCAGGTCAGAGACCGCCTCAAGCCAAATCGCCGAGTTGTCATCTTCTTGTCTCACAATGTCGTAATGATGTGATTTCATGGCAAAGAATCTCCACGAGGCAGAGGACTGGTGATGGTCAGCAGACCGAAGAGCACTTGCTTCGAACCCAAGTCAAAAACGAAATAGTCGCCTGGATCCGCCGAGGCCAATTGGCACAAACGAAGGCGCGCGGTTTCAAGGTCCGCGACCGCTTCAAAGCCACACGGGATTCTCACGACAGTCCATGGCAAAAAGATTGATTCTCGGCAATCGCATATTGACCTATCAAGACCTCAACACTGAGGAGTTGATTGCATTCCGTGTGCCATCCGCACTAACGCTCGCCTTTTCTGTTGTTTGGTAAGTTGAAGCTCTCTGCCAAGAGAGTGCCGGTACCGACAAATTGCTCAATTCTCGCTGGAGCTTTGTATGATTTACTAGCCATCAGCCAGCCTCCGTTCCCGAAGGAAGGCGTGTCGAGGGGCCCAACACGCGTCGGGAACTGGGAAGAGCGAATATTCCGGCAAACCATTTACTGCAAGACGATCTGCGTCGTTGCCATTTGCATGCCGAGGGCTATCATCTTGATTCGGGGTGTTCGCCAAAAGGGGGTGACAGCTGGCGTACCCATGCAGGACTCGCGAAAATTGGGTCTCTGATCCGCTGCGCCGTGTTCGTCGCTTTGCGCACGGAGGGGTTTGTCTCCTCGTTTTTTTTGTGATGCAAGCCTGCCAAAAGACTAGCCCGTCTGAACCTGTGAAGACCCTAACTCTTATGGATCAGGCATGGTCGAGCAGAGAGTATCAGCGTCGTCTCAACGAAGAACTGGCCCGGTTCACACAGCAGACTGGAATTCGGGTGGAGTTCCTCCCTGCACCCGAAACAGCAGCGGAGCAGCTAGCGACCTTTCGCAAACTACTGGAGGGCGGAGCAAAAGTACCGGATGTTTACGGTATCGACGTCATATGGCCTGGGATCCTCGCCGATAGCCTTCTCGACCTCAGGGCGTATATTCCGGAACAAGAGATCCAAGCGCACTTTCCCGAGCTCATTGCGAACAACACGGTGAATGGCCGGCTCGTAGCTTTGCCGGCTAATTTGAACGAAGGGATGTTGTTTTACCGAGTAGATCTGCTACGAAAATACGGGTACCGAGCCCCGCCGAAGACATGGCAAGAGCTCGAAGTCATGGCGATGCGGATTCAGTCGGGCGAGCGCGCGAACGGGAACAAAGATTTCTGGGGTTTTGTTTGGGAAGGAGCACCTTCCGAGGCTCTGACCTGCAACGCGCTGGAATGGCAGGCGTCGGATGGCGGCGGGACCATACTCGACGGGAACGGCAAGGTCACGGTAAACAACCCGCAGAACATTCGTGCATGGGAGAGAGCGGCGCGTTGGGTAGGCTCCATTTCACCCCCCGGAGTGGTCGCGTTTAAAGAATGGGATGCAGGCAACATGTGGCAAGCGGGACAAGCGGCGTTCCTGCGCAGCTGGGCAACCGAGTACATTGCGGATCGCGCCCCTAGCTGCCCAATAAGAGACCTCTTTGACATGGCTCCCCTTCCGAGCGGCGCCAGCAGGATGGTTGCAACTTTAGGAGGATCTGGTTTCGGGATTTCGCGACATTCGCTTTATCCGCGTGAGGCAGCAATGTTAGTTCGCTTTCTGTGCAGCCGCGAGGAGCAGGTCAGAAGATGTCGGAATATGGCTGATGCGCCAAGCATAGCTCAGCTCTATGACGAGTCGGAGTTCTTGGCGAGCAATCCACAGTTCCCGCGTCTTCTGGAGGTGTTTCGCAAGGGCATAGTCCTGCGACCGTCCAGAGCGGCCGGAAAGATGTATCCGGACGTGTCGCGCGCCTACTGGGAAGCAGTACACGCGGTTCTCGCCAAAAAAAGGTCTGCCAAACAAGGGGCAGACGAATTGCAAGAGGAACTGGAGCGGATGCTAAGAATACCCGCTGTTCGCGCGAATGCGGAATCCGATAAAACGGCTGGCGCAAAGATAGAGTAAACCGACGTCACAGCTCATCGCCGTACCAGAACTTGAGCGCTCGCCTCACTGCATCCTAGAAATTGATGGTGACGGGGAAATTGAGAGAGTGCGACGGCGCTGATGCGTTCCCCATCGAACTTGCCGTTACCCCGAGACTTAACGTCTCGCTGGTGGGTGCTGGAGAAGGTGGTGGACTTGAAGATTGCCCCCCTCCACAGGCTGTAATGAACAGTCCTATACCGATCAAAATGATTAACGGGAGTGCGGTTGAGGGCACTGCATACCGGAAGCGCTTGGATGTGTGCATGCTGCAAAAAATGGCGAAGCACGCCATGCTGAATAATGCAGTCAAAATCAGCGAGAATCGTGGAGATTTATTTTCAAGCACTCCTCTCGACACAGCCACGCTGGGTGTGGCCACCGAAACCGAAATGGTCAGTGTTGTTGCTAATTGTTGATTGTCTCCTCCAGATGCAAGCAAGGGTGACCCAAAATTGCAGGACACGCCCGGAGGTGGGGTCCCACAGCTCAACGAAAACGCCCCTATATAGCCTCCACTGGGTGAAATGGTCACGGTCACCTGTCCGGATTGACCGTTGGCGATCGTCAAACTCGCGGGGGAGGCAGTCAGCGAAAAATTCGGAGATGGGGGAGTTCCACTAGGCGGAGTGGCATCCTCGTACACTCCCATGTTCACCGTTCCGTTCTGAACCCGTGGATTGCCGTCAAGATCCTGAGACGGCAAATCAGGAGCGGTATTGTCCCCGGAATCCACTGTCGCCGAGCCAGTCTGAAGATGGTACGGTTCGCTGTTTACTGCGATGAACACTGGATTCGCGGAGATATTTCCTTTCGTTCCAGTCTGATCTGGGCACCACCCGCCAAATCGAGCTCCGGAGAAGTTGAGGATATCGTTGTTATCGAACGTGGGCGGTGTCCCACTTAGAGACTGGTAATTGGGATCGCAGCCGATCTCGCCATACGTGTCTCCTGAAATCATAATATTATTAAAGAAACCTACCTGGCTAACGTAGCCTCCAAAAGCCACCTGAGAACCATCGGTGTAATAATCAGAAATATTGGGATTCGGGTTGATCGTATTCCCCACAAAAGTGTTGTTCACTAAGAATTGGTTGAGCGGACCTGTATTGCCATTTACTGTAGAGATGATCTGAAGGTAGATTCCACCACCGCCAGCACCGGACGTATTGCCGACGATCAAGTTCTGAACAAAAGAAACATTGCTGGCATAGACATATATCGCGCCCCCTTCACCCAGAGCTACATTGTAACGGAGGGTGTTATTTGCGATCACGCTTGCTCCGCTGTAGTTATAGAAAATGGCACCTCCGTAGCACTGCGCTCGATTGAATTCGATCACGTTGTTTGCAATCTGAATGTCAATCGTAGGGTCAGTTGAGCCACCGAATACATAAATGCCCGAACCATCGAGGTAATCGCATCCAAAGTCCTGACTCGGGTCACCTGCCGTCACGGTGTGACTGATCGTATTTCCGCTGATGAGCGCTCCACCCGTGGACACCTGGATTCCGTATCCACGGTTGCCGGTAATTATATTGCCTGTAATTGTGGGATTAGCCGACCTTACTAGGATGCCATCCGCCTCGACCGAGAACTGAGTCGGAAGCGGCGGTGCATTACCCGTGATAGTGAAGCCGTTGAGTACGGACGATCGAGTTTCTTTGGTTTGAAAAGTAACCACAACACCGTTTTGGCCACCGTTAATTATGGTGCTCGCCGCACCAGCGGAGCTGGTCACAGTTATAGCCTTGCCCCTGAAGTCGATATTCTCCTTATAAGTCCCTGGTGCCACCAGCACAGTATCGCCATTAGCCGCCGCAGCAATGGCTGCTTGAATTGTCAGCTGGTCCCCAGGCACGCGTATTGTATTTTGCCCGCTCGCGGGAAATGTCGTCACAGCTGCCAAAAGGAATAAGATTGACGAAACTCGATAAGACCCACAAAGTAGGTTAGACATGTTGTTCTGGGAGCATAGTCTCCGTGGTGCTTTAGTTTATCTATATTATAAACACCAGTGTAAATAGACACTATTTTACAAGGGAAAAACGATAGTTGGCGGAGAGGGTGGGATTTGAACCCACGGTACGGTTTCCCGTACGCTCGCTTTCGAGGCGAGTGCTTTCAACCGCTCAGCCACCTCTCCGCGGTCGGTGCAGCTAGATTAGCAGACGAATTAGCGCAGCGGCAACGCTGTGCGTGCTGTTCTCCGGCTCAGCTTGGAATCCATCCTGCTTTGAAAAGCACTGCATGCGCAACTTCGCTCAACGAACAATTCTCATTGGCGACAGTGAAATCCTTCAATCGCGCACCGTCGCGGATCGCATTCAATTCCGCCACGCGTGCGACAAATCCCACTTGTAAAACGCCCGGCTCGCGCATCCTGAACCGGTGTTCCATCACTCCCTTGCTGGCGGTGAGTCGGCAAACGACAGTTTCTGTGCCGCGACAACGCTGCCGGACGAGTTCCAGTTCGGCACGGCGCTCAATGGCACGCGCCAACATGAATCGGCGCACTCCATGCGCTGCATACTTCTTGCAAACGGATTCCAAATTGCGATAGATCACGCCGTCCTGCTCAACTCCGGCGGAAGATGTGCCATCCCGGCCACGTCGATTGCCGCGTGGGACAGATGCCGTAGTGCAAGCTCAACGGCGCACCGTGAAAAACTTCTGCAAAAGCCCCGCACATTCCGGCGCCAGAATCCCCGCCGTGATCTCGACCTGGTGATTCAACTTCGGATGCGTCAGCACTTCGAAGCAGGTGCGCACCGCGCCGCCCTTGGGATCGTCCGCGCCATACACCACCCGCGTCACACGCGCCTGGATAATCGCTCCGGCGCACATCGCGCATGGTTCCAGCGTCACGTAAAGCGTCGTACCGCTCAGCCGGTAATTTCCTTCCCGTTTCGCGGCTTCACGCAAGGCAATGATTTCCGCATGCGCGGTCGGATCGCAATCGCGAATTGTCCGGTTTCCGCCGCGCCCAACAATTTTTCCGTCGGCCACCAGCACCGCGCCAATAGGCACTTCGTCCGCAACCGCGGCCCCGCGTGCTTCTTCTATTGCCAGCATCATGTAATCGGTATCGTTCATCGAACGGTCTGCTGTATCCGAAGAATAACACGCAACCCTCCGGCGCGGGCCGGCGAGTGCCGCCAATGCGGCCGATTGGCTTGACTTTGCCCGCATGCGTTAAGAAACTAAAGTCCACGGAAAAATTCTCCTGAACGAATGAAAAACAAAGGCGAGAGTCTAGTCACGCCTCGTCCGAAAACGAAAAGAGCCCAATGGAAATTCGCCGAGATCCCATAACGCAGAGCTGGGTCGTCGTTGGCCACCGCGAGCCGGCAGAAACCGATACTTGTCCCTTCGAGCGCCCGGCCATCGACAAGCTCCAGACCATCCTGACCAGTCCCGCTGACAGCTCGTGGCAGGTGCGGGTGTTGGCCCATCCCGATCCGCTGTATCGCATCGAAGGCGAGCCTGGCCGATTGCCTGACGGCATGTACGACCGCATGGGTTCGACTGGAGCGCACGAAATCGTGGTCGAAACTCCCGACCACAATCGCCGGCTCTCGCAATTAAGCGACGAAGAAATTGATCGCGTCTTGTCCGTATGGGTTTCGCGGGTGGCGGACCTGAAGAAAGATTTGCGTTTCAAGTACGTGAGCGTGTTCAAGAATCAAGGCGAGTTGGCCGGCGAAGAATGGGCGCACGCGCACTCTGAAGTGACCGGGACCATCTTTGTGCCGCGGCGGATCAAATATGAGTTGCGTGCCGCTCGAGAATGGTTCAAGGAAAAGGAACGCTGCGTTTTTTGCGACATCGTGCGCCAGGAAGAAAAAAAAGGCACGCGGATCGTGGATGTGCAGGGCGATTACTATGCGCTGTGTCCTTACGCCTCGCGCGTGCCTTATGAGGTTTGGATTCTGCACCGCCGCCATAACCATTTGTTTGAACAGCCCAAGGCTGGATCGAATCGCAAACAACTCGCGGCGCTGCTCGGGCGCGTTTTGCGCAGGCTGGAAAAAGTTTCCCTGGCATTTCATCTGGTTGTTCACACCGCCCCCAGCACGCGTAGCAAGAAAGGCGAACTGGCCGGTTATTGGAAAACGCTGGCCGACGATTTTCACTGGCACATCGAAATTCTTCCCATCGTCGAGACTAAGAGCAAGTCCTACAGCATTAAGGAAACCTATTTCAATGCTGTGTTGCCGGAGCAGGCGGCGGAGCAGCTGCGCTCGGTCGATCCAAATTCATGAAACCGACGCACTGGTGCGGCGAACGCGGCGGAATCATTTCCTCTTTGATTGCGCTGCTTTTTCTGGCGGCGCTGCTGGGCGGAATTTATCTGGCCCGGCACCCGTTGCTGCGTTTCGCGGGCGAGAGCCTGGTAGTCGAGGATCCGCCGGAGAAGTCCGACGCCATCATCATTTTGAGCGATGACAATTTTTACGCCGACCGCGCCACGCGGGCCGCGGAGCTGTTCCGCCAAAAACTCGCGCCAGTCGTGGTCGCCAGCGGTGTTCGCCTGCGGCCAAACGCTGGAATTGCGGAGCTGATGACCCACGATCTGATCGAGCGAGGCGTGCCCAGGGAGAACATCCTTCCGTTTCCGCAAGACGCCGACAACACCAGGGAAGAAGTCCAGTTTCTGCAAAAACTGGTGCGGGAAAAAAACTGGAAAAGCGTGATCGTGGTCACCTCGAACTACCACAGCCGTCGCGCCAAATACATCTTCGGGAAAATTCTTGCAGACTCCGTCACCGTTCGAATGGCCGCGGCCCGCGATGCCGACTTCGATCCGCAGCACTGGTGGGAACACCGCAAATCGGTCAAACGCTTCTTTCACGAAATTGTCGGCAGTGTCGTCTCCTGGTGGGAATTGCGCTGACTAGCCTCAGGCTGGCCGGGAGGTGAGGTGGCTAGCGCCGGGGTTTGATTTCCTTGCTTTTTCACTGTGCGGTCTGATGTGACTCTGTGGCAAATCCTTCCGGGGTAGGGTGTTGATTTACCGGGCACACGGCAGCACCCTCCCGCATTCCGCTTTACATACGCTAAACCCTGTACTATCTTGAAGTTTCTGAGTCGCGCCGCCCTCCAGCCCGACGACTTCGAAAATCCAACTATATCCCTCGAGGTGTCTGATGTGGAGGAAAGACGAAATGAAGCCGCAGAGTGCGCCGCAGCCGGCTGCCCCTGAAAATACGAGTTTCCCACAAAGTAGTACCGCTAGTGCTCCCCTAAGTGCGCCCCCGCAGACCATTCCCGCCTCTGCTCCGCTGCCGGTTTCACCCCGGGCCGCGGCTTGCATCAGCCAGGGCATTCGAATCAAGGGAGAAATCACCGGCAAGGAAGATTTATTTGTGGACGGCACGGTCGAGGGCAAGTTGGACTGCGGCAATGCCATCGTCACGGTGGGGCCGAACGGGAAAGTGAAAGCGGACATTTCAGCGCGTGAAGTGATTGTGCGCGGCCAGGTGGATGGGAAAATCGAAGGTACGGAAAAAGTCCAATTGTGGAATTCCGGACGGGTGATCGGCGAAGTTCGAACCGAGCGCCTGGCGATTGAAGACGGAGCATTGCTTCGCGGCAAAGTGGAAGCAGGGAAAGCGCAATCGCGCAACGCAGATGCCCGTTCGAAGACCGTAGCGTCGGAAGCAAGCGAAACTGGCGGCAAGAGCAACAGCGCTGCCGCAAGTTCACGGTCTGCGGTGATCTAAACCATGGGGCTACTAAACAAATTGGGAATTGGAACCGGCGCTGGCGCCAGCCGAAATGTGTCTCGGAAGACCTCTCCTGCCAATGCCAGCGGACACTCCGGCGCAAATCAACGAGGGGCGGGCACGCCTCCGGCAGCCGTCGGCCCCCACCGCGCACCATCAGCGGCGCCGGAAACGAATCGCGTTTCCAACGGACTGAAAGAATTTCTCTGGAACCTGGATGGATTGGGGCGCGGAACTTTGCTGGATCTGGGACCGGCCTGGCAGACCACACTGAACTTTTTCATCGAACGCGGATTCCGCGTAACTTCCGACGATCTGCTGCATTCTTGGAAAGATTTCCTGGCCGAAGAGGAAAAGCGCCTGCAGAAAGCTGCCACCTCCGCGGAAGCGATTGACGTCACGCCAGCCGGGCGCGCAGCGCGCTTTGTTCAGGCAAATCTGCAGTATTCGCCGTCTTCTTTCGACGCCGTTTTGCTGTGGGACAATCTGGATTACCTCGAGCCGGCGGTTGCCAAGCAGACAGTGGCCTGCCTCACGGAAGTTTTGCGCCCGGGCGGAATTGTTTTTGCCATGTTCCACAGCAAGAAGCCGGAAAGTTTTCAGCGTTACCGGGTTGCCGATTCGAACACTCTCCAGGTCATCGGTGCTACCGCGCCCTGCCGCGCGCAACGTGTTTATCAGAACCGCGAAATACAGGATCTGTTCGGAAGATTCAGGACCGTGAAATCTTTTGTGGGCCGCGACCAGCTCCGCGAATCGCTCTTCGTAAAATAGCTTTTCTCAGCGAAATAACAGTGTGTGAAACAACGATTGCGCTATCCTCGGCTCAGTGTTTTTCGACCCCTTTTTTCTCAAGTCGAGAGCTGCGGGATTTCGTGTGCTGAATTCCTCTTGCATTCGACAAAACATGAGCGTATCCCAATAGCCGTGAGCTCACTTGCCACGGAAAGAGGCGGTATGACTCCACCGGGCTTAGAGCGAAACACAAGCTGATCACACCGCGCATGCGGTGCGCGTCGCCTGCGAAACCTTGGCCAATCATGATTAGCAACAATGCGCCGGCTCCGCAGGCGACAAAGCAAAAATAGCAAAACGGGGGAGCCGCCTGGCTCCCCCGTTTTGCATTTGCAAAGTTGGTTTGAAAATTCTTGCTTCGCACAGAAATCCGCATTGTACGCGAATTGGCTTTGCACGCCTCGCGGGCAGCTTACGAGCCAGGTCTTGTTTCCGTGTTTATTGCGTCTGACTGTGCTGCTTCGCAGCCCGATGATGTTTCACGTGGTGCGAATTCCTGCTGCGCTTGTGGTGGCGTCGCGCGTGATGCGAGTTCGCGGCCTTGGATCCGGTGTCCGGCGTCGCTTGTACTTCTTGCGAAGCCAGCGCGACCAGCGGTGTCGCCGCGAGTAAAAGGGTGATCAAAATCTTCTTCACAGAATGTCTCCCCAACGAGAATTCCCCTGCAACCGAGAGCGTACACCAATGCGGGAAAAAGTCTAGGCCGCGTTCGTTGCAGTGCTGCGAAAAGTTGACTTGCCGGAGCGAATATTGCGCGCGGTGACAGGCGACGCGCATCGATCGTCGTAGAACCGGCGTGGCGCGCTGACTGCAATCGAATGGTTTAGCCGCCGAAACTCAGCCGCCGAACTTCAGTGTCTCCAGGAAGCGGATCGCGTCGCGCTGATTGGCGATGATCTGCGCCTGCCAGATGAGCGCAACCGAGAGCAAGCCCATCAGAAATACGCAAAGTGCGAGAGCGAGATTTGTGTGTGACTCGGCTGCCGGAAGACGAAGGGTGCGAACCAACCAGGCCATTGAAAAATCTCCTAGTACGTCTAGTTCCGCAGGGCTTTGATCACGCTGCAAAGCTTGCGGTGAGAACGCAGACATGGGAGCAATCTTAGTTCCATGGTAAGAGTCACGCCGCCGCGATCCGATCAGGTTAGAAAAATGCGCATTTGGCTTGTGTTATGACGAACTTCGAAATGTACCAAGCGCGATGCAAACGACGGAAGGCGACGGAGTCTAGGCAACGGAGTTTCCTTTTTGTGCGGAGGCAGCCACAAAATTGTGACAGCTCCGTGCAGAATCGAGTCCTATGGGTACTACGATCGACCCATTGCGTGTGGCGCGACTTCCTCGCGAGTGGCCACCTGAAGGTGGCCGCTAGAAATCAGCTCCAAGGCCGGCCACAGAACCTTTCGTTAGCGGCGTGACAATATTGCCGCCAGGGCATTTTCCCAGACGTCGGGCGATTGCAGTTGAAACGCATTCGCGGAGCGCTGCTCCGCACTTGCGCGCTGCAAGGTGGTGATCGAGGAATCGTCTTCGCCGTCATCGATCTCACCAACGCTTTCATCAGGTTCTTCATTCGCTTTTTCAATTTCTTCATCAACTTCTTCCTGGTCTTCCTCGGCAGTTCGGGACATTTCCGATTGAGTTGCGGCGTGCCGCTCTGCCAGGAAAAGAGTGCGATCGCAGGCCGTTGCGAGGGACTTAAGCCGCAGGTCGGAATTTACTGCCTGTGTGGTGTCGGCGGTTGGCGTTACCGCAACGCCCACTCGGAACGCGTGGTAGCGAAGCGCGCGGTCGTAGAGGGCGCCGAGTTCGCGAATGCATTTGGCGTAATCTGCGCCAACGGAAAACGACCAGAAGGGTCCGAGATTTTGCAGAGTGAAGCCGCGAGTTTTCGCTTCGTCGGCGAATTTGGCGATGTCGGTTTCGGTGGCTCCGGCGAAGAAAAACAGTTCGTCGAAATCGCGCATGCGGATTTGTTCGGCTTCGCTAGCGGGGAGGCCGGTGTTTTGCACCAGTTCGCGCGGGGAGAGGCTGCGCAGCGAGACGGCCGCGATATCGAGATCGGCGGAGATTTCCTCGAGGGCATCGGCAGCGGCGGGCTGCGGCTTGGCGACGGGAATACAGGTGAAACGCCCGAGACGAATGGTGTTACCGGATTTCAAATGGAAATAGTCTTCCGGAAGGTAGACGCCACAACCGCTTTCTCCGATGAAGGGATCGTTGTGTCCGAGGCGGCGGCGCGGCTCGTCGAGCTGGGCTCGGGTTCGGCCTGTGAGCCAGATGCATGGAAACTGCGCTTCGTCGAGTCCCTCCAGGAACTCGTTGAAACGGTGGAGCACTTTGCCGTGGGTGGAGAGAAACGCGTCGAGAGTGGCGTAAATGGTTTGGGTACGGCGAAGGGGCGGCATGGGGTATGGGAATCATTGTACGGGAGAAAGGGAGAGACCAGAGACTAGAGACTAGAGACTAGAGACCAGAGACCAGAGACCAGAGACCAGAGACCAGAGACCAGAGACCAGAGACCGGTGACTAGAGACCTTCTTCTCTCAAGAGAGGCAATCGGATAGGGAAGGAAGGCGGCGTCCATTTGACCGCGGGAAAGCGCACGGCAAGAAGGCCCACACTTCATTCCCGAAGCGTGGGTCCCTCTGAAAGTGCTTACAGCCTTGCCAGAGCGCGACAATGCGCACAAAAGGTATTTTGTTATTTCGCGGGTATGAGGTCGAACTTGCCGGAGCCTTCCTGGTAGAAGAGGGCGCCTTCGGTCTTGTCGCCGCCGCTCCAATGTTTGTGGCCACCGGGGATGAAGATATATTCGCCTGGGCCAACCCGCTTTTCGCCGGCTTCATCCTTGTATAGATAAGCGCCTTTGATGACCACGCAGGACACGTCGTTGGTGTGGGTGTGCCAGCCAGCATCGAAGCCGGGCTCGAACTTGGTGAATGTTGCGTGAGGGCCTTTCTCCGGGTCGCCGCGGAGCGCGTGCATGGAGGGACCGCCTTCAGGCCGCGGCGTATAAGTGATTTTCTCTGAAGATAAGTAGACGACCTGTTTCGCTTTCTGAGCCTGCGCAACGCCAACGAAAGAGGCAACGATGGTGGAAGCCGCGACTGCCAACACAATCAGTGATTTTTTCATCTTATTCTCTCCGTGAATTTCCAGACCGGACTTTGGATATGCCTGCCGGTTGGACATGGTTATACACCAATGCAGGTCAGGCGGGACTATCTAAACCAGACCGACGTCGAGCACGCGGCCCCGCCTAAGGGGTGGCTGGCTGCCATGTCGGACAAGCATCTCAGCAAAGCCATACAGGCGATGCATTCGGACATTGCCAGGAGCTGGTCAGTTGCGTCACTGGCCCGGGAAGCACGCATGTCCAGGTCCGCTTTTGCCAAGAAATTTCGGACGGTTTTGAGGCACACGCCGCTTGAATATCTTACGCAGTGGCGGATGTCCAGAACAGGCGCGATGGTTCGCTCGAGTATACCCTTCTCTGAAGTGGCGTCAGCCGTTGGATACGGGTCGGAAAGTTCATTCAGCCGTGTTTTCAGGCGAGAGATGAGCGCAGCTCCTAGAGAATATCGACGAAACGTCGTTTAGGACCGAAGAATCCCTCCTTAGCGGTGAGAGCGGCGCGCTGAGCAAACCTTTAATAGCACGGCTGAAGTGACTGACGTGATGGCCTCGTTGACTTTTGCGGGGGTGGTGCTTAGAATGAATGTTTGTCTCTACAGGGAAAGGTGTGACTGATTGCGATGAGGACGTACGTAGCCAAGGGTGAGGAAGCCGAAGCGCTGAAGGTTGGGCAGAAGTGGTTTGTGGTGGATGCCACGAACGTGGTTTTGGGCCGTCTGGCGACGAAGGTGGCGCGGGTACTGATCGGGAAAGATAATCCGAGGTTTACGCCGTACCTGGATTCGGGCGACCACGTGGTGGTAATTAATGCCGACAAGATTCGCTTGACCGGTAACAAGGTTGAGCAAAAAATGTACTACTCGCACAGCGGGTATCCGGGCGGGTTGAAGGAAGTCCCCGCAAAGCGGGTGCGGGAAGCCAAGCCGGAATGGATGGTGCGGGAAGCGATTACCGGGATGCTGCCGAAGAACAAGCTGCGCGCCCGGCGGTTGAAGAAGTTGCGGATTTATCGCGATGCGGCGGGACTTTCGCGGCACGTTGGGCAGAAGCCGACGCCGATTTCGGCATGAAAAAGACAGTACTTAAGTTTTCAGTCGTCAGTGGAAGAAGTCGTGACGTAAGGAAGTAAAGAAGCGACGACGAGATTTTTGTAGGTTTTTGAGCAGGGTTGGTCAGCGAACTTCCGCACGTTGGTGTTCCTTAGCAGGGAATCATCCGATCGCGAAGTTTGGACTTGTCGAGGTCAGGGTTTGTAAGTACAAACCCTGAAACCCGGATTCGCCAGAGGCACGCGGCGGAGTCTTTTCACGCGGTGGAATGTGGTTTTGATGGATTAGGAGGAAAGTTGAGCACTGAATCGCCAGCAACGACAAAGACCTGGTTTCACGGAACGGGACGGCGCAAGGAGTCGGTTGCGCGCGTGTTTTTGCGCGCGGGAAGCGGCAAGTTCACGATCAACAAGCGGACGGCGGATGTATATTTCCCGAATTTCGCCTGGAAGCATGACGCGACGGAGCCGTTGAAGTTCACCAGCCTGGCGGATCAGGTGGATGTGGTGATTACCGCGCACGGTGGCGGAGTAGGCGGGCAGGCCGGAGCGGTGCGCATGGGATTGGCGCGGGCGATTGCACGGTTTAATCCGGAACTGCGGCCGGCTTTGCGTACCAATGGATTTTTGACACGCGATTCGCGCATGAAGGAACGGAAGAAGTACGGGCAGAAGGGCGCGAGAAAGAGATTCCAGTTCACAAAACGCTAAGCGTTTTTGTGGATGGCGCGGGGAGTGAGATTCCCGCGAAGGGCTCCAGCGCGATGGCGAGAGCCATGGCGCTGAGATCACGGCCGGCAAGAAGCCGGCAAGAGGCTGCTCTGAGGCAGGTTGCTCTTAAGAAAGGGCCGGGCTAAATCCCGGCACTACGCTGAGAGCGAAACCAAGATGGCCGCCTAAAGGTGGCCGCTAGCAAGAGCCCCAGCAAGCAGCTATTCAATGAGGAGGGATAGTGGCAGTAGAAATTACCATGAAAGAGTTGTTGGAGGCCGGAGTACATTTCGGTCACCAGACGCGGCGCTGGAATCCGAAAATGAAGGAATATATTTTTGGCGAGCGCAACGGGATTCACATTATTGACCTGCAGAAAACCTTGAAGATGTTCCGCGAGGCGAGCCGCTTCGTGAGCGATCTTTCCGGACAAGGCAAAACGGTTTTGTTTGTCGGCACCAAGCGGCAGGCACAGGAAGCTGTCTCTGAAGAGGCGAAAAAGTGCGGAGCGTTTTTTGTGAACCACCGCTGGCTGGGCGGCACGCTGACCAACTGGGCGACACTGCAGAAGTCCATCAAGCGGCTAAAATTGCTGAAAGCAATGACCGAAGACGGCCGCATGGAACAACTTTCGAAAAAAGAACGGGCGCGGCTGGACCGCGAAATGAAGCACCTCTTCCAGAACCTGGAAGGGATTGAAAACATGACGCAGTTGCCCGACGCGATGTTCGTGATTGACTCCAACGCGGAAGAAATTGCCGTGAAGGAAGCGCGGCGCATGGGCGTGCCGGTGGTTTCGGTGGTGGATACGAATTGTGATCCGGACGTGGTGGACTGGATTATTCCGGGCAACGATGATGCATTGCGCGCGATCCGTTTGTTCACTTCGAAGATTTCGGAATCGGTAGCCGAAGGCAAAGCCGCTTACCAGCAATCGCAAGTTGGAGAAAGCAAAGCAGCGGCGGATCAGGCACTGGTCGATGGCGTCGATTACGTGGACACCAGCGCTTACGAGCAATACGAAAAGCAGGAAGGCGACTTCGTCGAAGCGACCACGGAAGAAATCGCACTACCAGCGGAAGCCACCGTCCCTCCGGACGACGGCAAGATCTAGGCAAATTTAAGAGAAGCCTACGGGCAGGAATGAAAGGCGGCCCGTTCCAAGGCGACTTGGGGCGGGCCGTTTTGCAAGCAGCGGGAAAACCGCCGCGCAAATCGAATTTAGAAAGAGACAAAGGATGAGTACACCGAATACAGCCATGGAAATTCCAGCGAAGCTCGTAAAGGAATTGCGGGACCGCACGAACGCGGGATTCAACGATTGCCGCGCGGCCTTGGTCGAAGCCGGCGGCGACATCGAAAAAGCGATCGCCGTTTTGCGCAAGAAAGGGCAAGCGGCGGCCGCCAAGAAAGCGACGCGCGAAGCTACTGAAGGGCTCGTGGGGAGCTACATCCACGCCGGAGGGAAGATTGGCGTGCTCGTGGAAGTGAACTGCGAGTCGGACTTTGTGGCGCGCACCGAGGCTTTTCAGCATTTGTGCCACGACATCGCGATGCACATCGCGGCGCTCGATCCGAGGTACGTGAGGCGTGAGGACGTGACGCCGGAAATGCTCGAGAAGGAACGCGAGATTTATCGCGCGCAGGCTCTAGCGACCGGTAAGCCGGAACCTGTGGTGGAGAAAATTGTAGCCGGCAAGATGGAAAAGTTCTACGAGGACAACTGCCTCTACGAACAGCACTACATCAAGGACGAGGGCACTACCATTCGCGAGATGGTGGCCAGCGCGGTTGCCAAGCTAGGCGAAAACATCAGCATCAAGCGGTTTGCGCGGTTCAAGGTTGGCGAAGTGACGGGAACGAGCGGGCCGGAAGCGGCTCCGGTCCCGGCCCCTGTCAAAGCTTGAAACTGGTTCGAACGAGATAGCGCCCCGGTTTTCAGGCCGGGGCGCTTTTTTGTGTGCCGATTGGCCGCACGCTTTTGCTTGCAATGGAGAATTTCTGGCGCGGCGATGATAGTTGTCGGCGAGTTTGCTACAATTCCGAGGATTTGAACGCGGTACTCGACTCAGGATTTACAGGTAGAACGGAGCGATATGGCTGCTGGAAAGACCGTAAAGAAAAGCTCCAAGAAAAAGCCAGCATACAAGAGAATTCTGCTGAAGCTTTCCGGCGAGTCGCTGCAAGGGCCGCTGGGGCTGGGCGTGCACGGCGAAACGTTGCAGTCCATCGCGCGCGAGCTGAAGGAAGTGCGCGAATTGGGCGTCGAAATTGCCATTGTGGTGGGCGGCGGAAATATTTTTCGCGGGGCGAGGCAAAGGGGATTTGAAATAGACCGCGCAACGGGCGACTACATGGGGATGCTGGCGACAGTGATTAACGCGCTGGCACTGCAGGACGCGCTGGAGAAAGTCGGCGTGTTTACGCGCGTGCTGAGTGCGATTGAGATGCACGAGGTTTGCGAGCCGTTCATCCGGCGGCGTGCGATGCGGCACCTGGAAAAGGACCGCGTGGTGATTTTCGGCGCGGGCACCGGAAATCCGTACTTTTCGACGGACACGGCTGCGGCATTGCGCGCGATGGAAATCAAGGCTGACGTGATTTTGAAGGCGACGCGGGTGGAAGGAATTTACGATTCCGACCCGGAGAAATTCGCCGACGCGAAATTCATGGCGCAGATTACCTATCGCGATGTGCTGCATCAGGATTTGAAGGTGATGGATTCGACGGCGATTTCTCTGTGCATGGATAACGGCATGCCGATCGTGGTGTTCAATATGAATCAGTACGGAAATATCAAGCGGGTGGTGATGGGCGAACGAGTCGGTTCCATGGTGCGGCCGGCCTAGTGCGGCAGTTGAGGTGCAGTTGAATCGGTCGAAGAGGATGAGATGACGACGATTGGGACGACGAAAGAAGCGATAGCGGCGGCAAGAACCCGGATGGAAAAGGCGGTGGACGATTTCCGCAAGGAACTGGCAACGGTGCGGACGGGTCGCGCCAATGCGGGTATTCTGGAAAGCATACGCGTGGATTTTTATGGCACGCCGACGCCGGTCAATCAGCTTGGGACCGTGACCGTGCCAGAGGCGACGATGCTGGTGATTTCGCCGTGGGATCCCAGCGTGGTGGGGGCAATCGACAAGGCAATTCGGGCGAGTGATTTGGGATTGAATCCAACCAATGACGGCAAAGTGGTGCGGATTCCGATTCCTTCGCCTACCGAAGAGCGGCGCAAGGAACTGGTGAAGCACATCCACAAAGTTTTGGAAAATCACCGTACGGCGGTGCGCAATATTCGGCGCGACATCAAGGAAGCCATCGATAAGCTGGAGAAGGATAAGAAGATCAGCCAGGACGAGCAGAAACGTACCTTGGATGAGCTGGAGAAGGTTTCTCATTCCGAGACGAAGAAGATTGAGGATTTGAGCGCGATGAAGGAAAAAGAAGTGATGGAGATTAGATAGAGACCAGAGACCAGAGACCAGAGACCAGAGACCAGAGACCAGAGACCAGAGACCAGA
>Ga0210406_10000511_pt1 | contig 52090 bp, 36 predicted proteins | sample IncBWC30MmetaG_FD_155454 | JGI IMG/M metagenome (GOLD analysis project Ga0210406, IMG submission 155454) | Forest soil microbial communities from Barre Woods Harvard Forest LTER site, Petersham, Massachusetts, United States - Inc-BW-C-30-M | ecosystem: Environmental > Terrestrial > Soil >...
CTCGACATGGGGAAGTGTTGCGTTCATTTCGAGTCGCCGGACGATTTGCCGCTCGAAGCGATTGGCAAGCTGATCTCGGCGATTTCGAGCGAGAAGTGGATCGAGATGTACGAACAATCGCGCTTGATGACCAAGGCGGGGCAGGCGCAGATGGCGAAGCAAGGCGCCCCATTGGCGAGCAAGGTGGCCGCCAAGCGCGTCGGATCGCCCCAAAAGCAAAAAGCCCCAACCAGACGGTTGGGGCGCACTTTTCTACAGCACTAACTCTACCACTACTGCCCTCCCCTTGTCAATAGGTAAATTTTTACAAATGGTAAAGTCTTGAAACACAATGGGATACGCGAGACGCGAACACTCCATTTCGCGAGATTGGCCCACCCGCGTCGTCTCTCTTGCCTTTTTCGACGCAGAGACACGGGAGACGGTAGCAAGGCCCGATCAAGGAAACGCGAACGGCGGCGAATCAGCTCGTGCGCACGGGGCCGGTGGTTGCGGCAACTTCAATGATGGGATTGGGCAGCGCCCGCATGGTGCGGACGAAAACTTCCACGATGGCACCGTCGAACTGGGCGTTCGCGCAGCGCTCGAGTTCCGCAAGCGCGTCTGTGGCGTTTCGAGCTTTCTTGTAAGTGCGGTCGCTGGTGATCGTATCGTAGGCGTCGGCGACCGCAATGATGCGAGCGCCCAGCGGAATTTTCTCCCCGATCAATGCCTCGGGATAGCCAGAGCCGTCGAAGAATTCGTGGTGGTGCAAAACCATTTCCCGAATGCGCGCGAGCGGTGTGAGCGGGTCGAGGATCTTTGCGCCAAACTTCACGTGTGACTTCATTGTTTCCCACTCTTCGGGATTGAGCGGGCCGTTTTTGTTCAGGATGCTTTCCGGGATGCCGACCTTGCCGATGTCGTGAAGCACCGCGCCCAGCCGAATCTCTTCGACTTCGGTATCTTTCATCCCCATCGCTTCCGCGATCAGCGCGGCATAGGCGGAGACTTTCTGCGAGTGGCCTTGCGTGTAGTGATCCTTGGCGTCGATGGCATAGGCCAACGACGTGACCGTGTCCAAAACCGCTTGCGGCAACGCTTGCGGACCCCGTGCCGGCGCGGTCGGAGGCTGGCCGTTGGTCGGTTCGGTAGCTGCCAGGGATTCGGTGAATTGGCGAAGGCGCTGGTAGATCTCTTCGAAAGCCTCGGGCCCAGTGGAAAAGAGGCGCTTGAGAGTGACGCCCAGGTAGGCCTCGAGGACGTCGCGCTTCCATTTCTTCGCTTCATTGGGATCGAAGTGATCGGCGGTAGAAACGGCGTTGCCGCCCTGGTGCTTCGAAAGATACATGGAAGCATCGGCCACCTGGATAAGCTCTTGCGGCGACGAGCCATGGAGCGGATAGCAGGCGATGCCGAAGCTGGCGCTGATGTTTTTCTCGCGGAGCAGGGGATCAGAAGATACCCAGCCGCGGAGTTTGCTGGCCAGTTGCCGCGCATGCTCCATATTCGTTTCCGGCATCAGAATGACAAACTCGTCGCCGCCGTAGCGGGCCACAACGTCGGAGCGCCGGCAGTTGGTCTCCAGAATCTGCCCGACGCGTTGAAGAACGAGGTCGCCTTCGAGGTGCCCGTAAAAATCGTTGACGAACTTGAAGCGGTCGAGATCCATAAGTACGAGCGCAAAGGCGCGTCCGGCGCGAGTGGAACGTTTCCATTCGGCGGACAAGGCTTCCATGAAGAAGCGATGCGTCTTGACGCCGGTGAGGCCGTCGGTGATGGCCTGTTCCTGGGCTTTTTGGAAAGAAAGCGCATTGTGCAGCGCGCCGGCGATCAGGTCGGCCAGCGTGCGCAGCAAAAGAACTTCTTCCTCGGAGAAGTCCACCGGTACGGAAGACTCAATGTAGAGAATGCCGTGGAGCTGTTCGGCGTAAAAAACCGGCAAGGCGATGGCTGCTACGGAATCCGCCAATAGCGGCTTCAGTGCAGCATCGGCCGGGGCGGCGGCGCGGTAGACGGCCATGTGCCCATTACGCGCCACGTGGCCGATGAGGCCCGAGCCGAGAGAAATACGCTGCCCCAGAGTCCCGCGGCGTTTTCCTGCTTCGGCCTGGATCACCACTTCACGCGTCGCGTAGTCCAGCACGCCGATGCCAATGTGATCGTAGGTCAAGCCGGCTTCGAGTTGCTCGGTGATCTTGGCGAGCATTTCGTCAGGATTCAGTGTGGCGATGGCGTTCCGCGAAATGGTGTTGAGCAGCGAAAGATGCCGCGCCTTGGTGCGCTCTTCGCTGAAAAGCCGCGCATTTTCAATCGCGATACTCGCTTCGCTCGCAAGCACCCGCAAAAGTTCGAGGTGGCCTTCGTCGAAAACGCGTTCGTGGTCGGAATAGACCGCCATCGCGCCGATGGCGTGGTCGTAGGCCACCAGCGGCACGCCGCAGAAGCAGCCTTTCACTCGCAGAGGTTCGACGCCGAGTTTTTTCATCTCCCGGACGTAATTGTCGCGGATGAGCACCGGTTGGCGCGTGCGAATGATGTATTCGGTAATGTGATTGCCCGCGGGGCGCGCGCGTTTGGGAAGCCGCACGCCGTCCACGATCTCGAGATCGAATTGAATTTCGTCGCGCAGCGGATCCAGTTCCGCGATGTAGAAGTTTTCCACGTCGAAGAGGCGCCGCAGCTCTTCCCACACTTTCCTCGTCAAATCCTCTTTATTCAAAGTGGAGCTGAGCGCGCGGCCGATTTCGTTCAAAACGTGAAGCTCTTCAGAGCGCCGCGAAGTCTGCTGGATCAGATAGCTGTTTTCCACGGCCATGCCAATCTGATGCCCGAGCGCGAGGAGCAGCCGCAACTCCGCAGGAGTGAAGCGCCGACTGTCCGGTGTTCCCAGCAGCAGAACGCCGAAGGCTTGCTCTTTAGCTTGAAGGCTGATGGCCACCACGCTGCGCAGCCCTTGCTCGAGCGCCAGTTCGCGGAAGCGGCGGATGGACTTTTCTTTTTCCAGCGCGGAGAGAGAGTCGTCGCGAAGGTCGCGAAAACCCAGCAGCCCGCCAAGCCGCGCGACGAGGCTGACGAGATAGTCGTCCAGACCTTCGTTCTGAGCGGCGCGGCAGAATTCATCGCTGAGTCCCACGGCAACGACAGAAGTCGGACCCTGCGGATCGCCATGGTGAAGGAAGAGCGCTCCGGCGGGCAGCCGAACGACGCCCAGCACGCGGTCCAGCGCTTGCGAGAGCATGCGCTGAATTTCTCCGCCCACAAAGCTGGAGGTCGCCAGATTGAGATTCGAAAGCGCCAGCATGTTGCGTTCGATGCGGCGTTTTTCCTCTTCATAGAGCGCCATGACCATCAGCATGGCGACGAACGCGCACGGCGCCGCGGCAACCACGCTCATGCCCGCGCCCTGAAGTTCCGGTGTCGCGTTCAGAATATGGAGCGCGAGCGAGAGGATTCCCCAGCAAGCGAAGGAAACGCCCAGCAACCGGTCGGCCAGTGTCTCCTGGCGCCGGCTTTCCTGCCAGAACACTACCGCCACGCCGATGTACAGCAAGGAAGCGGGAACGATTGCAGAAACAGAAATCGCGTTCGTGACATTGGCAGCGGCCCAAAGTCCGAAGACAATGGTGGCGATCAACCCGGGAATTTTCCAAGGTTTGCGCTGGGAGTAAAGCTGCGCCCCCAGGAAAAAAAGCACTCCGGAAAGCCCGAACAGCCAATGATTCAAAGCACTCTGCAAGGGGCTCGCCGCCGCGTTTGGAACCAGCGTCGGCCCCACGTAGTGAAGCCCGAACACGGCCCAAGCCGCGGTCCAGAGCAGCAGATACGACTGGCGCTTGATGCTGTGAATATACGCGAAGAAGCCCGCCACCAAAGTGGTAGCGATCAGCAGCGCCATGGAGATAAAACTCTGATGCATCAGGAAAACATTCGATTCTCCGCCGACATCGCGGACGACCTTCTGAAAGTCACGAAGGCACAAAAATCCCTCGCGCTCCGTTGTGTACGCGCAGACCCGCCACTCGCACGAGGGGACAATCGTGCGGCGACGCAGGAAGGTCGCGCCCGTACACAAAACAAAGTACTTGTGATTATGGATTATGGAAATTTCCGGAAGCAAGCGTACCGGGGTACTGGTAGCCAAAGAGACAGCAGCCTTAAGGTAACCGATTCAATACAAAGAGGGATAGAGTCACGGGCCGTTTCGGTCACTAAGATACGCATCCACATGCCTTTGACGTAAGCATCTGATTGTCACGGCAAGTCCCCCCTCGAATCCGCAGGCCGGATTAGCGTTCTTGAACCGGCCGCGCCAATTACTTTAGCGGCTCCAAAATTTCGACGTGATGGTGCTCCATCAGATCACCTGTGGCGTGGTCCAATTGGGCAACGGCAATCTGAAAATTCACCTGCGCCTGGATGAGATTCAGCTCCGCCTGAGCCAGTTGCGTTTGCGCGTCGAGAACGAAGAAGACCGTTTCTGCTCCCAATTCGTACTTGCGTTCATCGGCATGAAGAGACTGCTGTGCCAAGTCCAGCGCGACTTTCGAAGCTTCCATGGAGAGTTTGGTTTGTTCCAGTGCGTGGACGGTATTGGTAACCTCGAGGGTAATGCTCTGCGTCGTCCGTCGTTCCTGGTATTGATCGCGGCGGCGGCTCACCGACGCATCCGCCAGGTTGGCTTCTGCGCTGTGATTCTTTATGGGCAGGGTCAGCGAAAGGCTTGCGCCGTAGGCTGGATAAGTGAAATGAAAAGACTGGCTGAGGCCGTCGCCCAGGCCGGTCTTGCTCACTAGCACCGGAGGCACAGCCGTATTGAACTGATTGCCGGCGAGGCCGTTGCCTGAATAAAAGCCGGAGAGTTCGAGGTCTGGCTTAAGGCCGTTGTGGGCGAGACGAATGCTGAGTTCATCAATGTCCAGTTGCTGGCGCGTGGCTTCCAGTTCGGGGCGGTTGGCGAGGGCTCGCGCAAGCGTGGTGGCGATGTCCGCGGTTGGCAGTGTGCCAAGCGGTTGGGGCTGATCCGTAAGCTCGAGATCGAGAGCGCGGATGGCCGGATCAAGGTCTGCTCCAATCACTTGGCGAAACTGATCTTCGGCTTGTTTGAGCGTATATTCCGCTTGGATCACGCCCACGCGGCGCGAAGCGACTTGCGATTCCGACCGGTAGATATCCAGCGGCGGCAGCGCGCCGAGTCCGAGGGCTTTCTTATCGTGGTCGTAGCTCTTCTGAGCTTCCTCCAGGGACTTGCGTTGCACAGTCAGAGATTCGCGGGCAAGGACGACGTTCCAGTAATTGCCGACCGTTTGAAGAATGATGTTATTCACCTCGCCTTGAAACACCGACCGGGCCTGCTTCAAATTTCGCTGCGCGATCAGGATGGGAGCGCGGTTGGGGAACAATCCGAAGTTCCGGAGAAGCGGCTGCGTGACCGTGAATTGCAGATCCGTCGCGATGGAGGGGTTCACCAGGCTCAGGGAGTCGTTGGTGGACAATTTGCTGGCATTGAATGACGTTTGAAAATTCGTGCCTGTCTGAAAGGCTTGCGCGTAGCCAAAAGTCGTGGTCTGGCTTAGCGTGTCGAGAATGGCCGCTCCCTGAACTTGCGTGATGGCCGGTGATTTGGCTCGGTTGTCGGAAAAGCTGGAGGTGACCAGGGGATCGAACGGCCCATAACTTCGATGCAGATTGTTTTGCGCGAATTCGATCTGGGAATGGTCGAGGCGGATGTCCGTGTTATTCGAAAGCGCCAGGCGGATGCAGTCATTCAAGGAGAGCACCAGCTTTCCATTTGCGACGTGATCCTGTAAGCCCTGTGGCACAGGGAGCGGTGCGGGAGGCTTCTGGTGGCCGCTCACGCCAAGCAATCTTTCCATTCGTGACGAGTCTTGCGCCCGCGCCGAAAAGTTGAGCGCCAGCAACAAAGAGGTCAGAACGAAGAATAAGCGCAATACTCGCATCACTCACCCCCCAAAGGAATTTCTCGCGAAAGGCCGCCTTATTCGTAGCGGATCGCTTCAACGGGATCGAGCCGCGCCGCCTTGACCGCCGGATAGATGCCGAATATCAGCCCCACGGAAATGGAAACCACAAAGGCCAGAAGAATCGAGCTGATGGTGACGATGGTTGACCATCCAGCGAGCCAGGCGATGAGTTGAGACATGGCGAAGCCCACGAGGACGCCCAGCAGACCCCCGGCAAAAGAGATGAGCACGGCTTCAATCACAAATTGGCGCACGATATCCCAGCGCCGGGCCCCGACGGCGCGGCGCACGCCAATTTCACGGGTACGCTCGAGGATGGCAGCCAGCATGATGTTCATGATGCCGATTCCACCCACAAGCAGAGAAATCGAAGCGATGGCCACCATGACGGTGTTGAAAAGCTGCTCGGTACGTTTTTGCTGCGCGAGCAGCTCGGCCGGAACGATAACGTTGAAATCCCCCGCGCTGTGATGTGACGCGTTCAGGATGCCGCGAACCACTTCGGCATCGGTGGTGCTCGTTTCCGGCGAGTCCAGATGCAGATAGAGGCCGTCGATCTCGTCCTTCAATTCGCTTTGCGAGTCTTCGAGACGGTACATGACGGCCTTCAAGGGCGCGTAGACGAGATTGTTCATGTCTTCGGTGCGCACGCCGGAAACTTCCGTCTGCGGGGCCATCTGCGGGGCCACCGTGCCGATCACGTGGCACCATTGCTCGTTCAGCTTGATGTATTCGCCGATCGCGGCCCCCGCTCCAAAAAGACTCTCTTTCGCGGCCGCTCCGAGAACGCACACCGGCGCAGCCGCCTCATTTTCCGCGGCGTCGAAGAAGCGACCTTCCGTGACTCGCAGATGGCTGATCTCCAGATAACTGGGCTCCACGCCATAAACGATTGGAGCGTCTTGTTGCGGCTTGGGGAGAAGTTTTCCTGGGCTGAATCGTTTGCGGGGCGTGCCATCCTTGATATCGGAAACATTCTTTCGAATGATTTGATAGTCGCTGAGCGTTAGGCCCGGCGAATTCTTCCGGACTTTTTGCAGCTCCTGCCAGTTGTGGGACTCCTTGGCTTCGACGATCAGATTGCGAACGCCAAGCTGCTCGATGAAGGCCATGACTTTCTGCTGGGCGCCCGCTCCGATGGAGAGCATCGCAACGACCGCGGCCACGCCAAAGATCATTCCCAGCATAGTGAGGAGGGAACGCAACTTGTGGCTGGCCAGATTTTCGAACCCGAAAACAATATCGGGGAGCCACTGCTGGAGAGATCTGGGCTCGGCGAGGGAGCTGGGTTTCATCGTGATGCGCCAAGCCTCAAAGGGAACCCGGGCCCAGGCTCGGATTCGAGGTCCCGCCGCTCTTGCTTCCGCCTGCGGCCTTCTTCTCCGGGTTCACCAAAGCGACGACCGTTCCAGCCGGCAAGCCGCTCAGGATCGCGCGCCCTTCGCTCACCGCGCGGACTTTGACTTCCTGCATTTCAAATCCGCGATTGCGTTTGCAATACACGACTTTTTTGCCGTCGTGGTCGAAGATCGCTCCGCCAGGAATGGAAACCGCGCGGGAAAGATTGTCCCCGAGAATGCTTAGACGAACCGCGAAGCCGGGCCGCAAGCGCGGATCCGCCCGATCGAGCTGTACGGTCACGTCGAAGGTGTGCTGCGAGTTGTCGTCCCAGAATTCGTGGCTCGTCGCGCCGCCCACATTTTGCACTTTGCCGGAAAACTTTTCGCCGGGCAGGGCCTCAATGTTCAATTCCACGGATTGCCCGGCCTTCAGGTTGATGCGGTCGGTTTCACCGATTTTTGACGAAACTTCCAGTTGCGACATGTCGATGACTTCCGCAATTGAGCTTCCCGGATTCACCTGATCTCCCACGTGATAGTCCGGGAGCGTCATCCCGCCCATGAAAAATCCGCCCGTGGAATCCCGGTTGCCATGGATGACCACTAAACCGTCGATGGGCGTGATGATGTGCATGTTTTTGATGTTTTGCTCCGCTTGTTCCATGGACAGGCGGGCCTTGTGCCGTTTCTCCTCGCTGATGGCCAGCGCCGCCTGATTCGAAGCGCTGTGGGATTGGATGTCCTGCTGTAATTGGGTCAGGGCGCGCTTGGCTTCATCAAGTCCGAGAAGGTTTTTCTGCGCGTCGATGGGGCTCACCAGTTCATTCTTGCTGACTTCCAGCTCCGCGCGGCGCACCGCGTATTTCGCTTTCAGCAAAGCGGTGCGGTCTTCCGCGGTCTGCACGTCGGCGTCCGCTTTGGCTTTGACGATCTCCTGCTCCGCTTGCAGCAAATCGCTGCGATTCTGTCCGAGATTGTATTCCTGCTGGCTGGGGTCGAATTCAAGCACCACGTCGCCTTTGTGAACCTGCGCGCCGGAACGCGCCAGCGTCACGATTTGCAACGTGCCGCCGGCGATCGGCGGAGCGATGATCGCTCTTGAGTTTGCCGTACGCAAAACGCCCGTGGTGAACACCTTGAGCTGAAGATCAACTTCTTTGACCGTCGCCGTGGGAATCTCCGAGTCCGTTGCCAGGACGGTGGTCTGGCGGCACGAGAAGCCGCCTCCCGCCAGCGCGAGAGCCAGAAGAAATGCGTGGAGTTTTGAGCGGCGTTTCATCGCAATAGTGAGCTACTCCGCCAGCGTCGGATCCTTCAAGGCCAGTTGCTCGCCCGGTTGCAGTCCTTTGGCGATCAATGCTTCATCGCCGCTTCGCCGCAATACTTCCACGGAGGTCTCTTCGAATTTTGAGCCGTGCCGGACGTAAGCAACCGTCCGTCCGCCCTTCCGGAAAAGTGCAGCCGACGGAATTACAATACCGTTGGCAACGCGGTCTACCGCCACCCGGACAACCGCTCCCATTCCCGGCGCAAGGCGCGCATCACTGTTTGCCAAAGCCACTTCAACGGTGAAATTTCTGGGAACAGGCCATCCGGCATTGAAGTCCAGGCTGGCCGTGGGACTGATTGTCTCGATGCGTCCCTCAAAGCTCCCGTCGGGAACGGCTTCGATGACCACCGCTCCCGTTTGCCCCAATTTCAACTGACCTCTTTCCGCTTCCTCAATACGCGCGGAAATTTTCAGCGTGGAGGGGTCAGGAAGCTCCGCGATGGCGGCGCCGGGCCAGGCTCGGTCGCCCGGTTTGAACGGAGTGGGCCCGCCCTGCGGCTGCCAGTGATTTTGCAGCGCCACAACTCCATCCAGCGGTGCATGCAAGGCCAGCGAGGCCAGGCTGTGCTCGTCCTGCTGCACCTGAAACGCGGCTTGATCCTGCTTCTGCTTCTTGCTGGCAAGATCCGCCTTGGCCGCCGAGCGGTCCGCATTCAGCTTGGCCTCGTTTTCCGTGACCTTTTGCTCGGCATCCGCGAGCTTGAGCTTGGCCTCTTCGCCTTCAATCACGGAGACAATCTCCTGTTTGCTGGCATCCAGGCGCGCTTTCTGCGCCGCGAACTTGGCCGCCATCACGTCTGTCAGATCCTGCTCTTCCTTCAAACGAGCGGCCGCGCGTGACTGCTGAATCTCCGCTTCGGCCGATTTGAGCGCTGATTGATCTTGCGCGAGTTTTTGCTTCACGGTCGTATTATCGAATTCGACCAGCACATCTCCTTTTTTGACCTTCGCTCCATTGGCGGCAAGGTTCATGATTTGCAGATCGCCCGCGCCGTACGGGGCGGCGATGATCACAGAGCGGAGCGCCTTAACCTCGCCCTTGACTTCCAGGTACTCCACAAACTCTTTTCGTTTCACGTCCGCGGTGGCGAGCTTTGCTGCTGGGCTGGCTAGACGAAAGGCGCCAAACACCAGAAGAGAGAGGACCACTGCTGCCGTGAGCGTCAGAATCCTCCTCCCCGGCTTCCATTTCTTGCTTATCACTGGCCCGCCCCTGTTTGGCCCTCGACCGCTGCGCGCCGGATAATGTCTCCCTCGGAGAGCCCGGAATTCACAACCGCCTCGAGATCATTTCGGGCGCCCGTCTGGACGGTGCGCTTGTCAAATCCAACTGTCGATTTCAGCCATACGAAGGAATGATTGTTTTCCATGCCGATGCTCTGACAGGGGACCACAATAACATTCTTCTGTGAGCCGAGATCGACGTCCAGCGCGGCAGAAAGGTCGGGCAAGAGCCTCGGGTCCGTGCCCTGAACCGAAAAGCGCGCCGTAAAGGAGCGCACCACTTCGGAAAACTGCCCCTGATGGCCGAGCGGCGAGAGTTCTTCGAGAGTAGCCGGCAGAGTCATGCCCGGATAGGCGTCGAGGTGCATCTGTGCCTTCAAGCCTGGGCGCACCTTCAGGAGATCTACTTGATTCAACTCCACGCGGACCTCCATTTGAGAGGGATCCACAACCTGAAGGAACGGCACGCCGGGCCGCACTTGGTCGCCCTGTTGCACGGTCCCCATGCGGCCGCCCAGCCAGATGGTGTTGTGAACCACGACTCCCGGCATCGGCGAATGAACGACCATCTTGGCGGCGTTTCCTTGCGCGTAGCGCATCGCTTCCAGCGCGCGGTCGCGCTGAATCTCCTGAATGCGGATGGCGGCGGCGGCCGCGGCCCGCTTCAACTGATACGTTTCCTTCAGCTGCTTGAACGTGGCCTGTGCTTCGTCCTGGGCCTCCTGATTCTTCTCCGCATCGATACGCGAAACGATTTCATTTCTTTGCAGCTCGAGCTCCGCGCGCTTGAGCTCGTCCTCGGCCTGTTTCATTGCCGTGTCATCCTTGGCCAGCGCGATGTTTTCCTCGGATTGCTTTTGCGCTACCTGTCCGACCAGATTTTCGTATGTGCTCTTTTTATCCAGATAATCCTTCGTCTGCGCTTGAGGATCGAATTCAACGAGGACATCGCCCTTGTTCACGTGCATCCCGGCGGGCGCCAGCTTGGTGATGACCATGGAACCAACCTGCGCGCCTTCCAGCCTGGGGGCCAGAACTATGAAGGAACGCGAAGCTTGGCTGCTCCCATTGAGCCGCAGAGATGCCGTGAAGTTTTTTCGTTCCACTCGGACGACGGATTCTTCGACATTTGTCGCTGCCCGGCCGGTCCGGAAATGGGCGAAAAGGAAGGCGGTCACAACGAGGAGGAGTACAGCGGACGCGCGCAGGACGAGTTTCCTGGCCCCTCCGCCGGTTTGAGCTGTCTCGACCATCGCCTCGACTACCCTGGGAACTTTAGACGTTGCTACACCCAAACTGGTCACTTGGAATTCAAATCCGGGAAAATGGTTGTTTCATTCGAATTCTGCCAATTGCGCTTTCTTGCAGTTACCGAGTTTATCCCAGAAGTCAGCCCAGGAATACGCTCGAATCGGCGGCATCCGTCGGCACCGGCTTGCCCCATCTGGGCGCGAGTGCCGAGTTCCCGGCAATCGAAGTACTGCCTGAAAAGCGCACGCATTGGACGCCATTTGCAGGTTTGGCTACACTGAGAGTTTCAATTCCAGTGGAAAGACGCGCTGACAATGAGTGATCCGAATCCAAAGACTTCTGCCGTGAGGGTGCGCTTTGCCCCTTCCCCTACCGGCTATTTGCATGTGGGAGGAGCGCGGACCGCTCTGTTCAATTGGCTTTTCGCGCGCCACCAGGGCGGCACGATGATCCTTCGCATCGAAGACACCGACGCCGAGCGCAACAAGCCCGAACTGGTGCAGGGCATTCTGGATGGCTTGCAGTGGCTGGGCGTCAATTGGGACGAGGGACCATTTTACCAATCGCAGCGGACGGCACTGTATCTTGCGGCGGCGAAAAAATGTTTGGAGAACGGCGCGGCATTCTTGTGTTATTGCCCGGCGGAAAAATATGCCGGAGGCGATCATGCCGAGCCGGCGCAAGACGAGGAACCGAAGGCTGGCGGGCCGCGGCGCGTCTCGCGCTGTACTTGCCGCGATGGCAAACCGTCAACGCCCGGCACGAAGCCCGCGGTCCGCTTCAAAGTTCCTCTTGGGGAAACGACGAAATTCTTCGACGCTGTATTTGGCGAGCGCGAGTTTTCGAATGAGGAAATCGAGGACTTTGTTTTGTTGCGCTCCGGAAAAGGCGACGAGGAATTTGGCCAGTCCATGTATCAGCTGGGCGTGGTCGTCGACGACGTCGACATGCGCATCACCCATGTGATTCGCGGCGCGGATCACATTTCCAATACTCCCAAACAGGTGCTGCTGTACCGTGCGCTGCGTGCGGAGCCTCCTGTCTTTGCGCATGTGCCGCTGATTCTCGGCGCGGACAAATCCCGTCTTTCAAAGCGTCACGGCGCTACCGACGTCAACATGTACCGTACCGAAGGTTTTCTTCCCGAGGCGTTCCGAAATTTTCTTGCGCTGCTGGGCTGGTCTCCCGGCGGCGACGAGGAATTTTTGCGCACCAAGGATTTACTGGAAAGATTTTCGCTCGAGGGCGTCAGCCGCACCAACGCCGTTTTCGATCGGCCGAAACTCGAATGGTTCAATACGCAGTACCTGCAAAAACTTCCCATCGAGGAATTGCTTCCCGAAGTCGAAAACGAATTGAAGCGCAGCGGATTGTGGAAGCCGGAGTGGGCGGCGGGTACCGCTCCTGGTCCCGATGGACGCGATCACGCTTGGTTTTCAAAGACCGTCGATTTGCTGCGGCCGCGCATCCGTTTGCTGCCGGATTTTTCTTCCTGGTCGCATGCGTTTTTCAGCGACGAATTCACGCGCGACGCGGCGGCCAAGGAAAAATTCTGGAAAGATCCCAAAGTGCCGGAACTTCTCGCGAAACTCGCGGATGCGCTTGAGGCGCTTCCGGAGTGGGATCACGACGCTTGCGACCACGCTTCGCGCGCGGTTGCCGAAGCCGGCGGAGTCAAAGCTGGTTTGCTGATCAACGCGACGCGCGTGGCGATCGTCGGCCAGGCCGTGGCGCCGCCGCTCTTTGACACGATGGTTGTTCTTGGCCAGCAGCGCGTCGTTCGGCGCTTGCGCGATGCGGTGTTTGGTTTCGGTAAATCCTAGAGTTATTCTCCCTCATAAAAATTCAGCAAACCTTTTGAGTGTCGAAATTTATGTTTCGAGTTCGGCATGGCGGCTATTGCTTTCCGAAAATTTCCGAGTGCGCGGGCTTTGCGGCGGAAGCCGTGGAGGCGACGTTCAGCGTTGCGTCGAGAGTGAGCGTGGTTGGGGGCAGGCAAAGTTCGTTGCTGCAGGCTTGATAGCGGAGCTTCAGCGGAATGTGCTGTTCGCCGAGAGGGGCGCTGGCGAGCGCGGTCACCGGCATGCGCAGAATCACCGTGTCCTGGTAGACGTTCAGCGGAGTCTTGGAGAAGGCAAATTTTTCGAGTTTGCCCTTGGGGTAGGAAACGTCGCCGCTGTTGAAGCCCGCGGGAAGCGCGGCCTTGAGGTCGGTGGCGATGAGATAGTCTTCCGATTTTTCGCGGGCGTTGACGTGGAAGCCCGGGCGAATCTTCATGACCACGGCAATTTGAAACGAGCTGCCGCGGGCGACGGGTTCGAGCGAGGCATAGATTTCCGGCTTGACGACGTCTTTGCCGGAAGGAACTTGCGCGAGCAGCGCTATGCGCAAAGCCAGGAAACCGAATAAGAGGATGGCTGCTTTGGATTTCATAATGTGACCTGTACACCGATTTGCTGGGAGATTACCCGGCTCATGACCGCGTGTAGATCTTCACCAGATTTTTCGTGGACGAAAGCGTTGCGCGATTCGTTCCAGCCAAGTTTGAAGCTAGTGGAAAGCGCGGAGATCCATATCTCGCGGACGGGCGTGTTGGGCGAAATCACGAACTTGGCCTCCTCGGGTTCCTCGAAGAGAACTTCGAGTTTTCCGGATTCGCCTTCGACGTCGAAACCGTGCTCATCGCCGGCGGTGAGCATGCGGCGCTTGAGATCCTCGAAGGCGGCGTCCGCCTTTCGCTGAAAGTCTTTTTCGTCGAGCATGCAATTAGCGTACATGAAGAGAGTGGGCAGTGGGTAGTGGGCAGTGGATAGTGAAGAAACGAACGAGAGCGCTGAGTTCCAAAGTGGGAAGAATACCCATACACCCCGGGTGTTTTCGTAAGAGTGGCAAATAAAGGAGTTGCGGGATACGGAACTTGGAAGTGTGTACGGAGAATGGAAGACGAGTCAGCCACAGAGACACAGAGGCGCAGAGCGGAGGAAGAAAGAGGGTGGCTTGTTTCTAACAAATGGTTAACCATAGTCACCACCCCCCTCCCCGGTTTTTCAAAAGTGATAGATTCTAAAGGGACTTTAAGTTGTTTTAGAATCAACACTTGTAGAAGTGTTGATTCTGCGTGGTTTATCGGAGCTTTGAGTTTAGATAAGGGTAATACTTGAGAGCCTGAGGGTAGTGAGGGAGCTGGAAGGACCGCCGAGGAGTGGACAGTGGTCAGTTGGCAGTGGTCAGTGAGGAGAAAAACAGCAGAAGAGAATGGGAGAGAGCGGAACCGTTTGCGGCCGCGGTGGGATCTTCGAGCAGGGAACACGGTAAACGTGCGCGGATTGGCTTCGACCAACACGGGAGAGAATAGCACACCTTAATGAAGATGTTAAGTGTTTTACATCGAATGGTCGAAAATGAGGGTTGAACGGCTATTAGGGCGGTTGAATGGTTTCTGTGGATGCGAGACGAACGGGTAAAACAACGTCAAAACCCGCACGCTTCAAGAACCGAAGCATGCGGCACCCCCCTCTCATTTCAGCGTTCTAAGGCCCCGCCACCCGCCTGAATTTTGACGGACAGGTTATCCAGCTTCGTCAACATCGCCCGACCTCCCGGATGCCTAGCGATTTCAACTAGCGCCGCCCTCACCGGCTCTTGGTCGCCGGTACCGGAGACGATGTCCTTCCCCGTTGGATCGAAGAAAACTAGCGGATTGTTGCGGCCATAAGCATAGAGATTCAGTCTCTGCGGGTCCATCACCCTCATGACGTTAATGAAGACCGGGTCGGGACTCGTGAAGCGGCCCATCGAGGAGGCGTCGAAGCGGGCACCGAAATAGTCGAGGCCGGATTCGGAGTCGCGTTCTTTGCCGGTGAACTTGTCGGCAAAAAGTACATGTTGGTGCAGGCTGTCGTACATGCAGGTCAGCGCGTCGTAGGCGTAGAGGGAGCGTGGCTTGGACCGGTAGTCGCGCGGCTAAACCATTTGCGCCAAAGCTTCTGCCCCACCCACCCAACAAGGTACCATTGCACGAAGGAGAGCAGGCACACTAAAAGCAGGTAATAACCGCCAACTGAAATTCCCCCGTACAAATGGTCGACGGTGATGCCGTGACTGTCGAAGTACCAATAGAAAGGCCTCGCTGCGAGAACGCTCGGCCTTTGAATGGCATAGGTCAAAGTGATCAGGAGGGGAGGCAAGCCCACGCCTGTACCTGTGTCAATCTGCCGTAAGGCTTTCCCAAAGAAGATATAACTTGGCGTGACCTCTTCGAACGCCGGGCGATGTGGCCGATAAGGGTAACTGCCAGTCACAAAGAGAAGCGCAAAAACCATCCAGTAGATGCAGTTCGCGAGTATTACGAGACTTGCAATGCTCAAACGGGACTTCATGGCTGGCTCCCCGGATTTGTGATCCTGGGCACGTCGCTTGGCCGGATTAATTGGGCGCTGTCCTGATGCCGGATTTTCAGTCCTCTTGACGGGTCGGTATTTCGCACTCGGTCTTCGGCAATGAGCGCCTCTCTCAGGTTCCCCACATTGACCTGCCCTCCGGCAATTGCGGGTTGCCCGCCGATCAGTTCGGCCCAAACGTGGCCAAGCAGTTCGTGCGCGGCAGTTTCCTCTTCATCCGCTCCAGGGATTTGCCCGGTGGTGATGCTGCCGTCCTTGCCGAGGAAGACGGCGGGTGGGCCAGCCTTCGCCGTATTGATTTTGTTTGGAGCTGCGAGCATGACTGGAGTATACCACTGAGGTAGTTTCCCATGGAGTAGTGAGAGGGGGTGCCGCATCCTTTGCGGTGTTCAAAGGGTGCGCGGGGTTCCCTCGATGAAGAACAAGCTGAAACGGTACTACGGACGAAAGGATCTGCACTTCATCACCTTCAGTTGCTATGAGAGAAGACCTCTGCTGGGATCGGCGCGCGCCAGAAATCTTTTTGTGAAAATTCTTGGGGAAGTGCGAGAGCGGTACCGGTTCAGGATTGTCGGGTATGTGGTGATGCCAGAGCATGTACATCTTTTGGTGAGTGAACCTACCAAAGGTACGCCGTCGAAAGTGATCCAGGTGTTGAAGCAAAGAGTGTCGAGAGCGATGCGAGCGAAGAGGCGGAGTGTGAGGGGACAACTGAGGCTACCGTTTGCCGAAGAGGAGAAGGAGCAGAAGCGATTTTGGCAAAGACGGTTCTATGACTTCAATGTTTGGAGCCGCGGAAAAGTGAAAGAGAAGTTGAACTACATGCATGCGAATCCGGTGGTGCGAAGACTGGTGAAACATCCGACGAACTGGCCATGGAGCAGTTGGAGCAGTCATGAGAGAAAAGAAGAAGGGCTGATTCGCATAGATGTCGCTGATTGAAAAAGACGGGAAAACTAAGAGAGGAAAAGAAAGAGCGCACCCTTTGAAAACCCGCAAAGGGTACGGCACCCCTCTCATTTCGGTGTATTCGGTGGCCGCCACTCGTAATGATGGGAAAGACTAAGAGAAGAAAAGAAAGAGCGCACCCTTTGAAAACCCGCAAAGGGTACGGCACCCCCTCTCATTTCGGTGTATTCGGTGGCCGCCGCTCGTAATGATGGGAAAAACTAAGAGAAGAAAAGAAAGAACGCACCCTTTGAAAACCGCAAAGGGTGCGGCACCCCCCCTCTCATTTCGGTGTATTAAGTGGCTGCCATCTGCCGCGCACGGGAGGCCGGCGTTCCACGGAGACGAATCCGAAAGTGGAACTATAGTTCTATGGTTCATAGGCGAGGGAAAAGGGAGAGTGGAGGTAGCGTCCAGGGAACGTCGAGAGGGAAAGCCACAGCGCTGGGACCTGCGCGGTACTAAAATTGATCTCAAGTGGATGTTGAATGAGTTTGTTGATGAAGAATAAAGTGCACTCGTCTGCCTGGCGCACGTTTCGCGGCGCGCGATGCGGCTTGAGTGGACGGCGATGAAGATGAAGCGGCTGGAACACTGGCAAGTGGCGGCGGTGGCCGGGTTCCTGATTTTGTACACGATCGTTTCGCTGACGGCGCCGCGTGGTTTTGCGCTGACGGCGTTTTCCGATAGCAGTGGCGCGGGCTTGTGGCTCATCACCGTGGGCGTGATGCTGTGGGCGGCGTTCAGCAATCAGGGGCGGACGCGGTGGTTCTGGATATTGATGGCGGCGGGCGCGGCGATGGTGGCCAGCAACTTTGTCGCCTGGTTTTACTACGAGGTGATTGCGGGGCGAAGCCCTCCGGAACCGTTCTGGGCCGACATCCCACTTTTTCTGCAACCGGTTCCGATGATGGCCGCGGCGGCGTTGCGGCCGGGCTCGAGACAGCAAGAGCAGAAATTCCATCTCAGCACGCTGAATTTTCTGATCCTGCTGCTGTGGTGGCTCTACATCTATATGTTCCTGATTTATCCCAACGAATTCATTCTGCCGAACAAAGCCTTCTTCGACAGGTATTACTACGTGCTGTTCGTGCTGGAGTTCGGAGTGCTACAGGCGGTGCTGGGCGGGATGGCGATCGTTGCCAAGGGGGCGTGGCGGAAGATCTACTGGCACCTCTTTTTCGCCGGAGCGCTGTACCTGCTTTCTTACCAGTGGCTGAACGCGGCGCTGGGGCGCGAGCAGTACTACAGCGGGAGCATCTACGACGTTCCGGACTATGCGGCGATCTGCTGGTTCATCCTGATTGCATTGAACGCGAGGGATGTGCCCTCGGAACCGCTGGCGGGGGGAGAGCGGGAACGCTGGGCGGATGTGCCGGGATTTCTCGCCGTGCTGGCGGTCTTGTCACTCCCCGCAATCGGGCTGTGCGAACTCTTTTTGGACCCGCAGGCGAGCCAACTGCGCGCATATCGCGTGGTGGTGACTTTGATCGGAATTTTGCTGTTGGGCGTGTGCGTGTTTCTCCGGCAAATCCTGCTGGCGCGGGAAATGACGCGGCTACTGGCCGATTCCAAGCAGAATCTGGAGAACTTGCAACGGGCACAAAACCAGTTGATGCAGAAGGAGCGGCTGGCGGGAGTGGGCCAATTGGTGGCCGGAGTGGCGCACGAACTGAACAACCCGCTGACGGCGGTGATGGGCTACTCCGATTTGCTGATGGAACAGACGGGGGAGAGCACGGGCCGCCCGAAGCTGGAAAAACTGAGGGCGGAAGCGCTGCGCATGAAGCGGATCATCCAGAACTTGCTGACGTTCGCGCAACCCCAGCATGAAGGACGCAAACTGCTGGACATTTCGGTGGTGGTGCGAGAGTCGCTGATGCTGCTGGACTACCAATTGCGGAACTCGGGCATCAATGTGGAAATGAATTTTGCGGCCAATTTGCCGAAAATTGCCTCGAATGAGGGGCAGTTTAAACAAGTCTTCGTGAATCTATTCAGCAACTCCGCGCAGGCTTTGGAACAAGCCCAAGTAAAGAAAATTTCGGTGGAAGGGTACCTGGAGGGCGAAAAAGTCGTGCTGCGATTCAGCGATTCGGGGCCGGGATTCAATGATATCAGCCGGGCGTTCGATCCTTTTTACACCACGAGGCCTGTTGGCCAGGGAACTGGTCTTGGGTTAAGCATTTGTTACGGCACGGTGCTGGAACACAACGGCAGCATTTACGCGCAAAACCTGGAGCCGAATGGAGCGGCAGTAACGATCGAGCTGCCAGCCAGATGAAGTTGCGAAGTATGCTCCAGGTTGTGAAGGTTTCTTAAGATTGTTTCCCCCGGAATTCCTGCGGCAAACAAATTTTCAAGAGTGCTTGATCTCACGAAGCCGTCCGCTGGCGACATCGTAGACGAAGCCGCGGACGGTGATGGTGTCAGGGATCCACGGATGGGTGCGCAGCTTTTGCAATTGGTGGCGGACATTTTCATCGATATTCTGGAAGGCGTAGAAAAAGGCGGGAGCGACCGCAGCGGTTCCGGTGCGATTCTGGATTTGGTTGCGCAAATCGTGCTCGGTGGTTTGCATCAATCCACAATCGGTGTGATTGATGATCATGAATTCCTCAGTGCCGAGAAGATGATGCGAGACGACGAGGGAGCGCAGTGTGTCGTCGGTGACGATGCCACCGGCGTTGCGAATGATGTGGGCGTCGCCTTCCTTCAATCCCAATGTGCGAGTCGAAAGACGGGTATCCATGCAGGTGAGGACAGCGAGCTTGCGCTCCGGGCGCGGCGTCAGCCGGCGCAATTCATGAGTGCGCGCGTAGATTTCGTTGGCAGCGAGAACTTCGTCAATGACGCTCATAGTGAAGAGAGTTTAGCAAAACGGAAGAGAGTGGGCAGTGGGTAGTGAGTAGTGGGCAGTGAAGAGAGGAGGAGAAGGTGCCGGAACTCAGCGCTCCAGTTTTTTTCGAAGGCCCGCGAGCGTCCGGCCTATTTCTTCGACCAAACCTTGCGGCTTGGCTAAGTCTGAAAGGCTCACTACCCACTTTCCTACAACTGAGCTTCGATCGCCTTGGTAAGTTCTTCGTAGCTGACCAGGCCCTGCACTTTTTTGACGATTTTTCCGTCTTTGGAGATGAGGAAACTCGTGGGATAGCCGAGAAGGCCGCCGAACTTATCGGCTACGTCGTCGCTGCCGATGACGATGGGATAGTTCATAGGGAGTTTTTGGCCGTTGACGTTGAAGCGTTCCTTGGCGAGAAAGGGAACGACGGCGGTCTTGCCTTCTTCATCCATGGAGACGCCGAGGATGGTGAAACCTTTGGCGGCATACTTCTGCTGCATCTCGATGAGCCAGGGAATTTCGACGTAGCAAGGATCGCACCAGGTGGCCCAGAAATTGACGAGCACGACGGTGCCTTTGTACTGGGCGAGGGTGACGTCAGCGCCGTCGAGGTTCTTGAAGGTGACGGAGGGAGCAGGCTTGATGTCGCTTTTTGCGCTGGATTGCTCGGAGTTTAAGTCAGGGATCCTGGAACTAACGCGAGTGGCTCTGTCGGCATAGACAGTAGCAACGATGAGCACGATGACAGTAGTCACCGCGAGAAGAGTTTTGCTACCTTGCATGGCGGTAATTTTCTCCCAACGCTTTACAACAGCAAATATCAAAACTGCTGCAATGGCCACGCCGACCGCAAGCAAGAATGTCTTGCCTCCGGTTCCGGTGGTGAGGACACGCTCGAGCCACAATACGAGAACGTTCAAGAAACTCAACTTGGCGGTGAGCCAGGTGAGTTTGTTGACGAAGACCAAGCCCCCGACGAACAGAAGGAGAGCGCCGCTGAAGAGTTCGACGGCGTGAAGATATTTTCTGAAATTTTTGTAGAACGCCATGAACTTGCCGATGCCGAGAGCGGTGAGCAGGAACGGGATGGCCAGGCCGGCGGAGTAGACGGCGAGCAGGAGAACTCCGCGGCGAATATTGTCGCTGGCGGCAGCGAGAGCGAGCACGGAGGTGAGGATGGGGCCAATGCAGGGAGTCCAGCCGAAGGCAAATGCAAACCCCAGCATGAAAGCGCTCCACGCACTCGGTTGCGCGACAGAGCTGCGGAGATGAACGTCGCGGTTGAGCCAGCGGGCCAGGGCAGGACCGAAAAAGCCGATGATAGAGAGAGAAAAAAAGTGCAACGCGCCGAATCCGGCGAAGAGCGGACCATGATGAGCCAGGGAAGCAATCCCAAGGGCGACGAGGACGACGCCGAGAATAATGCCGGCGCGGGGATTCAGTTTGATGAGCAGGCCAAGAAGATGGAGACCAAAAAGAAGGATGAGCGCTCCGGCGATGGGCGTGAGCGTATTGCGATTTTGTTTGAGGAAAACACCTACGACGCTGGCGGATGCTCCGAAAGAGATAAAGACAACGGAAAAGCCGGCGATAAAGGTGAGCGAGGAGCCCAACAAGCTGGAGCTCGGGACTTCACCCTTGCGGAGTTGCTCCATGCCGATACCGGAGAGCATGGAGATGTAGCCAGGAACGAGCGGCAAAACGCACGGGGACAGAAACGAAACCAGTCCGGCGAGAAAAGCTCCTGCTAGCGAAACGTCAGCATTCATCCTGAATCAGTCCTTGGTTTCGACTCGTGCATGCGAAAAAAAAGCGCATCTACTTAGACTTCGAATGAAACCTTCTTATTCTCCCACAATTCTCGTTTTTGCTCGCGCTTACGTCGAGATCCCTGCCGCCAGGCCAGGAATCGGCGATTCTTGGACCTCGTTGCTGCGCTTCAGAGGTACGACGCCAAGGGCGGGCCCCCGGCAAAACTGAGAGCCCTTTGTTAGACGCGCAAAATGCGGAAAGGAAACAGGGAAGAGGAAGAAGCAAATAAGCGACAGTTGACGGATTTGGCTGGCGCGGAGCGGAGCCAGGTGCGGCCGGGCAATCCGTAAGTGATTGAACAGCAATGTCTTGCGGGAGATGGGACTGGCATTGAGCTTGCCATTGTAGGAGTAGACGCGGTCTCGCGTCTGGCAGGTGACTATGCGATGGACGCCCAACAAAGTGACGGTTCTGCGGGTTGCGGTGGGATTCGGGGCGGTGTGCCTGTTCGGGCGAGGGGCGTGGGCGAACCTCACGGCGGTGGGACTGACGGTGGCGGCGATCGCGTTGGATGCGCTTGACGGACACATTGCGCGGAAGAAAAAAATGGCCACGCCGATGGGGGCGCAACTGGACATTCTGGGCGACCGGATGATCGAAAACGTTTACTTCACGTATTTCGCGGTGGTGGGGATGGTGTCGCTGTGGCTGCCGGTTTTGTTCTTTGCGCGCGGGGCGGCGACGGATTTCTTGCGCGGGCTGGCGATGAAAGCGGGGCATTCTGGTTGGGGCGCAAACGCCATGTTACAGACCTGGTGGGGACAGGCGCTGGTGGCTTCGCGCTGGAGCCGGGGGTTGTATGCGGCGATGAAGTGCTTGTGCTTTTGCTATTTGGGATTGGAACAGGCACTGACGCGCGGACCGGTGGCGCTGATAGGTGAACTGACGGCGGATGCACACGCGACGATTCGCGTAGGGGCGAACGTGTTGACGTGGATGACGGCGGCGTTTTGCCTGGTGCGCGGGTTGCCGGTGCTGGTGGAGGGGTGGAAATACATTGCGGGAGGCGTTGGGCCGGGGCGCGTGGCGAAGAGCGCAGCGCAGGAGGCCATGTGAGGGGAGCGAGGGAGGTTAAGGAAATAAATGAGGTTAATGAGGTAAAGGAGAAAAGCAGCGGAGTGGCTGCGTTTTTTGATTTGGATGGAACGCTGGTGGGGTTGCCATCGCTGGAGCGGAAGTTCTTTCGAACGCTGCGGTATCGGAGAGAGATACCAGTAAGAAGTTATTTCTTGTGGTTGAAAGAGGCCGTGCGGCTGATGCCGCGCGAGATCGGCGCGATGTTGCAGGCGAACAAAATGTATCTGAGCGGCGTGAAGATTCTTGACGAGCGTGGCGAGGGAGACGGAAATGTCTCCACTTGGCACAAAAGCGGCCACCAGGCCGAGGGACAGGCGTCGGCTCCCCCTGCAAAAAGGGCGCGGCGCAATCCACGACGACCTGTCCCGACCTTTTTTGGGCAAGCGATCGAGAAAGTGGCATGGCATGCGAGGCAGGGGCACCATGTCGTACTGATAAGCGGGACGCTGGAGCCTTTGGCGCGGGAGGCTGCGCGGGCCCTGGAAGCTGAGCTCGCTGCCCACGGGACCATTGTGACGATTCGTGTGATTGCAACGCGGCTGGAAGAAGCGGACGGCAGATGGACCGGACGCATTTTGGGAGAGGCCATGTTTGGGGAAGCGAAAGCGCGCGCGGCAAGGGGCTTGGCATTGGAGATGAGACTCGATTTGGAGAGATGTTTTGCGTACGGCGACAGCTTGAATGATCGGTCGTTGATGATGGCGGTGGGGCGGCCGACGGCGGTGAATCCATCCAATGACCTTGAGAGCATCGCCCTCTCGCGTGGATGGCCAATTTTGAATTGGGCAGAAAGAGAAAAGACAACGCAGAGACGCAGAGGCAACGCAGAGAAGAAAAAGCAACAGATAGTGATCGCCGTATACAAGTAGGAAAAGCGGAGACGCTGAATGAACGACTTGCAAGGGCAGCGGTATCGAGGGAATGAAGCGGCACTCCCATGGAGTGCGGAGGCAGACAGCGCGGGAGGCGACGGGCGTGCGGCGATCTTTGAAGCGGAGAAGGAAGGGATTGCGGTTTGGATTAAGCGGGAAGCGACAGCGACATGGGCGGCTTGCGGAGCATTCGAATGGGTTGCGCTGGCGTATCTGGCGACATCGGGCGCGCTGATCGCGGTGTTTGCGGAAAACCTAGGGCATCCGGTGAAGTTGATCGGCGCACAGGCGCTGGTGGCGGCGGTGATCCTGATTTTGTGCCGAGCGGATGCGCGCTCGGCGGGACAGGAGGGATGGAACAGAGAAGAACGAAGCAGGACAGACAAGAATACCTGTTCCACAGCCACGCAAAAGTTCTGGCACTTCTGGAGGCACTGGTACCCGCATCTGTTTTTTCTTTTCTGTTTTGAAGAGATGGACAGGCTTGTGCATTTGGTGTCACCGCGCTGGCAGGACGCCAAGCTAATCGCCTTTGATCACTGGCTAACTGGCGTGAATCCATCGTTGTGGCTCGAGCGCCTGGCGCATCCGGCGCTGAACGAATTCATGCAATTCGCGTATTTTACGTATTTTCTTTTTCTTCTGATCCTCGGCGGAATCCTCTACTACCGGCGTGACTGGGAAAGCTACTGGGGAGTGATGACGTATTCGGCGATCGGCTATGTACTTGGGTATCTAATCTCCATATTTTTTCCAGTGCAAAGCCCGTGGTTCACATTTATGGGAATGTGGCACAGCGATCTCGCGGGCGGAACGTTCACCGCGCTCATCAACTTGATTGAGAAATGCGGACGAGTGCACGGCGCGGCGTTTCCCTCGCAGCACGTAGCGGGGGCGGTAGCGGCGCTTTTGGGAGCTTGGCGGCACCGCCGGTGGGTCTTCTGGACATTCCTTCCGTGCGTCTTCTGCATGTGCGTTTCAACCGTTTACGTGCGAAACCACTACGTTGCGGATGTGTTGGGCGGGATGGCGACGGGGACGTTAGGATATGTGATTGGCAGTTGGATCATGAAGAGGCGAGGCGCAGTCGCAACGGCGGCGCAGTAAGAATTCCATCGCTGCGGCTGCCCGCGCGCTAGACGGCCACCGGGGGCCGGGCGCTCTGCGCTCGAACACCTTCGAAGATTTTGGCAATGCGCAGCAAGACGGCCTCGCTGGAGACTCCGCCCATGAATTGCATACCAATCGGCAATCCAGAAGAAGCGAAGGCGCAGGGAAGCGAGATGGCAGGCACGCCCGCAAGATTAGCCGGGCGATTGTGACGCAAGAGAATGGCGCGAGTCGGATAGTCATGATTTCCGAGGCGGGAAGATTCCTGATTGATAAGCGGAGCCTCGATGGCGGTCGAAGGATAGACGACGGCATCGACGTCCGACTCCGCGAGGGCCATGTGGAGTTGTAGAGTGAAATGTTTCTGAATCTCCAAGGCCCGCAAATAATCAACCGCGGAAACTTTAGCGCCCATTTCTACCCGTGCACGGACGTCTTCGCCGTACTCCGCGGCGCGCGCGGGAAAGTATCCCTGCTGGGAGTGGTAGAGGAAGGCCTCAACCCAGGCGATGCGATTGCCCGCGTCCTCGGTTTCGTCCAACAGAGGGATGGAGATGTCTGTGGTGGTCATGCCTGCTTTGCAGAGATCGCGAAGGGCGGAATCGAAAGCCTTGCGCACGTCCGTCGGGAGGGCGTCAAAAAAGAGCTGGCGCGGAATGCCCAAGCAAATCTTTCGCGGGTTAGCCCGGAGTGTTCCAGGTTTCGATAGATCTGGCTCGCGGCTGACGCGGAAGTAGACCGCGGCAGTCAGGATGGCTACATCGCGGACAGTGCGCGCCAACGGGCCGGTGCAGTCGAGAAGCGCGGAGAGCGGGACGACGCCTTCCGTGGAGATGCGGCCCCACGTCGGCTTAAGGCCCACGACGCCGCAGAGGGAAGCTGGAATGCGGATGGAGCCACCGGTGTCTGTGCCGATGCTGCCGTAGCAGAGGCCGGCGGCGACGGCCGCAGCAGACCCGCCGCTGGAGCCACCGGGGATGCGTTCGATATTCCAGGGATTGCGAACCGGGCCATAATGCGGATTGTTGGAAGTTACGCCGTAGGCGAACTCGTGCATGTTGGTCTTGCCGAGAAAGACGGCGCCGGCTTGTTTCAACTGCGCGACGACAGTGGCATCTTCCTTGGGAATAAAATCCTTCAAGATTTTTGAGCCAGCGGTGGTGCGAATGCCTTTTGTATAGATATTGTCCTTCAGGGAGATTGGAATGCCGTGGAGAGGGCCGCGGTCGCGATGGCCTTTGCGGCCGCGGGGCGCGAAGAGTTCCGATTCGGCTGTTTTAGCTTGGGCTAGAGCAACTTCGCTAGTGACGGTGATGTAGGCATTCAGCTTGAGATTGAGCCGATCGATGCGGGCGAGCATGAGGTTAGCGAGCTCGACGGGAGAAAGTTTGCGCGCTCGAAAGAGTTTTCCGATCTCTTCGATGGAAGCGAACGCAAGATCACTGTCGCTCATGCTCAGAAGATTTTCTCCTGATGGCGCAGATTCCCGAAGGTGCCGATATTCGCGATGATAAAGGCGATACGAAACTGATTCTCCGCGCGAACCTGCCCGAGGTTGATGCGGCGGTATTCAACGGCCAAGCCGCAGCAGTTGCCGTTGTAACTGAGCTGCACAATCTGGTTTTGCAATGTTTTGTTCTCGAAGTCGTAACCGACGCCAGTGATGAGGTTAACGCCTTTACGTGTTTCGCTGCCGTAACCTACCAGCGCCCGGATCTGGCTCGATGGCGGCTGCTGGAAAGGGACGAATCCGGGAGGCACAGGAACGGGCATATCACTCTGCGTGGGATTGTCATTGAGCCGGAAGAAAGCGACCGTGGAGAAAAATTCCCGATACGGCTTTACTTTCAGGAGCGTGCCGATGGTGACGAGTCTCTGAATTTGCGGATCGTACTGAAGAATCTGCTCGAGATCGTACGGGCCGCCAGGAGTGATCTTGAAATCGCTGAGGATGGGAGACCAATTGCGCGGGCCGAAGGCAAAGGCGAAGGGAGAGATGGAATCGAGCGCCTGGAAAACGTTACGCTGGCCGTTAACGATGGCGCCGCCAAAGGTGGGATCAAAGTAGTGCTTCTGAACGATGCGCCAGGAAATGAGCTCTTGAGGCTGGCCGTCGCCGTCTTTGCGGAACAGGCGCTGCGTGAAGCCATATTCGACTTCGCTGGTGTTGGTGAGAGTGGCATCGGAATCGAAATGGATGAAGTCGGCGAAGCGATTGACGCCGGTAACGTAGCGGTAGGTGAGCGCAGGCTCGATGGTGTGCTTGTAACGGTGGCGCGTCTTGTCTTTTTTCAAAGAGTTGCGGTCGAAGAAGCGTTCGAGGATGGGAGGGCGAAGCTCGACGGTGAATTCGCCGGTGTTGCGTTTTATGGAGGCGACACTGATATTGCCGGCTGAATCGAGTGATTCGCCGTAGCTGGTGGTACGGAAAGCGGCGGAAGTGGTCACGCCGAGCCAGTAACCTAGATGGAGCGGAACGGTAACGCGCGGCGCGAATTCGTAGCGATCCACGAAATTGGAAGTCTGATTCATCTGATCGCTGCGATAAACGACGCCGGCGAAGGCGTCAAAACCGAAATAGACGGGGGCGCTGCGCCAGGGTGCCTGCTCGACGGAGCCCAATCGAACTTCCGGCAGATTCCGCAGCGTCACGCTGGTGGCGGGTACATTGGTGACAACGCCGGTGGGCGAGGTCGTGGTTGTGGGCAGCGTGAGAAAACTCTTGTCGTCGAGGCCGGCGAAATTCAGGCTGAAGCCACCGAAATGGTTGGTCAAGAAAATGGCGCTGCGCACTTCGGAGTTGATGGCTTCGCCGTAAGAGTCGGCGAACGCCAGCCGGAAAGTAAGCGAAGAGAGATGGTTGAAGTCTGTTACGAAGCGCCAGCCTCCGGGGAGTTGGGATTGAATTTCCAGACGCTGCTGCTCGCCACCTTGCGGGCTGCGTGTGCCGTCAGGGTTGAGGAGACCGCGGTCGTCAACGCCGAAATAGGTGTAGTCGATCGAAGTATTTTCGAAGGGCTTGGCGCGGAAAGTTCCGCGTTCCATGTAGCCGCGGCGGCTCATGAACTGGAGGCCGAGAGTGGCGTCCATCCACGAAGTGGGAGCGAGATAAAAGGCGTCACCAAGAATAAAACCTTTGCGCGAACTTTGCCCGATATCGGGAATGAGGACGCCGGACGCGCGGACTTTGCGGCCGGCCGGCGCGGACGCGTAAGGAAGCCAAATGAGGGGCACGCGGAAAAGGCGGAAGTTGGCGTTGATGAGCGCAACGGTTTTATCGAGATGGATGCGGGCATTGGGTGCGTAGAACTGCCACTTGGGGTGTTCCGGGTCGCAGATGGTAATCCAGGCGCTGTGGATGAGGTAAACGTCAGCGGGAAAGCGTTCGACGTCGCGCGCCTCGAAGTAGAGCGGATTATCGGAAAGCAGAAGAGCGGGATTGGGGCGGCGCTCAATCTTGATGGTGCCGCGAACGTTGTGAAAAAGGCCATGACCGGTGCTGACGTTGTAGTGGGCTTCCTCGGCTTCGAGATGCTCGGTGCCGTAATCGAGAAGAACGTGGCCGCTGGCGGCGGCTTCATACGTTTTGATGTTGTATTCGACGTGATCGGCGCGAAGACGGCTGTCGCCGTAGTGGATGTCCACGTCGCCATCGGCGGTGGTCAGATCGCCTTTGCGGCTCTGCGTCTTCGCTTCTAAATTTGCTACTCCGCCCTTGGCGGACGGAAATCGAGTTTGCTGGGCGGGAATGGTGCGTGGCGTCGCGCTTGCGAGCGCGAAAAGCAGCGCTGCCGGGAGAAGAAAGGGGCGGAGCGCGGAATGAGCCCGTGCATAGGGATAGCGATTTACTCGGAACATGCGGTCAATGCAAACAGTTGGATAGCCTAGCATGCGGTCGTGGGGATTTGAAGGCGGGGGCAGGCGAGGAGTTGCATGCCGAGACCGAGCGGCAATGCAGCAAGGTTTCCAGGGGCATGAAACTAAGCGGCGGCGGCGCGCGTCTTTCTGTCCAATGGGTTGGTTTGCCCTTTCAAAACAAATGATGCGTGATTCGGCTCAGCCGGAGTAATATGCCGAGCCTTGCTTACAGGGGGATGGATATGAAGCATACGTGGAATGTTTTGCGGACGATTCTGGCTTGTGTGACGGTTCTTGGCGCGATGGCATTGCGCGCTGAGGCGGCTCCTGGCGATCAGCCGAATCTTACCGATAAGTTTAAGAGCTTGGAATTCCGCGAAATTGGCCCCGCAACGATGGGCGGGCGCATTGATGATTTTGCCGTGGTGGACAGCAATCCGAGCATCGTTTACGTGGGCACGGCTTCGGGGGGCGTGTGGAAAACAACGAACAACGGCACGACCTGGGAGCCGATTTTCGATAAGGAGAGCGTCTCGACGATCGGTGACATTGCCATTGCGCCGTCGGACCCCGCGGTGGTGTGGGTCGGAACCGGGGAGCCCAATAATCGGCAAAGCTCATCCTGGGGAGATGGAGCGTACAAGTCGCTGGACGGCGGGAAGAGCTGGAAGAAGATGGGGCTGGAGGCGACGCGGCACATCGGCCGGATTGTGATTCATCCGAAGAATCCGGACGTGGTGTATGTGGCGGCGCTCGGACATTTGTGGGCAGCGAATCCAGACCGCGGAGTCTATAAGACATCGGACGGAGGGAAAACGTGGGCGCAGGTTCTGAAGATTAATGACGACACGGGTGTGAGCGACATCGCCATGGACCCGCAGAGTCCGGATACTTTGTATGCCGCGGCGTACGAACGGCGGCGGACGCCTTACGGATTCAATGGCGGTGGCCCGGACAGCGCGATCTACAAAACAACGGATGGCGGCGCGAACTGGAAGAAATTGACCAAAGGGTTGCCGTACGAGAACGGCGGCGAAACCGGGCGCATTGGGCTCGATATCTACCGCAAAGATCCGAACATCGTTTACGCCATCGTGCAGCACGAGAAGGGCGGAACCTACCGCAGCGAAGACAAAGGCGAAACCTGGAAGAAGATGGGCGACACGAATCCGCGGCCGTCTTACTACAGCCAGATTCGCATCGACCCCAACAACGATCTCCGAATCTGGGAGCTTGGCGCGCCGATGTTCTATTCCGAAGACGGGGGAAAGACGTTTTCGACGCAGCGCGTGCGGGGGATTCACGGCGACTATCACGCCATGTGGATCGATCCGGCGGACTCCAATCACATGCTTGCGGGATCGGATGGCGGAATTCACTGGAGCTATGACGCGGGAAAAACGTGGGACTTCGTCAACACTATCGCTATCGGGCAATTCTACGAAGTGGCGCTCGATAACGAGAAGCCGTATCACATCTGCGGAGGGTTGCAGGATAACGGAAGCTGGTGCGGACCGGTACAGACGTTGACGCGGGACGGCATCGTGAACGAAGACTGGCAGGTGATTCACGGTGGCGACGGTTTCTACGCCGCGATCGACAATGTCGAACCATGGATCGTCTACACGGAATCGCAGGATGGCTACATCGATCGCCGTGATATGCGCACCGGGCAGCAGCGATCAATCCGGCCGGAAGCGAAAGCGGGAGAGCCGCACTATCGCTTTCAGTGGAATTCGCCGGTGGCGGTTTCCGCGCACGAGCACACCACTGTTTATTACGGCGGGAACTATTTCTTTAAGTCGACGGACCGCGGGGACAACTGGACCCGGCTGGGCGGGGACCTGACCACGGGCGTGGACCGCAACAAGCTCCAGATTTTCGGGAAGACTCCCGACAAGAACACCCTGTCACGTCACGACGGCGTTCAGGAATATCCGACAATCACTACTTTCAGCGAATCGCCGTTGACGCCCAATGTGCTGTGGGTTGGCACGGATGACGGCAATGTGCAGGTGACGCGCGACGGTGGAAAGAGCTGGAAGAACGTCGCGTCAAGAGCGCCCGGAGTGCCAAAGGGAACTTATGTGAGCCGGGTGGTAGCGTCAAAGACCGGTGAAGGCGTAGCGTTGTTGACGTTCGACGGCCATCGCGGCGGCGATAACAGCGTCTATGTTTTTGCTACCAGCGATTATGGCGAAAGCTGGAAAGCCATTCGCAACGGGATCCCTGATTCGGCTGGTACGGTTCATGTAGTCCGCGAGCATCCCCGGAATACGAATCTGCTGTTTGCGGGAACGGAGTTCGGGCTGTGGGTCTCGTGGGATCGCGGCGCAAACTGGTCTGCGCTGAAAAACAATTTTCCGACGGTGCCGGTAGACGACATCGAAATCCAGGCGCGCGAAAACGACCTGGTGCTGGCGACTCACGGGCGCTCGATCTGGGTTTTTGACGATTTGACGCCGATTGAAAAAATGGATACGAATATGGCGGCAACCCCGCTGACATTTTTCCCTCCGCGAACAGCGATTACCTGGCACTTGCGCAATCGCCGTTGGAGCGGGGGACAAAAAGCGTTCACTGCAAAGAACCCGCCGTACGGCGCGATCCTGAGCTACTACCTGAAGGAAGCTGTGCCCGCGGAAGCTCCAAAGAAAGACAAAGACGAAAAGGACAAGAAAGACTCGGCCGAAGAGAAGCCCAAGACCGATGCCAAGGGCGACGCCGCGGAGAAAAAAGAAGGCAAAGTAAAAATCACTGTTCTCGACAAAGACGGAAAAATGATTCGCGAAATGGATGGACCGGGTGCCGCGGGCGTCAACCGCACGAACTGGGACTTGCGCGCGAATCCGACGGCGGAGCCGACACCGGAACAGCAGGAAGCGATCGCTGCAGGGTTCGGCTTTGGCCCGCGCGGGCCGGCCGTCGAACCGGGGGAATACACCATCAAGATCAAGGCCGGCGACAAGGAAGCCTCGCAAAAAGTCGCGGTCGAAGAAGATACGCGCATCGTGATTTCCGCCGCCGACCGTACGGCGCGCCGAGAAATGATCGACCAACTCTATCCCATGGCCAAGACCGCGGATAAGGACCGCAAGACAATCGAAGGCATCCAGACGGCTCTGAAGAACGCGCGAGAGCAATGGAAGAAGGACGCAGGAAAACCCGGCACGACGAAAATTCCCGACGACATCGTCAAAGCCGCCGACGAACTGCAAAAGAAAGTGGATGCCATCGCCGAGAAGTATATCCGCGCGCGAGAGGGATTGGGGAATGCCGGGCCTCCATTCGAATGGAAGCCCGAGCCGTTGCCGAGCCAAGTGCAGGATCTTCTTGATGATCTTGATGGTTTTGCCGCCGCACCCAGCGGGCACCAGAAAGAGAAACTCGCGGAACTTGCCCCGCTGGTTAACGAAGCTTCGGCGCAAGTGAAGAAAATCGCCGAAGAAGACTTGCCTACTCTAAACAAGAAGATGAATGAAGCGGGGATTCCCCATATCGTTCCTGCGCCGGCGCAGCCACGGGGCGGACGCGGGGGCGAAGAAGAGCCGGACCTATAGGGCAATTCAGAGCCACGCGGCATAGCGACGCTTCCGTGCAACTTGCGTCTAAGTGCCGTAAGAGGGTGTGTCAGCTGGTGAAGCAAAAAGCAACGGCCAGCCGATCCGCGAGTTCCACTTAAGAGTTTTCAATTGACGGTACGGAGGAAAACGAGCATGAGCGTGAAGCAGCCCAGCCCGCGCGGTTTCACCGCGTGGTTCGTCGTCTTGGCAATGGTCCTCGGCGTAATTTTCGCAGGCGCAATGGCGGCGAATGCCAGCGCGAGTCGCCAGGATATCGCGGAGCAGGAGAAGGACAAAAAAGAAGAGAAGAAGGACGAGAAGAAAGACGAAAAAAAGGATGAGAAGAAGGGCCTGCCGCTGAAGTCCGACCGCAAGGTCGAATTCACGACTGACGAGGGCACCTGGCTTTCCCTCGATGTCTCGCCTGACGGGAAGACAATCGCGTTCGAACTGGTCGGCGACATCTATACACTACCCATCGAAGGCGGCCAGGCCAAGCTCATTGCCGGCGGGATGTCCTTCGATAGCCAGCCAAAATTCTCGCCCGATGGAAAGTGGATCGCCTTCCTGTCCGACCGCGAAGGCACCGAAAACGTCTGGATCATGCACGCCGACGGCACGGGTGCGAAGCAGGTCTCGAAAGATCCAAACAGTGATTTCACTTCTCCGAGCTGGGCTCCGGAGGGGAATTACATTTTTGTCTCGAAAGCGCCGTTCGGCATCGGCACAAACGAAATCTGGATGTACCACGTTGATGGCGGAACGGGCGTGCAGATCACAAAGTCAAAGCCAGCTCCCACGACCCGGCGACAGGATCGCCACAACGCCACGGGCGTAAGCGCTTCTCCCGACGGAAAGTATCTCTACTATGCGGTGCGCCACGGCCCGTTCTCTTACAACGTGCAGTTTCCGCTTTGGCGCATCGCGCGCCGCGACCGCAAGACCGGCGATGAAGACGACATCGTAGACCAACTGGAAAGCGCTTTCCGCCCAGTAATTTCACCGGATGGAAAACAGCTCCTTTACGTCACGCGCTATGAAACCGAAACCGGGCTTCGCCTTCGCAATCTGGAAACCGGAGAAGATCATTGGGTGAAATACCCGGTCACGCGCGACGACCAGGAGTCTCGCTTCACGCGCGATGTTTTCCCGGGATATGCCTTTCTCCCCGGCGGCAAAGAAGTTGTTTACAACCAGGACGGCAAGATCAAGCGCCTTGATCTGGCCACCGGCGCCGAAAAGTTAATTCCATTCAGCGCGCAGGTTTCGCAAGAACTCGGACCGAAACTCGACTTCCCGGAAAAAGTGGATCAAGGGCCGGTGAAAGTGCGTTTGATCATGGACCCCGCGGAATCCCCCGATGGAAAGAAGCTGGTCTTCTCAGCCATGACCCATCTCTACACCATGGAGCTGCCGTCCGGAACGCCACAGCGCCTCACGAGTGGAAACGCTCATGAATTCCAACCGGCGTGGTCGCAAGACGGAAAGACGATCGCCTATGTGACTTGGTCGAGCGAAGGCGGGCAGCTGTGGAAAAAATCGATAGGTGGGGGATCACCAGCGTTGTTGTCAAAATCGCTGGCGGTTTACAGCAATCCCGCGTGGTCGCCGGACGGCACAAAAATCGTGCTGTTGCGCGGCAACGCCTACGATCGCGAAAACAGCACCTTCGACGGCGGACAGACTGCGAACGCCGATCTTGTTTGGATTCCCGCGGACGGTGGCGACGCCAACCTGATTCTCCCCGCGCGCGGAGCCGGCGGGCCACACTTCACACAGGAAAAGGATCGCATTTATGTTTACACGCCGCAGGGCCTGGTATCCCTGCGATATGACGGCACGGACCGTCGCACGCACCTTCAGGTAAAAGGAATGGGAGTCTTTGCCGAGGAGCCCGTGCCGGCAGATGACGTGCAGCCAAGCCCCGACGGGCAATGGGTGCTCGCGCATGTGATGAATCAGCTCTATGTGATCGCCATGCCCGCAGTGGGAGGAGAAGCGCCGACGGTCAACGTGAGTACACCGGCGGTGCCGGTGAAGAGGCTGACGGACATTGGCGCCGATTATTTTGCATGGGCCGATGGGGGGAAAACGATTACCTGGGCGGTGGGCGCAAGCCTCTTCCGCGAGCCGCTGAGCGCCATCTCCTTCGAACCACCGAAGGACGAAAAGAAAGAAGGCGATAAGAAAGACGACGACAAGAAATCTGCCGACGCCAAAGACGCGGATAAGAAAGATGCCGCGGCGGGATCAGCCGACGCCAAGAAAGACGAAAAGAAAGAAGAGAAAAAAGAAGAGAAAAAATTAAAGGAACAGGAGAAGGACGTTCAGGAAATTGCGGTCGCTCTGGAAGTTCCGCGGAAAACTCCAAAGGGCACGATCGTGCTCCGTGGCGCCACAGTGGTGACGATGAAGAGCGATGAAGTTCTGAAGAATGCCGACATCGTCATCGAAAACAATCGGATCAAGAGCGTGGGAGCAAAAGGCAGCGTTCCGGCAGGCGCGAAGGTTTTTGACGTAAGCGGCAAAACGATAGTGCCCGGCTTCGTCGACACTCATGCGCACTGGACAGAGATTCGCCGCGGCATTCTGGACACGCAGAACTGGTCCTTCCTCGCAAACCTGGCCTATGGTGTCACCGCTGGCCTCGACGTCCAGACCGGCACGAACGACATGTTTGCCTACCAGGATCTTGTCGACAGCGGCGACATCCTCGGTTTGCGGGCATTTTCAACTGGGCCCGGCGTTTTCCAGGACAACAATTTCCAGTCCGTCGAAGAAGTGAAAGGTGTGCTGACCAGGTACAAGAAATATTACGGCACGCACAACATCAAGAGCTATGTCGTGGGCAATCGCAAGCAGCGCCAGTACATGGTGCAAGCTTCGAAAGAGCTGGGAATGATGCCGACGACGGAAGGAGCTCTCGATTTGAAGCTCAATCTGACGCACGTTATCGACGGCTTCCACGGCAACGAACACACTCTACCGATTACGCCGCTCTACAACGATGTAGTCCAGATGTTCGCCAAATCGGGCATCGCGGAAACGCCGACGCTTATCGTAAATTATGGCGGCCCCTTCGGCGAGGACTACTGGTTCGAAAACAGCGAAGTACATGACAACGCGAAGCTCAATCATTTCGTGCCGCACCGCGTCCTGGACCAGAGAACCAAGCGCCGGCCGGAATGGTTCCGCAAAGATGAGTACGCATTCCCAAAACTTGCCGCGCAGATGGCCAAGCTGGAGCGCGCCGGCGGCCTCGTAGGCGTCGGCAGCCACGGCGAGATGCAGGGCATCGGGTATCACTGGGAAATGTGGATGCTAGCGAGCGGCAGCATGACTCCGCTCGAAGTGATTCGTTGCGCCACGGTTAACGGCGCGAAAATTATCGGCAGGCCTGCGGATCTCGGCTCGATCGAGCCTGGGAAACTGGCAGACCTGGTGATCATGGACAAGAGCCCGCTCGAGGACATCCACAACACCAACACGATTCATTGGGTAATGAAAAATGGAGAGCTATTCGAAGGCGAAACGTTGAATGAAGTGTGGCCGGAACAGAAGAAGCTCGAGCCGCTCTGGTTCTGGAACAACTACGACGTCCCGAAAGCCGGGGAGCCACTGAGCTACGGAAAAATCACTCAACCCTGAGTTTGAATCTTCCGACGCAACAGTTGAGGGGCGAACTTCCGTTCGCTCCTCTTTCGCTGTCCACCATTCACCAATCACTTCTCTGTCTTTGCCGCCGCTTTCGTTTGCGTCTCTCGATACCATTCGAACGTGCGGGCCAGGCCGTCTTCGAAAGTTACTTGCGGAACATAGCCAAGCAATTCCTTGGCCTGAGAGATGTCCGCCTGCGAATCGCGGATGTCTCCATCGCGCGGCGGCTCGTACTTCGCGTCCAGCGTCTTGCCGGTGATTTTTCCGAGTTCGCGCAAAACTGCATTTAGAGAGACGCGTCCGGCCACACCGACATTGAAGACTTTTCCCGAGACATTCGGAGCTTCGCAAGCAAGCAGGTTCGCCTGGACCGCATTGTCCACGTAAGTGAAGTCTCGCGTCTGCTCGCCGTCTCCAAAAACAACGGGCTGCGATTCTTCCAGAAACGCGGTGCAGAACTTGGCCAGCACGCCCGAATACGGAGAACTGGGATCCTGGCGTGGACCAAAGATATTGAAATAGCGCAGCGACACGTTCTCCAGTCCATAGCATCGCCCAAACGTCTGCCCGTATAGCTCGCCAACGAACTTGGTGACGCCATAGGGTGAAATCGGCTGTGGCTGCATAGTCTCGACTTTAGGAAGAGTCGGCGTCTCCCCGTAAGCCGAAGACGAGGCAGCGAACACCACACGCTTCACCTTCAACTCTTTCGCCGCCACCAATACGTTGAGGGTACCGTCGATGTTGATTTTGTTCGTTTCGATGGGATCCTTCACCGAACGGGGCACGGAGGTTCGCGCGGCCAGATGCAGCACGTACTCCGCTTCGTGCATGGCTTTCCGCACCACCTCGATGTCCGTGATGCTGCCCTTGATGAAAGTAATCTTGTTGCGGATTTCGGCCAGGTTGTCTTCCTTGCCGGAAGAAATGTCGTCGAGCACGACTACGCTATGGCCGCGGCGGACGAGTTCGTCCACCGTGTTTGAGCCGATGAAACCGGCGCCGCCCGTGACGAGGTAGCGCATTCGGGAAATCCTCCTAAGCTCTCACGGCCGCCATGCGGCCGGGGATCGGGTCTGCCACCGCAGCAATTGACGCAAGCCAGGGAAAGACGCCCGGCCTGCGTTTTGATACGCTCATAGTTCGCGGCGCGCCGGCAAAGGGAGCCGGATGATTTCCGCGTACAGCCAGCTATTGTACGACGGAAGGCTGGCGGGAAAACTTTTGATTTCCAGGGAGCGTCACACAAAAAGCATGAGCCGCAAAGCGACACTGGGTCTCGCTGCATTCGCCGCGCTGGGTTGTGGCGCGGCGGCGTTTTACTGGCTGCATGCGCGCGGGCAGCAGCCCCCGCCGGAAGTCGTATCGGCGGAGCCACCCGGCTACCGTGAAGCGCCTCCTGAGGAAAAGTCCGTGAATGCGGCGACAGTGAAGTCCCCTGCGTCAGGGGTGCCGGCCGATACGAAAAAGGCCCTGCCTCCCGTCGACGCCGGATTGCTTCTTCGATCCGGCGAAGTGCTCGAATATTCCGCCAATGTATCCAAGCTCAACAATGTGGCCACCTTGAAGCTACAGGTTGCTGGGCGCGGCAATTTTCTGGGAAAGAGCACCTGGCATTTGAAGGCATTCGCGCACACGGAGAATCCGTTGCGCATGGTTTTTGAGCTGGATGACCAGTTCGATTCCTACAGTGACGCGGGGACATTGTCGAGTTTGCAATACGAGATGCACTTGAGCGAGCGCGGCCAGAAAGTGGAGTCTGTCCAGCGCATGACCACCACTGGCAAGGAGCCGGCCTCACCAGACGCGACCGAAACGCGCGTGCTTCCGGGGACGCGCGATCCGCTCGGCATGATGCAATACCTGCGCAACGTTGATTGGACAAGAACTCCCGAAGTGCGCTGCCCCGTCTACGACGGCCACAAACTGTACGACCTTCGCGCCAAACTCGCACCCGGTTCCGAGGCCGTCACCGTGCCTGCGGGCGATTACACCACTTCAAAAATTGCCATTCGCATCTTCGAAGACGGCGTCGAGAAAAAAGATGCCTCCTTCACGCTCTACCTGGCAAATAACACTGCCCGCACACCGGTTCTCCTCGAAGCTGTGATGCCCTTCGCCACCGCCCGCGTTGAGTTGCTGAACTCGAAGTAGGCTCGGCCGCCGTATACCGGGACGCTGGTTGGAAAGGCGGTGGGGACCGCAGCCTATCCGCGTGCCTTCTGTTCGATAAGGCTGCAAGCGATGTGGCCTATGGTAATGTGGCATTCCTGGATGCGTTGCGCGTCCAGAGAAGGTACATTCAGAAGGAGATCAACTTTGCTAGCGAGCTGCCCACCCGTTTCTCCCGTAAACGCTACGAGGTAGGCTCCGCGAGCGCGCGCAGCTTCCAGTCCACGAATTACATTGGGGCTATTGCCGCTTGTCGAGAGAGCTACAAGGATGTCGTTGTACGCCACCAGGGACTCAATCTGGCGTGAAAAGATTCGTTCGAAACCGTAGTCGTTGCCCGCCGCGGTCAAGACTGAAGGATTTGTAGTGAGTGCCAGAGCGGCTAAGCCGGGGCGTTCCGTTTGCAGCCGTACTACCAGTTCCGCGGCGAGATGCAGTGCGTCCGCGGCGCTTCCACCGTTTCCAAAGAAAACGATTTTGCCGCCAGAGCGCAGCGCGGCAGCGGATTTTTCCGCGAATTGGGCAATCCGGCCGATCAGCTCATTGGAAAAACTTTGTTTGACGCGAGCGCTTTCCTCGAGCTGGCGGCGGATTTCATCGGCAGACGAGCTCATTGCTGCCTAGCAGAGCACGATTTTTTCGCGGTGGCGCACCACACGGCGGGTGGCGTTGCGCGTGTCGATGACCAGTTTGGCGGCATCGGCGATGGCCGCATAGTCATAGCTTGAATGGTCGGTAGCGATAATTACGGCATCATAGCTTCCCAGCGTCTGCGGATTCAACGGCACCGATTTCATGCCTTCGTAATTGAAGTGCCGCATCTTGTGCAGTTGCGGGAAATAAGGATCGTTGTAGTCGAGCGCCACGCCGCGCTGCTGCAGAAGTTGCATGATTTTCAGCGTCGGCGATTCGCGCAGGTCGTCCACGTCTTTCTTATACGCCACGCCGAGCACCAAAATCTTCGAGCCTTTCATGCTCTTCTTGTGATCGTTCAGTGCATTGGCGACCGCGTTAACCACGTGGTAGGGCATTTCCGTATTGACTTCGCCGGCCAACTCGATGAAACGCGTCGAAAAATCATATTCGCGCGCTTTCCACGAAAGATAATAAGGGTCAATCGGGATACAGTGACCGCCCAGTCCCGGCCCCGGATAAAACGGCATGTAGCCGAAAGGCTTTGTCGCGGCCGCGTCGATCACTTCCCAGATGTCGATGTTCATGCGCAGGCTGAGCTGTTTGAGCTCGTTGACCAGAGCGATGTTCACGCAGCGGAAAATATTTTCGAGCAACTTGGCCATTTCTGCTGCGCGCGTCGAGCTCACGGGAACCACTCGCGCAACGACCTGCGTGTACAGTGCTTGTGCCGCTCGGCCGCTCGGCGGGTTCAATCCGCCAACAACCTTCGGAATTTGTGCCAGTCCGAACTGTTTGTTTCCTGGATCTTCGCGTTCCGGCGAAAACGCCAGGTAGAAATCACAAGCCAAATTTTCATTTTCCTGACCAGTAGCGATCGCACAGCGCAAACCGCTCTTTTCCAGAATCGGCAAAACTAATTCTTCCGTTGTGCCCGGGTAGGTCGTCGATTCCAGGACTACCAACTGTCCCTTTTGCAGATGCGGATAAATCGAAATGGCGGTCTGTTCAACGTAACTCAGATCCGGTTCCCGCCGTTCATCCAGCGGGGTGGGAACGCAGATCAGAATGGCGTCGGCATCTTTCAGCCTCGCGAAATCGTTGGTGGCGCTGAAGTGCCTGCTGTTCACGAACTGTTGAATTTTATTCTGAGGAATGTGCTCGATGTACGACTTGCCGGCATTGAGCATCGATACTTTGTGAGGATCGACGTCAAATCCCGTGACTTTGTGCCCCGCCTCGGCGAAGCGCAGCGCCAGCGGCAGGCCGACGTAGCCGCAACCGATAATTCCCACTTTGAGCTGGGCGCCTTTGAAAAACTCGGGTTTCCGGTCGATGGGCATGAATTCCGCGCACTCCTCTTTAATTCTGGCCACGACTCGGTCGCGGCCAAGGGATTCACGTTTTCGGGGATACCGCGTTGCGGGCGTTCGGAAAACCGCCAGCAGGCCACAGGGCCGACGTGACAGAGACAAGTAAATATAGCAGGTTCCGCGCAAACAAAAAAAGCCGCCCATTTTTCAGTGTTACAGCTTGTTCAATGCAGGTTGCCGCCAGACGCCGGAGGGTGGAAGATAGTAGGGCTTGATTTGAACTATCGACGCGATACGCTTAGAGCCGCCCTGTCACCATGACCTTGATCGTTCTTCTTCTGGGACTTTGTGTTGGTGTGCTGGTGGGCCTCCTCGGCATTGGCGGCGGCATAGTTCTTGTGCCGGCCATGGTCTACCTCTTGCACATGGACCAGCATATGGCGCAGGGCACATCACTTTTCATTCTGCTGCCGCCCATCGGACTTGGCGCTTTGCGCGAGTACTGGAAGCAGGGGCAGGTGGACTTACGCGCGGGAATTCTGTGCGCACTGGGAATGTTGTTCGGCGGATACGCAGGGAGCATGATCGCGCTCCCCATGCCTTCGCACCACCTAAAAGGGGGATTCGGTTGTTTCCTCATGTTGGCGGCGCTCCTCCTCTGGAGAAAGACGAAGGGCGATCCGGATAGGGCCGCCACCGGTAGCGGCCAGGTGAAAGCCGGTGACTGAGGGGATAGGCCGCAGCGCGGGAATTTTCGCCATCGCGTGTGTGTGCGGAGTTGCCTCCGGCATGTTTGGCATTGGCGGCGGCGTGCTTCTTGTGCCGCTCCTTGCGTTGTTCTTTGCTTTCGGGCAGCACCGCGCACAAGGAACTTCGTTGATCGCGCTCATACCGCCCACGGGAGTGCTGGCACTGCTGGCATATTCGAAAGAAGGATTTGTCTCCTGGAAAACGGGGTTGCTGCTGATCCCCGGCGTCTTCTTGGGCGGCATTGCCGGCGGGAAAATCGCCAGGTGGATCAGTCCCAAGCTGATGCGCCAGATTTTCGCCGGAATACTTTTTGTGCTCGGCGCGTTGCAAGCGTTCAGTGCCTGGTGGCGCTAAGGACGGATCATTCGGATGGTGGATCTGCACTGTCACATTTTGCCGGGCCTGGATGATGGCTCCGCCAACATGAAGGAGTCCATCGCCATGGCGGAATCCGCGATCGCCGATGGAATTACGCACGTCGTCGCGACGCCACACTCCAGCAACGAATATCTTTTTGATTTCTCGCACGTGCGCGAACTTCGCGACGAATTGCAAGCAAAGGTTGGCGACCGGCTGAAAATCGCCACCGGCTGCGATTTTCATCTGAATCCGGAGAATCTGGTGTCGTTGCGCAAAAATCCACGGCAATATTGCATCAACCAGCGCAATTACCTGCTTTTGGAGTTCAACGAATTTTCGATTCCTCCTTCGATGGACCAAACGCTGCACGCGATCCAGCTAGCCGGTGTGCAGCCGATCATTACGCACCCGGAGCGCAACGGCATTTTGCGCTCGCGGCCGGAGCGCCTGAAAAAATGGGTGCGGCAAGGTTGCTTTGCGCAGGTGACTGGAGGCGCGCTAACCGGAAGTTTCGGCGCTACCGCGCAGCAGGATGCACTGCGCTGGATCGGCGAAGGCCTGATCCATTTCGTGGCCAGCGATGCGCACAATACACGAACGCGGCCTCTGCGCCTGCAACCTGCTTACAACGTGGTTGTCGATCAATTTGGGCAGGAGAAGGCGCGCGCGCTTTTTCAGGAGAATCCGCTGGCGGCATTCGAAGGCCGAGAGTTGCCGCACGTTCCAGAATTGGAGGACGAATTGCCGCCGCCGCGCCGCAAACGTTTTTTCTTTTTCTGAACTTCCTCCTTCGAACTGCGGTGATTCGTCAGATCTTCCAGCTCAGGGCCTGTGGCCGATGAAAGGCGAGAGCGAGTCCGCGCAATCCAAAGTCAGCGCGCAGGATGCAGGGGCAGGCCAGCCCAAGCGTTCAACAAGCCCAGGATTTCGCGAACTACCTCGAGCGCGTCGCTGGTGGTGCGCCACCAGTGACTGGGATCGAAAGAATCGCCGGACGCGGCGCGCACGATGGCCCGGCCCGGGCCGGGAGCAAGCCTCCGCCAGAGCAGGCGAGTACGCCGCGTATGGGCTTTCGTGGTAACAACAATTACGGCTTCGCCTTTGCCGCGTACCAAAGCCGCCGCGGCGACTCTGATTTCGTCGGCGGTGTTAACTATCGGAGGCTCCAAGACCTGAATCGCTTCCGGGGGCACGCCTTCGTGAATCAAAACAAGCTTGTTGTAATAGTCTTCGCCGGCGAAGGGAATGCCCATCTCTTGCAGCGTCCGGGCGGGTTCGTTGGAATGAGTCAGCCATATTTCCGGGGCGTATCCTGCGCGATAGAGTTTCCCCGCTTCGATGGCGCGCAAGGGCATCGAGCCGCTGAGCACAACAATCGCCTTGGCTTTCTCGAGAGGATCCTCCACCACCAGCCATCGGCCGACGCCGAGAAAGACGACTGCAGCGAGAACCAAACCAATGGCAGCACCGGCGAAAAGTACACGCCGAGTGCGGAATCGCGGGCAAGGAACCTTGACCTGGCTGTTCTGAGTCGGCATTGGAGAACCCGCGCATGCTATCCCGCCTTCCCTCGGTGGTCAATCAGCTGTGCCAGCTATCAATTGCCGTCGACTCCCGAATGACTGCAAAATCACAGTGTTTACATTACCGATGGAGAGATGAAACTCACTTTCCCCATCGCCACTCGATCTGGGCACGCTGCATCTACCCATCAAAAAACCTTGGGCGATCGATGTTTCCTACTTTGCTCCGGTGAAAAAACACTGCCTATCATCGAGAAAGTGGACATCACACGCGCATCGATGCCACCTGACTCAGTGCCGGTTGGGTTCTGTGAGGGCCAGGACGGCATACGCGGTGGCCGCGTCGTTCATGAAGAGCGCCGTGTCCGGGCTTAGGTGATGTTCCTTGTTATTGTTTAAGGAGGAGGATGGCCAGTTACCCAGCGTCTTGCTCTGACTAGCTGCCAGCCACGCGAGTGCGCGCTGTTCTTGGACACTTCCCTTGGGAATGCCCGCCTGTAGGAGTGCGAAAGTGATCAGCCCGGTAGCATAGCCGTCGCTCTTCGCTTCTTGCGGTGTGGCATCGTGCCGCTTCCATTCTCCAGACAGTCCAGAAAGGCTCCAGCCGCCGTCTGGCTGCTGGCTACCCAATAATTCCGTGATGATCGCTTTTCGCGTTACTGGCTCGAGGAGCCCCGGTACTTTCGCCGAAGCCCACAGGAGAACAGCGCGATTGATGGTAGTCTGCGCAGCGCATTCGCGGTTCAGGTATTCGCCCAGCAGCTTGAGGCTGTTTTGGATTTCGGGTTTGGAGCGATAATTTCCAGGGGCCGTGCCCACGGCGATGGCGGCAAGACTGGCCCCGTAGAAGTCGGAGTCGTCCGCTTCCCACGGCTCGTTGGCGAAGCGCAGCCACAGCCACGCGCCTTTCTTGTCTCCCGAGGTTTGTTGTTCCGACCACATGTAGTTGAGCGCCATGCGCGTGTCGTCGCTGAGTCTGCCGTTTTGTGCGTCATTGCTGGCCAGGATCAGTGCATTCAGAACGGATTCCGTGCCGCGAGATTCGACTGTCTTGTACACGCCGCGATCGGCGTCGCTATAGAACGGCGCTATTTCTCTCCAAAGCCGCACGCGCTTGGCGACGTTGTCCAGAAGTCTGCGCTCATTAGCGGAAGGGGCGGTTTCGGCGAGCGGCTTGCGAAGCGCAGAACGCGAAAGCGCGTAGGGCACCGCCGTATGGCACGACACGCAAAATGTTTCGTGATCGCGCGCGGCTTTGGGCCAATCCATCCACCAGCTTGCCCTTTGATCGAGATATGCGGCCGCGGCTTTCTGATCCCAGGAGCCGGCGGCGTTCGATTCCGTGCGCCGGGAAACCGCAAGTGCGCCCACTACAAGGCACGCGGTCAGGGCGGTGATTCGCTGCAACGTGGCATTCATAGGGATCTTCTCCCTTTACCTGCAATTCCAAAGTAGGTCTGGCGGCCCGTTTGTGAGGCGCAAGAAACTTCAAACCAATGAGAAGAGGTTACCACGCGCAGAGCCCCGGGTTGTCCCTGCGTTTGGATGTTCCAGGACGCTCAAGCTACACTGTCCAATTGATTTTTCAGAGGAGGATGCATGCGCGCAGTGGTGACGGGCGGAGCGGGATTTCTGGGGTCGCATCTTTGCGACAAACTGCTCGCCGAAGGGTGGGACGTGCTGGCGGTGGACAACTTCATCACCGGCGCTAAGATCAACCTGAGCCACCTGGCCAAAAATAAAAAATTCAAGTTTCAGAAGGCGGACGTCAGCAAGCCGCTGAAGGTTGCGGGAAAAGTGGGGTACGTGCTGCACTTTGCTTCGCCGGCCAGCCCGCCTGATTACTTGAAGCATCCCATTGAAACGATGATGGTGGGTTCCGTCGGCACCCAGAACGCACTGGAGCTGGCGCTGAAGAAGAACGCCAAGTTCTTTCTTGCATCCACCAGCGAATGCTACGGAGATCCGGAAGTTTCTCCGCAACATGAAGAATACTGGGGACACGTCAATCCTATCGGGCCGCGCGGCGTGTACGACGAGGCCAAGCGCTTTTCCGAAGCGATGACCATGGCTTACCACCGCTATCACAAAGTAGATACGCACATCGTGCGAATCTTCAATACGTATGGACCGCGGATGCGATTAAATGATGGGCGCGCTCTGCCCAACTTCGTGTATCAAGCGCTGAGCGGCAAGCCGCTGACGATTTACGGTGATGGAAAGCAGACGCGCAGCTTTTGCTACGTTTCCGACCTGATTGACGGAATCTACCGGCTGATGATGTCGAAAGAGCACTTGCCGACAAACGTCGGAAACCCAAATGAGATCACGATTCTGGAATTCGCCGAGCACATCCGCAAGCATTTTGAAAATCCGCCTCCGATCGTTTTTGAGCCCTTGCCACAGGACGATCCGAAACGCCGTTGCCCAGACATCACCAAGGCGAAGCGCATTTTGAAGTGGGAGCCCAAAGTGGGATTGGAAGAGGGGCTGAAGCTGACGTTGGCCTACTTTAAGGGAATCTATAAAAAGAGATAAGAAAATAGGAAAGTGAAATCGGGGAGTGGAAATACCTAACCGTCGGAGCTAAGTCGGAAATTCAGTCTTTCGGCGACCACCGCGAAAGCTACTCTCGGCCGAAGGAGTAGTACTCGAAGCCTTTTTCGCCCATGGCTTGCGGCGTGTAGAGATTGCGCCCGTCGATCACCAGTTTGCGAGCCATAACCTTTCCAGCACGATCCCAATCCAGCTTGCGGAAAACATCCCACTCGGTGCAAACGAGAGCGGCATCGGCGTTTTCCAAAGCTTGGTATGCGTCTTCGTGATAGTGGACTTGCGGGAAGAGAGCCTTGGTGCGCGGCATCCCTTCGGGGTCCGTGGCATGCACCACGGCGCCTTCTTCAAGCAGCCGCTTTAGAACTTCCAGCGCGGGAGCGAAGCGGATGTCGTCGGTGTTGGCTTTGAACGCCAGTCCCAGAACGGCCACGCGCTTGCCTTTCACCACCCAGAGCGCCTGACGGATTTTTTCAAAATAGCGGTCGATGCGCTGCTTGTTGACGCGTTCGGTGGCTTTCAGGATGTCGAAGTCTACTCCGACAGAAGCAGACAGGTGAATGAACGCCTGCACGTCCTTTGGGAAACAGAAACCGCCATAGCCGAGGCCAGCTTTCAGGAATTGGCCGCCGATCCGCGCGTCCAGCCCCATGGCGTGGGTGACTTCCTCGACGTTGGCTCCGATTTTTTCGCAGAGATCGGCAATCACGTTGGCATAGCTGATTTTCAGCGCAAGAAAAGAATTCGAAGCGTGCTTGATAAGCTCGGCGCTGTTGATGGTGGTGACCAGGAATTCGGCTTTGTGGCCCGGAGGGCACGTTCCGTTATGGACGGGGCAGCGGAAACTCTTCTCGAGGATGGGGCGGTAGATTTCGCGAAGCTCCGCGGCCGATGAAGGATCCTCTACGCCAACGACGATACGGTCCGGGTGGAAAAAATCAAATACGGCGGTGCCTTCACGAAGGAATTCGGGATTGGAAGCGACGCGGTGTTTGACGTTTGTGTTTTTGGAATAAGCGGCCAGGGCACGGCTGAGCTCAAGACCTGTGCGCGCAGGTACCGTGCTCTTCTCGACGACGAGTTTGGAAGTCTTGGCTTCGGCGGCGATTTGCCGGGCTACGTTGTCGATGGCCGAAAGGTCCGCTTCGCCGGAATCCTTCGGTGGCGTGCCCACACAGATAAAGATGGCGTCGCTGGCGCGGATGGCCTCCGCAGCATCGGCTGTATAGGAGATCCGTCCGGCCTTGTGAGCGGACGCTAGAATCTGGTCGAGATGATGTTCGTAGATTGGAACGCCGCCTGCATTGAGCCTGGCGATGCGCTCTCGATCGATGTCCGTGCAAACCACTTCATGCCCAGCTTCCGCAAGGCAAGCTCCGGTGACGAGACCTACGTACCCACAACCGATGACGGAAAGACGCAAGACGAACTCTCCCTGAAGATGAGCTTCGGAGGGCGCAAACCCCATCCGTTGCGGAACGGCAACTCCTTATTTTGACCTATTCACCGTGAGGAACAAAGCTTCCCCTTTGTGAATGTACCAATAATCCTGCGGTGCTGCCCAGAAGCCCTGGCAAGTCGCAAGGTCGATACCCGTGTTTCTTAGGAACTCTAATCCTTAGGTCTATGGACAGCCCCCCCTGCCCTCGCTACGTTTAACAGGGTCATCCTCTCGGATAACCGCGTTAGTACTCGTGTGCGGAGGCAGGTATGGGACGAACTCGTCTCGCTGGTCTAATTTTCGGTTCACTCGCGCTGCTCTTGTGCGTCTCCCAGGAGGCAGCTGCCCAGTTTTCAAAGACCTCCGTCAAAAGCGACGGTGCAAAGAACGAGCCCTCGATCATTACGCGGCTCCCATTGCCCCGCCCTCGGCCCACCCCGCGTCGGCCCGAGATTTTCTATTGCGAAACGCCGGACACTTCCTGCCGGACGACACAGGATACTTTTCCCATCGCCGACCTTCGCGATCTATTCGTTTTTGTGGTTTGGCCAGGTGTAAGCGGCCAACATGTTCAGACCGTGCAGTTCTTCCTGCCGGACGGCGGTGTTTATTCTTCGCAAAAGACGCAATTTGCCGTCGGTGGTCATGCTTTCTCCGCGAACGAGGGGCCCGCGGTTCAAAACGAAGTGGGGCCCAGGCCGCCCGCCCGCCATCTGATTGCGGATGCGAATAAGACTCATGCGGAAGGAATCCCCTCGCTGCTAATGAAGAGCCGGGGCGATTCCTCAGTCCTCACGGTGCTGCCCGTCGCGGGAACTTTCATTACGCAGCGAAATCTCAGCGGGTTGTGGCGCGTGCGCGTTCTATTGGATGACCGCGTGGCCCTCGAATCGGAGTTCACCCTGGCCCCCCGCCCAGAGGCGGCCTCAGCCAGAACAGTAGAAGAGGTAGAGCGATGAAAGCGGCTTTCAAACATTTACGCCAGTATTACGTCATTATGCTTCGCTGCTTTCTCGCGTTGGTGCTGGTGTGCCCGGCGACTCCGTTGCGCTCCGACGAACAACAGACAGTCACTTCGACGCGCGATGCCTCCATCAGCCAAGCGGCGCCGGCCGTCAACAATGGCGCGGCCACGACCATGTCCACTCATACCGCGCTGGGTGCCAATCAGCGTTCGCTCGTGAGATTCGACCTGAGCACCACTGGCTTGACCTCCAACACCGCGCTGAAGACCTCGACACTGAAGCTCGTTCCAACCACACCTCTCTTCACCGGCCGCAACCAGGAAGTCCATCGCATTACCGGTACGACCGATTGGACCGAAGCTGGTGTCACTTGGAATACAAGGAATGGAGCGCTGGCGTGGGCCACCCCTGGCGGCGATTTTGACGCGACCGCGGCGGACACCCAGCCTTCGGGCACCGCCGCAGCCTCGGCGGTTTCCTTCAATATACTTAGCGATTCGACATCGGCGAACATACCACAGGGTTGGATCAATGGAACGATTTCCAACTACGGCCTGTTAGTGAAGGACCAATTGGAAGACGGAGCCACGTGGTCCTTTACGCGGACGATCACCGTTACTGTCGGTGCCAACGCGCCTTTCAACGGGTACAACGGTTACAGCGCGCAGATCACTGGATTCAACACCGCGGCGCTGGTCACTGGCGGAAAGATGCGCCCCGATTGCAACGATTTGCGGATTGCCCGATTCGCCGCCAATACCTGGACGCAGCTCGACCGCCACGTCATCAATTGCAACACCGCCAACACCACTATTTGGTTCAAAATGCAGGCCGATGTGGCTGCCAACGGATCAGATTCTACCTACTCGATGTTCTACGGCAACGCCAACGCCACGGCCCCGCCGGCAAACTTGAACAACGTTTATCTGGCCTACGACAATTTTGATTCCGATACGGTTGGCCAGCCGCCTGCCGGTTGGACGGTGCAAGGCGGCGGCCCCTGGAACGTCGTGGCCGATGTCGGCGCGAATCACGTCCTCCGCGAATCGAACGCCGTTGCCAACAATCGAAATCTCATTCACGTTAATGCTCCCACCAACGAGCGCGACGTCTTCGTTCAGGCTGACGTTCGAATGACCACCCTCGCAGGATCGGAAAGCACTGGATGTCCGCTTGGGCGTATCGGTGGGACCACCACCGCCAACATGACCGCCTACCGTTCCTGCCTGCAGTTCGTAGCCGTTGGCGCAAATCCGGACCAGAGGGTGTCGCAGCTCGCCTATTGGAATGCTGGCGCGTTCAATAGTTTGCAGCAGCCACTTTTCGCTTGGAACAACGCCACATTTTATACTGTCGGAGGGGCCTTTTTCGGAAGCCCGGCCACGCTGCGCACTCTCGTCAACGGCGTCCTTCAAGCGCCGTCGATCGTCGGTGACGCCAACGTCGCGACAGCTGGCTCCGTCGGACTCTTCGTCTACGACGGCGATCCGGTGAACTACGATTTTGACAATTTTCTGGCCCGGCGCTACACCGAGCCGGAACCAGTAACCGCTGTGGCCGCCGAGTCCGCCAATGCTTTGTCTCCGTTTTATGGGACGCGGGAAAACATCGCCGCCAATCAGCCGACACTAAACCTGCGCTATCTGCGCGATGTAACCATGAGCGCTCCGACGCTGGGAATTTCTGAAATCACCTTGAACTGGACTTTTCCGGCCGGCTCCACCAACGCCAACTACGATGGCGTGTTATTCGCCAAGCAGTCAGGGAGCGTCGCTCCGACCTTCGCTCCCGCGGACGGAACCACCTACCTCGCCGGCGCGCAGCCCCTCGCCGGACAATTCATCGCCGCGAACACCAGCCCGTTCTCGACCGTGACCGTACTAGATGAAAACGGCGACAACAGTATCGTCCTTCCAGGCACGCAGTACGCTTACAAAGCCTACACCCACGATGCAACGGCCATTCCAGGAGCGGCCTCTTCTGCCGCACCGCACTACTCTTTCGGTAACTCCTCCACGCAAACTAACACCACTGTTGCTGGAGGCGGCGCAAACAAGAATTGGAGCTACAAGACCAGCGCAACGACTCTTGCTGCACCGGCTTTGGATCCTGGAAATATCGTTGTTACTGGTGGAAACGACAACGCCGTCCACGGAATGTCCGCGATCAACGGCCAGCGCAATTATCAGCCGGGCGGCACCTCAGGCGTTACCGGTGGAGCAATCCAGGGACGGCCGTCCCTGATTGCCGCCAGCGACACTTCCAATCCGACCTGCAAGAATACTTGCGCGGTCGCTTATGTGGCCGCGGGCGACGGCAAAGTCTATGCATTTCGCGCAGACACTGGTGCGCTTCTCCCTGGGTGGCCAACAGCCGCGTTGACGACCGGGGCGGGCAGCGGTTTTCAGGCAGCCGCTGCCGTTCAGGTGAAATCTTTCGCGAATGCCGGGTACACAAATGCCTTTGACCTTGTCATCGTCGCCACGCGAAATGTTGGTGCTGGTGGCACAACCAACAATAAGGTTTTCGGGTTGAACGGCAACACGGGCGCAACGGTGTGGACATTCAATCCGGGAAACATGGACATCGTGAATGCTACCCCATACATAGACTACGTCAACAACATGGTTTGGGTCGCGAGCCGTTCCATCGGTGGAATTGGGCAACCCAGCCTTTGGAAAATCAATACCGTCACGGGAGCTCTTGGGTCTTCCTTCAATTTGAACGACATTGATCAGGCACCGACGCAAAACTTTGACGGCAAGGTCATCTACGTCACCGCCAACAATGGCCAGCTCTGGGTAGTGCGCACAGACATCAACAATTGTTCCGCGCAAAGCGGCGCGCTCGGCGTCACTCCCGTGGGCTTCCCCGTTCCCATCGAAACCGCCGCCGTAAACGATGACGTTTTTTTCGCGACGACAGTGGGCGTATCGAAAGTTCACGTGGCGTATAATGCGGCTACCTGCGCGGCGCCTACCTTTACCGTGTCTCCGGGCGGCTGGGTCAACCCGGCTATTACAAATCCCTCTTCGCTTATGTTTACTTCAGCGCCGCAGGCTGAGTTCATGTACGTTTCGTCTTCAGACGGGCATCTCTACAAAATCAACCCGACCACTGGCGCGAACGTTCTAAATCGCGTCGTCAACCTCGGCGCGACGATCGGCGATCCGAGTTTCGACACTGTGCTTCAGAAGTTTTATGTCGGGGATACTACCGGACGCATCTATTCGTTCGATTTATTCTAAGAATTACTGGGGCCGCAGCGTATTGCTTTCAGCTGCGGTCTGATTTTCCCATCAGCAAGCCGCGCAACCCAAGCAGCACCAGCCGCGGCTGGCGGCGCACCACGTTCCACAATAGACGAGTGGACTCATCGCGATTGATTTCGCCGAGCGATTGGCGGGTCGAAGCATCCAGCAGATCGACCAGCTGTGAATAGTCTTTTTGCTCAAAATGATGAAGTGCGCGGCGGATCAACCAGTGCGTTCTCAATTCACGCCGCAAAGCCGTAAGCTCCCGGCTCTTGCCATTCTGCAAAAGCGCCTGCGAAACGCCGAGTGCCCCTCGAAAGCCAGTGACGATTCCCCCGACGGTCGAAACTTTGACCTGCGCCGCCGCGTCACCCACCAGATAAACTTCTCCACTTCCGATTTGCCGCCGCACCGGCACCCATCCGCGATAGACGGGAATGCGCGCGCCCTGCCATTCGAGTGGCTCCATCTGCTTTTTTTCAAGGAAGCGTTCAAAGCAGCGCTTCGTGTCGCTCCCGTGCTCGCCGATTACCCCGAGCGCGCCGCGTTCCGCCGATTCGGGGATCAACCAGTAAAAGTACGGCGTATCGTCCGGCACGAACCACACGCGCGTCGTATCGGGCGGACAATCTTTCGGCAGTCGCACGATGGCTTGCACGAGCGGCACGGTTTCGATCGGAGGCCAGCCGGACGCGCGTGCCACGCGGCTTGCTGCGCCGTCTGCGCCGACCACGCTGTCCGCGTGCAACTCTTCGCGCTTGCCGCCGGATTCGACCTCCAGCCGCAATCCGCGCGCATTCGGGCCGATTCCCAGGAAACGCGTGTCGTACGACAGGGTGGCACCGGCTTGCTGAGCCTCCCGGGCCAGCGCCGGAATCAAGCGCGAGCGCTCAATAATCAAGTCGGGTTTGCTCAGCGCCACCTGCGCCGAGCGTCCGTCCGTGAACAGCTCGAAACGACGAATCTCATTGATAATACTTTCGCGCGCCGAAGCTCCCATCTGGTGGCGGAAATGATCCGTTACGATCAACGTCCGGGGCGCAGGCTCGAATTGTGGTTTTGATTCCAGCACGCGCACTCGCCGGCCACCGCGGGCCACGCTCGCGGCGGTGAAGAGCCCGGCCGCGGAACCCCCGACGACGATGACTTCCCGGTCGTTTCGCATAGCTTGAGTTTGTGCTTCTGTCTTTCCCACAGTGTTCGTGCTTCCCAAGGACGTGCCTTCCCCGAGGGTTTTGCCCATTGGGTTCCTACGCCAAGAAATTTACCTGCTTCCCGCTCGACCCGTGGGGGGTTGCTCGATGTATGAGTGAGAGGGCGCTGGTCAAGTATAGCGAATCCACTACTGAGGGCCAACACGCGGAAAAGTTGACAGGCTAGAAATGAAGTACGCTCTCGACGCGTCTAGTTCAGGAGGCCGCCGAAGTGTTGCGCACCTGGCGTTCATAGGGCGCCCGCTCTAGATACATGACGCCCACAAAAATAATACCAAGCGCTACCGCCCCGACCAAAATTGCTACTTTCGCGGAAAGATAACTCACGAGCACGGCTGCGCCGCCGCCAATGGCGCCAAGCAGATACAGTGTTAGAACGGCGCCGCGGTGGCCAAGACCGAGATTGGAAAGTCGGTGTGCCGCATGGTCCTTCCCTGGCGTTGCGAAAGGCAGCAGCCCGCGCCGCGAGCGGGAAATCGTGACCAGCGTCGTATCAAATATCGTCACGCCCAGAATCAAAATCGGCGCCAGCCACGCGGAAAGATGATTGGCGTTCTCCATGCGCAGTTTCAAACCCAACGTCGCCATTAGATAACCAAGAAACATGGCGCCGCCATCGCCCATGAAAATCTTCGCCGGTTTGAAATTCCAGCGGAGAAATCCAG
>Ga0210406_10000512_pt1 | contig 52028 bp, 45 predicted proteins | sample IncBWC30MmetaG_FD_155454 | JGI IMG/M metagenome (GOLD analysis project Ga0210406, IMG submission 155454) | Forest soil microbial communities from Barre Woods Harvard Forest LTER site, Petersham, Massachusetts, United States - Inc-BW-C-30-M | ecosystem: Environmental > Terrestrial > Soil >...
CGGGATTCAGAAAGAGTGGCGATTGTCGCGTTTTCAAATCAAATCCAAGTAGAGGCAGGCTATGTCAAACCGATTTCTTACTGCTGGTTGCATCCTCGCAGTCGTTGGCATCTTGGCGGTAACTCTGGCGAGCGCGAACCTGCGCGCGGCGGATCAGCCAACTCCCTGGGGATTTGACACGGCGAACCTCGACAAGACCTGCAAACCTTGCGACGACTTCTACCAGTTTGCGATGGGCGGGTGGATGAAGTCCAACCCCATCCCTCCGGAGTATTCAAACTGGGGCACCTTCACTCAGCTGGCGGACAAGAACCAGCAGAACCTGCGCCAGATTCTGGAAGACGCCGCGAGCGCCAAGGCCGCACTGGGCTCGAACGAACAGAAGATTGGTGACTTCTACGCGAGTTGCATGGACACAACGGCGATCGAAGCCGCCGGAACAAAACCGCTTGAGCCGGGCCTGGCGCGGATTGCGAGCTTCAAAACCATATCGGATCTCCCGGCAGTAGCGGAATACTTGCACAGCACGGGTGTCGGCGGGTTCTTCCGTTTCAATTCCACTCAGGACGCCAAGGACAGCACGCAAGTGATTGGAGCCGCGTTTCAAGGCGGCTTGGGACTGCCAGAGCGCGAGTATTACCTGAAGGAGGACGACAAATCGAAGCAGCTTCGCGAAGCCTATACAAAGCATGTAGCGAAGATGTTGGAATTGCTCGGACACTCCGCGGATCAGTCCGCAGCGGAAGCGGCCACTGTTCTGAAGATCGAAACGGCTCTCGCAACCGCTTCCATGAAAAATACGGACCTGCGCGATCCGGACAAGACCTATCACAAATTGATGCTGGCGGACCTGAGGGCGCTCACGCCGAATTTCTCCTGGGAAGCCTATTTCAAGGCGGTGGGACATCCTGAACTGAAGGAAATCAACGTTGGCCAGCCGGATTTTTTTAAGGCCCTAGATGCGCAACTGACCACCACGCCTCTCGACGACTGGAAAACCTACCTGCGCTGGCATCTGGTCCATTCCGCGGCGCCTGGGCTCCCTGAGAGATTCGTCGCTGAGGATTTTGCTTTCAGCGGCAAGACCCTCACGGGAGCGAAGGAAAACCAGCCGCGCTGGAAGCGCTGCGTGCAGGCCACCGACCGCGCCCTCGGCGAGGCCCTCGGGCAAATCTACGTGCAAAAATATTTTCCGCCGGAAGCCAAGGCCCGCGCTCTCGAAATGGTGCACAACCTGATCGCCGCGCTGCGCGATGATTTACAGACGCTGTCGTGGATGGGTCCGGAAACCCGCGCTCAGGCCACTGCGAAGCTCGCGGCTTTCGCCCTGAAAATCGGCTACACCGACAAGTGGCGCGACTACGCGGCGCTCCAAGTCGATCGCCGGTCTTATGCCGAAAATCAATTGCGCGGAGCAGAATTCGATTTCGCGCGCCGCTTAAACAAGATCGGCAAGCCCGTGGACCGCACCGAATGGGGGATGACGCCGCCGACTGTGAATGCCTACAACAACAGTAGCATGAACGAAATCGTTTTCCCCGCAGGCATCATGCAGCCTCCCTTTTACGATCCAAAAGCCGATGACGCGGTGAACTATGGAGGAATGGGAGCGGTCATCGGACATGAGATAACGCATGGCTTCGACGATCACGGCAGCAAGTTCGATTCGAAAGGCAATTTGAAGGATTGGTGGAGCGCGAACGATTTGAAGAATTTCAAGGAGCGCGCCGCTTGCGTCTCCGACCAATTTGATGGCTACGTCGTGGACGGCGACTTGCACCAAAATGGCAAGCTAGTTCTGGGGGAGAGCATCGCCGACCTTGGCGGACTGACCATCGCTTACGCCGCCTATGAAAAATCCCTTGCGGGCAAACCGCGACCGCCGGAAAAAGACGGCTTCACTCCTGAACAGCGCTTCTTCCTTGGCTGGGCGCAGGTCTGGGGCGCCAACCAGCGGCTTGAATACTCACGTTTGATGGCCAATACCAACCCGCACCCGCTACCAAGATTCCGTGGAAACGGACCGCTTTCGAACATGGCGGAATTTGCAAAGGCCTTCGGATGCAAAAAAGGCGAGCCGATGGTGCGCGAGCAACCCTGCAAAATCTGGTAATCGAGTTAAGCCGAGGCTCGCAACCAGGCCTGCAGAAAATGTCGAGTGGGACCCGAGAATTTCAGCAGGGCCCCGCTCTAGAAATGGAAAACGATTCCGCCCGCCAGTTGGAAGTTGTTCTGCCCTTGCTTGAAGAAGCCGGTGCGCACGTAGTCGCCTTCCAGCCGGAAAGAGAGGCGCGGGTTCCAGCGATAATCCGCGCCGCCACCGGCCTTGAGGACGTAGGAGTTCTTGGATTGTCCCGCGATCTGCGGCTGTTCGTGCGCGCCGCCAAAAATTCCGTGCAACCAGGGTTCCCACTTCTTCTGCCGCCAGGCGATCTTCGGGCCGGCGCCGTAGGTGGCTATCTTAATGTGCTCGTTCACCAGAATCGTTGGGGCAAATACGGCAGTCACGTTTCCCTCGACTCCGAACCAGTCGTTGGTGAAATAAACCACGGAAGTGTTGAGGCCGACGGCGCTGGCATTGAAAACGGAGGATCGGAAGCGCAACCAACTAGCGGCGAGACTCAGCTCCCAACGGTAATCGTCGCGCCCGCCATAGAGAAACTTCGGCTGCGGTGACGGCGATGCCGGTTCGGCAGTCTCGAGCGGTAGAGCCAGTGTCGTCGCGACTGCAGGCGCTGCGAACGTGTTTGCCGTCTTGGCTGCCGTCGATGAAAATGTGTCAGCCGCGGCAAGGTCGCTCAGAACCAACGGCTTCGCCGCAGATGTCGCTGCGAAATCTTGCGCGACGTTCCCCCTGTCGACCTGCAAAGAGGGCGCGCTTACCTGCGCCCGGGCAACACTCACGCTCCCAAGCAGCATTGCTGCTACGAATAGCCTCTTCATGATGCTCCCCTCAGAGGGCTGGCCCCACGTTGGATTCAGCCACCTAGCTACGGTAAACAACACCGTAGGCCTTTGTCCATGTTCTTTCGCGGAAAGGGGGCAAAAGAGAAAACGCGGCATTGTCAGTCGGAATGCATGCATCGAAGAGTGTGGGTAATATCTCGATAATTCTGGGTTTCAACGGGTTAGGCTGCTGCCCGGGACTCTATCGGCCGTGCCTTAGGTAGTCGTCGGTCTTGTTGAGCCAGTCTTCGCGGGGAGGATCGAAGACGTCGAGGTCCACCGTATCTTCCAGCGCCCAGGCTTCGTGAGGCATGTGCGGGGGGATGCACAAGACTTCGCCGGCGTGGACGACGATCTCCTTTCCGTCAATGGCGAATTTCAACGCACCTTCAAGGATGTAGGTGACTTGCTCGTTGTGATGGTGGTGCAACGGCACGTGCGCGCCTTTCTTCATCAGCACGCGCGCCAGCATGATTTTTTCGCCGACCACCATTTCGCGGTCGATAAGCGGGTTTAACTTTTCGCGCTCGACATTTTTCCACGCCACGTGCTTCGATGTCGCCGGAGTGCTCATTTCTTTTCTCCATACAACTTTGCGGCATTGTCGTGCAAATAGAGCCGTGCCAATTCGAGCGCTTTCTCTTCCGTGAACGCGCCTTCGGAGACCAGCTCGGCAAGCGCCGCGGCAACGGCGGTGCGGGCCGAGCGCGCCGCGAGCCAGAACGTCTCTTCCGCGCCAACAGCGTCATTGAACGGGAAAGCATCCGAGCCAAACATGATTTTCTCTGGATACAGTGAAATCCACTGCTTGAGAATGTTTTTCAGCTCCGAGGGATAAACGTAATAGCCCATCAGCGAAGAGTCCGTGTAGACGTTCTTCGCGGCGGTCATCCAGATCATGTCCAATGTGTAAGGATAGCCGCCGTGAATCAGCACGAAGTTGATCTTGCTGTTTCGCGGGTCGCGCAGAACATTTTCCAGATTCAGCGGATTGCCATTGCGCAGGCTGAAGTAATCGCCAATGCCCACGGCGCTGTGAAAATGTACCGGGAGATTCAGTTTCCCGGCTTCGTCGATCAGCACATGAAACACGTAATCCTGAAACGTGCGGTATTCCTCCTCCGTCGGAACGCTGCCGGATCGGTATCGGGAGTAGATGGCCGCGGCTCTTTCGCGGGGAGGATCCTGGAAATAGAGCGAGCGGAAATAAGCGGCCTCGAATTTCATGGCCACTCCGCCCTTTTTCTTGTTGTCGGTCAGAGTTTGCCGGACAAAGGCCTCGTATCCCGCAAGATCGGCAGGGAGAACGCTCAGGTTTTCCTGTTTCAGATAGCGCTGCAGGACTTTTTCCTGCAAGGGTATATATACGCCCATGTCCGGGTTTTTCCCTGTCTGGTCGCGGTTATCGAGAGCGAAGAGAAACGAATCCACAAAAAAAACCCAATGAAAACGCTTGGGATCGAGATAGGGCGCCAGCGCGACGCGATTCGCGAGGCAGGTCTCGATATTCAATTTGTCCAGGATGCTGTCCCAGTAGGCCGTGCTGCCCGATGCTTCCGCGGCTTTTTTCTTGTCGATCAGCCACTTTGCGTGTTCGGGTTTGAAATCATCGTAGGGATAACCAAACAATGATTTAGCCGCCGCCACGAACTCCGGGTTGCTATCGTGCAAGCGTAGAACGGAACTTTCATCGGGAGGCGCCGCTTGCGCGTCCATATCAGAATCGTCGGGGAAAGTGGCGTGCGAATGGTTGTCGTAGATAGGGATTTGGTCGACCTGCTTGAGCAGGCGGTCGTACACTTTTTGCAAATCGGCGCCGGCCAGCGGCCTCGCCTGCGCGTGCGCCAGGGAACTCCCTGCAAGCGTCGCCAGCAGCGCGGTACCAATCTGAAGCAAACGTTTCATTTTCCCAAGTCCCCGTCAGTTGCCAGTTCTCTTTACAACGCCTAAACTTTCACCAATCAGCGCGAAACCGCCGCTCGCCATCGCATCGATATCCGTTGCATGCGCTCCAGAGCTTCTTCAAGCAATTTTCGCGCACTGACGAGCGAGAAGCGTACAAAATTCTTGCCACCCGGCCCGAACGCCGCCCCGGCGATTCCCGCCACGCCGGCCTCTTCCAACAAAAGCTTCTGCACTTCTTCCGCGGAAAGTCCCGTGTCTTCGATATTCACCCAGGCGTAGAAAGCGCCGTCCGGCGCCTGGCAGCGAAACCCGGGAATGCGATTGAGTCCGTCGACAAATTGATCCCGCCGCTTGCGGTACTCCGCAACCATCGCCTCCACCGCGTTTGTGGAATCGCGCAGCGCTTCAATGGCCGCCACCTGCGTGAACTCCGCCGCACAAGTGAAAGTGTTCAGCACCAGCAGGTCCATGGCATCGATCACTTCGACGGGCGCCACGGCATAACCCAGCCGCCAGCCAGTCATCGCAAAACTTTTCGAGAATCCATCAATAATCACCGCGCGCTCCGCCATTCCGGGAAGCGCCCGGATGGATTTGTATTCCCCGCCGAAGAGAATACGCGCGTAAATTTCGTCGGCAAGAATCCACAGATCGTGCTTCGCAGCGAGCGCGGCAAGTTTCTCCAAAACCGCTTCGCCGAAAACCGTCCCGGTGGGATTATTCGGCGAATTGAAAATAAGCATGGTGGCGCGTGGAGTGATCTTTCGCGCGATTTCTTCCATATCGGGCTGGAATCTGTTTTTCTCTTCCAGTCCATAGGGAATCGCGGTCGCACCAAGCCCACGGGTAAACGATGGATAAATCGGAAAGCTGGGATCGGGGAAGAGCACTTCGTCACCCGGCTCGATCAGCGCCATCATCGCCAGCGAGAGCGCCATCTTGCAGCCCGGCGCCACGAGGACTTGCTCACTGACAACATCCAATCTCCGCGTGCGCTTCAAATAATCCGCAATCGCATCGCGCAACGCTGGCACGCCCCGCGTCGAGCAGTAACGGTCTCGCCCCGCGGCCACTGCCCCACGCAGTGCGTCCACGACCGGCGCCGCCGGATGAAAATCCGGCTCGCCGAGTTCCAGATGAATGATCGAGCGCCCCTGCCGCTCGAGTTCCTTGGCGCGCGAATATACGGCCAGCGCGCCTTCGCCATTCAATTGAGAAACGCGAGATGCGATTCGGGTCATCGGTGCAATCCGGGGAAAATGGTATCACTCCTCGGCGTGTCGTGAGTCCGCTGCCGATTCGGCGCTTGTCCTACATCCTGAAATTGTAAATGGAAAAGAAAAGGAGCGCTTGTCAGCGCGCTCCTGGTTGAAAGACAATTTGGTTTTCTCCGCTAGAAGGCGTACCGCAGCGAAAGTTGGATCAACCGCGGCGTCCCCACGGTGCTGGTGATTTTGCCAAACGGCCCGGTCGTCAAAGGCTGTCCGGTGATCTGATCGTGTGGAATGCTCTCCACATCGTTGATTGATGGGTTTCCAAAATTGGCGTGATTCCAGATGTTGAAGAAGTCGGCGGTGAAGCGCAACGACTGCCTCTCCGTCAGCTTAAGATTTTTGATCAGCGAAAAGTCCCAGTTCTGCTGGTGCGGGCCGCGGAAAGTGTTCCGGCCAATATTGCCGAAGTCCGTGGTGCAGAAGTTCGAATTGTTGATCGGATCGCACAGCGTCGGATATAGCAGCGGCGCCGGGGCGAACGCGTTGACGTTCAGATACCCATTGTTGATGCGGCCCTGAATACTGCCAGTTGTCAATGCGCTCGCGAGCGTGCTTCCGGACGCCAGGCTCCCGGAGAGCGTGCCTGGAGTAAAACCGGCGCCAAGAAAGCCCGTTCCCGCGGCGGAATCCGTCACTGAAAACGGCGTGCCCGACTGGAAAATGGTGATGCCGCTTATGGCCCAGTCCTTCAGCAAGCCGGCTTTGGCGCCCTTCGCGTCCTTGAAAAACGGCAAATCGTAACGGTAACTGAGCGCGAACCGATGCGGGCGATCGAAATCCGAGAGGCCGCGCGAAGCATTGAGCGTGGACTCATCATTGAACGCCGTATTGAATGCAGTGTTTCCCGTGGAAGTCGCATCGGTGGATTTTGAGAAGGTGTACGCAGCCTGGAAGTAGCCTGCGCCCCAACGGCGCGTGAGGGTCGTCTGCAGCGAATGATAGTGTGAATAAGCATCGTTGGCGAAAAGCTGGAACCCCGCGTAGCCGTTGATGCCCTGATTGAGCGAGCGTGCCACGGCGTTTCCAAAGGTGTTCGTGGTGATGAGGCAAGGATTGGGATTGCAGAAGGGACTGTTGATCTTCACCGGGGCCGCTGTAGAAGCGCGCTGCGACTGTTGATTGTCGCGCGTTTCGCGCAGGTGTACCGCGTGCGTGCCCACGTAGCCGATTTCCAGAACCCACTGGCGGCCGAGCGAGCGTTGTATCGTCATGTTCCACTGTTGCGTGCTGGGCACCACAAAGTGCCGTGGCACCTGCAGTCCGAAAATATTTGTGGATAGGAGCGGGCCCGGGCAAGCCGCGCCGGAAGCTGCTCCGTAGTTCGCGGCTTGCGTTGTGTCGTTACCCGGAAACCCCTGGAATACGGCCAGGCAGGGCACAAATGTCGGATCCAGTGTGCCGGCATTCGGTAGGCCATTCGGATTGGGATTTGGGCAACCTGCGGGAGGCGTCTGCGAATAAATGCTCCCCATGCAACCTGCTGGGCTGCCGCCGAATGCCACGGGCAAAAATGGCGCCTGGAACGAAAGCTGATCCACGGAGCCTACATCTTCACGAACGTAGTAAATCCCGAAGCCGGCGCGGATTGTGGTCGTGTGATGGCCAAAAACGTCGTAAGCGAGGCCGATGCGCGGCCCAAGGCCTGTTGAGTAATTGTTGTTGTAGGTGGTGTTCTTAGCTGTACCGCTCAGTCCAGCCAGATTCAATCCCTTAACACAAGAGGGATAGACGAACGGGAACTGCCCCTGAGCCGCTAGCGTCGGATCCAGATTTCCAATGTGGCAGGCCTTGTCGTAGAAGCCGCCGAAGATCTCCGTGCGGATGCCCAGATTCAGCGTCAGGTCGTGGCGGATTTTCCAATCGTCCTGCGCAAAGATGCCGTAGTTATTAGTGCGGTATTTGTGGTCATATACGCCGCCGCCGCCAAAACTAAACTGCGGCGCCCCCAGCAGAAAGTTTTGAAAGTCCGTTGTCGGCGTGGCGCCGAGTGGCCCATTCGACGAAGTGTTCGTAAAAAAGAGCTCGCCATTGAATACCTGGGGAAAGAGTTTGTCGAGATTCACGCGCGTGAACTCTCCGCCGAAGCGGAACAAGTGCGCGCCCTTCACCCAGCTAAGGGTATCCACGAAATTGTAGTTGTTCTGAGCCTGGTGCTGGTTCCCAAAAGGCGCCGGGCCGATTTCAAAACCAGAGCTGGCAAAAACAAATTTGTAGATGGATTGCGTCACCGAAGTAGTCGGCCGGAGGATGCCGATGTCGCTGGTGGTTACGGGGTTCACGTTGTTCAACTGATCGTTGATGTGCACGAAGCCAAAGCGGAATTCATTCACCAGCGCCGGCGAGAAGAGATGTGTTTCCGTGGCGTTGAAGAACCGTGCGCTCACCGGAGTGTCGAACGGGAAATTCAAAGACGTCGAACTGATGCTGCTCGCCAGCGTGCTGCCGAGCGATTCCTGGAGGTCGCCGCCCCCGAACGGCAGGAAACTCTCCGAATCGGAAAAGAAAAAACGCGCCGAGACTTTGTCCTGGCCGCCGCGGAATTCCCGGTCCCAGTTCGACGTGAACTGGTCGTCGGAAAATTTTCCCGGCTCGCTCAAAGCGAATGTCCCGGTATTCACCACCCCGTTCGTCAATCCGGGCGTGCAGCCGACGGCGCATCCGGCGGCAACCTGTCCGGACGGAATGAGGAACCCGCTCTTCGGTCCGAATTCTCCGGTGGTGTCGAGCCGTTGCAAAAGCCCCGTGCCGGTTGTGTTGGAAAGAATGGGATCGATGCTGGGAAGTCCAAATGCGCTTTCCAGGCTGCCCGGCGAACGGTCCGCTGGCAATAGAGGAATGTTCGAGCTGATAAAAGTGCCGGGCGAGAGCCCGCTGCGCTGCCGGGTTCCCTGGTAGTTCAGGAAAAAATATCCCCACTTTTCCTTTACCACCGGGCCACCGAGGCTGCCCCCGAAAATATTTTGCTTCACTGACGGCCGCGCCAGGCCGGCCTTGTTCAGGAAGTATTCGTTCGCGTTCAAAACGTCATTGCGAAAATACTCATACACATCTCCGTGCATCTCTCTCGTCCCGGATTTCAGGATCGCGTTGACGTTGCCCCCGCCATTTCGCCCCTGACTGGCATCGTAAAGCGAAGTCTGAACCTTGAACTCTTGAATCACATCCGGATTCGGAAGTGGAACATACGAGGCTTGTGCCACGTTGTAGTCCGTTGCGCTGATGCCTTCGATCAGGAAGTTGTTGTTGTCCTCGCGCTGCCCATTCACGAATAGTTTCACGCTGCCGCGCCCCAGCTGCGCCGCCGCATTCAGCTCGCTCTGCGCACCGCTGGAGAGCGTCAGCAATTGTTGATAGTTCTGCGTGGCCAGCGGCAGCTCGCGTACGGTCTCCGTCCCCAGCGATTGGCCGGTCGCCGCGCTCGTCGTTTCCACGCTGGTGACCTGCGCGGAGATTTCCACCTTTTCGCTCACGGCGCCGGGCTTGAGCGAGATTGTAACTTTCGTGGTTTCCGTCACGCGCACTTCGATGCCGGAGGCCTTCGCCTCCGAGAAGCCCGACTTGTTCACCACCACGATGTAGTTTCCCGGAGGCAGCAGCGGCGCGACGAACGCTCCATCCGCGTTGGTGGAAACCTTGCGCGCCAGCGATTCCGTCCGAGTATCGATAATCTGTACTTCGGCGTCCGCAACCGAACCCCCGCTCGTATCCACAACGACACCGCTGATGGCTCCCGTCGCCCCGCCTTGTCCGTAAGCGCCCGAACTCATCAGTATTCCCACCAACACTAGTACGGCGGCTATAAGCCGAATCATGCCTCGCATAAACACCCCCAGAGAATAGGACTGCACTGCTCCGCGATCGTGAGCAAATTCCGTTTGGCTCGCAAACGCCTTTTGCTTGGAAAGGACGACGGACCGCGCCACGCCCTGCGGATACGTCGGACACCGCCCCTCTTGAAACTAACGTTTCACTTTCGGAGTGTCAAGGAACTAGCGACCAATAATTTCGATTTATTCCATTGGTACCTAGACTCTTTTTCGCGTCACATTTTCCAGAGCGCGTTATCGCCGGCTCAGTCTTCCCTTGACGCTGTCATCCCGCGGCGAGACGATAGTTAGGACGTATTGTAGGTAACCGGCCCGCTTCACGAGCCGTCTTACCATTGAGCCGCTTCCCCGTGAGGGGGTGAATATGACTTCCCGTAAATTGGTTCTTTCCCTTCTTGTCATTCTGATGATTTCGCTCTTCGTCGGCGCACATCCTGCCACTGCGGATTCCAGCCATGCCCGCATCATCCGCTTGAGCCTCGTTCAGGGCGACGTTCGCTTCGCTCGCGAAACTCATGGCGATCCGCTCGCCGACTCCAAGGCCACCTGGGAGGCTGCCGGCCTGAATCTGCCCATCCGCCAGGGCTATGTTCTCGCCACCGACAACGGCCGTGCAGAAGTGGAATTCGAGAACGGCGCCGTGGCCTTCCTGAAGGAGCACACGGTCCTGGAGTTCTACGACCTTTCCCTCAACGATTCCGCTCGAACCACCCGCCTCGTTCTTCGGCAAGGAAGCGCCGCGTTTTATGTCAATCCGGGAGGCGGCGACTACTTCAGTGTCACCGGTGGCGACTTCACCGCGGAAGCCCTGGGCCGCGGTGAATTCCGCTTGGATACTTTTGATGACGGCAGCACTGTCGAGGCATATAGGGGCCGCGTTTCTGTGCTGCACAACAAGAACGAAACGCGACTCCAGAAGGGCCAGTCTCTTTCGGTGAAAGCAGGAGCGGATTCTTCCCTGAGCGTCGGCGATCTTCCCCAAGAAGACGATTTCGATCGCTGGGTCTCCGGCCAGATCGACAGCGTCATTGCCGCCACAGCCGCGTCGCAGCAATACACGGGTTCTTCAAATTACGTTCCTGGCTTTGCGGATCTGTACACCTACGGCGCCTTTTCCAATTGCGGCGCCTACGGTTACGGTTGGAGGCCCTTCGGCGCTGGCCTGGGATGGTCCCCTTTCACTAGTGGGCAGTGGATTTTCGATCCGGCTTCCGGCGGCTACGCCTGGCTCAGCTATCAGCCTTGGGGCTGGGCTCCCTATCACTATGGAGGTTGGCTCTTCGATGCCTCCTGCGGCGGATGGTTTTATTCGCCTCCCATTCTTTATGGCTACGCGGGATATCCTGGCGGGCCGGTGCGTCGATTCCCTAGGGGCGTTCATCCCCCCCATCCGATCTATCATCCGGCGACCGCCGTGTTTGTTCGCAATGGCGGAAAAACCGGCATCGTGCCCATGCATCCCCTCGACGCCAAGGGAAAGACTCCTCTGAATTTGGAGCGCGGCGTTTTTTCTGTTGAGGCGAACAGAGGCGTAGGCGCACAGCTCATCCCCGTCGAGCGCGGCCAAAAATGGGAGACTCTGAAGTCGCCGCCGCGCGAAGTGATCAGCAACGCTCTGGTGGCCTCTGGGCCGCCCGCGCGTATATCTAGGACTGTGGATGAAGGCAAGTCTGGAGTTCGTGCCGTTTCTCTCAGCAAGGAATCTTCCATCGTGTATGATCCTCACGAACACCGCTTCGTAAATACAAATTCTCCCGCGGTTTCTTCCTCCATGAGCGAAAGGGAGCTCCACGCCGAAAATGGAAGAACTGTGGCTGGCACCACTTCCACCCCGCTTGTCGGTACACCTCCGCGTTCTCCCGCGGCTCCTCCGGTGATGCGTAGTGCGAATTCCACTCCGCCCTCGCGAAGCTCCGTGCCACCTCCCGCCCCGCGCTATTCCGGCGGCGGCGACCGTGGAACTTCCGGCGCCAGCGGCCGAGGCACCAGTTGGGGTGGCACTTCTTCCTCTTCGGGAGCAAGCACCTCTGGGCGATCGTCGTCTTCGTCGTCCCCATCAACTTCGGCGCCGGCCTCCCATCCGTCTTCCGGCCGACCGCACTAAGCAGTCTTGAACTAGAAGAAAAATGGCTCCCTAAAAAGGGAGCCGTTTCTTCTTGGCCCCTGGCAATTTCAAATAGTGCTGATCAGGAAAAAATCATCCCTGCGTAGCCCACCACCGCGCTGCGATCCCCGGAAACATCCGCGGACGTCGCATACTTCACCAACTCCGGTTTATTCGCGCCGAGCGCGTTCAGCGCCGTGAGCATCGCCACCGCCGGCCCCAGCCCGCACATGGAGATAGCTTCGTCGCGGCAGGTGCCATACAGCCTTCGCGGATTCAACGCCAATAATTGATCGATCGCTTTGCGGTCTTTGACGCGCGTAGTAGCGTCATCTTCGTAGTGATTCAAATCCGAAGTCGTCAGTAGCAGCACATCTTCTTGCGATGCCTCCAGCACGCGCCCGATGGCTTCCCCCACCTGGACCAGCGATTCGAATCGCACTGATCCCAGCGCCACCGGAACAAAAGTGAACTCCGGCACGAGCACTTGCAGAAATGGCAACTGCACTTCCAACGAATGCTCCGCGCTGTGTGCCACGCCATCTTCTCGCAGCAGCGGGCAAGCTTTCTTCAGTGTTCCTGCGAGTTCCTCGTCAACCCGCGCGTCTCCCAACGGCGTGCGCCACGCCCCGCTCGAAAGTATCGCTGCCTGCTCACCTCGAGGATAATGCCGCACTCCCAGAACAATGATTTTCCTCGGCAGCGCAATCCGCGCGAGCACCGCGCCCGCCACGTGTCCCGAGTAGACGTAACCCGCATGCGGCAATAGGCACGCCCTAACCGGAATCGGCGGCTTGCTTGCATCGATCACCACATATTTGTGAATGAGAGCTGTCAGTTCTGCTGGACTGGAAGGATAAAATCGTCCGGCAACCGCAGGCAGGCGAAGCATGTTGCCGCTCCGCGAATCAAATAGGTTTCGAGGGTTTGCCTTTGAACTTGATGGCCTGCTCCGTAGCGGGGTCGTAATAAACCGTCACTTTGTCGCCGTACTGGTAGCCACCCTTGTCGATGATCTGCTGCATCTTGGCAGACATCGCTTGCGACAATGGGAACGTTCGAATCGCCATATCGTTGCCCTTCGCGCGCAAGGTGATCTGCGCGTTGTTCGCATGCATCACGAACCCTTCGAATTTTCCCTGTCCCGTCGGCTTCGGCTTTGGCTTCACAGCCGCGATGATAATTGGAGCCGCGGTATCAACTACGATCGGTACAACGGTTGCCGGCGACTGCGCCGCCGCAGGCGAAGAAAAAATGCCCGCCGCCGCAAACATCAGCGGCAATCCGAACCCGGCAATCTTGACGATTCTTTTCATTCCACGTCATCCGTGGCAATCCGCAGGGACTTCAGAAACCGCACGTCCTGCGGCGTCATAGCCAGCTTCGGAGCCGGCTTTCTGTCATTCTCTTCCAAAAAGGATTCTTGATCCACCTGAATCCGCAGCGACTCCAGGAATCGACGGTCCTGCGTCGTCAGCTTCGCCGCCTCAGCTGCAGCCGCGTCGCGTTTTGCCAGGCCGATGGTCGCGTCCAGCTTCAGCACGATGTCGTACCCGTGTGCGCGCACTCCTGCAATTGCACCCGTGATGCGGTCGGAATCAGACACCGTGTCGTTGATCGCGTGTCCCAGTTCGCGGAGCAAGTTTTTCAGGTGATCGTCAAGTTGCAAGGCTAGTTCTCCCTTACATCTTCCGCCATTCTAGGCCCACGTATTGTTGGATACAAGTGAGCTTCGTTCCGTTGTCTCCAATCCGTTCACAGTACCTTCGTTCAGGTTCTCAGGCTCCCCTTTTGAGCGAAAACACACCCGATTCCTGCTGTTTGCCGCGTTTTGCGCTAAGATGCTCCTATGTCCACGGCCGCAAACGCAGCTACCGCCCCGAATCAGCAAGGTGGTTTCCGGCGTTTCTGGCGAACGCTTCGTCAGATTTTTCACGAAGCCACCGCCGCGGTTTTTGCCGTTCTTGCCTTGGCTTGGTTGAACGCCGCGCTGCGCGCCTGGAACCGTGACACCGCGCACTGGCTCATCGCCATCGCCATTGCCGTCGCAATCTTGTTCGTGTTTTTTGCCGTAACTCAGTTTCGCAAGTCCCGGAAGTTGTAAGCCGTTTCTGCAGATTTTGTAGAGGCCGGGCTTCAGCCCGGCATTGCTAGAGAGCGAGTTGCCAAGTATTTAAAGCGAGCTTCGAGTTTCAGTTTTCTAATTTCCATTTTCCCGTTTCCATGTCTGACGCCAAAATCAAATCCGCCTCCGCCGAACGCAAAGAAAAATTCACCACCCTTTCCGGCCTTCCCCTCGATCGTCTTTACACTGAGAAGAATCTTGCTGGATGGAACCCTGATGATTCGCTCGGCTATCCCGGCGAATTTCCCTTCACGCGCGGCATCTACCCCACCATGTACCGCGGCCGCCTCTGGACCATGCGCCAGTACGCCGGCTTCGGCTCCGCCATCGAATCCAACCAGCGCTACCGTTATCTCCTCGGCAAAGGCCAAGCCGGCCTCTCCGTCGCCTTCGATCTCCCCACGCAAATTGGCATGGACTCCGACCATCCACTCGCCCTCGGCGAAGTCGGAAAAGTTGGCGTCGCCATCGATTCCCTCGAGGACATGGAAACACTTTTCGACGGCATCCCGCTCGAAAAAGTCTCCACCTCGATGACCATCAACGCCACCGCCGCCATCCTGCTCTGCCTCTATGTAGCCGTTGCCAAACGCCAAGGCGCCAGCCTGCAAAAACTTTCCGGCACCGTGCAAAACGACGTCTTGAAGGAATACATCGCCCGCGGCACCTACATTTATCCCGTGCGCCCCGCCATGCGCATCGTCACCGACATCTTCGCTTGGTGCCGCGACCAGCTTCCCAAATGGAACACCATCTCCATCTCCGGCTATCACATTCGCGAAGCCGGCTCCACCGCCGTTCAGGAAGTTGCCTTCACCCTTGCCGACGGCATCGCCTACATCGAGGCCGCGCTCGACGCTGGCCTCCGCGTCGATGAATTCGCTCCGCAACTTTCTTTCTTCTTCAACGCCCACAGCGATCTTCTCGAAGAAATCGCCAAGTACCGCGCCGCCCGCCGCCTCTGGGCACGCATCATGACGAAACGCTTCGGCGCAAAAGATCCGCGCTCCTTGATGCTGCGCTTCCACGCGCAAACAGCTGGCTCCTCCCTCACCGCACAGCAACCGGAAAACAATATCGTCCGCGTGGCCATCCAGGCGCTAGCCGCCGTGCTCGGCGGCTGCCAGTCTCTTCACACAAATTCCATGGACGAAGCGCTCGCGTTGCCCACCGAAGACGCCGCGCTCATCGCTCTTCGCACCCAGCAAATCCTTGCCAACGAAACCGGCGTCACCAATACCGTCGACCCCGTCGCCGGCTCCTACGCCATCGAGCACCTCACCAATGAAATCGAAAGAGGCGCTCTCGCCTACATCGAAAAGTTGGATGCCATGGGCGGCATGCTGCGCGCCATCGAAGCCGGTTACATCCAGGGAGAAATCCAGAAAGCCGCCTACGAATTCCAGCGCGCCGTAGAGAAGAAAGATCAAATCGTTGTAGGGGTGAACGATTTCATCGCGGAGGAACCCCGCACCATTCCCACCCTCCGCATCGACCCCGAAATCGAGCGCACCCAAATCGCCCGCTTGAACGCCCTCCGCGCCAAGCGCGATTCCGCCCGCGTACAATCCGCCTTGGCCGAACTCCAGCGTCGCGCCGCCACCACTGAAAATCTTCTCCCCGCCATCCTTGCCGCCGTCGAATCCTACGCCACCATCGGCGAAATCTCCGACGCCCTCCGCCGCCTCTTCGGCGAATATCAGGAATCCGTCGTCATCTGACGCGGGCTGCCATACTCCAAGCGCTACACCTCCGGAAGGCGCCCGCCTCTTCGGCTGGGGTAAAGGGTCAGTTTCCAGTAACCGCGTTAATCAGGAGTTGGCAGGAATTCTAGGTTGTACTTTGCAACACGACGGTTTCATAGCTTTGGGATTCCTGACCCGGAAATACCGTCGCACGGCCAAGAAGAGAACAGAAGGGGGTATTTGAACTAAACCTGTCCCTTCGACCACTAGCGAAGCGCCGCGTGCCTCTATATCTTTTCATTGGATCATCCGACGAGCGGGAAGCCCCCCTTTCAGCCCCCTGGCCTGTGCGGAAAACAATCTAAAGAGTGAGTCAGACACGGTCCTGGAGGACAAGTGAGAAAATATTTTCCCTTAGCTCTGCTTTTTGCATTTACAGCAGTAGCAGCAGAAGCCCAAACGACTGTGGCCAACTTTGACAGTCCCGCGTGCAGCGGAAATGGAGTCGGGATTTATCAGGGAATCGATTTCAGCCTTTCCCCGTGGGTTTGCGAAAATCCTGGGCTAACGGGACAAACGGGTACAAGCATCTCCTGGTACCAACAAATCACCAGCGGAGAGTTCAAGCTGCATACACCAGGGGTTTTGCTCTCGTTGAGTGCTGCTACCTCCACTGGCTCAGGAACGTTGACCATATCAACCGATGCGGGCGAAAGCTTTTCGCACTCGATCAGCACCACCTTTCAAACGCTGACGACTGGTTTCAGCAAACCAGCGTCGCTGATAACCGTGAAGTTTCCCGGGGGTTGGACCATCGAGTTGGATAATCTCATGTACCTAATTGTGAACAGCTCAGCGGCGCCGGGGATGCTGAACCTATCGGCTACTCTCATGTGGGACGATGGTACGCCGGTTGCCGGCAGCTTGAGACTTGCCCAAGTTGCGGCATCGGGCTCACAGATAAGTTTAGGCACATTTGCAATAAATTCCTCAGGCAGCGCCAGCGGAACTGTGAAGATTGACCTGACGCAGCCCGACCCAATGACGTTTCAGGTGTTTCTGATTGGAACGAACAACGTGGTGATAGGAGCGCCGGCGACCTTCCAAGTGATTAAAGTGATGTTTCCTTCGACCTTAACCGGAATAAATGGCAAGATCGTCTTGTCAAAATCCACGACGACGATCAAATCATTCGACATGGGATTGGTGCCGTAGCGCGGTTGAGTACCACACATTGAACCATGACAAATATGTTGCGCTGGAACGTTCAAGATTTCGAGTTAAATGCGTAATCGCGTTTGATCGGGTTATGCCGGGTGGTCGCGTTGCCGGAAACTGAGCCGCTAACCTCGGCTGAACCAAAGCACAGGCTGTAACGGCTCTGTCGCTGTAGTATCCTTCCCGTCCAGCAATCCCTATGAAGCTCATTCTCGCTTCCGCCTCCATCCGCCGGGCCGAAATCCTTCACGAAGCCGGGTTCTCCTTCGCCGTGCTCTCCTCCGCCATCGACGAAACGCCCTACCCCGGCGAATCCGCACATGACCTCGTCCAGCGCCTCGCTTTCGCCAAAGCCGAACCTGTCGCCGCGCGCGCCGTTGGCCCCGCCATCGTCATCGGCGCCGACACCGAAGTCACTCTCGAAGGCCACATCTTCGGCAAACCCCGCTCGACCGACGACGCCCGCCACATGCTCGAAAGACTTTCGGGTCGCACCCACGCCGTCGTCACCGGTGTCGCTCTCATCCGCCTACCCGACGCCGAGCGCCTCACTTTCGTCGAGTCCACGCTGGTCCAATTCAACATACTCTCCGCCGAAGAAATCTCCCGCTATCTCGCTACCGGAGAGCCCCACGATAAAGCCGGTGGCTACGCTATCCAGGGGCGCGCCGGCCGCTACATCCCGCGCATCGAAGGCTGCTATTTCAATGTGGTCGGTTTGCCCCTCGCCCGACTCCAACACGCCCTCACATCCCTCGGCTGGTCTGAAGACTAACCCGCGGTCTCTATAGGGCCTGCCTGGCGCTTACCCGACTCCTGTCGGGGAGACGGGCCGCTCATCCGATCCTCCTTGCCTCCGGCATTCCGACTTATAATCCCAACCCATGGGTTCCTCCCCTTCACCGTCCACTCCGGATCTGCACCTCCGCCTTCACTGCGTCAATATCTACGTCCGCGATCAGGATCGCAGCCTGCGCTTCTACCTCGATCAACTCGGCTTCAACCTCGCCTTCGACGCTCGCCTCCAATCCGGTGACCGCTGGGTCGCCGTCGCCCCTCCCGATGGCAGCGCCATCCTTTCTCTCGTTGTTCCCAAACCAAAGTCTCAGGAATACAAGCTCATCGGCCGATCCACCCAGGTTGTTTTTGTCACCGAAGACGTCGCTGCCAAATTTCACGAATGGTCCAACCGCGGCGTGCGCTTTCAATACACTCCGCGGCTCAGGCGCATCAAGTACGATCCCAAGGCGCAACCCCCGCCTTCGCCCGCACCATCCGTCCTTCTTGGAAAGGAGACACCGATCTGGGGTGGAGTCTTCACCCGCTTCCGCGATGTTGATGGAAACTCATTTGGGCTAGTCAGCTTCGACGAGGTCACCCACGCCGTCGAAGCCCATCGCCGCGCGATCGTCCAGAAACAAGAATCTGAACGCCGCGCCGCCCAGGAAATCGAAATCGCCAAGCAGGTCCAGGCCCGCCTCTTCCCGCAGACCCAGCCGCCGCTCAAAACGCTGGAATACGCCGGCGTATGCATCCAGGCGCGCAAAGTCGGTGGTGATTACTACGACTTTCTCGATCTCGGCCAGGAGCGCCTCGGTTTCGTCATCGGCGACATCTCTGGAAAAGGAATCGCTGCCGCACTCCTGATGGCCAACCTGCAAGCCAATGTGCGCAGCCAGTGCGCCATCGCCCTCGACCAACTGCAACGCCTGATGTGCTCGGTGAACCAGCTCTTCTGTGACAACACACCTGACGGTTCCTTCGCCACCTTCTTCTTTGCCGAATATGACGACACTACTGGCCGCTTGCGCTACGCCAATTGCGGCCATCTTCCCGCCCTCCTGCTTCGTACGGATAACTCAGTGGAGCGCCTCGAAGCCACCGCCACTGTACTGGGTATTTTCAAAGATTGGGATTGCGAAATAGGAGATTGCCAGCTGCACCCAGGTGACACGCTCGCTCTCTACACCGATGGCATCACCGAGTCCTACGACTCCGCCGATGAACAATTCGGCGAACAGCGCCTAATCGAGGCCCTGCAGCGCCATTGCGGCTCGACTTCTCAGTCCGCCCTTTCTTCAATTGTGGAAGAAGTCCAGCGTTTCAGCCCCCACGAGCAGCACGACGACATCACTCTCATCATTGCCAAACATTGCGGTAACGACCCAGCCTCCCGCGCACAACTGTCATTCTTTGAAAGCCCAAGTCCAACGGAATGACGCCCCGGGCGAACAAACCACTGAAAACGGAGGACTGATCACTGAATACAAAAAAAGAGGCGTCCCAGGGGGTAGCCGGGACGCCTCTTCGATTCACGGGGTGGAGGAAACTTACTTCTTTGGCTGCGCTTGCGGCTGCGTCTTGGCGTTGTGCTTCTTCTTGTAGATGTTCTTTGACGCCGCGTTCTGTTCCTTGTTCACTTGGGCCTTTTCGCCGGTTGTCAGCTTCCCGCCGTTGGCCGCGCGGTCCGCTCTCACCTGCTGGTTGATGCCCTTTTGCTGGTTCTCTGCCTTCGCAGCTTCACCGGCCGTCATTTGCCCGCTCTTGATGCCCTGGGCGATCCGGTCCTGCTGGTTTTCGCGGCGCTGGTCCACTTTGTTGTTTCCATAGTGCTGTGTGTTGGCGTTGTGCTTGTCGGTGTAGATCTGCTTGGAAACTTGATTCTGTTGCTTGTTGATTTGCGCTTTCTCGGCGGCGGTCAACTTGCCGCCGTTGGCCGCGCGGTCCGCTTTGGTTTCGCCATTGATCGCCGCTTCCTTGGTTTCCAGGTTGGCGGTTTCACCAGCAGTCAACTGGCCGCTCTTCACGCCATTGGCGATGCGGTCCTGCTGATTTTCTTTGCGCTGCGCAATCGTCGGCTTCGGCGTTGTAGCCGGGGCCGGCGTTGTCGCCGGAGTTCCGCTCTGCGCTGGCGCGGGCTGCTGTGTGCCAGAAGATGATTGATCCTGCGCCATAGCCACGCTGCCCAGGATCAGCACCGCAACGGGCAAGGCGCTCCACTTCACCGAGGTGAATTTCATGTTTCTCTCCTATTGAATTATTCCGATGATTTCGATTCCCGGGGTCACCCTGTAATACCCGATGCTGAACGCAAAGTTGCGCCCAGGCTACTGGTCGAAAGGTCAGTTTTTCCGCTTTGGATAAGAGATTTCCGCTACTCTTTGGACACATTTATGGAGTGCGGGAGCCTGGCTCCCGCACTCCATAAATCCTTCGCCAAAATAAAAAGGCCCCGACCAAATCGGGGCCCGAATTCAATCTCTTGAATTTCTTCTGCGCCGCGTCTACTTCTTCTCTTCCGCAGGCTTCTCCGCAGGCGTAGGGGTTGTGGTCTGCGCCGGTGTAGATGCAGACTGCGAGTTGCCGTGCATCCCTTCTTTAAATCCGCGCACGCCTTCGCCAAGTCCGCGCATCAATTCGGGAATCTTGCGTCCGCCAAAAAGGATCAGCACCACGACCAGAATAATCAGCCAGTGCATTGGGAATTCCATGTTGCCTCCTGCATCTACCAACCGAACTTCAGCATGCAAACCAGGCCAAGCCGCCGCTGCCGACTGGCAGGAATCTAAAGTATAACACGCTCATCCCCGGCGCGGCGCGTCACTCGCTCCCGGTCCAGGTACTCCAGCAGGGGGATGGCGTACTTCCGGCTGATCCCCGTCAACTCCTTGAAAATGGGCACAGTTATGCGGTCGCCCTTGGCCTTTTTGTAGGCCGCAAGTTGCTCTTTTAATTGCGCCAGCGCTTGCCGGTGAAATACCAGTTCCGGCGAGACGCGCACCAGGTTTTTTTCGCGCAATAGAATTTGCAAGAGCTTTTCGGCGCGCCTGGATTCGACCGCAAGCTTTGCCAGCACTTCCTTCACGGATGGCACCGCCAAACTTGCGGAAGCAAAGGCGGCTTCGATCTGCTCCTTGGCTTTGGCTTCTTCGGGAAGCAACGCTATTTCAGATCCCGCTTTCTTCACCAGTTCTCCCGGCGCGTCCAGTTTTTTCTGTGCCACCAATTCTTCGAGCGCAGCACGGAAAGTTTCGCTGCGCACGCGCTTTCCCAGGCTGGCGCGCAAATCCTCGCGCGAAATTCCCGGCAGCAAAGGATTCTCTTTCTGGAACTTTTCGACTTTGTCCGTGATTCTCTTGCGCACTTCCTCAAACAGTTTTCCGGAAACCAGCATCGGCGGTTCCGTCGAAACTCTTTTCAAGCGCGCGGTCCTATTCAATTTCTCAATGGCATCGTGGATTTCTTTTTCCATCCAGCCTGTCCGTGCGACAATTTCTTCATATCCAAGTCCAAGCAACGCGCGCTCCGTCATCGCCGCCAGAGTTTCTTCGTGATTGCCGCGCTCCAGAGTTTCCAGAAACGCCGCGCGGCCCGTGTCGCGCAGCATCGGACGCCGCGCCAGCGGGTCCAGCACCGCGCCGCCGCCAATCGTCACTACCGGCGAAAACTGCCGCACGATAAAACGATCGCCTGGCAACACCAGCACTTCGTCCTGCAATTTCAAATTCGCTAGCGCGCTTCCGCCGGGCGGCAATTCTTTCGCTCCGTGAAAAAATACTTCCGCGATCGTCTCCACCGTTCCGGCATGAAAATGCAGGTGCGAGCCTTGCTTCATCTTTCTTGCGGATGGCAGCAATTCCAGTCGAATATCTACGCGCCGCGTCTTTCGGAATTTTCCGGGTGTGGCCAGCACCATTCCACGCTTCAGCGCGGTATGCTCGATTCCCGCCAGATTCACCGCTGTGCGCTGACCCGGCATCGCTCGTTCCACGGCTTTGCCGCCGGATTGCACGCCGCGCACGCGCAGGCGCTCGCCGCTCGGAAATAGTTCCACTTCATCGCTTGGGGCAACCGTTCCGGAAATCAGCGTGCCCGTTACGACGGAACCGAAACCCTTCATCGCAAACGCGCGATCGACCGGCAGCCGGAAATATCGCGCTGCGTCTTTCGCGCTCGCATTCGCCGCTGCTTCGCTCAAGGCTTTCTTCAGTTCGGCGAGCCCAGCTCCGGTTTTTGCGCTCACCGGCACCAGCGGCGCTTTCTCCAGGAACGACCCGCGCAGGAATTCCTCCGCTTCCATGCGCACCAGTTCCAACGTGTCGCTGTCGACCATGTCGCTCTTTGTCAGTGCCACGACGCCGTGTTTCACTCCCAGCAAACGGCAAATATCAAAGTGCTCGCGCGTCTGCGGCTTGATCGATTCATCGGCAGCAATCACCAGCAACAACACGTCAATTCCCGCCGCGCCCGCCAGCATGTTGCTGATGAATCGCTCATGCCCCGGCACGTCTACAAAACCGAAGCGCACGCCATTTTCTTCCAGGAAAGCAAAACCCAGATCGATCGTGATTCCACGGCGCTTTTCTTCGGCGAGGCGATCTGGATGCGTGCCCGTCAGCGCTTCGACCAGCGTGGATTTGCCGTGATCGATGTGCCCGGCCGTGCCGACTATGATGCTCTTCATCGTAGTGGACATATTGGAATGGGCGGAAATTTCTCTGCCGCTTTGGATGCTACTGGAGGAGAGAATCGATGGTCAAACTGCTGGAACTACTTTGCAGCGCCGATTTCTTCGACGATGGCTTGCGCTGCAGCGCGCGGATCAGCCGCGGCGATGATCGGTCTGCCAACGACCAGGAAGTCGGCGCCGGCGCGAATCGCTTCGGTGGGCGTCGCTTTCCGTGATTGGTCTTCGGACTTGGGCTCCACTGTGGAATCTTTCGGGCGAACGCCGGGCGTCACAATCAGGAAATCACGGCCGCAGGCCTTGCGAATCGCTCGGGCCTCCTGCACGGAGGCGACAACACCATCTACGCCGGCTTTTTTCGCAAGCTCGGCGAGCTTCACCACGCGCAGTTTCGGCGCGCCGCTGATGCCCACCTCTTTCATTGCCTTCTGATCCATGCTCGTCAGAACGGTTACGGCCAGCAAGCGCGGCCGGTCCGCTCCCATCGGCACACCTGCGCTGATGGCTTGCACCGCAGCTTCAAGCATGGCCTTGCCGCCGAGCGCGTGCACGTTGACAAGTTGCACTCCGGTCATCGCCGCAGAAGAAAGTACGGCGCCGGCTACAGTGTTGGGAATGTCGTGGAATTTCAGGTCGAGAAAAATGCCCGGGCCGAGCGCCGCGATTTCCTTGACGGCCGCGGGGCCCGCAGCCGTAAAGAGCTGATTGCCGATCTTGAACATGCCCACAAGATCGGCAATCTGCTTCGCGAATTTCAGCGCCGTGGATAGAGAATCAAAATCAAGCGCGACGATCAGGCTGCTGCGGGGATGGGCGTCAAAGGTCGTCGTGGTCATATTCGACCCCGACTCCTCGGGGTCAGTGCTTCTCGGGTAGTGCCATCAGCTCGAGCCGAACCTGGCTCACGCCCGAATGGATCAAGCCGATTTTCCGGGCGACACGATAGGATACATCAATTTCTCGCCCTTCTTGATAAGGACCCCGGTCATTGATACGTACTATCTCGAACTTGCCGTTCCGGGGGTTGACTACCCGGACCACGGAGCCAAAAGGAAGGTTAGGGTGTGCCGCCGTCAGGGCTTCACAGTCGAAGCGCTCGCCATTGGCGGTTTTACGCCCATTGAACCCGGGGCCATACCAACTAGAATTGCCCACCCAGGTCTTGATCGGCTTTACGGGTTGATTCAGATGCGCTACGAGGGGTGCTTCCATCCCCGGTGCAATGAGGAACATCAGGAGAACCCACCGCAGTGCAGCCCAGCTCATGAAAAGTCGATGTCTCATAGTGTGTTCTTTGTGCTACTAAGAACAAGAAAAGTGTAGCGAAAAGGGGTCATTATGTCAACCATTTTCGGCTACGAATTTGCCTCTTATCTCATTCAAAGTAAACAGTTTAGCTCGTAATAGGACCTTCGTAAGGGTGTCGGAAAGTCGCTGACTGGCCCTCGGGTCAGTAAAGCTGGCCGTCCCGACCTGTACCGCCGAAGCGCCTACGGCGAGGTAATCAAGCACGTCTTCGACCGTCTCGATGCCGCCCAGCCCTATAATTGGTGTCTTGACGGCATTCTTCGTATCCCAGACGAGCTTCAAAGTGATGGGTTTGATGGCCGGGCCGGAAAGACCCCCGGTTGGGTTGCCGAGGAGGGACTTCCCCGTGCGGAAGTCGATGGCCATTGCTGGATAGGTGTTTGCCACTGTCAGGGCGTCGGCCCCCGCCTCCTCGGCGGAACGGGCGATAAGTCCAATGTCTGTAACAAGAGGAGAGAGTTTGACCCACAGGGGCCTTTTGGAAGCTGCTTTCCGGGCGGCGCCGACGACCTCGGCGACGCACGTGGGGTCGCTGCCGAACTGCATACCCCCCTTTTTGACGTTCGGGCAGGAGATGTTGAGCTCGTAACCGGCAAGACCCTCGGCGTCTTCCAGGACGCGGATCACCTCGACATAGTCCTCGATGGTGTAGCCGAAGACGTTGGCGATGACGGCCGTATCGAATTTTCGCAGTACCGGGAGTTTTTCGGTTACGAAGGCACGGACGCCAACGTTCTGGAGGCCGACGGCATTGAGCATGCCGGAGGGGGTGGGGTAGAGCCGGGGGGCGGGGGCACCTTCGATAGGTTCGCGGGAAAGGCCCTTGGTGACGAAGCCTCCGAGGCGGTTCAGATCAACAAGGTGGGCAAATTCGAGGCCGTATCCGAAGGTTCCACTGGCAGCGAGAATAGGATTCCGCAGGCGCAACGCGCCAATTTTTACGCTGAGATCAACGGCGCCAGCGGAACTCACTTCGTGCAAAAGGATATCACGAACGCCTCACTAGTCCGCGCAAAATCTGAAATTCAGTTAGTCTCCGCTTTCCAAAAGTTTGGCGTAATATTGCCGAGATTTGACTCACTGCAAGTAGTAATATGCAGTTTTGAGGATAGTATGCTTAGTATCAGGTCTTAGAGGATAGCCATGTCTAAAACCTCAAAATTCTTGACAGACCTTGCGTCTTATGGGGCCGCGCACAAAGCACCGCACGATGGAAATATTCCACAGATCAAAGGGCGCACAGCTTTTGTTCTCATCGCAGTGCTATTGCTATTCCTGCTGGCTTTCACTTACTACTTAATGGCAAGCGGTTTGAGTCCTCGAATGATTGACCGGCTCGAATCAGTACTATTTGGAATTGCTGCGCTTGCAGGGTCACTACGAATCTACTACGCCAGCAAAAATAAATCGTAAACACAATCGATCACGCTTAAGCATGTGCCGCAGCACTCCTGAATGCGAAGCCTCGTCAGGGAGTTCTGTTTGGAGATGACGCCGGTGCAGACTTTGGGCGCGCTGGTTGAGACAAAGCGCGGGTCTCAGCGGGTTTCTTCAGGGCTTCGGCGAGGATGTGGCCGTCGCGGGAGGCTAGGGTGATGCCGCAGAGGGCGGCGAAGGTCGGGGCGATGTCGGCGGGGGTGACGGGCTGGAAGTATTGGCCGGGTTGGATGCCGAAACCCATGAGCAGGACGGGGACGTGTTGATCGTAGTTGTAGGGGACGCCGTGGCCGGTGCCGTAGGAACGCGTTTTTCCTGCGGGAGTGCCATCCATGAGCCAGTAGGGCTTTGGGAGGATGAATAGGTCGCCGCTACGGCCGGGGAAATAACTGTTTGCGAAGGCGCGGAGTGTGGGGCTTTGCGTGGCGGGGCGGTCGCGCAATTCTTCGGAGCGGTACACGGCGGCCACGCCGGGCTGCGCCAGCGCGGCCTCCAGTAAGGCTTGCATTGCCGCATGGTCGTGCTGCAATTTTTCGTAAACGCCGGGGACAAAATAAATGTCGCTGCCGGTGATGCGCGCAACCGCGGGCTTTGCAAAGTCGAATGATTCGAGAGCTTTGTCGATGCGCTCCTGCACTTCTGGCAAGTGGAGAACGCCGGCGTCGGCGCCAGTGGTTTGCATGTCTTCGGGAACGGGCACGACGCCGTGGTCCGCGCTGAGCGCGACGACATAATTCCCGCGGCCGACTTTCTCGTCCAAGTGCGCGAAAAGATTGCCGAGATCCTTGTCCAGACGCACGAGGATGTCCTGAATTTCGCGGCTGCGTGGTCCGAAGGCGTGGCCGACATAGTCCACAGTAGAGTAGCCGATGGCGAGAAAATCGGTTCCGCTCGAATGGCCTAGCTTCAGGGCGTCCACGGCTTCTTCGGCGAGCGCTGTCAAGGCCGTGTCGGCGTACGGGCTGGAAGCCCATTGTTCGTAATAAGCGCTGTCCGGTTCGCTAACGCTCGATTTTCCGCGGAGGGCATGGGGAAAGGTGAGCTCCCAACCGGCGGGTGGAACGGCGCCTAGAGCCTTTTCACCGTACCAATAGGCGCTTTCGGGAAGTGAAAGCGACCAGGTCTTGCCGAAATCTGATTTTGCCTGGTGCGCTTTTGCTGGATCATCCAGGAAAGGTAACGTGCCATAAGGTGTGGATGTGACCCACGCGCCACCGTCGAACCAGGTAGCGGCATCCGCTTTGTGTCCGGCCATGGTGAGGGCGGCGCGGGCTTTCAGGGAAAAACTGACGATGCGCGTTGCGCCGCTCGTCTGGAATTTCAACTCTTCGGCAAACGAGGGCACGACCATGCGCCAAGCAGTGTCCGCCCCTTTCGGAGTAGCTCCGGCATAGCCAATGTTTTTCACGTTGGGATCGGGGTCGGCTGTGCAGGTCACCATTTTCTGTTCTTTGCGGTCCCACCAGGCGTTGGCGACCATGCCATGAGTGGCGGGAAATGCTCCGGTGGAGAGGGTGGAGTGGCCGACGCAGGTTTCCGTGGCGGCGTAGGGGTAGGCGGCATCGCGGAACCAAGCGCCTTCTTCGACGAGGCGCTTGAGGCCGCCGGTCCATTGCTGGAGGAATTTGTCGACGTAATCGGCGCGCATCTGGTCGACGACCAGGAGCACGACGAGCTTGGGCTTGGCGAGGGTTGGAGACACCTTGTTCGCTGCAACTCGCGGTGGCGGTGTCTGGGCTTGGGCTGGTTGTGCCAGCAAAATGCTCCCGGCCAGAAATACTGCCGCCGCGATCATCCACCGCTGCAAAAGCGAGCGCTTCCACAAGCATGTCGAGAACATAGCCAAGACTGCCTCCCCAATTCGCCCAAGAGTCTACTACGGCCCCATTCCAGTGCGATGGTCGCGGACTGGATTGACCACTCCGCGGTCACCAATGATACGATTACCCGACCATGCGTATCCTCGAAAAAGCACAATTGATGTCCGCGCCGGAGATTGATCGGACGCTGCAGAGGCTGGCGCACGAAATTGTGGAAAGAAGCGGCGGAACGAAAAACCTGGCGCTGATCGGGATCGTCCGGCGCGGGGTGCCACTGGCGCAGCGGATCGCGCAGGCCATGCGCGGGATCGACGGCGTCGAAGTTCCTGTCGGCGTGCTGGACATTACCTTATACCGCGACGATCTATCGAAGGTGGCGCCGATGGCGGTCTTGCGCTCCTCGGACATTCCCTTTGGCGTCGATAATATGGACCTGGTGCTGATCGACGACGTGCTTTACACCGGGAGGACGATTCGCGCGGGGATGAACGGACTGTTTGACCTGGGGCGGCCGAAGCGCGTGTCGCTCTGCGTGCTGATCGACCGCGGGCACCGGGAAATGCCGATCGAGGCGCAGTACATCGGGCGCAGCGTGCAGACAAGCGACACGGAAATTATTGAAGTGCGGCTGAGGGAGATTGATAAGGAAGAGCGCGTGGTGCTGGTCGACCGCGTGGAATGAGTCTGGAAATTCTTTTGAAATTGCGTGGTTCCACATCCGAGAAGGGACATTGAGTTACAACTTCCGCGATTTGCTGGCCCTCGAACCGCTCTCCGCGGACGAATTGAGCTTTTTACTCGATCAAAGCAAGCCATTTCAGGCCATTCAGAAAAATCCGCTGAAAAAATTGGCGACATTGCGCGGGAAGACGGTGGCGCTGGCGTTTTTCGAAACTTCCACGCGCACGCGCATCAGTTTCGGCGCGGCGGCTTCGCGGCTCGGCGCGGATCAGATGAATTTGCAGGCGGAGGCGTCCAGTTTGAAGAAGGGCGAGACGCTGCTGGACACCGTTTTCAATTTGAATGCGATGAAACCGGATTGCCTGGTGATGCGGCACGCGGCTTCGGGCGCGGCGAATTACGTGGCGCGGCATCTGGACATTCCGGTGGTGAACGCGGGCGACGGCACGCACGAGCATCCTTCGCAGGGATTGCTGGATGCGCTGACGATTCGCGACCGGCTGGGAACGATCAAGAATTTGAACGTGACGATTCTGGGTGACATTCTTCATAGCCGGGTGGCGCGTTCGAACATTCATCTGCTGGGAAAATTTGGATGCAAGTTTACTTTGTGCGGGCCGGCGATGTGGGTTCCGCGCGAGCTGGAAAAAATCGCGCCAGGGACGCCGATTCGCTGTGTTTATCGAATGGAAGAGGCGCTGGAAGGAGCGGACGTGATTATTATGCTGCGGGTGCAGACGGAGCGGCTGAATGATCCGCCGCTTTCCGCGGACGATTACGTTTTGTTGTATCAACTGAATGCGGAGAGATTGCAGCGGGCGAGCGCGAATGCGATTGTGCTGCATCCAGGGCCGATGAACCGCGGGATCGAGATTACGCCGGAAGTGGCCGACGGGCCGCAGTCTTGCGTGCTGGAACAAGTGACCAACGGAGTGGCGGTTCGCATGGCGATCTTGTATCTGTTGATCAGCGGCGCTACGGAGACGGATGCGCATCCGGCGCTGGAAGTGAAGTCCAAGGAATCAGCGAATGCTTCTGATTAAGAATGGGCGCGTGCTCGATCCGGCGTCAAAGACGGATGCGACGCTTGATGTGTTGCTGGATGGGGAGAAGATCAAAGAGTTTGGGCTGGCGGGAAAGATTGCGGCGCCGCAGGGTACGGAAGTCTTTGACGCGAGCGGATTGATCGTCGCTCCAGGGTTTATTGATCTCCATGTGCATTTACGCGAGCCGGGACAGGAGTCTTCGGAGACTATCGAGACGGGGACGCGGGCGGCGGCGCGCGGGGGATTCACGGCGGTTTGCTGCATGCCGAATACGAAGCCAGTGAATGACAATGCTTCGGTGACGCGATTCATTGTTGATCGCGCGAAGGTAGGCGGCAGCGTGCGCGTGTGGCCGATTGGTGCGGCGTCGGTAGGGAGCAAAGGCGAGGCGATTGCGGAAATCGCGGCGATGAAGGAAGCGGGGATTGTGGCGGTTTCGGATGATGGAAAACCGATTGCGACGGCGAAGCTCGCGCGGCAGGTGATGGATTATTGCCGGTCGCTGGATTTGCCGGTGATCGAGCATTCGGAAGACATTTCGCTGGCTGCGGGTGCGGTGATGCGCGAGGGAGTGACTTCGACGCGGCTGGGATTGCGCGGGATGCCGGCGGCGGCAGAATCGGTTTGCGTGGCGCGCGATGTCCAGCTCGCGGAATTGACCGGGGCGCGGCTGCATGTGGCGCATCTCTCGGCGAAGGCGTCGCTGGAGCAGGTGCGCTGGGCGAAGTCGCGAGGGCTGCGCGTCAGCTGCGAAGTCACGCCGCATCACTTCACGTTGATTGATGAGGACGTGGAGTACGATTCGAAATTCAAGATGAATCCGCCGCTGGCTGGGCGGGAAGACCGGGAAGCGCTGGTGGCGGGGCTTGCGGACGGGACGGTGGATGCCATTGCGACAGATCACGCGCCGCACGAGCCGGCCTTGAAAGATGTGGAGTTCGATCGCGCGCCGTTTGGGATTCTGGGATTTGAGACGGCGTTGCCTCTGGCGCTGGAACAATTGGTGCAGAGCGCGCGGCTTTCGCTGATGCGAATGGTCGAGCTTTTTACGGCGGGGCCGGCGCGAGTGCTGGGCATCGAACGCAAGATCGCAGCGGGACAGCCAGCCGACCTGACCATTTTTTCTATGAATCATACCTGGACCTACCACGTGAAGGAATCGCCGAGCAAATCGCGCAACTCTCCGTTCGATGGGCGGGCGTTCAAAGGGGCGGCCGTTGCCACCATCGTTGGCGGTCGCGTCGTCTACAAACAATAAGAAACTGAACGCAGAGACACAGAGGCCGCAGAGGACTGTATTGCGGGGTGCGAGCGACTGCTGTGAACTGTTAGTGGGCGGTGGGTTCGGCGGCGGGGTGCATGCCGTGTTGGGGAACTTCGTGGATGCCGCGGGCGGGCGGCTCGATGCGCTGGCGGAAGAAATGATCGAGCGGCAGGCGGCCTTTTCCGACAGCGTAGGCTTTTTCGATAGCTTTGGTTACGTAAACTTTGGCGAGTGTGGCGGCTTCGAGTAAGCCTCGGCCGGCGGCCAGTTGTGCTGTCAGCGCAGAGGCGAAAGTGCAGCCAGTGCCGTGAAGATGGTCTTCGTTTGTTTTCTCACCGGCTAGCGACACCAGCTCGGTGCCATCGAAAAGCACGTCCGTGGTGCGTTCCATGTGGCCGCCCTTGACGATTACCGCGCGAGCGCCCATTTCGACGATCTTGCGTGCCGCAGCTTCCATGCCCGCGACGTCCTTAATGATCAGGCCGGTCAGGACTTCGGCTTCGGGAACATTCGGGGTGATGACGCTGGCGCGCTTCAGGAGTTCGGTGGCAAGAAATTTTATGCCGCCGGCGTCGAGGAGTTCCGCGCCGCTGGAGGACTTCATCACCGGATCGTGCACGATGTGCACAAATTTGTGCGCGTCGAGGAATTCCGCGACCACAACGGCGTTGCCACGGTTGCCGAGCATCCCGATTTTCACCGCGACGATATCGCAATCCTTGGCCAGCACATCGAGCTGCGCGCGCAGCTCCGCGCTGGGCGTGTTGTGGACAGTTTCGACGCCCTGCGTGTTCTGGACCGTGAGCGAAGTGATGGCGGCAACGCCGTAGCAGCCGTGCGCGGCGAACGTTTTCAAATCGGCGGCGGTGCCGGCGCCGCATGACGGGTCGAAACCCGCAATGGTCAGCAGGATGGGCGGCGCTGGGTGGCCGTGTCCGTTCGTGCTCATCGTCTATTTTTGCTCCAACGACGAAAATAGCCGGTCGCGTCAGCGAGACGCACCGGCACCTGCGAATGTACGCGCGCTGTAACTTCAACGCAAGAAAAAACTTGATGATATTCTTGTTTGGCCAGATCAAGGAGGTTAGCTGCAGCGGGCCGGTTCCATCATTTATTGCATTCTGGAATAACTCTATGAACTTTGCGCCGCGCGTTTTCCCACTGCTAACCTTTCTAATCGTTTCGCCTTTCCTTTTTCTCCGGGCGCAGACGGACAAGCTGCATGACGTTGCCGAACAGCTCCGCGGCATCGACACGGGGGGCAAACGCAATCCATCGGGCGACGTTCCGCCGGCAGCTCAAAAACTGCTTCCCCAATTCAAGGCGGGACTGCGGGAGATTATCGGGCGAACCTTGAACGATCATTCTTCTTCCTCACCCGAAACGCTGCATAAACTGATCCTCGCGGACCTGAAGAAGGCAGGTATCGAGGCTCTGAATCCAGGTCAGCGAGATGGGTACTACACGGCAGACGGGGACGATTTCGGAAATCTCTATGACGTGACCATACGCCAGCCCGCGCGGCATCCGGATTTGATGGCAGTGGTCACCAACTTGACGATCCCATGCGGGAGCGATGCGTCACTCAATTTATATCGCCGGAATGGAGCGGCGTGGCAACTCATTCTTGTGGAGGAATCCAACGGATATAAGGATATCAGCGGGGGGCAAGGCTCCTTCCAATTTGCCGTCTCCCCTCCGGATGCCGAAGGCAATTGGTATGTCGTCGCGGCCGATGTGAATCCCTGGTGCAGTTCGAATTGGCAGCGACTCCGCTACAAAGTTTTGCGCCCGGGGCAAGACGTCAATCACCCCGCGGTGCTGCTTGATGAACATGCGAGCATTTATCTGGGGACAGACCTGCCTTACCGGCTGACTCTTAGTCCCAACGGTTTCGAACTTCATATTGTGGCCGCACAGGGCCTTGATGACAGCATCCTCACGCGCGAACATGTCAGGAATTATGAAGTGAGCGGTGATCGAGTAACACGTATCCCGCCATTCGCACTCGCGCCGGAAGACTTCCTCGACGAATGGGTTGGCCTGAAGTGGGAGGAGGCTACTCCCTGGGCTTCGAGTGCGGATGCGGCGAAACTCCAGCACTGGCATGACCGGTTGAGCCGTGAAAGCCGCGAGAAAATCGATACGGAATTTGACTTCGTCCAGCCCTGCAAGGCGTCAGAGAAAACAGCGAAGTGGCAAATCGGCTTGCAATTGGAAGGGGCCGGTGAACACGATCTGCCGCGAGACGTGCCGGCTGAACTCTTCTTCACCATATCGAAGCGCGACAACGCGTTTTATGTGGAAAGTGTGGATAAGGAACGCCCGCCGGGCTGCCCCGGCAATACTCTGCCGCGCGGAGCAAGAGAAGCGCTTCCCTAAGTTACGGTCTGGCGGCCTTGCTGTGGCGCAAGATTACGACATCACGGGAACAGGCCGCGGACGAGCGTGGCTTCAGAAACGCGGCCGACGGCAAGGATCATGGCGCCGGCGCGCGGGGGAACGTGATGTTTGCGCATGGTGTCCACCATTTCGTGGAAAGCGCGAGTCATGATCTTCTGCAGGCGCGCGTTGACTTCGTCGACGTCCCACATCAGCCCTTCCTGGTTCTGCACCCATTCGAAGTAGCTGACAGTGACGCCGCCGGCGTTGGCGAGAATATCCGGCAGGACGATGACGCCGCGGCGCGCGAGAATTTCATCGGCATGCGGCGTCGTGGGGCCGTTGGCGGCTTCGGCGACGATGCGAGCCTTCACAGCTTCGGCGTTGTGCAAGGTGATGACGTTTTCGAGCGCGGCAGGGATGAGGATGTCGCACTTCATCGTGAGCAGTTCATCATTGGTGATGCGCGACGCGCCGGGCATGCCCACAACCGTTCCGGAACGCTCCTTGTAGCGAATGGCTTTGATGGGATCGATGCCGCGTGAATTGGTGACGCCGCCGCGAGTATCGCTCAGGGCGACGATTTTCGCTTTCTTCTCGGCAAATAGCCGCGCCGCAGTCGCGCCGGCGTTGCCGAAACCCTGAATCGCGACAGTCGCGCCGCGAAGCGAAATCTTTTTCATCTTGCAGGCTTCTTCGACGACGTAGAGCAAGCCGCGTGCAGTGGCTTCGCCGCGTCCTTCGGAGCCACCGACGGAGAGCGGTTTGCCGGTGACCACGCCATGCGCGGAATGGCCAATGGTCATGGCATAGGTGTCCATAATCCAAGCCATGGTCTGCGCGTCGGTGTAGACATCCGGCGCGGGAATATCCATGGACGGTCCAATAATCGGGAGAATCTCGCTGGCATAACGGCGTGTCATGCGCTCGAGTTCGCTCTTGGACATGCGCTTGGGGTCGCAGATCACGCCGCCCTTGGCGCCACCAAAAGGAACGTTCACTGCCGCCGTCTTCCAGGTCATCCACATCGCCAACGCCTTCACCTCATCGAGCGTGACGTTGGGGTGATAGCGGATGCCCCCCTTGCCCGGCCCGCGCGACACGTTGTGCTGCACCCGGAACCCGGTGAACACTTTTACCTGGCCGTTGTCCGTCTTGGTAGGCAGGGAAACTTCCAGCACGCGCTTGGGAGTGCGCAAAATCTGACGCAGGCCCGGATCGAGCTTCAGGAATTCGGCCGCCATATCGAACTGAATCTGCGCGATGCGAAAAGGATTCAGGTCCTCGCGCGGGGCGATGCGCGGCACCATGGGAGGTGCGCCTATCTGTCTTGTCGGGGCTGTGGGCTTTGCGACCGTGGCCATTGGCGTCGGTCCTTTCGTCTACGCGATTTGTCTTAGAAACTTTGCTTTCACTTGGCCCAGGTTCAAAGTCTATTCAATTGGAACTCGGTCTACCCGTTTACCGCTAACTTCTTCACGCTGACAGCATAAGCATCGCGGCAAGCTGGGGAGCAAAAGTGAATAAGCCCTCCCCCTTCACGAAACGGAATGGAAAGCGTCTCGTCCACGTGCGCGCCGCAGACAGGATCGCGAACCAGCCGGCGTGCCGCGGACGGCGCCGGAATCCCTTCCACGGAATTCGTACTTTCCGGTGCCGGTGCCTGGTCATTCCGCAGAATGCCGCCGACGATGCGGCGCAGCAGCCGCAAGCCCCAGGAAAGCACCAGTAGCCAGAACAGAAATCTCACGATGCGCGCAAGAAAGTTCATCTTATATAAGTGTGAGCCTAACGGCCTCGTTTGCCAAATGCCCCATTTGGGCCGTGAGGGGAGTGTATGCAAGGCGAAAAGGGCCCGTCAAACGAAAAGGTGTGATTTCAAGGGTTTGCGAGGCGAATTGTATGGCGCCTTTTTGGGAAAGTCAGGCGAAAATCTAGTCTAACTTGTTTATTTACAATACGTTACACGGAAAGGAGGGCGTTGAGGCTCCGATTGGTCCCTTGGAGCAACATTTTACGTTCAGAAGGGCGTGAGCGCTTACGCCACTGCCGGAATCCGGTCAATCCCCATGTAAGGGCGCAAGACTTCCGGGATCAGGATCGAGCCGTCGGCCTGCTGATAATTCTCGACGACGGCGATCCACGTTCGTCCAACGGCCAGTCCGGAACCATTCAAAGTGTGCACGAAGTCACTCTTGCCGCCGCCCTTGGGCTTGAAGCGAATGCCGGCGCGGCGCGATTGAAACGCTTCGCAATTCGAGCAGGAAGAAATCTCGCGGAATTCGTTGCTGGAAGGCAGCCAAACTTCCAGGTCGTACGTTTTGGCGGAAGCAAAACCCATGTCGCCGGTGCAAAGCAGAATGGTGCGGTAGTGCAAGCCGAGTTTTTGAAGAATGGTTTCTGCGTTGTGCACCAGGGCTTCGTGCTCTTCGTAGCTTTTCTCCGGATGCGTAAATTTGAAGAGTTCGACCTTCTGGAATTGGTGCTGGCGGAGGATGCCGCGAGTATCTTTTCCGGCAGCGCCGGCTTCGGAGCGGAAACAAGCCGTCCACGCGGTGACGTAGATGGGAAGTTTTTCTTCGGGAATGGTTTCGTCGCGGTAGAGGTTGTGCAGCTCGACCTCAGCAGTGGGAGTGAGCCAGAAGTCGGTGTTTTCGATCTTGAACAGGTCACCGGCAAATTTCGGCAACTGGCCCGCTCCGGTGAGTGAAGCGGAGTTCACCAGAAAAGGCGGCAAGATTTCTGTGTACCCGTGCTCGCGGGTGTGCACGTCGAGGAAAAAATTCGCAAGGGCGCGCTCAAGCCGCGCCCCCCAGCCTTTATAAACGGCAAACCGTGCTCCAGTGATTTTTGTGGCGACAGCGAGATCGAGGATGCCAGCGCGTTCGCCGACTTCCCAGTGGGGCTTGGGAGCGAAGTCGAATTTTGGAGGCGCGCCCCAGCGGCGGACCTCTTTATTGTCCGCGGCACTGGTTCCAACTGGCACTGACGAGTGCGGAATATTCGGAATGGTGAGAAGAAGTTCGCGCTGCGTAGCATCCAGTTCGGCGATGCGTTCGTCGGATTGCTTGATGCGCTCGGAAACCTGCTTCATTTCCGCAATAATCGAATCGGCGTTTTGTTTGTCTTTTTTCAGGCGCGCAATTTCCTCGCTGGCCTTGTTGCGCTGCGCCTTCAGCTGTTCGGTCGCGGTGATGAGTTCGCGGCGTTCCTTGTCGAACTTGCGAAAACCGTCGAGGTCAAGCGCCGCGCCGCGCTTTTTCGCCATTTCGGCGAAAATGTCGAGGTGGTCTCTGAAATAATTCAGGTCATGCATGGCCTTCGAAGGATACCGTAATCCGCGCAACCCTTGTAGCGTTGGGTTGCGGGCAGGACTCGCGGAAACCGAAGCCTACTTCGCGCGCGGCACTTCGCTCATCAATTGGTGAATGTTCCCCTCGGTATCGTGGAACGCCGCCATCCACAGGTCGTACGTGGGCATCGCGGCAATCAGGCGCGGCGGGGCAAGAATTTGCGCGCCTCGTTCGACTAGCTTCTGGTAAGCGGCATTCAGGTCCGGAACGCGGAAGTAAAGGATGGAACTGGGGTGATCGAATTCCGGCGATTCCGCACGGCTCAGCATCAGCCGCACTCCCGCACAATCAAAGAAAGCCAGATTGGGAAAGGTGAAAAGCAGCGGCAGACCCAGCACATCACGGTAGAATGCCGTGGCGCGCTCCAGGTCCTGCACATTAATCGCGATTTGGCCGATGTTGACGATTCCGAGGCTTGCTGGTGCGTTGCTCATTTTCGGTTTACCTCCGGGAGCAATTTAGTTAGCATAGCTAACTATATTCTATGACGGATGTCAAGTCCAAGCGTTTGGCCGGCGGAGAGACTTTCGAGACCGCCGACCGGCTGCACTCCGCCGCCATTCACCTGTTGCGGAGGCTGCGCGTGCGCGACCGCGAAAGCGGCGTAGGCCCGTCGCAGCTCTCGGCATTGTCGGTACTGGTGCTCGGAGGCGGGCCGCGCTCGCTCGGTGAACTTGCGGAGGCGGAACAGGTGCGTCCGCCGACCATGAGCCGCATCGTCGCGGGCCTGGTGCGCGCGGGCCTGGTGCGCCGGGGAAGGACGGAAGACGGCCGGCGCGTGCGGCTGGCCGCGACTGCAAAAGGAACCCGCATCCTCCAGGAGGGCCGCTTGCGCCGCGTGGAATCGCTGGAGCAGGCTCTCTCGGCTCTTTCGAACGAAGACCGGGAAAAGCTGCGCGACCTGATCGACCATCTCGAAAAGGTGATTCGAAATCTATAGCCAGAAACGGTGGCCCAGACGACGCGAAGTACGGAGGTACTGGCGAAAATGAACCCAGCGAACTATCGACGCACCATCTCGGCTAGCGCAAACTGCTCAAGTAGTCGGAAGTTCTTCGGGTTTCCCGGAGCATCAGTGCTCCTGTGCCGTTTTGCTGCTCGCGAGCGCAGCCTAACGGTCTGACAAACCCAACAGACTTCGGATTACTTTCCTCCATCCCACGCCCGAGCGGCCGCTCCCCCAGCGGCCGCTCATTTTTTTGGCTCTCGGTCCACAGTTGCCAGTCCTCAAGCAGAAAGAGAGCCGGAAGAGCGTGTACGTAAACGGTGATGTACGCACTCTTAGCGAGTCACTGCTTTGGGAAGGATGAGAAATAAGGCTTGATACAAATGAAAAAGGGGGCTGGTGCAAGCCCCCTTTTCGTAATTGACGCCCCAAACCGGTAACCGAGTCGAGGATCGGTTCCGGCCACCCCGGGAAGCCAATCTTTTAAGTGAACAACAAGAGAGCAAACGGCGTGCCAGCGATGAATTTTCCACGGGAAACTCTCGAGTTGATTGAAAGCACGGCAGTTAGCAATAACGACGGCGCGGAACAAACGATGTTACATCACTCAAGTCTACAAAATCCCACAGAACGGCCACGAAACTCTCCATTCTTTTGGAGTGTTTTCCGCGCCTTCTTCGTCATGAGTCTCCCAGAGGGGCATCAGGTGACCATTCGTGCAGATTACGGATCCGCTCCATCCATGGACGAAATATCGTTATTGCAATTTTGTGGACAACATCACAAAGGCGGGCAAATGCAAGCGTTTGCGCTGAATCACAAGTGGCCGTTTTAGTGAATCGAGGGTTCTCAAACTCTAAAGGTAATGTTGCGAGGCGGCTAAAAGTTCCCGGACCAGGCCGATTTTCGCAGCCTGGCCCGGGCTGGAAGGGTCAGGAATTCTTGGAAGCTGGGGCTTCGCTGAAGGCCAGCTGCGATCGGCGGCGCCAGAAGTATCGCGCTGGAAAATAAATCAGCACCGCCCACAAAGCCAGCAGCGGCCCCCGACTAGCCAGGAACAGCAGGATAGTGGAGATGCTCTCCAAAGCGTCATTCAAACCGCTCAGCCCAGCGTTGCGAAGTTTCGCTCCGATGGTTTCGGCGGGCGACGTGCGCTCTTCGCGCAGGGAGAAGAAAACATTGGCGAACGAGGCGCGGCTCCCGAAAGCGGACCGCTCCGCTTCGATGTGTTCGATTTCGCCGTGCAGCATCGCCACCTGGCGTTCGAGCGAGCCGGGATCGCTGAATTTGTCGTCCCGGTTCTGCAGTATTCGCTGGAGGCGCTGCTCTTCGTTCTGCGCGTTTATCAGTCGGGCTTCGAGTTCGCTGTGCTGCTGAGTGATTTCATCGGCAGCTTCTTCCTCGTGTTCCACTAGGCCCACGGCTTTCAACTCTGCGAGGGCGGAGCGATATTCCGACGACGGCACGCGCAGCGTCGCTGAAAGGATGCTCCCCGCCGGCTGGCCCACCATGCGCAGCTTGGCCACGTAACCGTGGTGGCGCTCGAGAATCTCTTCCAGACTGGCGCGCGAATGCGCAAATTCCTTTGTCGCAACCGTAAGTTCCGCGGAGAAGGCAATGCGCGGCTCCTGAAGCAAACCCGCGGACGCTCGCGCTCCCGCCTTATAGGCATCGAATGGCGGGCGAGACATCAGCAGGGCGTTGAGTTCTTTTGTTTGACTCTCCATCGGGCGAACTCCCTCCGGCAGCGGAAACTCGCCGTTCGGACCCACGCTACTCGGCGGGAAAGTAGCACCGGATTGATGCGCGGTTGGCACGCTTGACTTCAGCACGGAGAAGAAGAAGAGAAAAATCCCGGCCGCAACGCATCCCGCCAACATCAAGCGGGGCCGGGCAGAAAAACTTTCACGGAATCGAACGACAAGGGCTCCCATACGGTTTCCCATGGCAATGCCTCCTGTTACTTCACGGTTAGAACGGAGAGGCCGCGATTTCTTGCAAGCTTCCATGAAGAAACGGAGGGAGGGAGGAAAAGACAGCGGAGAAAGAGGAGTTTAGGCGCCGATCGAGGAGCGCAGGGCGTTCGCGAGGGATTGGCTGAAACGTTGGACGTCGGCTTCGCGTTCGGCCTCGACCATGACGCGAGCAAGCTGCTCGGTGCCGGAGTAGCGCAGAACCACGCGGCCATTGTCGCCAAGCGCCGATTGGGCTTCGGCGAGCGCCCGGGAAACCTCCGGAAGCGACTCGAGCGGCGGTTTCGAACGCACCTTCACGTTGACGATGAGCTGCGGATAATCCTTGAGGCCTTCGACAAGCGATTCGATCTTACCGTGCATGGAGACTAGCGAAGCAATTTTTGCAGCCGTCAGCAAGCCGTCGCCCGCCGGGCTGTCCTCCAGAAAAATAATGTGCCCGGACTGTTCGCCGCCAAGAACGCTTCCGCTGCGAAGCATTTCTTCGAGAACGTAACGATCTCCGACAGCCGCGCGCGCGAGGACGATATTTTCGCGTGCCAGCACGCGCTCAAGGCCGAGGTTGGACATCGAGGTAGCAACGACGCGATCGCCGGTGAGCTTGTTTTGCGCTTTGAGGTGCCGCGCCGCGGCCAGCAGTACGCCGTCGCCGTTAACGATTTTTCCAGTTTCGCAAACGAACAGCGCGCGGTCGGCATCGCCGTCGAAAGCCACGCCAAGGCGCGCTTTCTCTGCGACGACGCGTTTTTGCAGACCCTCCAAATGCAACGAGCCGCACCCGGCGTTGATATTCCGCCCGTCGGGCGAAACCCCCATGGCCACAACGTCCGCTCCCAGCGACCGGAACAGCTCCGGCCCAAGTTTGTAAGCAGCGCCATTGGCACAATCGAGAACGATGCGAAAGCCATTGAGCTTCGCGCCGGTAATAAACCGCTTCCGGAGAAAAGCGAGATATTCAGCATCCAGGGACTCATCGGCAGTGAGGGCTGGCGAATTTTTTGGCGCGGCGTCGCTGCGATGCTTCAATATCCCGGCCTCAAGCTCTTCTTCCACCGCGTCGGGAAATTTCATCCCCGCGTGCGAAAACAGCTTCACTCCATTGTCGTGAAAGGGATTGTGCGAAGCGGAGATAACCACGCCGGCTTGAAAATCATTTTGCCGTACCAGGCAAGCCACGCCCGGAGTGGTAATCACTCCGGCAAAAGCAACTGTGGCGCCAGCCTGCGCAACTCCCGCAGCCAGCAACGAAGCAATATGCGGGCCGGATTCGCGCGTATCCATGCCGATCAACACATGCGCCGCGCCATGTTTCCCCTTGAGATACTCGCCGAGGGAGCGCCCAGTTGCGTAGAGGGTGCCGTCGTCCAGCGGCGGCGTGCCCGGGACGCCTCGAATCCCGTCCGTTCCAAAAAACTCTTTGCCCATGGGAAAAAGCCTGTCTTTCCAGAGTGCGACGCCAGCCAGGTCGTGGCCAATTTCCGTGTGGAAGACCCGGGAAAATCTTAACACACGTAAAAACGCCAGCTTTACTGTGCCGTCCCGCGCATGTCTTTTGGATAAACGGGACAATTGGAATACGGTACAAACGAGTCCCGGGCTTGCAATATCGAAACAGACGCACACGACGCCGCAACCCGTTTGCGAGACTGTGGTAACGTGTTGCACCGGAGCCGCTCGTGTCCGCCACGCCTACGCCACCATCGCTCGTTCGCTTCACCAGTTCCAACTTCAGCATGCGCGTGATCGCCGCCGCCATCATCCTTTTGTTTTTCTATTACGCCGCCGGCGTAGTGATCACTCTGCTGCTCTCCATTTTGCTGGCCTACTTTCTCGATCCCGCCGTGGAAATTCTGGAAAGAATGGGTCTGCCCCGGACGCTTGGCGCCATGGTCATGGTGCTGATCCTCATCGCCGTGCTGGTCGCTGTAGGCTACGGCCTGTGGACGCGTACCTCCGATTTCGCCGAGAACTGGCCGAAATACGGCAGCGTTCTGAAACGCGCCGCCGGTGCGGTGGAAGGCAAGATCAAGGGGCTCGAAGGGCAAGTTTCGCAGATTGCACCCGATCAGGGCCCTCCCTCGGCGCCGGCGGTGCGCACGGAGACCAGCATCGTGCGTACTCTGATCTTCCGCGGCGCTGGCTCACTCTACGCCCTGTTTCTGGAAATCACGTTCATGCCCTTCCTGGTTTTCTTCATGCTGGCGGAGAAGCGCCAGGTTTGGCACGGCACGCTGGAACTCTTTCCCGTCTCGCGCCGCACGCAAGTCAAGGAAACGCTGGAAGATTTGCGCGATGTCCTGCGCGATTACCTCGCGGGGATGACCATCGTCACGCTGATCGTGATCGCGGCAAGCAGCCTGTATTTCTGGCTCATCGGGATGGAGTATCCCATTCTCACGGGTATCGCTTCCGGACTCCTGAACATGGTGCCGTACATCGGCGCAGTGATGGCCTGGTTGCCGGCCTTTATCATTGCGCTTGCGAAGTGGAACACCCTCGGACAATTCGTCCTGATTGCGGTGGTGCTCACTACCATCCATGTGCTGGCGATCAACCTGGTGGCGCCGCAACTCGTCGGCCGGCGCGTGCGTCTGAACGCCGTGGCCATCACCATCGCTTTGCTCTTCTGGGGATGGGTATGGGGAGGCATGGGCTTGGTTCTGGCTATTCCCATCACCGCGGCGCTGCGCGTGATCTGCGACCATACCGAATCGTGGAAACCCATCGGCCGCTGGCTGAGCGCTTGACGAAGTGAATGGTGACTCATGACTGGTGACTCGCTGAAACTTGCCAAGCTTTTGATCTTTGCCCCGTGCATTGCTGTCTGCATGCTTTTGGGCTTGCTCGAAACTCCGGCTGCCCAAGCTTGGGGATGCAAAGGTCATCAGACGGTGGCTCTGATCGCGGAAAAGCACCTGACGCCAGAAGCGAAGCAATTTCTCCAAAAGCTTCTGGGCGACAATCCTATTGATCCAAAATTAAAACGGTGGTGTGGCAATGCCACGCCCGACCTGCTCGTGGATGCTTCCACCTGGCCGGATGACGTCCGCAGCGAACGCAAAAACGGTCCCTGGCATTACATCGATATTCCTCGCGGCAAGCACAAGGGGGACTTGAGCGAATACTGCGGCTCTGAAGGCTGCGTGACGCGCGCCATCGAAGAGCAGCGCGCCATTCTGAAAGACAAGTCGGCCGATCCCCTGAAGCGCGCCGAAGCCATCCGCTACCTCATTCATTTTGTCGGCGATATGCACCAGCCGCTGCACGCCATCAACAACGCCGACAACGGCGGAAACTGCGTGGCGGTGAAATATTTTCGCCATGACCCGCTCCCCAATGCGTTGCATCCGGAGCGTGAAGACTATTCGCCCAACCTCCATCAGATCTGGGACACGGAGATCCTAGAGCGCGACATGGAAATCTCCAGCCCCGTCCGCTACGCCGATGAGCTCGACGAAAAGTTCCGCGGGGACAGCGCCGCTTGGGAGGCTGCTGGCATCCGTGTGGACAACTGGGCTTGGGAGAGCCACGAGCGCGCCGAAACTGCCGTCTACGATGCTTTCACCGAAAAAATCGCCATCGAACCGGACATGAAACCGAAAGGCTGCGCCGACGACAATCACATCGGAAAGCGCATGTTCGACAAGCACCTGGCCGTCGGCGAGGCCTACCAACTCAATGCCGCCAAGGCCGTGGAACCCGCCCTCGCCGAAGCGGGCGTGCGCCTGGCGATGATTTTGAATGAAGCCGCCAAGTCCGCGAACTAGGATTCTGCCGTTAGAGCTTCGGAGCAGAAGATTCCGCCGGAGCCGGCCCGCCAAGCGACTTGATGTACCGCACCAACTGCCAGCGCTGCGGTTCCGGCAGCTTTGACCAAACCGGCATCTTCTTCCTCACCACCCCGTTGGTGATCACCCAGAAGAGTGTTCCCGGCGTCGCGCTTTGTACTTCAGGCACCAGCAGGCTCGGAGCTTTGCGCGAGCCCTCAGCAGCGTTCCCGTGGCATTCCGCGCAGTGCTGCTCGAAGAGAGTCGCGCCCGCAGCGATGGCGTCCGGGTCGTTTTCCAGCGGATTGGGGCGGTTCCGCGCTTTTTCAGGCGCCTTTTGCAATTCCGCGTAGATGACCGGATCGTATTTTGGCCCGGCGGCAACGGGAAGTTTCTCGGTTTTCCCGTTCTGCGCAAGGACGACGGACACTCCAAGAAGGCATGCGCAAACAGCGAGCGCCACGGTCACGGCTTTCACTTGTGCCCTCCAAAGAGCCTGCTGACCATCGAGCCAAAACCGGTGATTTCACGCGCGACACCCCAGCGCATTAGGAATTGATGGCTGTTGTCGTTCAACCCAAATCCCGGCGAAACCCGTAACGTCCAGCCGGAGGGCAAATTCCAGGCCAGCACCGGCGCCAAATAGTGCGACGTATCATGAAGCCCAAAATGATGCCGGTCACCCAGTCCTCCGTACATCTCCGCCCCGGCGACAAAGTTTTGCGGACAGAAAGTGCAGCGTTTCGCTGCGGCCTTGAGAGCCAGTGGGCGGCTGGCTCCTAGTGCGTAGCCGAATTCCCACGGTGAATTCGAGAGATTTTTAGCCGCTAAGGTGTTTTCAGTGAAATTCCAGCCTTTATAAGTGCTCGACAAAATGAGCTTCAACTCTATCTCATTTATGTGTTCCTTGCGCGCTTCTGAATTGGGGGTAAGGAAGTCCGCCTCCACGTCGTGACCTTCCCCCTCCTTCAAGGTCTTGTCCGCCCCACTCTTGTGTTCGTATTCCATGTACAGCACGGGATTGATGAAGTGCTCGCGCTTCAGAACCCGAAAGCGGTTCTCCCACTTGACGCCGGTGAAGATGGTGCTGTCATTGAAGGTTGATTGGCCATCAAGATAAAGCTCCGTGGTCCACCAGGCGGTGACGCCATATTCAAATTCCGCCCAGAAAGCGTGGAAGTCATTGCCACCTCGCTGCGTCCCAAACGTGGAGAAATACTCGATCTCCAGGTTGCCCGGCTCTTCCAGATAGTGATCGTAAGCAACGATGTAAGGGCTTTCTTGCCCAAGGACGAAACTGGGTGAGAAAATCGCGACTGCTGAAAGAGTGAAAAAGCTAAGCAAAACGAGCCTAAAGGCCGAGGTCACGGGATCTCCTTGCAAGTAGTTTGCAACTGCTAAAGCAGACTAACTTAGTCCTATATCATTTGCAATTCATTTTCATCTGGCTTTTCTCTCTGTTCTTACCTTCCTCTCGCCCCGGTTTACCAAATGGTGCAATCGCACCGAGTCAGCCATTGCATCTGGCTTTCGGCATGGTAAAATCTCGAAATTGTTGCTGCGACTGTGTTCGCAGCCCTGAACCGCCCGTCGGCCCGACCCTCTCGCCTTCGGGAAACTTGCTCTCAGTAGCAAAGCTTTCCCCCCTCCAGAAAGATGGTCCGATTTCCATGCCCCATCGTCAGGTCCGCAGACACTTGCTCGCCGCTCTTCTCAAATCCCCCGAGGACGCCATCCTCAGCGTCTCCCTCGATGGCGCCATCGACACCTGGAGCCAGGGGGCCAAACGCATTTACGGCTATACCGCAAAAGAAATGACCGGGCAGCCTATCAGTCGACTCGTGCCGCCCCACGAGTGGCCGCGGTTGAAAGGGATTCTTTCCCATGCAGCAGGCAACGGCTCGGCCGCCTCTGAGACTACCGAGCGTCTCCACAAAGATGGTTCACAAAAAATATTGCGAGTGGAGCGTGTATTCATCCGCGACAAACAAGGGAACATTACGGGATTCTTGGAGCGCGCGCGGACCCTCAACTCCTTTGACGCCGGCCCCTCGGCCCAAGCCCCGGTCCGCTCCATCATCGAGCAGATGCCAGGGCTCCATTGGACAACCGACAAGAAACTCCGCATCACGTCGTGCTGGGGCAAGGGGTTGGCTTCTTCCGAGATTCCCCCTGCTTCACTCGTGGGCCGCAGCGTTTGCGAATTCCTGGGATGCGCCGACCCGGACACCGCGCCAACCGCAGAGCATTACGAAGCCTTGCGAGGTTGCTCTTCGCATTTCGAATACCACTGGAAGAACCGCTATTGGGAAATTTGCGTTGAACCATTGCGCGCGGCGACCGGCCAGGTCAAAGGCTGCCTCGGCTCGGGACTGGACATCACCGGCCGCAAGAAAAACGAAGAGCAAACTCACCATCAGGCCCGCCACGATGCCCTCACCGGTTTGGCCAACTACCGTGAATTCATGGACCGCCTCGAGCAGGAAGTGCGCCGCGCCGAGCGCAGCCATCACTCCTTCACATTGCTGCTGCTTGACCTCGACGGCCTGAAACGCATCAACGATCTCCACGGCCACCTCACGGGCAACCGCGCCCTTCAACGTCTCGCCGCAGTCATGAACGAACACTGCCGTTCCACTGACCTGGCCGTGCGCTACGGCGGCGATGAGTTTGCTCTCGTCATGATTGACTCGGACAAGGGCATGGCCGAGCAAGTCGCCCACCGCATCGAGAGCGGCCTGCAAACCGATCGGGGCAAGCCACCCATGAGCGTCAGCATCGGCATAGGCCTCTACCCCGAAGATGGCCGCACCGCCGCCGAACTCATCGAAGCCGCCGACCGCCAACTCTACAACTACAAGCGCATCGAAAATCGCCGCACCGTTCCCCGCAGAATGATTTGACTCGAACAAGGCAACGCCTCGCCTTAGAGTAACGAGTCGGAGCGTGGCCCTCTGAATTCGCCCCCCGCCTGTCCCCACCTATGCGAGGGAAGGTCGGCCTGCGAAGATTTTGTTTTCAAATGCGTGCTGAACGGGACATACATTGCGATGCTAGAGGGAGAGAGTGGGGGGAGGACCGAGAGTCTGAATCTGGGCATCTCGGGATTGGAGAGCTTCATCATGCGTAAGTTGAATCGCTACATCAGTTTATTCGTCCTGGCGGGCGCCATCGTTGCACCTGCCGCAATGATTGCCGCCCCCGGACCTCAGGACGCCAACGTCCAGATCCGCGTCTACGACCGGGACCATCGCGATTACCACAATTGGGACAACCGCGAAGACCGTGCATACAGGCGATATCTGGAAGACCAGCACAGGTCTTACCGTGAGTACCACCGGCAACACTACAAGGTGCAGCGGCACTACTGGACTTGGCGTCACGAACATCCGGATCACGATTAGCGCATAGGAATTCCCGCGTTGGGGGAGCTTGCTCCCTCAGCGCGGGAGAAGATCAAAATTTTTGTGCAGCTAGGACCATGCGAATCACCAACCCTCGGTGAGCTGTTCTGTCTCATTGTCATCTCAGGGGCCCAATGAAGAGAAAAACCAAGAAAGAGTCTGCAGCGCTGCTTCTCGCGAGAATCACGAAAGAGATGACCGGGCCGCGGATAGCGAATTCTGCACGGAAAGTGGAAGCGAACCGAATCGCCGCGCGATTCGCGCGGCCTAAGCAGCTTGCACTGCCGCAGGGCACGTAGTCTTGAGCAGGCTAGAGTGAAATTCGCAGCCATCCGGGAGGGAAGATGCCTTCAGAAGGGTCCGAAGCCGTCAAGTTGAGCAGTCATCGGCAAGTATTGGGCATTTGCTGGATCGTGTATGGGATTCTGCGTGTCCTTGCGGGAATCTGGTTCATTCTGTTTAGCGGTACGTCCACGGTCATGTTTGGTGCGCTGCTGACGCGCGTACCGAATCCGTTTGCGTTGATGAGTGATTTTCACTTCGTTTATGCGGGCTTGGTGGTTTTGTCTTTCGCATCCGGCCTGCTCGGGATCCTGGCCGGTCTGGCACTGCTGGCAAATCAAGGGACAGCGCGCATGCTGGCTGTGGTTGCTGCCTTCCTGTCGGTCTCCGAAATTCCCTTCGGGACCACTTTGGGAATCTACACGCTGGTCCTTCTGCTGCCATCCCCCCGGCTGAATTCGCCAATCCATCATTAATACGGTCCCTTTTCTAAATCCTCCTTTGTTCGGAAACGTGCTCTAACGGACAGTATTGAAGCTCGCAAAGACCGATACTCAAAGCTCGAAGCTTCTAAGAAGGAGAGTCATGTTCAAGAGATCGAGTATCACCCTGGCAGTAGCCATCACGCTTGGAGCAGCGGCGCAAGCACAGGCCCAAACGCAAGTGCCGGCAGATTCCGGCAATCCAACACCAACCTATCGAATGAATGTGGTGAGCCGCACGACGCGGGCAGTGAGCTACAGACACCGCAGTGGCGCCACAAAGATCAATTTTCGAGGCACCGATCTGATGCCTGCCGCGGCGGGCGAGGCCAAAGTCGAAAGCAAGCGCGGAGCGCTTGCAATCGAAGTGGAATTCTCCGGCTTGGACAGGCCCACAAGTTTCGGCAATGAGTATCTAACCTACGTGTTGTGGGCGATATCGCCCGAAGGCCGGCCGGTGAACATCGGCGAAGTACTGGTGGGAGAAAACCACCGCAGCAAGCTGGATGTGACTACCGACTTGCAGGCTTTCGCGATGATCGTAACCGCGGAACCTTATTATGCGGTACGCCGCCCCAGCAACGTGGTGGTCCTTGAGAACGAGATCCGCCCGGATACAGCCGGCGCCACGGAAGCCGTGGATGCCAAGTTTGAATTGATCGATCGCGGCGGCTACATTCCCACGGGCTATAAATTCGACCCCGTCATTTTGAACGCCAAATTGCCGCTAGAATTTTTTGAAGCGCGCAATGCCGTGCGCATAGCGCAATCTTCCGGCGCCGAAAAATACGCCGCCTCAAGTTACGAAAAGGCCGTTCACCAGATGGACGAAGCGGATGCGCTGGCCACTGGAAGGCATGGGAACAAGAAATCGCTCGTCGCCCTGTCGCGCGAAACCGTCCAGACCGCGGAAGATGCCCGCGAAATCGCCGTGAAGCATATCGACGAAGAGCGCACCGAAGCCGAACGCCGAGCGGGATCGTACCGTGAAGCGGATGCCAAGAATCGCGCAAACGAGGAATCGCAGCGCCGCGTCACCGCCGAAGCCGCAACTGCCGACGCGGTTCACGAACGCAAGGAAGCGGACCGCAAGAATCTAGATGCGCAAGCCGCTGCCCAACAAGCCGCTGGCGCCCAAGCCGATGCGGAAAGAGACCGCAACGACGCAAGGCAGAAGCAAAAGGCCGCCGAAATGGATTCCGACCTGAATCGCGCCGCTGCGGCTTCCTCTGATGCGCAGCTTCAACAAGCCCTTCGCGACCGCGAAGAGCTTCGCGCCCGCCTCCTCAAGCAATTCAACCTAATCCTGGAAACTCGCGACACCGCGCGAGGCTTGGTGGTCAACATGTCGGATGTGCTGTTCGACTCCGGCAAATACACGCTCCGTCCGATGGCCCGCGAGAAGCTGTCCAAAATATCGGGCATCGTACTCGCTTACCCGTCGCTGAAATTGGCCGTTGAAGGGAACACCGACAGCGTTGGGACCGAACTCTTCAATCAAGAGCTTTCGGAGCAGCGTGCCTCAGGAGTACGCACCTACCTAACACAGCAAGGCGTCCCGGAATCTTCGACGACGGCGACGGGCTTCGGCAAGACACGGCCCATCGCGTCAAACGATACATCCGAGGGCCGTCAGCAAAACCGCCGCGTGGAGTTGATCGTCTCGGGCGAAGTGATCGGCACCAAGATCATTTCCCTCAGCTTGCAACCCGTCGCTTCGGTCGCGTCTCCGCAGTAATCCTTCCCGCAGAAAGAGCCGATTCCCCGAGTCGGCTCTTTTCTTTTTTGCTCATGTCTGGCTGCTGACATCGGTCTCAGGTGGGTCACGAGCCGTTTCATCGTTGGCAAGCGGGGAGCCAAAGATGGCAGGGATGTGACCCATTTGCCACAGAATCCAAATGCTCGATTGTGAGGCTTATACCTACAGACAAAAAGATTCGGAAAGGTGCAGCAGGCACGAAGTCTAGAATTTGGTGTTGCCGCTCCCGCGCTGAAAGCTCTTCACATGTTCAAGACACAGCCGCATTTTCCATGGTTCCCGTGGACCTTTCGCAGATTCTTTTCTGGCCTGCGGAAGGTGTACAAGGCGAGCCTCTTCTTTCGCATTGCTTCTCTGCTAGTTGCCCTCCCATTAGTGGCTATCCTGTGCGGGATTATCTACGTGAGCTATAACCGAACAGACTTGCCCGATTTAAACGCTTTCCTTCGTTTTGAGCCTCCCACTACGGGCCACATCTACGATGCCAATGGGCAGGTCCTCATCGAACTAGGACGGGAGCGCCGGGAGATCATCCAGTATAAGGATATTCCTGACGTCTTGCGGCAGGCCATCCTCTCCGCCGAAGATGAGGGTTTTTTCTCTCATGCGGGAGTGGATTATTCGGTCTTCCCGCGATTGCTCGGCAAGACCAATTTTCGTGCCTTACTCTCCCGCGGCGTAGGATCGAACGAAAAGAACGCCGGAGGGCGCGCGGCGGCGTTTCCCCAGGGCGGCTCGACTATTACCCAGCAGCTTGTACGCGGCTATTTTCTGCAAAAACTTACCAGCACAAAAACCAGCAATACGCTTCAACACCAAGGTCTTTTCGCCCACTCTCTTGCGATCGTGATTGGTGTCCCCGCCGCAAACAAGGTTTTGCTGAAAGTGGAGGAAATGCGTCTCTCGTTGTGGCTTGAGGGAGAGATGCAGAAGCGCTATGGATCCAAGCGCCGCGCTAAGGAGGAAATACTCGCGCGTTACGCAAGCCTCATCTACCTGGGGAATGGCCGCTATGGCTTTGCAGCGGCCTCACAGTATTATTTTGGCACACCGCTATCAGCGATCACTCCAGAGGATGCCGATAAGGCGGCTCTCTTGGCAGGCATCACCAAATCCCCAGGCGAGTACGCCCCCACCTTGGCAGGCAATCCAAAACCGCTGCGCAGGCGAAACCAGATCTTAGCCCTCATGGCTAAAAACCATTTCATTTCCGCACAGATGGCTGGGCGCTACCAACAGGCCCCAATCCGTCTGGCCGCTCATGTCACGCGCGTTACCGAAGCCCCCGCAGCAGTGCAAAATGTTCTCGAAGAGCTCAAAGGACTCGACGCTACCCTGGCCCCGGATATTGGGATTGACCAACTGCTGGGAGGTCACATCCAGATTCATTCGACGATCGACGACCGCATCCAGCATTTGGCAAATTCCGCGCTCGAAAACGGGTTGCACTTGTATGAAAAACGTCACCCTCAGAGTACCGGGCTGATTCAGGGCTCCGTTGTTGTTCTCCGAAATAGCGACTCCGCTATTCTGGCTGAGACCGGTGGGCGACACACTTACAAAGGGCACGACACTTCTTACAGCGACTATAACCGTGCCACCCAGTCCTTGCGCCAGCCTGGTTCTGCCATGAAGCCGATTGTTTATCTAGCGGCATTTCGTGGAGGCGCCATAGACCTCGATACTCCCGTGCCCGACGAGCCCATCTCGGTAGCCACCGCGCGAGATCAGCCCCTCAAGTGGATTTCCAATTTCGATGGTGAGTTCAAGGGCATTATCCCCGTCCGGCAAGCTCTCGCGGAGTCGAGAAACGCTGTCGCCATTTGGATTGTTCAGCAGATTGGGATCAGCTCTGTCCTGAGGACGGCCCGAGACGTTGGCATTCGCACCTCATTGCATCCCTACGACACCACCGCCCTTGGCGCTTCCGAAGTCACCTTGCTCGAGCTCGCCAATGCCTACCGCATGATGGCTAGTGGCATATTCGCCGAGCCTTTTATCATTTCAACGATCGGGCATAGTGGGGGAACCGTTGCCTACAGCCATCCGGTGTCCTGCTGTTCGCCCAACGAGTACGGAATCGGGCTATCCCTGATCCAGGAAGGCTTGCGAGGAGTCGTGCGCATTCCATCTGGAACTGCCCACGCGCTCGACTCGCGCAGTTTCCCCATCCCCGTGATGGGCAAGACTGGCACGACCAACAACTACCGGGATGCCCTCTTTATAGGGTCAACTTACGGCCCTGATGGAATTACCGTGGCGGTGCGCATTGGATTTGATGACGATCGATCGCTCGGCGCAAAGGAGACCGGGGGTACCGCCGCACTTCCCGTCTTCCGTGAAGTCATGCTGAAGACCTATCAAGCAAAGCTGGTTGGCCCTGCGCCATCCTTTCCCGCAGACATCGAAAACAATATTCAAACCTACTTGAGCGGAGAACTTACGGAAAAAGTGGCGAAGCGTCTTTTTAATTCACCGGGTGCCCTGGATGCCGAACCGGCGCGAATGAGATCTTGCCACGCGGCAGGCACGGCGCTGGCAGCCAGCGTTTGCGTGCTGCCGGTGAATCTACTGCCTTCCGTTTACCCGCGAAAAGATGAACGCGGGCGAACTGTCTTTACGAACGAATGAACAACCTCATACGTTTTCTGCCGGAACAAACGAGGGTGCCCTACCCTTTCGGTTTTTGAAAGGGTGGGCCCTTCTTCTCTTCGCATTGTCTTTGTTACCATTTAAAGCCTCGCTATGCAATTCTTGAAATTCGGTGTAAGAATTTACATTCCTATATTTTACTCGACAGTAATAGAGCCAGGATGCCCTAACCCGGTTTTTGGAAGGATGGGGGGCTTCTCTTCCATGCCTAGAAAACTCAAACGTCGCCACGGCAAGGTGACCTCCATTTCATCACCTTCAGTTGCTACGAACGGCCGCAACTCTTAGGCACCGTCCGGGCGCGCAATCTCTTCGCGAAGATCCTGGGAGAAGTGCGGAACCGCTGCGGATCGCTTCTCGTTGGTTATGTCGTGATGCCCGAACACGTGCACTTGCTCATCAGCGAACCAGGAAAGGGCAATCTCGCACAACTTGTGCAAGTCTTGAAGCAGAGAGTGTCGCGGGCGATGCGCGCGCGAAAGCGCCGCGCGCCCGGCCAGCTCACACTGAACTTCCCAAGCCCAGACGGCGAACTGCGCCGCTTCTGGCAGCGACGGTATTACGACTTCAATGTCTACAGTGCGAACAAGTTGCAAGAGAAACTCGAATACATTCACGCCAATCCCACTCAACGAAAATTGGTAACTCACCCCGGGGATTGGCCCTGGAGCAGTTGGACTTTTTACGCACGCGGTGAAGGGCTATTGAAGATCGATCCCCTGAGGGCCACCTGGGAAAGGACAGCGAAAAAACAAAACGAAGAACGGCCCACCCTTTCAAAAACCGAAAGGGTAGGCGGGTGGCGCAGGCTTTAACGACCTAAGAGTGTTTTGGGTGGCCCATGCTTTCGGTTTTTGAAAGCGTGGGGCTTTTGACTTTGCTTTTTTCTCGTCCGTATCGTCTCCACAGGAAGCCACTCAG